>ENA-ORMS01001056-ORMS01001056.1-human-gut-metagenome-genome-assembly--contig:-NODE-1056-length-24241-cov-2.820557_pt1 | contig 24241 bp, 20 predicted proteins | sample MGYA00242104_ERZ508997 | MGnify/ENA primary metagenome ERZ508997 (study PRJEB26280, sample SAMEA2338704) | human gut metagenome | biome: human gut; feature: human-associated habitat; material: faeces... | reverse complement strand
TGTAGACTTGTATTTGTATTTATTGTATAATGCAAAATGAAGTGTGCCTAAATATTAGACACACTTCATTTTTATTACATTTTTTTTACGCATTCACTCCATATTTCTTCAGATCCTCTTTGACCTGCTCAATCGTCTCAAAACAGATTCCGTGGATTCCGGCTTTTTCGGCTCCCTCGATATTTTCCATCCGGTCATCGATAAATACACACTCATCCGCTGTGAGCTGATATTTTTTTAATAATGTCTCATAGATTTCCACATCCGGTTTGACCTGTCTCACACTGTAAGAAAAGATATCGCCGTCTGTCAACGGTAAGAAATCCAGCGCATTGTCCTTCGTTCTCTGATAAGTCCAATCTCCATAGTTAGAAAGAATATACACATGCAAGCCTTCTTTTTTCATATTGGAAATCCATTCTTTCGTATAGGAAAACTGTGTGATTGCCAGTTCCAGATGATTCCAGAACAGATTGATCTCTTTTTTATATTCCGGTGCCTTCTCATAAAATGCCTGTAGGATCTGTTCATCTGACCAGACGCCACGGTCTGTCTCAAGCCAGACCAGAGTATTGACCGTAGCATCCGCTACCACTTTCACTGTCTTATCATCAAATCCAAGTTTTTTCATTGCGTCTTCCGGCTCCCACGCCACAAGCACTTTTCCGACATCTAAAATAATATTCTTTACCATACAATCCTCCATGTTTTGTCACAAAAGGCAGGGTGCCACTGCACGCCTGCCTCAGTCTCTTTATTTATTGCGGTAAATGATATCTTCTCTTCCCGGTCCGTTAGAAACCATTGTGATCGGGTATCCGATCTGTCCTTCAATGAACTCAATGTAATTTCTGCAGTTTTCCGGAAGATCCTCGTATTTCTTAATTCCACGGATATCACATTTCCATCCCGGAAGTTTTTTGAATACTGGTTTTGCTTTCTCTAATTTTGCAGTTACAGGGAAGTCTGTGGTTACTTCTCCGTCGATATCGTATCCAACACATACCGGGATCTCATCTAAGTATCCTAATACGTCAAGTACGGTAAGCGCTACATCCGTTGTTCCCTGCAGACGGCATCCATACTTACTTGCAACACAGTCATACCATCCCATTCTTCTTGGACGTCCGGTTGTTGCTCCGAATTCACCGCCGTCTCCGCCGCGTCTTCTCAGTTCGTCTGCCTCGTCTCCAAAGATCTCGCTAACGAATGCTCCTGCTCCTACTGCGGAAGAGTATGCTTTACTTACTGTTACGATCTTCTTGATCTCATATGGTGGGATGCCTGCTCCGATCGCACCGTATGCTGCTAAAGTAGAGGAAGATGTTACCATTGGATAAATTCCGTGATCTGGATCTTTTAAGGTACCAAGCTGGCCTTCTAATAAGATCTTCTTGCCTTCCTTGATTGCTTTGTCCAAGAATAAAGAAACATCTCCGACATATGGAGCTACCATGTCTCTGTACTCATGTAAAGTAGCTAATAATTCCTCTTCTTTTAATAATGGTTTGTGATACATATGCTCAAGCATAATGTTCTTTGTCTCGCAGGTACGTTTTACTTTTGCCTGTAATAATTCCTCGTCGAATAACTCACTTACCTGGAAACCGATCTTTGCATATTTGTCTGAATAAAATGGTGCGATACCGGACTTGGTAGAACCGAAAGAATTCTTTCCAAGACGCTCCTCCTCATACTGATCGAAAAGAACGTGGTATGGCATAACGATCTGTGCTCTATCTGAAATCATGATTTTTGGTGCAGGCACATTGCGGTCTGTGATCGATTTGATCTCACTTATTACCTTCGGGATATCCAGTGCAACACCATTTCCGATAATGTTGGTGATATGGCTGTGGAATACACCGGATGGCAATGTATGTAATGCAAATTTACCATAGTTGTTTACGATGGTGTGACCTGCATTTGCTCCACCCTGAAAACGGATAACGATGTCCGCTTCATCTGCAAGCATATCTGTGATTTTTCCTTTTCCCTCGTCGCCCCAGTTAGCGCCTACTACTGCTGTAACCATTTGATTTTCCTCCTGCATAAAAAAAGTGATGGTCTGTAAAAACCATCACACTTTCCTGTTTTTACTTTATGATTATACACGAATATATGTCATAAGTAAAATTAATATTCATTATATTTGATATAATTGTTTATTATATTATAATATTCCATATGCCATCAGACACCATTGGTTTCAGAAACATGGAAACCAAAAGCGTAACTGCCAGAATCAGGACAGGTTCACATCGTACCAAAATTCCTTTCGAATCCACTGATTTTAAAGAGAACGGAAAAGAAAATCTTCTGCTTATTTCATATCCTATCACAGTTCCTGCCGTATTGGTGATCAGATCATCAATATCCGTAAGCCTGAATGTAAATATCTGTAATAGTTCAATCCCCAGTGATACCGCGAGTCCCATGAAAAACATGGTTTTGAAAGACCGGAAATTCTTCCAGACCGCAGGTACAAAAAATCCCATCGGTATAAATAAAATGATATTCAAAATCGTATTTTTCATATATGCAAACGGACTATTTACAATGTCTGCAAACGGTATCAGATTCAGACCAAAATCCATCTGAAATATCCCAACGGTAGGAACACCCACAACTGAAAACAAAGCAATCGCATAAAATGCAAATATCAGTTTTACACAAAATGGTTTAAATTCCCATTTCCTGTAGATTGTACACTGCAAAATAGCCAAAGCAGGAATCACAAAAATAGCAGCTGAGACACAATCTATCCCGATTGATAATAAACGCATCATTTACGTTTCCCCCTAAATATCCTGATCCTGCATATAAATTTATCATATTACTGCCCGTAATCCCATTGATATTCTATTAAGATTGATGAAGAATTGATGAACTTTTTCTGACATTTTTTCACTACGGAACAGGCAGAAAATCATATAATTTTTCCGCCGCTGCCGACATCGGTGCACGCTCGTTTGAGACAATGCAAAACTCGCGTTCCGGTATCGCCCTGTCAAATTTCAATACGAATAATTCCCCGCTTTCGATATATTTTTCTGCGAAATCCGACACGACACTGGCAACACCGAGGTTGCGCACTGCAAACTGGATGAGCATATCACTTGTCGCAAGTTCAAATTCCGGCCGGACAAATGTGCCGCGCTCTGCCAGATAATCCTCCACATATTTTCTTGTGGAAGTGCTGCCCTCTAAGCACATCACCGGAAGATTTTCAAGCTCTTTATAGCTTAATTTTCCACCCTTTAAGTACTCAAACTTTTTTCCCGCCACAAAGACATCCTGAATTTTGCGGACAGGTGTCATTTTAAAATCATATTTATTGTTCACCGGGGTACTGATGATCCCAAAATCAATTTTTCCGTCCTGCAAATGTTTCAACGTCTCCGGTGTCGGGGCATTCGTCACAGTCACTTTGATCTGCGGAAATGCATCATGGAACGTCTCCAGATAAGGAAGCAGATAAAACTGCAATGTCATGTCACTGGCACCCACACAGATTTCTCCGGCATCTAAGTTTAACATCTCCGAGAGTTTTTTCTCCCCGGTGAGGATTGTCTCATATCCTTTTCTCACATATTCTGCAAGCAGTCCGCCTTCTTTTGTCAAGCGCACGCCTTTGGATGTCCGCACAAAGAGAGCACAGGAAAGATCACTTTCTAAATGCTTGACTGCCTGGCTGACTGCCGGCTGTGAGATGGAAAGTGCCTCTGCTGCGAGGGAGATACTGTTGTATTTGGATACATAATAAAAAATTTTGTAGTATTCGAGGTTTGTCTGCATTATTTTACTCCGTGATTTTCTTGTAACTTGCAAATAATTGCTTTCTTATTATAACAGTTTCCCACGAAAAAATCTTTTCTTTTGCGAAAACAAAAAATTTATATTTTTTCGCAAAAATAAACATTGTCTTTTTGCGGTCCATGCCTTATACTAGGTTGCTGAAACGCAAAGAATATGCGTGTTGAGGCTAAAAAAACACGGACAGATTTTTAACTATTTTATAGATCAAGGAGTACAGACTATGACAAAAGACATGACAACGGGAAGCCCGCTCAGAATGATCTTACTTTTTTCCGTTCCGGTTCTACTGGGAAATATTTTTCAGCAGTTTTATAACATGGTGGATACGATCATTGTCGGGCAGTATCTTGGTGAGGATGCTCTGGCTGCGGTAGGCTCTACCGGATGCCTAATGTTCCTTGTATTAGGATTTGCAAATGGTATTGCGCAGGGATTTGGCGTTATGGTCTCCCACGCTTTCGGCGCAAAAGATTTCAAGCTGTTAAAGCATTATGTCGCACTCTCCCTGATACTGACTGCCATTGTATCGTTACTTCTGACTATCCCTACGGTGGCAGCTTCCAGACAGTTTCTTATTTTAATGAAAACACCGGACAATATCTTAGGACTCGCAGACTCTTATATTAAAGTCATTTTCGCAGGTATCCTGCTCACGATGTCCTACAACGTTGCCTCCGGTATTTTAAGAGGGATCGGCGACAGCAAAACACCGCTGTATTTCCTGATTCTCTCTTCCTTTTTAAATATTGTGCTCGACCTGTTTTTGATCGTCGTCGTAAAACTTGGAACCGCAGGCGCTGCCTATGCAACGATCATTGCGCAGGGTGTCTCCGCACTGCTTTGCTTTATTTATATGTTCCGCAAATTCGACATTTTAAAAACCAGCCGGGAAGATTACTATCTCGACGGATACGGTGTGTTCAATATGCTTTCCATCGGTATTCCGATGGCGCTCAACTATTCCATCACCGCTATCGGAACCATGATCCTGCAGGGCGCAGTCAATATTTTCGGTTCCAGTGTTGTGGCTGCCTTCACTGCCGCCTCCAAAGTGGAAAACCTCTCCACCCAGACCATGCCGACACTCGGCACTGCGATTGCCACCTACTGCGGTCAGAACCTCGGCGCAGGAAAATACAAACGTATCTACGAGGGAATGCGCAAAGGATTTTTCATCTGCATTTTTATCTCGCTTGCTGCCTCTGCCATCTGCGTATTCGGCGGACGTTTTATTGTGAGCTGGTTTGTGAGCAATCCTTCTGAAGAAATTTTTGACTATGCCATGCAGTATCTGAACACCATCAGTTTCTTCATGCTGCCGCTCGCATGGATTTTCCTTTACCGGAACGCCCTGCAGGGCTTAAACCGCGGACTTGTTCCAATGTTAAGCGGTGTTGTGGAAATGGTGTGCCGTATTATCGTGATCGCCGTCACCTTAAATCCGTTCGGTTACTGGGCAGTCCGTCTGGCAAGCCCGATCACATGGCTGATCACCGGAATCCTTCTGATCGTGACGTATTTTATCTGGGAAAAACAGAGCCGGAAAAAACATGCCGGTTCACAGGACTAAAATTTTAGTTTTCCACCCCACTTCTGAACAGTCTCCACAAGCTGTATCAGATACCGGAACACCGGCTCCGTGATGACTGCGAACACGATCATGAGCATTGCACATTTTCCTGTGACCGCCGTGATCGCAAACAGTTCACTGAAAAACAGCATACAAAATAACCAGCCGATGACCATCGCTGCGATCAGGATCGCATGCGGTGTTGTCATCGGTTTTGCTATATGATAAAGGATCATGAAGCCGACAACTGCAATCAGGATCGTGCACGACGTGGAAACGCACTCTTTTTCCACTCCGAACTCCCTGCAGAAAATCACCAGACCGCTCACCACGATAAAATCTGTAATCCCAGCCGGAAGCGCCTGGATCAGGACATTGGTAAGAAAATGCCCATGGATCTGATTCCGGTTCTGCTCCAGCGCCAGAAAAAATGACGGAATCCCGATCGTAAAAACACTGATGAGCGACACCTGCGATGGCTCCAGCGGATAATCGATCAGAAACAGCATGGAAAATACGGCTAAGAGCATGGAGAAAATGTTCTTGACCAGATAAAGGCTGGCAGTGCGCCCGATGTTGTTCACCACCCGCCGCCCTTCCATGACAACCGCCGGCATTTTATTGAAATCGTTATCGAGCAGCACAAGCTGTGCCACATGCGAAGCCGCCTCACTGCCTGACGCCATCGCAATGCTGCAGTCTGCATCTTTTAACGCAAGAATATCGTTCACGCCGTCTCCTGTCATTGCCACGGTCTTTCCCTGCTCTTTTAATGCCTGCACCAGAAGACGTTTCTGCTCCGGTGTCACCCTGCCGAACACCGTGTATTTTTTTGCTGCCTTCCGCACTGCATCCGCTGTTTTCAACGTTGCTGCGTCCACCTGTTTTTCCGCATGGCGGATTCCCGCTTTCTTTGCGATCTCCGATACCGTGACCGGATTGTCCCCGGAGATCACTTTCACTTCCACTCCCCGCTTGGAAAAGTAACGGAACGTATCCATTGCCCCCTCCCGGATCGCATTGTTGAGCAGGATAAATGCAATGGGACTTGCATTTTCTGTCAGTTCTTTTCCATCCAGATTCCCCTCATACTCTGCAAATACAAGCACACGATATCCCTTTTCCAGAAATACTTCGATTGTTCCCTGAACAGCCGCATAATCCTGCCGCAGCACAAATTCCGGTGCGCCGACCACATAAGCTTTTCCTGCCAGAACCACTCCGCTGTATTTTGTGGCAGACGAAAACGGGACGATTTTTTCTGCACTGTTTTCCATCGGCTCCGTAAAATACTGCTGCAATGCCTCCATCGTTGCATTGTCGCACGGCAGGGCACGCACACAGTCAGAGAGCAGCTTTGCAATTTTATTTTTGTCTTCCGATTGCTGGTCTGCTTCCTGTTCTTTCGTTGCCAGGCTTTGGTCTTTTGCAAGGATAAACTGTGCCACTTCCATTTCCGGCACGGTAATGGTTCCGGTCTTATCCACGCACAGTACATTTACCCGCGCCAGTGTCTCGATACATTTCATGTCATGGATCAGTACCTTTTGTTTTCCAAGCCTCATCACCGACACCACCATCGCCACACTTGCAAGAAGGTACAGACCTTCCGGGATCATTCCGAGAATGGCCGCCACCATGCCCGTCACACTATCTTTCATCGTTGCCCCGGAAAAAAAGTATTGCTGTAAAAACAGGATCGCCCCGATCGGCAAAATGATCACGCCCACGGTCTGCACAAGGCGGTTCAACGCCCGGATCATCTCCGACTGCTCGCCCTCTTTTGTCTGCGTTGCCTGTAACATCAGTCCTGAAATATAAGAATCTTTTCCCACTTTTTCGAGTTTTGCCGTGCACTCTCCTGATATCACAAAACTTCCCGAAAAAAGGGAATCTCCCTCTTTTTTTACAATCTCATCGGCCTCCCCTGTGATCAAAGCCTCATTGACCGTGATATTGCCGGATAACACCAGCGCGTCCGCTGGAATCTGTCCACCCGCTGAAAGCGTTATCACATCATCCTGCACCAGTTCATCCGCCAAAACCTCCTGATCACTTCCGTTGCGCCGGACCGTGATTTTCGGTGTGTTTAATATCGTAAGATCATCCAGGATTTTTTTGGAACGCAGCTCCTGGATGATCCCGATCAACATATTTGCAATAATTATAGGTAAAAAAGTAAGATCCCGAAAGGACCCCACCACGATCAGAAGAATCGTAATGATCAAAAAAATAAGATTATAATAAGTTACAACATTTGAGCGGATGATCTGTGCCACTGTCTTTGTGGAAGAATCTACGCTTTCATTCGACAACCCTGCCTTTTTCCGAAATTCCACTTCAGCAGTGGACAGTCCACTCATATTCTGGCACATTCTGCATCTCTCCATCTCACTTTATGATGCTTTAGTATGCCCTGTTTTTTGTTAAACTATTTGAACAATCGCTAATTGTTCTTTATTTTGCTTTTAGTGCCCAGACAGCTTTGATCTGGCTTCTGATTTTTCCATAGTCCCATTTCTGACCACTGCGGTATAAAGAAAACGGATCGTTAATGGAAAATCCTTCATCATCATGATCATAGAGCAGGATAAAATGTCCCCCTGTAGTGAAATCTCCCTGCCGCACAGAGCAGATCACGATGTCTCCCTGATCTAAGTGCTGTTTGATCTCAATCTGGCTGATATTGATCTGCTCGGAGCGGACACCGTAAGCTGCCGCCCCCTCTGTCATAAGCGACCACATCGTTCCTGTGCCGGACATATAAAACCCTTCCTGCATGGCAAATTTTGCGATTGCAGCCGGAGTTGCCTCCTCGTTTCCAGTCAGCGCAACTACTGCCATCGCCAGTGTTGTCGGACCGCATCCGCTGATCGCGACATTGCTGTCATCCCCATATGCAAGGTAGCCCCAGCGTTTATCCCACTGTAAAAAGAGCGGATATTCTTCCTGTAACTCTTTCTCTGTCAGTTCTGCTTTATCATAATCCCTTGTGTTCCCTTTGTAATCAGCTACAAATGCGATCATTTCCGGATTATTTGCCAGATTGATCAGTAATTTTTCCGGATATTTCTCTGCATTTTCCACGATCTGTGCGTAGCGTTCATCTGACGCTTCCATCTGTTCTAACTGTCTGATTGCCTGATTTAAGGAATAATCTACCGGTTTTGATAACACAACCTGTGGAATCTCCGCAAACGGATCATTCGTTTCTTCGCTGTCTGCCGGTTCTTCGATCTCTGATGATTCTGCATTATCTGTCAGTTTTTCGTTCCCTATTCCCACGTCATTTGTAATTTGATTTTCTTTTTTCTCTTCATCGGAGTTATCCTGCGCTGATGCCAGCACTTCTTCTGTTTTTCCAAGTTTGATCTCAGGAAAATATCTTCCACAGACACATCCCAGTAAAAAAGATGTCAAAAGCATTACACTCAAAACGATTTTTCTTTTCCGCACAAGCTTTTTCTGTCTCAGTCTTCTTTCGTCTAATTCTGTCTGATTCTGTATCTGGCGCTGATTCTGCTCCTTCATCTATCGGTAACCTCTCTCGTATTTCTTTCTTGCGTAGCGTGTTCTATTATATACATAAACCCTGCAATTTTGCTACCCTCTTCATAAAAAATTAATAAAACTTTGGGGTTTCTTTGGAATACTTACAGAAAAAAACAGGTGCCAAATGTATGATCCATTCAGCACCTGCCCTGTCCTGTCTGTTTTTATTTGTTGCTGAGATATTCGTGAATACCCTTAGCTGCTGCTTTACCGGCACCCATCGCAAGGATAACAGTTGCTGCACCTGTCACAGCGTCACCACCGGCATAAACACCTTCTTTGGAAGTTACACCAGTCTCTTCTTCCGCAATAATGCATTTTCTGCGGTTGATATCAAGACCTTTTGTAGTGGATGAGATCAGAGGGTTTGGAGAAGTACCAAGTGACATGATCACAGTATCTGCCTCGATCTCATATTCAGAGCCCGGAATCTCAACCGGACTTCTTCTTCCGGAAGCATCCGGTTCGCCAAGTTCCATTTTGATCACTTTTGCACCCTTTACACAACCGTTTTCATCCACTAATAATTCGGTTGGATTCTGGAGAAGATCAAAGATGATACCCTCCTCTTTTGCGTGGTGTACTTCCTCTTTACGTGCCGGAAGTTCTTCCTCACCACGACGATATACGATATGTACCTCTGCGCCAAGTCTTCTTGCTGTTCTTGCAGCGTCCATTGCCACGTTACCACCGCCGACTACAATAACTTTCTTACCAGCTTTGATCGGTGTATCGTAATTGTCTAAGAACGCTTTCATAAGGTTATTTCTTGTTAAGAACTCATTGGCTGAGAATACACCCATTGCCTGCTCACCAGGAATACCCATAAATCTTGGAAGTCCTGCACCGGAACCAATGAAAACTGCCTCAAAGCCCTCGTTGTCCATCAACTCATCAATTGTAACGGATTTACCGATGACAACGTTGGTCTCAATCTTAACCCCTAATGCTTTCACGTTTTCCACTTCAGCGGCAACAACCTTCTGCTTTGGAAGACGGAATTCAGGGATACCATAAACTAACACACCACCTGCCTGATGTAATGCCTCGAAAATCGTCACATCATAACCAAGCTTTGCAAGATCTCCTGCACAGGTAAGACCTGCCGGGCCTGAGCCGATCACTGCTACTTTATGTCCATTTAACTTTTCTGCCTTTTTCGGTTTAATGCCATGTTCTCTTGCCCAGTCCGCAACAAAACGCTCTAATTTACCGATCGCTACAGGCTCTCCTTTGATTCCACGGATACATTTTCCCTCACACTGTGTCTCCTGTGGACATACACGGCCACAGACTGCCGGAAGTGCGGAAGACTCGCTGATCACATGGTAAGCAGCCTCAAAATTACCCTCTTTGACTTCTGCGATAAATCCCGGAATATTGATGGATACCGGACATCCTTTCATACACTGTGCATTTTTACAGTTTAAGCAGCGGGCAGCTTCTGCCATTGCTTCTTCTTCATTATATCCCAAACATACTTCTTCAAAGTTCGTCGCACGAACGGCTGGCTCCTGCTCACGAACCGGAACTCTTGTTAATACGTCCATTTTTTCCTCCTGATTCTATGTAACTGACCAGACAGTTTTCTCTCTGATCTGCAAAATTTCTGATTTTTAACTGTTACAATTGCCGCATCCACCGTGATGTGTTGCACCTTCCTGTAATTTCAGCATGGCTCTTCCCTCTTCGGTCTTATACTGAGCCTGTCTTCTCATCGCCTGATCAAAATCAACCAGATGTCCGTCGAACTCCGGTCCGTCTACACATGCAAATTTCACTTCATCGCCGACAACCAGACGACATGCACCACACATTCCGGTTCCGTCTACCATGATCGGATTCATGGAAACAACCGTTGGAATTCCTAATTCTTTTGTCAGTTTGCAGACAAATTTCATCATGATCATTGGTCCGATTGCCACACAGTGGTCATAACGGTTACCATTATCCCAAAGTTCCTGCAGCTGTGCAGTACCGGTTCCTTTGAAACCGTATGAACCATCATCCGTTGTCACATAAAGATTTGTGGCAACTTTTTTCATCTCATCCTCTAAGATCAGTAAATCTTTGTTACGGGAACCCATGATAACATCACAGTCAACGCCGTGCTCATGCAGCCATTTTACCTGAGGATAAACCGGAGCTGTACCAACACCACCTGCAACAAATAAAATTTTCTTTTTCTTTAATTCTTCAATATCTTCATGGATCAGATCAGATGGACATCCCAAAGGTCCAACAAAATCTTCAAAAGCATCCCCTTCCTGTAAGCTTACCATACGCTCTGTTGAAGCTCCTACGGTCTGGAATACGATTGTGATTGTTCCCTCTTCTCTGTTGTAATCACAGATGGTAAGTGGAATACGTTCACCCTCCTCATCAATTTTTACAATCACAAACTGTCCCGGTTCGCAATACTGCGCAACACGAGGAGCCTTGACATCCATAAGATAGATCTTGTCTGCCAGTTTTTCTCTTCTAACGATTGGATACATGTTTTTCCTCCTTGTATATACTCACTGCCTTTTTCATCTCTGTAATCGTTTTTCTTAATCACGAGTCTCTTATGAAAATATACATTTTTTTTAGCATTACTTTATATAATAAAGGAAAAGCCGTTAGATTTCAACGGCTTTTCCCTTGTTTTATTGCTTTTTCATATAATTGAAACATACTAATTATTTATAGCTTCTATTCTTACTACACCACTATTATGCCTCCACTTTGGAAAACAGAATTCTGTCATTATCCAATGCCTTTCCGGCACGGACTGCAAACTGCTCTAACAGATCATCCACTGACATCTTTTCCCGTTCTTCCCCGGAAACATCCAGCACAATATTTCCCGAATCCATCATGAGGGTACGGTTTCCAAGTTCAAGCGCCTGATGCATGTTGTGCGTGACCATAAGGCAGGTGATGTTCTGCTCTGACACTATCTTTTTTGTGAGGTTCAGTACTTTCTCTGCGGTGGCAGGGTCTAAAGCTGCGGTATGCTCATCCAGCAGCAAAATCTTAGGAGTCACCATCGTTGCCATCAAAAGTGTGAGTGCCTGACGCTGTCCACCGGACAAAAGTCCGACCGGCTGCTTCATACGGTCTTCTAACCCCATGTCAAGCAGTGCGAGCTGCTCTCTGAATTTTTTCTTGTCCGCTGCCTTGATCCGGCTGAAATAGGCATTCTTTGAAGTAGTCGTGCGCAGGTAGGCAAGCGCCATATTCTCCTCGATCGTCATATGTGGTGCGGTTCCCTTCAATGGATCCTGAAACAAATGACCAATCACTTTACTGCGGACATGCTCTTTCTGATAGGTAATGTCCTCACCATCCAGCATGATCAGTCCTTTGTCTGCAAAAAAGGCTCCTGTTATCGCATTAAACAGCGTTGATTTTCCGGCTCCGTTGCTTCCTACGATCGTTGCAAAATCCCCCTGCTTTAAGGTGAGATTTAGATTTTTTAATGCACATTTTTCATTGACAGTTCCCGGATTAAAAGTTTTGCTGACATCGCGCATCACAAGCATTGCGTTCTTCTCTGCCATTATCTTTCTCCTCCTTCGCTGTCATTTTTCATAATCTCCTGAACGTATATCTGGTTCTGAGCCTTTGCGGCACGTTTCTGCCGGTAAAAATTCATCTGCTTTTTCAGATATGGGAATGCGATCGCCACGGCTACAATGATTGCAGAAACAAGTTTTAAACACTCTGCCGGTACATTTAATCTCAGGGCAACTGCCACGATAAAACGATACAGGCAGCTTCCTAAAATAACGCCGGTCACACGCTGTAACATACCGCCTTTTCCAATGATAGATTCCCCAATGATCAGGCTGGCGAGTGCGATTGTTACCATTCCGGTTCCAAGATTGATATCACAGGATTTCTGATACTGCGCAAGCAGTCCGCCGGAGAGACCGGTCAGGGCATTGGCAACACAAAGTCCGATCGTGATCATGGCACTTGTATTAATGCTGGAAGCTCTTACCATATCCGGATTATCTCCGGTTGCACGGATGGAAAGTCCAAGCCTTGTATTTAAAAAGAAAGAGATCAGCACTCCTACAATGATAACGATCAGTGCAGCCACGATCAGTTTATACCACGTTCCACCGATCGCTGTTTTTGCCCAGGTAAAAACGGATTCACAGTTGAATAAGTTCATGTTGGAAGCGAATCCCATTACTGCAATATTAATTGTATACAATCCGGTATTTACGATGATTCCCGCCAAAATGGACTGAATCCCCATTTTTGTCTGTAAGAAAGCGGTCACAAAACCGGAGCAGACACCAGCTGCCATCGCTGCAAATAATCCTAATATCGGATGACCTGCAAGTGTCACCGATGCACAGACGGCACATCCCAATGTAAAACATCCATCGGTCGAAAGATCCGCAATGTTTAAAATACTGAAGGATATAAATAATGCCAGTGCGACCAGTGCATAGATAAAACCAAGTTCTAATGCACTCTGTACAATTGATAATGTAATAATGGAACCCATACCTTAATTAAACTCCTCTGCTGTTACTGTCTCGATCAATTCGGAACACATATCTTTAAAGATAGAATAATCGATTCCGACTTTTTCTGCAATCTCTGTATTTACGGTTACGATACCGCTGTCTAATGTTTCTACCGGTGTTGTGGCCGGATCTGCTCCGTTTGCAAGAATGTCTGCAACCATGTCTGCTGTCTTTGTTCCGAGTGTCTCATAGTTGACGCCGTATCCTAAGAATGCTCCGTTTAAAGCAAAGGAATCTGCACTTGTGTAGTGAGGGATACCTGCGTCTGCAAATTTTTCAAAAATCGCAAGTTCTGCTGTCATAACAGTGTTGTCCTGTGGTGTAAAAATAGCGTCTACTTTTTCTGCTACCAGGGAATCTGCTGCTGCCTGGATCTCACCGGTTGTTGTACCTGTTTTTTCTGCATAGGAAATCCCATGTTCATCGCAGTAATCTTTTGCCGCCTGAATAGCACTTGTGGAAGAATCCTGGCTCTTATCATACAGCAATCCGATTTTTGCTGCATCCGGATCCGCTGCCAAAATGAAATCCATGATCTGTGCCACATCAATTGCATCGGATGTTCCTGTAATATTGGCACCCGGAGCATCTGCACTTGCTACAAGTCCTGCTCCGACCGGATCTGATACTGCGGAAAATACAACCGGGATCTGATTATCTTCCGTTGCGTTCTGCATGATCATTGCTGCCGGCGTTGCGATCGGAATGATCACATCGACGCCCTCTGCCACAAGATCTGCTGCGATCTGATTTAAGGTAGAGGAATCTGCCTGACCATTATAGGTGTAATCTGCATAATCAAATGTCACACCAAGTTCTGCTCCTTTTGCATCCAGCTCTGCTTCAATTGCTTTCTCAATCTGGTTTAAGGATGCATCATCTACATACTGTACGATTCCAACTTTGTACACGGTTTTGTCTGCAGTATTCTGTGCAGTGTCCTTTGCGGTATCGGCTACGTCTGCACTGCTCTCTGTTGTGTTCGTGCTGTTTCCTGCATTGGATGTGTCTGTGCTGTTTCCGCATCCACCGATCACTGTTGCTGCCATTGCCATTGTCAATACTGCTGCCATCATTTTTCTCTTCATCATTTTTTCCTCCAAATTTTAAGAATGTTTTTTGAAAGAAATCCGTTTTGAAAGTTATAAGAATCATGTATTGCGGTTTTGTTTGCAAGTAAACAAAAACCGTCTCAAGCTGTTGCTTGAGACGGTAATAAAATCTTATTATCGCGGTACCACTCATCTTGACCATCCGGTCCACTCTCTCATGTACTATCATACACGCCTGATTGATAACGGGTTCGGTTCCCGGTGACTCCTACTGCTGATACATGGCTCTGTATGCTTCATGTATGTTGTTCAGGTCACCCTCGAAAGTCCATTCAGTAAAATGATCCATACTGCAATCCCACCAGCTGCAGCTCTCTGTAATATCAACAGATTACTTACTACTCTTTCTCAACGGTTTTTCTTTATGTTGTTACTTTAATACATTAACGTATCTTTGTCAACACCTTTTTTATGTTTATGAAAAGTATACAAGTTCATCTTCCGGTTTTTCTGCCGGTGTCACTGAGATTGGATAAAGAACAGGTCCTTTTCCCTTGTACTCTTTTGCGAATTCTACGTGTACTTCTGCTGTGATATTGATCCAGGATTTGTGCGGAATTTCATCCTCCCTATCGTATTTCGTTTTGAAGCCGATGAAGGTAACATCCTCCACACAGCAGGTCATTGCAAAACGTCCCGGAACCATAATTCCTTTTTTCAGTTTGTCCGGATTGTATACAAGTGCTAAGAAAGAAACTTTCTTACCCTCATACTTTTTCGGATTGTCCTGACAATCCATATACCAGATTGCATAATCTGCATCGGAAATTTCAATCTCATCCGCAGTAATGTCAAACGGTAACTCCTCCGGTCTCTCGTCAAGTGTTCCGTCCGCACGCTCATAGACAAGCTGTGCTTTCCGGTTTAATGCCTTGACATTTCTGCGGTATTTTCCTTTGTCTGTACTGTCATCACAGCGATTGAAGATCACGACATCTGCGGAAAAAAGCTGTTCCATGATCATTGTACGCATATTTACAAGATACATATCGAAAGTCGTTGCATCTACCGTGGCAAGCTGCTGTACGATCATCCAGTACTTTGGAAGTTCCATATCCATGAGTGTTCCCATCTGCCACGTTCCGTTGTACTCTAAGAATACCTGCTCCGGCTGGTACTCGGTATTTACTTTTTTCAAAAAGTCCTCTGTAAAATCTGCCTCACTGTCTACCATGACAAGTTTTACATTATTTTTTTCAAGTTCTTCATCCGTAAACTCTGCATCGCCGTCTTCACAGCAGATGACAAGGCTTTTTCCCTCTTTTGCAAAACCCTGCTCAAATAAGGTGTCTTTGATGAGGGAGGTCTTTCCACTGTCCATAAAACCGGTAAATAAATATACTAGTATTTCGTTCATATATATTCTCCCTTATTAAATTCCGAATAACTCTTCTAATCTGTGTTCGTCAATGTTGCAGCCGATCACACAAAGTCTTCCTGTATAGTCAGGCTCGCCGTCACGAAGCTCATATTCACCCGGAACCATGTCAAAGTAAATCCAGGAACCATTCTCATCCTCTACCATTCCTTTGGCACGGAGGATTGTTCCGTAATCATCTGTCTCGCAGAGAGTCTTTAATACATCCTCGATCTTTTCCTTCGTGAATTTGTGAGGCGTCTCTTTGCCCCAGCTTGTAAACACTTCATCTGCATGGTGGTGATGATGATGGTCGTGGTCATGGCATCCGCAGGTGCAGTTCTCGTCATGTTCATGATGATGTTCGTGATCATGCTCATGATCGTGGTCTTCATGATCGTGGTCATGATGGTGATGTTCATGCTCATGCTCCTCTGCCTCTTCTTTGGCATGCTGCTCAGCCATCAGTTTCATCTCAAGAGAATCTGCTCCCTCGATCACTTTTAAGATCTGCTCGCCTTTGATCGCATCCCATGCTGTTGTGATGATTGCAGCCTTTGGATTCAATGTCTGGATCTGTTTTGCACAAAGTTCTAACTGCTCAGGTGTTGCATTCTGGCTTCTGCTCAGTACAACAACTGTAGCATATTCAATCTGATTATTGAAAAATTCACCGAATGCTTTCATCTGTTTGCTTGCTTTTAAAGCATTTACGACAGTTACGAGTCCGTTTAATTTAACGTCTTCCTCTTTCTCGATATCGATCACAGACTTCATAACATCGGATAACTTACCGACACCGGATGGCTCGATCAGAATGCGGTCCGGATGATATTTATCAATCACTTCGTGAAGATTCTTTCCGAAATCACCTACTAATGAACAGCAGATACAGCCGGAATTCATCTCGGTGATCTGGATTCCTGCATCTTTTGAGAAACCGCCATCGATTCCGACTTCACCGAACTCATTCTCGATCAGAACGATCTTCTCGCCCTTAAATACCTCATCGATCATTTTTTTAATAAATGTGGTTTTTCCTGCTCCTAAGAAACCGGAAATAATATCAATTTTTGTCATAATAAATCCACTCCTTTTTATGTCTTGATAATATGCAAAATGCAGATTATTCTGGTTACGTTGTATTATCTTAGCCTGTCCGGAGCGCACTTTCTGCCCGAACATTCCTATTTTACTCGATTATTTTACAAAATGCAAATTTTGTGCAATTTTTAATAATTATTTTATACCCTGTTTATTTTTATCCATTATATCCGAAAACACTTCTGCATATCCTTGTATGTACCGAGAACCAAAAGGGTATCTTCACTGCTTAGTTCCATATCCGGACCAATCGCCATATTCATCTTTCCGTCTGTTTTGATCGCCAGAATACTGATGCTGTACTTTTTACGGATATCCAGTTCACCGATCGTTTTTCCGATCCAGTCTCCCGGCACCTCCACCTCAAAAATAGCATGTGAATCATCCACTTCGATATAATCATGGATATGATCTGCCGTATAGCGGATCGCTGCCCAGTTGGCGATCTGTTTTTCCGGATAAATGACCTCGTCTGCTCCGTTGCGAAGCAGGAACTTTGCCTGTACATCCCGCTCTGCACGCGATATGACCATTTTAGCGCCAAGTTCTTTCAAAAGAGACGTTGTCTCCAGGGAATTCTGGAAATTGCCTCCGATCGTCACAAAACAAATATCATAATTTTTGATTCCAAGCGACTCCAGAAAATTCTCATTGGTACTGTCACCGATCTGTGCGTCTGTAACATACGGAAGAATTTCATTGACAAGATTTTCATTCGCATCCACAGCCATCACTTCATGTCCAAGCTCATTTAACTGGTATGCAACATGCTTTCCAAATCTTCCGAGTCCGATAAGCAAAATATTTTTCATTATAATTTTCTCCTTTATCCAACAGTTATTTTATCAAGCGGTCTTTTTGCCCCGCTCTGGATTTTTACTGAAATTGCAGCATATATAAGTGTCAGTCCGCCAACTCTTCCAAGATACATCAAAACAACCAATATCAGATGTGATACCAGTCCAAGCTCCGTTGTGATCCCTAATGTAAGTCCTGCCGTGCCCACTGCCGATGCTGTTTCAAAAAGGCAATCCGACAATGCAATATGTTCTATCTGACTGATTGCAATTCCACCTGTGAAAAACAAAAAGAAATACAAAATAGCGATCGTTGCCGCATTTTTCACTACTGTATTATCGAATCTTCTTCCAAAAACCTCTGTTTCCGGCTCTCTTCCGAATGTTGCAAACGCATTCAGTATAAGCACTGCGATCGTTGTTGTCTTCATACCTCCTGCCGTTGATCCCGGAGATCCACCGATCAGCATCATCAAAATCATGATCGCTTTGGAAGAATCGTTCATTGCACCAAGATCTGCCGTATTAAATCCTGCTGTTCGAAGAGTTACCGACTGAAAAAAAGAAGCCAGTATTCTTTTTCCCATAGAAAATCTGGCGAAATCACTCAGAAAGAAAAAAATAGCCGGTAGTAAAATCAAAACAGCGGTGGTAACGAGGATAATCTTACTCTGCAGACGGTAACGTTTCAAGTTCCATTTGTTTGTGCAAAAATCATCCCAGGTCAGAAATCCGATGCCACCGATCACGATCAAAAGCATGATCACAAGATTGATCAGTGGATTGGCAATATATCCTGTCAGAGATGGAAATGTCTGCCCTGCCGTTCCAAGTATGTCAAAACCCGCATTGCAAAAAGCAGATACGGAGTGAAACACCGACATCCAGATACCCTTCCATCCATAATCCCTGCAAAATACAGGAAGCATGAGAATGGCACCGACCAATTCGATCAGAAATGTTCCCTGTAGAATAAATTTCGTAAGCCGGACAATTCCACCTACTTTCGGTGCTGAAATCGCATCCTGCATCGTGCTCCGCTGCATTAACGAGATCTTTCTCCCCGATACCATTGAAAAAGATGCAACCACAGTGATGACTCCCAATCCGCCGGTCTGGATCAGAAGTAAGATCACTGCCTGACCAAACGCCGACCAGTAACTTCCTGTATCCACGACCACAAGTCCTGTCACGCAGACAGCTGATGTCGCAGTAAATAAAGTCTTATCAAACGGTGTCACAACTCCGGCAGAAGATGAGATCGGAAGCATTAAAATAATTGCTCCAAGTAATATCACACCTGCAAATCCAAATGCGATCATCTCAAACGATGACATTTTCTTTTTTTTACGTATAAGTTCCGGCATATCAGTTCTCCTCTTTTTCTGCTGCTTTCATTTTATTTGTGGAACTGCATATTGTAAAGCTTTTCGTAAGTTCCCTTCCTGGCTATCAGTTCTTCATGTGTTCCTGATTCTTCGATACCATCCTCAGATAAAACAATGATCTTCTCTGCGTTTTTGATGGTGGAAAGCCTGTGTGCAATTACAAATGTGGTACGGTTCTTTGCAAGTTTTTCCAGAGAATCCTGCACCACTTTCTCGCTCTCATTGTCAAGTGCGGAGGTTGCCTCATCAAAAATAAGGATCGGTGGATTTTTAAGGAAAACCCTTGCAATGGACAATCGCTGCTTCTGTCCGCCGGAAAGCTTGATCCCGCGCTGTCCGATGTCCGTCTCATAACCGTTTGGAAGTGACATGATAAACTCATGCGCATTGGCGTTTTTTGCTGCCTCGATGACTTCCTCTCTTGTCGCATCCGGTTTTCCGTAACGGATATTGTCAAAAACAGTTCCAACAAAAAGATACACATCCTGCTGCACAATGCCGATGTGGTCGCGCAGACTCTTTAAGGTGAGATCACGCACATCTTTTCCATCGATTTTTACTGCGCCGCCCGTCACGTCATAGAAACGTGGAATGAGGGAACAGAGCGTACTTTTTCCTGCGCCGGAGGAACCGACTAATGCCATGTAAGCCCCCGCCGGAACATTTAAACTGATATGATTCAACACTTTTTCCGTGTTTTCCTCATACTGGAATGAAACATTTTCAAAAGTAATATCTCCCTTTACATCCTTAAGTTCCACTGCATCTTTTTTGTCCTCGATATCCGGATGAATGGCGAGGATCTCCTGAAAACGTTCAAACCCGGTATAACCATTCTGAAACTGCTCTGTGAAATCAATGAGGGTGCGGACCGGATCGGTAAACACACTGATATAGAGCATAAATGTGACAAGGTCGCTGACATCCACACTCCCTTTTGCGATCAGCACCGTACCTGTCAGGATCACACTGACCTGAATGAGTGTCGTAAACGCTCCAAGCCCTGCCTGATAACTTCCCATGTAAAAATAGCTGTTTTTCTTGGCTGCAAGGAAACCGTCATTGCCTTGTTTGAATTTACGGTTTTCAATCTCTTCATTGGCAAAAGATTTTACCACCCGGATACCGGATAAGTTATCCTCGATCTGCGCATTGATGTCCGCAATTTTTACACGGTTCTGTTTGAATGCGAGACGCATTTTTTTATTCAGGACAAATGCATAGATCAGCATGAACGGCAGAATTGCAAAGGCTGCAACTGCGAGCATTGGGTTGATGTTCACAAGAATGATCAGTGCTCCGGCAATTTTGATCACGGACAGAATGATGTTCTCAGGTCCATGATGCATCAGTTCGCTGATATCAAAAAGATCGGTTGTGATACGGCTCATCAGCTGTCCGACTTTCTGGTCATCATAAAAGGAAAAGGACAGTTTCTGATAATGTGCGAAAATTTCCGCACGCATGTCATACTCGATTTTCGCTCCCATCACATGTCCGTAATTACAAATGTAGAATTTGCTGTAACAGTCAACCGCCACCAGCGCAAACAGTCCAATGGCAATGTAAGCTGCCTGATGCAAAATTTCTGCCGGCTCACGGTACACAAGATTGTAGGTCACATACCGCACGACCAGCGGAATGATCAGGGCAACCGCCGCAGAGAGCGTTGCGAAAAACATGTCTGTCCAGAACACACGCATATATGGTCTATAATAGGTGAGCATTTTTTTCATGGTTCCACTTTTTTTCATAAATTCCGGTTCTCCTCTGCATAAGATAAGACTGATACATTTCTTTTATGCATCAGTCTCATTCAAATTCATATGATATTATTTTAGACGTAAAGCTGAAATTGTCAAGCTTTTCCCCTACGCCGGATATGCTGCTTATTTTCTCTTTTCAAACCCATACACCCATTTTCCACGCAAAAATAAAGCAAGGAAAATGACAGAACTAATACTCCAGGTCAATGGATACGCCCAGAAGATCACGCGGATGTCCGGGATAAAATGAACCGTAACCGTGATGTAGCTTACACGGAACAGACACCATACACACAGCATGACGATCATCGGAACCGATGCATTTCCCGAACCACGAAGCACCGCAGCGATGCAGTGGGAAAAAGCCAGCAGAAAATAGAACAATGCAATGGTTCTCGACTGCATAACTCCATAATGTACTACGTCCGGTTCACTGTTAAAGGCTGCAATAAGCACCGGTGCAGCTGTATAAATCACAACTCCGATCAATTCTGCAATGATAATCGAACAGAGAACGCCAAACCTCGCTCCTTTTTTTGCACGGTCATACTGCTTTGCACCAAGGTTCTGGCTGACAAAAGTGGTCAGCGCCATCGTAAAACAGGTCACCGGCAGAAACGCAAATCCTTCAATTTTGGAATAGGAGCCACAGCCTGCCATCGCCATTTTCCCAAATGCATTGATATTTGTCTGCACAAAAACATTCGCAATGGCGATCACAGAATTCTGAAAACCGGACGGCACACCGTTTTGTATGATCTGCCACAGCATCTGGCTGTCAAAACGTATTTTATTTAACTGAAGCCTATATTCTTCTTTTGCTCTCAGAAGATGGATCATACATAAGAATGCACTTATAAATTGGGAAATCGCTGTTGCCAAAGCGGCTGCACCGACTCCCATCCCCAATCCTGAAATAAAGAAAATATCCAGCACCACATTGATACAGGAAGAAATGATCAGATAAATCAGCGGATGTCTGCTGTCTCCAACCGACTGCAAAATCCCGACAAAAATATTGTACATGATCACTCCGATAGAGCCTGCAAAATAAGTGCGGAAATAGGTGATAGATTCCGGAAGCACCTCTGCGGGTGTTCCCATCAACACCAGGATCTTCGGTGCTAAAAGCATGCCGATCACTGTCAATGCAATTCCTGCTGCAATTCCAAACGCAACCGTTGTGTGGATTGCTTTCTCCAGATTTTGCCTGTCTTTCGCCCCATAATATCTGGCAATTACAACACCTGCACCCATTGCGATGCCATTGATAAATCCAACCATCAGAAAGATCAGATTCCCGGATGAGCTGACTGCCGCCAACGCATTGCTGCCGAGATAATTTCCTACGATCAGTGAATCTGCCGTGTTATACAATTGCTGAAACAAATTTCCAAGAAACAGCGGAATCGCAAATAAAATAATTTTTCTGGAAATACTTCCCTCTGTCATTCTTGTTTTATCTTCTGTTCTCATCATTACTTCCTCGTATCTTTTTCTGCCCTTCGCTCTGACTCTAATAATAGGTACTATCTATAGTATAGTTTTTTTCGTGTAAAATCAACAAGTTTTGAGGATTATAAGAGATTTGGATTGAACAAAATCTTGAGTTACATAACTAATGCTGCTCCATATAATCAATAAATTCCGTTGTCTTAGACCAGTACTTAATCCCCCAATTTTCAAAATTCCATTCATCCATGTAATTGTTACATTCATAGTCAATATAAAAGATCTTTTCGTCTTGTACAATGAAATTAGTCGGAAAATAATCTATATTCAAGCCTGCTTCATATACTACCTTTGCCATTTCTCTCATTTGCATCAAATACAAATCTTTCATTGTATCTTTTTTCACTAAATCATATATAGTTGGTCCATCAATATATTCTTTTAATATTCTTTCATTTGCTACATCAATGTCTAACATTCTTGGAATTCTGATCCCTGTCTGCAGCAGTCTGTTATAATCATTTTGTTCTGCTTCGATTTTATTGCCAAATGAGTAATATTCACATGGCTCATGGTGTATCTGCTTTAACACATAAAATTTACCTTCCCGTTCTGCCAAATAGGAATAACCACCTTTTCCATGTCCTAATAACTTCACAATTTTATATTCTTTCTGATTAACATTCATAACATCTTGCATTATCGTAGCTCCTAGAATTCAAATTTATTAAACTGTTCTACATATTGAATATTGTTGGGTTCTTTCCATAAATAAAATTCTGATTTATTCGATACCCGGTACTCATATCAACTATATTTTCAAACATCTCCTGATTCACTAAATGCAAAAGATTATTAGCAGCAATTTGGATAATTTTATCATGGGTAGCTCTAACATGATAACCTCCGGATACATGTGGAGTAATAAGTACATTTTGCATAGTCCATAATCTATGGTTTGAAGGAAGTGGTTCCGGATTTGTCACATCAAGTGCCGCACCCGCAAGTTTTCCACTTTCCAATGCATCACAAAGAGCTTCTGTGTCTACAGCTGTTCCTCGACCAACATTCAAAAAGTATGCTCCATCTTTCATAGCTTCAAATGCTTTTTTGTCAAAAACATTGAAAGTATCTGAATATCCCGGCAAACAAGTAGCGACGATATCGGCTTCACTAAGACATATATAAAAATCATTCATTGTATGTATAGATTCAACATACTCCGGCTTCACTGTAACATTTTTTCTGATAGCTGTAATCCTGCTCCCTAAAGCGTGCATTCTAATTCCGAACTCATTGCCTATATCTCCAAAACCTACTATCAATGTTTTAGATCCATAGATTGCAGGAACAGGACCCTCATCATTCCATTTTTTCCTTAATTGGTTCATTCTATATAAATCCAACTTTTTCATAAGACATAATAACGAAGCTATCATATGTTCTGAAATAGCTAATCCATACGCCCCGGTCGCATTTGCAAGCAATGCTCCACTAGGGAGAATTCCCTCTGTTGTAAATCCCTCTGTTCCGGCATTATTTAACTGCAATAATTTAAGTTTTTTACAGTATTTCAAAAGCTGAGGGTTGAGATTTCCTATTATCATATCTACAAATTCCACATCTTTAGGCGTTACTAATCTCGCAGGAATATATTCTATTTTTATATCTGAAGATACTGCTTCCAAAATCAATTTGTGTTCTTCCAGAACATCCATTACCACTAAAACTTTATACATTTTTCCTCCATTGGCGTAAAATCTCTATTTTTAACTTCACTATATTATCTTTTATT
>ENA-ORMS01001055-ORMS01001055.1-human-gut-metagenome-genome-assembly--contig:-NODE-1055-length-24244-cov-5.316632_pt1 | contig 24244 bp, 17 predicted proteins | sample MGYA00242104_ERZ508997 | MGnify/ENA primary metagenome ERZ508997 (study PRJEB26280, sample SAMEA2338704) | human gut metagenome | biome: human gut; feature: human-associated habitat; material: faeces... | reverse complement strand
CAGCGGCCAAAATTGCAAAATAAAAATACAAAATTCAGATTTTGCAATTTTGCAGGCAGCTTGTCAAAAAAGTCCTTTTGGACTTTTTTGACAAGCTGACGCCCCGCCCGGAGGCTTCCGGGCGGGGCTGGATTTATTCTTTTACGAAAGCGACGGCCTCGGCATTGCCCACGGCGCAGAAGTGTCCGTCGGCAAGGTAGGCTCTGAGCAGCCCCGACAGCTTTTGCAGCTCTTCTGCGGTGCAGTGCAGAATTTCGCGGCGGATCTGCGCGATCATTTCGGGCGTGGTGCCCTTGAGGCGGCGGATGCACGCCAGCTCGCAGACGCCGGAGGGGTCGAGCAGCGGGTCGGTGGTATTCACCGTGCCGATGATGATATCGTCCAGCGGCATCCCCTGCGCGAGGAAGTCCTCCAGGAAATCCGCCATGCCGCCGTAGGCGGCCTGTGTGGCTTTCAGGTTCGGGGCGCGGTAGGAATAGCAGAAAATGTCGCCGTTCGTGCGGACGTTCATTCCCGTGCCGTAGGCGCCGCCCTGCACGCGGACCATGTTCCACAGATACCCAAAGGTCATCAGAGACGACAGCACCGCGCAGGCGCCGGAGAATTCGCCGCCCAGCGCATAGAGATTGTGCCCCAGCGCGGAGTAGCCCACGTCGCCGGGGATGGTGATGGTGCAGTCGTCCACGTCAAAGACGGGGCGGACAGCGGGCGCGCCGATGCTGCCCTCCGGCAGGGAGGATATCAGCGCTTCCAGCGCGGCAGGCTCCGGATCGCCGCCGAAGCCCGCAAACAGGCGGCTGCGGACAAAGACGGTATCGGCCAGCGCTTGCAGGCGCTCGCCGTAAGCGGCGGCATTTTCTTCAAAATCTGTGGCAAGCGTACCGAACCAGCGGACGAACTGCTCGCCCTCCAGCAGTTCCTTGTAAGCGCCCTCGGCTGAGAAGGCCGACAGCGCCTTGGTGATGGCAAAGACGTGCCCCCCGGCGATCAACGACTGCTTCAGGAAGTAGTCGTTCTGCTGGATGATCTCGTAGATGCGGTCGGTTTCGTCGTAGCGGCCGTTTGTGAGCAGCTCCTGCAAGAGCGCCGCCGCCGCGGGGACGTTCTCCCGGAGCATTGCAGCGGAAACCGCCAGATAGGGCTTGCAGCGGTTCAGGTCGCCGCGGGCAGAGGCCAGCTCCAGCCGCACGCCGAATGTGCCGATGGCGGCCTTGATCTTCGTTTGCAGCACGTCGGCGGGGAAGCGCTCCGTGCGCAGTTCGCCGATGCAGGAGGCAAGCAGGCTCAGAAGCTGCAGATCCTCGCAGGAGAGATCGGAAACGTCAAAGTACAGATTCAGATAGACGATGCCGTTGGTATTCGTGGCGATTTTCAGGACCTGTGTCCCGGCAAGGCTGCACGGCTCGGTCTCCAGCGGTCGGATCGTCTCCGGCACATCCGCCAGATTCAGGTGCGGCAGGGTGGCGAGGGCTTCCTCGGTGTCCTGATTCTGCTGCCACTGCTGCATTTTTTCAAAGCCCGCATAAATGCGGCTGCGCTCGGCCTTGCTCCAGCCGGAAGCGGCGGCAGCCACCCGCGCGGTTTCCTGCGCGGCGTCGTCCTGCCCCTTGGTCAGAGAGGGCAGCACATACAGATAGCACTTGTCGGCGGGGTCGGCAAAGAGCTCCGTAAGAAGGTCTGCAAAGTACGCGGTGTCCACCTTGGCGCGCAGGGCGTCAAAGACCTTGCCGTTGTCGATGTGCGTCAGGGGGTCGTCGCCATACAGCCAGCCGTCGAGCACGTTCATCGCCAACTCCACGCCGTAGGGCTCATGAATTTCCCGGCAGGAGAAGGCAAAGCGTTCCAGACTGGCCAGCAGCGCCTCCCGGTTCAGCCCCTCAGTGAGGATCGCGCGCACGGCCTCCGGCAGGAAGGCCCTGATCTCGGTGAACTGCTCCTTTGCGGTGTTGCGGGCGAGGAAGGCGACCGTGGGCTGGAAAACGCCGTCGTTCACCTCGACCGACACGTCCTGCGCCAGCCCCTCTTCTAAGAAAGTGCGCTTCAGCGGTGCTTCGTTGGAGCCGGTCAGGTAGTCGGCCAGAATTTTGGCGGCGTAGAGCTTTTCCACGTCGTCGTGCGTGCAGAGGATCTTCGAGATGGCCATATGCGCCAGCTCCTCCTCGCCCTCCTGCGCTTCGTAGCAGACGGTGCGCTCGGCGGTCACGGGCTTCTGCGGCACAAAGTCAAAGTCCGGCGCGCGGTAGTCGTATTTCGACAGGTATTCGCCGTCTATGTAGGCAAGCACGGCGTCGATGTCCATGTGACCGTCCAGCACGAACTTTGCGTTGGAAGGATGGTAGAAGCGGCGGTGCGTTTCCACGAATTTTTCATAGGTCAGCTCCGGGATATGCTCGGGCCGGCCACCGCTGGAATAGCCGTAGGAGTTGTCCGGGAAGAGCAGACGGTCGGTCTCGTCGCCGATGATGCGGTCGACGTCGGCGTAGGCGCCCTTCATCTCACTGTAAACGACGCCGTTGTAGTAGGGCTGTGCGTCCGGGCCGTCAAACTCGTAGTGCCAGCCCTCCTGCAAGAAGATCTCCGGGCGTTCGTAGATCAGCGGGCAGAACACCGCGTCCAGATAGACCTTCATCAGATTAAAAAGGTCCTGCTCGTTGCGGCTGGAGACGGGGAAGACCGTCTTGTCACTGAAGGTCAGGGCATTCAGGAAGGTCTGCATGGAGCTTTGCAGCAGGGACACGAAGGGCTCCTTGACGGGATATTTGCGCGACCCGTTCAGGACGCTGTGCTCGAGAATGTGGAACACGCCCGTGTCGTCCTCCGGCAGGGTCTTGAAGCTGACGGCGAAGGTGCGGTTTTCGTCCGCGCGGTCGAAGTACAGCAGCTCCGCGCCCGTTTTCTCGTGGCGCAGGGTGTAGAGCTCCGCGCCGTTGGAGGCGACGTGCTCCTTCTTGACCAGCAGGAAGCCCGCGCAGACCTCGCCGGGCTGCGCCGCTTCCAGTTTCAGCAGTTGTTTCGGCATAATTTTCCTCTTTCTTACAGCGTTTTGCTGAACATCCGATAGTATTCGTTGGTTTCCTGCAATTCCTCCGGCGTGCCGGCGGCCTCGACCGTGCCGTCCTTCATCACGATGATGTAATCGGCGTTGCGTGTGGCGGCGAAATTGTGGGCGATCATGATGGTGGTCCTGCCCTCCATCAGGTGATCCATCGCCTCGGTGACGGCGGCCTCGCTCACCACGTCCAGATTGCTGGTGGCCTCGTCGAGCAGCAGATAGTCCGCGTCCCGCAGCATCGCCCTGGCGATGGAGATGCACTGCGCCTGTCCGCCGGAGAAGTTCGAGCCGCCCAGCCCCACGTCCTCGTCAAAGCCGCCCGGCTTTGCTATGATGCAGTCGTAGCAGTTGGCCTTCTTTGCCGCGGCGATCAGCTCCTCTTCGCTGACCTCGCGGTCCAGACCGTAGGTGATATTCTCGCGCACCGTGCCGCCGATGAGGGGATCCTTCTGGAATACATAGGCAAAGCGGTCGCGCCAGCCGGTCAGGGCGAAGTCTGCGATGTTGTTGCCGCCGAAGCGGATCGCGCCCGATTTCGGCTCATACAGCCGCGTCAGCAGCTTGAACAGCGTGGATTTGCCCGCGCCGTTGCCACCAATGATGGCTGTCGCCTTGCCTGCGGGGATGCGTAGGGAAACGTCATGCAGGACGTCCTGCTCCGGCGTGTAGGCAAAGCTCACCCGGTCGAACACGATGTCCTCACTGGCGGCGGGGACGGCTTCGCCCTCGGTGCGTTCCGGCGCGGTCTCCGAGATCTCTGCGATCTTTTTCATATTGCCGAAGATGCCCGACACACTGCCGACATTCATGAAAAGCTGCATCTGGTCTGCCTGTGCCGCCGCGTCGGCCTCGTCGATCGCGATGCCGTCGATGTCACACAGCTTTTTTACAATACCTTTCATAGGGTTCTCCGTCCAGATCTTGCTTCCGCGCCGCCGGGCGCAGAAACAAGGAGATAATGTCATTTTAGCGCATCTGCCCGGGAAATATAATAGGAGAGCAGGGGAAAAGGGCGCAGTTTCCGCGCAGATCCGGAAAGGCACCCTTTTTCTATAAAATTATGCCAGTTCGATCATGTTGGTATAGAGCTGGTAGTACCGGCCCTGAAGCTCCAGCAGATCGTCGTGATTGCCGCGCTCGACGACCCGGCCGTTTTCCAGCACCAGGATCGCGTCGGCGTTGCGCACGGTGGAGAGCCGGTGCGCGATGACGAATACCGTCCGGCCCTTCATCAGGCCGTCGAGGCCGCGCTCGATCAGCTTCTCCGTGCGGGTGTCGACCGAGGAGGTCGCCTCGTCGAGGATCAGCACCGGCGCCTCGGAAACCGCCGCGCGGGCGATGGCCAGAAGCTGCCGCTGCCCCTGCGAGAGGTTTGCGCCGTCGGAATAGAGCATGGTGTCGTAGCCCTTGGGCAGATGGGAGATGAAATAATGCGCGTTGGCGATCTTCGCCGCGCGGATGCAGTCCTCGTCCGTCGCCTCCAGACGGCCGTAGCGGATGTTCTCCATCACCGTGCCGGTAAACAGGTGCGTGTCCTGCAAAACCGTACCGAGGGAGCGGCGCAGGTCGTCCTTGCGGATGTGGCGTACGTCGATGCCGTCATAGGTGATCGTGCCGCCCTGAATGTCATAAAAGCGGTTGATCAGGTTCGTGATCGTCGTCTTGCCCGCGCCCGTTGAGCCGACGAAGGCGATCTTCTGGCCGGGCTTGGCATACAGCGACAGGTCGCGCAGCACCGGCTTCTCCGGAACATAGGAAAAGTCCACGCCGTAGAAGCGCACGTCGCCGCGCAGCGGGACGCGCTCGCCGTCCTCCCTGACCCAGAAGTAGTCACGGCCGGACTGCTCCAGCGTGACCTCGCCCTCGTCCACCTCCGGCGGCATATCCAGCACGTCGAAGATGCGCTCCGCGCCCGCGAGGGCGAGCATGATGGCGTTGAACTGCTCGGAGATCTGGCTCACGCGCTCGGCAAAGTTGCGGATGTAGCCGAGGAAGGTGATCAGCACGCCGCCCGCGTTTTCGCCGGTGAGCCACAGCACGCCCACGGCGCAGGTCAGCGCGTAGAAGAAGTGCGAGAGGTTATTGAGGATGGGCCCGACGACGGAGGTCACGGTCGTTGCGGCCGTCGAGGAACGGTAGAATTCCTCGTTGATGGGTGCAAAGTCCTGCATGACCTGCTTTTCGTGGGTGAAAACCTTGATGTCGCGCTGCCCGGCGATCATCTCCTCGACGAAGCCGTTGACCGCGGCGGCGTCCTTCTGCTGCGCGCGGTAGCTGCGGCTGCTCTTTTTGCTGATGTAGCGCACGACCAGAATGACGATCGCCGCCAGCACCACCATCAGGGAAAACAGCTTCATCGACAGCACCAGCATCATGCCGATCGTACCCAGAAGCGACAGCACGGAGATCAGCATCTGCGTGATCGAGTGCTGCAAAAGCTCGTTCGTCGCCTCAATGTCGTTTGTGAAATAGCTCATGAGGCTGCCGTTGGTGTTGGCGTCAAAGTAGCGGATGGGGAGCTTCTGCATCTTGGAGAACATCTCTGTCCGCAGCGCCCGCATGATGACCGTGCTGCATTCAAGCATCAGGCGGTTGAGCAGATAGTTTGTCACCGTGCTCAGAAGATACAGCCCGGCAAGGCCGATCAGCAGCGCCAGATACTTGGCGTAGACCTCATCCGGCGCAAGGCCGGTCTGCTTCAGGAGGTTTACCAGCGGCTTCATGCAGTAGGAGGCCGCGATGGTCGCGCCCGCGTAGACCAGAATGGAAATGACCGCGCAGATCAGGATCGGCCGGCAGTGCTTGAAATAACGGAACAGGCGCATCAGACTGCCGAAGGGCGTGCGCGCCTTGCGGTAATTCCGCAGCTCAACTCTGGGCATTTGCGCTCACCTCCTGCTTCATCTGGCTGTCGTAGACGTCGCGGTAGATCTGGCTGCGCGCCATCAGCTCGTCGTGCGTGCCGAGGTCGGAGAGCCTGCCCTCGTCGAGGACAAGGATCCGGTCGCAGCTCAGGATGGACGCGATGCGCTGGGCGATGATGAGCTTCGTCGTGCCGGGCAGGGCGGTTTTCAGCCCGCGACGGATGTGCTCATCGGTCGCCATGTCGACCGCGCTGGTCGAATCGTCCAGGATCAGGATCTTCGGCTGCTTGATGATCGCGCGGGCGATGCGCAGCCGCTGCCGCTGCCCGCCGGAGAGGTTGGCGGCGTTCTGCTCGAGCAGGGTTTCGTAGCCGTCCGGGAAGCGGTCGATGTACTCGTCGGCGCAGGCGATGGCGCAGGCCGCCTTCATTTCCTCCGGCGTCGCGTCCGCCTTGCCCCAGCGCAGGTTGTCGGCGATCGTGCCGGAAAAGAGCGTGCCGTTTTGCAGCACCATGGAAACGCCGTCGCGCAGGTGCTCGAGCGTGTAGTCCTTCACGTCTACGCCGCCGACACGGACCGTGCCGCTCATGGCGTCGTAAAAGCGCGGGATGAGGCTCACCAGCGTGGACTTGCCCTCGCCGGTGCCGCCGATCACGCCGATGGTCTCGCCGCTTTGAATATGGAAGGTGATGTGCCGCAGGTTCAGCTTTTCCGGGTCGCCGGTGTAGCTGAAGCAGACGTCCTCAAAATCAATGCTGCCGTCCTTGACCGTCTTGTCCGAAGCACCGTCGGCAATGTCTGCCTGCTCGTCAAAGACCTCATTGATGCGGCGCATGGAGGCCTGCGCGCGGGACAGCGACATGATGAGCCACGAGAGCATCGTCAGCGACGACACCGCCTGCGTCCCGTAGGACACCATGCTCACAAGCTCGCCCGTGAGGAGTCCTGTCGTATGGAAGATGATCTCGCGTCCGCCGAAGAGCAGCAGGAGGACCGTGCAGGTCCACATGATGCCCATCTGGATGGGGCCGGTCAGCGTGAACAGCCGCGCCGAGGATAGCTGCGCCTGCCGGAGATCCTCCGTCGTCTTGTCAAAGCGCTGCGACTCGTAGTCGCCGCGCACGAAGGCCTTGACCACGCGGCTGTTGATGAGGTTTTCCTGCACCGCGCGGTTCAGCTCGTCCATCTTAATAAGCATCCTGCGGAAGCGCGGCTGGCCGATGCGCATCATAATCGTCAGCGTGATCGCCAGCACCGGCAGCGTCCCGACGAAGAACAGCGCCAGATGCGGCGAGATGGTGAAGGCCATCACGGTCGCCAGCACCAGCATGATGGGCGAGCGCGTCAGGCTGCGGATGATCTGGTGCATGGTCGTGCGGACGGTGTTGACGTCCGTCGTGGCGCGGGTGATCAGGCTGGGCGTGGAAAAGTGGTCGATGTTGGAGAAGGAGAAGCTCTGGATCTTCTCCAGCAGCATCGAGCGCAGATTTTTTGCAAAGCCCTGACTGGCGATGGCCGAGCAGCGGGCGCTGAGCAGACCGCAGGCCATGGACAGGCAGGCGATGATCACCATGATGCCGCCGACCGTCAGCACGAAGCGGTCGCGCTGCGCCACCAGAGCGTCCGGGAACAGCCCGCGCAGCATGAAGTCCTCCTCTCGGTAGAGTCCGCCGTCGACGATGACGGACATCAGCATGGGAATAAAGACCTCCAGCACGACCTCCAGCCCACCGAAGACGGCGGCGGCCGCCGTCCAGCCGCGGTAGCCGGCCAGACATTGCCGGAGATGACCGGGCGTCTTTTCCTTTGTTTGTGTTTTGATGAGACTCGCCCTCCTTTTTTATAGGGAACCACTGAAGAAATCCTCTGCGGCCGACGCCGAATCTTTTCCGCCAATCCATCGGTTTTGAAAACTTGAAAGACACAAAGTATTCCTGCGTTCCCAAAACCTCGTCTTGACGAAAAATCTTTCGCCGTCCATCCTTGCTGATTTCTTCAGAGGATCCCGGCCAGATACGATCAGAGGTTTCTGGCCAGACACCAGACACTAGATGATCTGGACGGATAAATGAAAATTTATAAAGTCTGAAAGAATATTCTATCAGAGTCCGCCGGACTTTGCAAGTGCGAAAAACGAAAAAATGCCCCGGCCGTCGGACATTGCCGGACAGCCGGGGTACAATTCTGTGGTTTTTCTCAGGATAAAATTGCGGCGCTGCGCAGAAAGAACAGGACGGCGCTCATCAGCGGAAGAAACAGAAGCGTCGAGGCGATGGTGCAGTGTACGGCAAGCTCGGCATCCCCGCCGTATGCCTTGCTCCACACGACGCCGGTCAGGGGTGCGGGGCTGCCGAAGAGAATGGCCAGCAGCAGAGCCGTCCGGGTGTCCAGAACGCAGCGCAGGAGGCAGAAGAGAACGACCGGAACGGCGAGGACCTTCAGAAGAGAATAGAGGATCGCCTGACGGTCTTTCCGCCAGCTCAATGCGCCGTAGCGGCAGATCAGCATCCCGAGCAGCAGCAGCGCCAGCGGCGAGGTCATGCCGCTGGGCGTCGTGACGGTGGTTTGCAGAAAGGAAGGCAGCCTGATCCGGAATACCGCGAGCAGCAGTCCCGCAATTGCCGCAAGGAGCGCCGGACTGGTGAATACCTTTTTGATCAGCTCCCGGCGGCTTCCGGTGAAGGTGCCGAGAAACAGGGAGTGATACAGGCTCCAGATCAGAAGATCCTGCACCGCGCTGTGAATCACGCACAGAAGCATGGCATCCTCCGAAAGAAAGACGCTCAGCAGCGGAATGGCGGCATAGGACACGTTGCCGACGCCAGAAACAAAGCACCAGTAAGCGCGGCGCGCTTTGGGCGCACGCCGGAAGAGCAGCAGACTGCCGAGAGAGAGCGCAAGCGTAATGACCAGCGTTGCGATCGCCGCGGGAAGACCGGTGTGCAGCAGCACCTGCGGGTCAGTGCTTGTAAAGGTGTGCAGCACCATCGCGGGATAGCAGACGTTCAGCAGCACGCCGGGCAGCGTGTCAGCCGTCTGCTCCGGCACCAGCTTCAGACGGGCAACGCCATAGCCGATCGCGAGCATCAGGAAAAAGAAGATCAGACTGTCAACGGACATCAGTAGACTCCGTTTGTCGCTTCAAAGTGTGTCGGTGCGGAGATCGCCTCACCGCCGGCCTTGACCCATTGGGCAACCATGTCGATCATTTCGAGGCCGCCGATCGAGGGTGCGCCCATCCAGTTGACCATCTTCTGGCAGTTGCTGAACAGGGCGGACTGTACCTCCTCGCCGGTAAAGACCGGCTCGCGGCCGAGACGCTTGCCCAGCTCCCTCGCTGCCCAGCGGATGGAGAATGCCTCCGGGCTGGAAACGTTCAGCTTTTCGGGCGGAACGGCGGTGCGCAGCAGAGAACGGATGGCAAATTCGCAGACATCCCCCTGCCAGATGCAGTTGAAAACGCCCTGGCTGACGTCGATGGGGCGGCCTTCCATAATGGCGTTGGCAATGTCATAGAGCACGCCGTAGCGAAGATCAATGGCATAGTTCAGGCGGAAGAGGAGCATGGGCGTTTCGTTCTGTACGCTGCAATGCTCCAGAACACGCTCACGGCCCAGACAGGTCTGCGCGTACTCGCCGATGGGATGCGGCGTATCTTCCTCGCAGAAGCCGCCGCTCACGACGGGCGCCATACCGTATACATTGCCCGTGGAGAAGGCGACGATGCGGGAATGGGGGAAACGCTCCGCCACGAGGTAGGGCAGGGTGACATTGATATGCCAGGTCAGGGATTCGTTGCCCTCCGTTCCGAACTTCTTGCCGACCATATAGATGATGTTTTCGGCCTCCGGCAGGGCGGCGAGCTGCTTCGGATCGGAGAGATCGGCCTCGATGACCTCAACGCCTGCCTGGCGCATCGTTTCCGGCGCGTCGGGGCGGTCAAACAGGGACACGGCCAGGACACGGGCGCCGGTTCCGGCGGCATCCACGCCGCGCTTGGCAAGGACCGCCATGGCCGGGCCGACCTTACCGCCGGCGCCGAGAATCATAATGTCGCCTTTCAGGCGCTTTAAGTCCTCGACCAGACGGTCGCTGGGACGCGTCATAAATTCCATCAATTCTTTCGTAGTATGTAACATATAAATACCCCTTTCAATATTTTTTTTGAAATAATTTGTATTGCATTTTGCTTTCTGACAAGGTAGAATAAAAAGAAAAAAGAGGTGAACGCAGTGGCAAAGCAGGCAACGATTCGGGAAGTGGCAAAACTGGCGGGGGTGTCGATCGCGACGGCCTCGCGCGCGCTGAACAATCCGGACTATCCGGTCGATGCGCGGCTGCGGCAGAAGGTGCGCGATGCGGCAGACAAGCTGCAATATGTGCCCAACGTGATGGCGCAGGCGCTGCGCCGCGACAGCTGCCATGACATCGGTCTGGTGATCCCGAATGTCTCCAACCCTTTCTATCTGCAGACCATGCTCGGCATCAATAACGTGCTTGCGCAGCAGTCTTATCAGATGATCCTGTGCAACACCATGCGTAATGCGGAGCAGGAACGCAGCTATCTGCGTCAGCTTTATGAGCGGCAGACCAAGGGAATTATCATCTCTACAGTGGACGAAAGCTGCGACGTGATCAAGGAATATGCGCGGCGCGGCATGAAATTTGTCCTGCTCGACCAGCTCCCGGACGGTGTGGAAAGCCCCGGTATTCATTTTGATTCCCGCGCCGGCGCACGCATGGCAGCGGAGTACCTGATCTCTCAGGGTCACCGCCGCATCGCCTTCGCGACAATGCCCATGACGCGCTGGACCCGTATCGAGATGCACAAGGGCTACCGCGATGCCCACCTGATGAGCAACCTTCCGTATGACCCTGCGCTTGTCTATGAATCCACGCCCGATCCGGCCAGCCTGTCCGACGATCCGGAACTGCAGGCCGGGCACGAGATTGCCTCCCGCTTTCTTCATGATGGCCGTAAAGCGACGGCAATCATGTGCAACAACGACATGGTCGCGATCGGCGTGATCCAGACCCTGCTCAAGCACGGCGTGCGTGTGCCGCAGGATGTTTCCGTGATGGGCTTTGACGACATTCCCTTCGCTTCCGCTTTCCTGCCGGCTCTGACGACGATCCACTGCCCCGCCGCGGAAACCGGACGTCTCGCCGCCCTGATGATGCTCGATATGCTCAACAACAATACCAACAACGCAATGGCGGTTTCTATGAATCTGGCCCCGAGCCTGGTCGTCCGGGATTCCGTCTGTGCGATCACGCCGGCCTAGCCGCGCAGCCCGGCGATGATCGCCTCCATCAGCTTCACAGAACTCACAAGACGCTCGGCGCAGCCGGGCGTTTCTTTTTTTATCACGGAAAGAAAGTGCTTCATCCCGGCCGGATAACAGCCCTGGTCGTCCAGAAGGTAGGTACGGTCGGCCAGAAGGATCGGCGGCTGCACTCCCGGCGTGGAACGCAGATGCACGGTAAAATCAGGATAAAGGACATCCGCAGTGACGACCGAGTTTTCGCACCGGGCCTGCACAGCGTGAAAACCTCCGCCGAACAGGCAGGTGCACAGATCGGTCAGGTGACTGCCGTAAAAATACCATCCGCCGAAGGGAGAAAACGGGTCTGCCTGATAAGTCAGCGTATATTCCGGACAGCGGGGGAGCGCCGCGCAGAGTTCATGCACCTGCGGCGTGAAGCAGATGGTCGAACCGCCGGTACAGGGCGTGCCCGTTTTGTGGCTCAGATCAGCCATGGCGCGCGCCTGCGCGACGTCGCAAGCAAAGGGCTTGTCCACAAATACGGCTTTTCCCTGCTTCAGAGCGAGCTCGGCCAGCGCTGCGTGCAGATAACCCTCGCGGAGCAGGAGCAGCACGGCATCCGAGTGCGTGATGACCTCCTCGGCGGAGACACAGACTTCGAAGTCCGTTAAAGCAGGGAGCTGTTCCGGGGCGTCAAAGGCGCAGACCGGTCCGATGCGCTGCCCGGGCGGCAGCAGGTCAAGTGCCTGCTGAAAAAAGCGCAGATGCTTGCTGCGCGCGCCGATCGCTCCAAGAATCATACGTGCTCCCCTTTTCGCGTTCCGTACTTACCTGATTATATCGGTTTGGTATAAAATAGTCAATATTTCAGAAAACGTTTTCTATATTTTTCTAAAAAATTTCCGAAAAAAGTCTTGCATAAATTGCACAACTGTGGTATTCTCGAACTAGCAAAACAAGTGAAATTGATGAATTATCAGTACAAGTTTTTCCGATTCGTCAGTTCGCACAAAACCTACACCGACTTCTTGTGCAGAGGTTATAAGAAAACGTTTTCCGAAAAAGTGGAACGCTTTCGCTCTGCGAATTCCGTATCGCTTCTGCGCCGGCTGCGCAGTGTGATAAAAATTTTATGGAGGAACAAATGATGAAGAAAGTTATCGCATTGCTTCTCGCTCTCACCATGATCGCCGCCCTGTTCGTTGGCTGCGCGAAGAATGATGAGAAGCCCTCGGAGGACAACAAGCCCTCTGAAAGCACCCCCGCAAGCTCCGACGACAACAACGAGCCTGCCAATACCGACCCGATCAAGATCGGCAGCATTCAGGATCTTTCCGGCAGCGCTTCCATCGCGGGCCAGCCGCAGGCATGGGGCGTTGAGTACGCTGTCCGCCTCATCAATGAAAACGGCGGCATCAACGGCCGTCAGATCGAGCTGTACACCCGCGACTGCCAGAACGATGCCGAAGTCGGCGTGACCTGCTACCGCGAGCTCGTCGATGAGATCGGCGTGTGCGCCATCATCGGACCGGCTCTGTCCAACCCCGCTTCCGCATGGGTCGAGCTGGCCACCGAGGACAAGATCCCCATCGTCGGCCACTTCATGGACGACCTCTGCACCACCGACCCCGACACCGGCGACGCATATCCTTATATGTTCCTGGCTGAGCCGTCCTGCGCCGTGCAGAGCTACATCGTTGCCGAATACGCAATGACCAAGCTGAACGTCAAGACCACCGCTACCCTGTACAACACCTCCAATGCCTTCGCGGTTGCCCATGAGACTCCGTTTGTTGACTACATGAAGAACAACGGCGGCGAAGTCCTCACCGAGGAAACCTTCGGCTGGACCGACACCGACTACTCCGCACAGGCACAGAAGATCGCCTCCCTGAACCCGGATGCCGTTTTCCTCTGCGACTATGCCGCTCAGGTCTCCGCCGCTTACGACAACCTGCGTGACGCCGGCTACACCGGCATCATCCTCGGTGCCAACACCCTGTGCACCCCGTTCGACACCCTTGTCAAGAACGAGATCAAGGACGTCTACTTCGTTCAAAACTATGATCTGCCCGAGGGCAAGATCGGCGAACTGACCGACATCCACATGAAGGAAACCGGCACTGCGTTCCGCAGCACCAACGTCGGCTTCGGCTGGGACGCCATGCAGGTTCTTGCCAGCGCCATGCTCCAGGCAAAGGAGCCTACGGACGGCGAAGAAGTCCGTGGCATTCTTGAGAACAACACGAAGGACGTGGAGTCCTGCGGCGGCGAAATGATCACCATTGATCCGTCCATCCATCGTCCGACCCGTGACATGAAGATGTACATCGCAAGCTATGACGACAGCGGCGCTCTGGTCTATCTTGATCTGCTGTCCTCCGACTACAAGGCGAACTAAACGATTCATTCCGGCCGCAATCTTTCGTCATCCGGAATGAGGAACCGAGCGTCCGGTTCCGACCGTGGCGTCGTCTTCCCGCAGCCCCTGACCGGGCTGCGGGAAGGGCGTCAGGGGATGTGCTGCAAAACGGGAAAGTCTTCCTGAGTCAGGCAGAGAATCGAGGCAAAAGATCAGTGATGGATTCTTGCTCTCAATGGGGTAATCCGGTTTTGCGGCATTTCTTTTTATAAAGGAGCGTAATTATGACACTTCAACTACTCGTCAGCGGCATTTCCCTCGGCGCGGTCTATGCCTTGATCGCAGTGGGCTTTGCCATCGTTTTCAGCATCCTGAAATTCAGTAATTTTGCCCACGGCGGCATGATCAGCGCCTGCGCTTTCATCGGCTATTTTTTCCAGGCATCCTTCGATAATCCGCCCCCCTTCTATGTTACCGTCCTGTTTACGACGCTGTGCGGCGTCGCAATGGCTCTGCTGATCGACACGGTGGCCTACCGCCGCATCCGCAAGAAGCAGGCGCCGACCCTGTACTATTTTCTCGCATCCATTACGGTTGCAATTCTCATTGAGCAGATTTTGAACGTGTTCTTCGGCAAGAACATCTACGCCTTCCCGGCGGTGTTCTCCAGCACGACTTTCCATATTGGCAGCCTTCGCTTCTCCAGCATCGACACCCTGATCCTTGTGATTTCTCTGGTGATTCTGGCGATCCTGCTCTATGTCATCAACAAGACCCGCATCGGCCTTGCCATCCGTGCCGTTGCGATCAACCCGGCGGCAAGCCGCCTGATGGGCATCAACTCCAGCGTCGTCATTATGACGGTTTTCGCCATTGCCGGCGCGCTGGCCGGTATCTCCGGCGTGCTGCTGGGCGCGAAGTATTCTGTCTATCCCTCTCTGGGCGCTTCCATGATGCTCAAGGGCTTCATCGCCTCCGTCATCGGCGGCCTCGGCAGCCTGAGCGGTGCGATCCCTGCTGCGATCATCCTTGGTGTCGTGGAGATGGTGCTGACCTACTGGCTGGGCTCCCTGTCCACCCCCATTATTCTCTTCGGCATCATGCTGGTGTTCCTTGCGGTCCGTCCCGAGGGCATTGCCGGCAAGTTTGCCAAGGATAAGGTTTAAGGAGGCGCGCTATGAGTAATTATCAGCTTTCCCTGATCATGATGGCCTGCATTTCCGTCATCACGGTCTGCGGCGTGTTCTCCATGACCAGTCTGGCCGGAATGTTCTCTCTGGGTCAGGCGGCCTATATGTCCATCTGCGCATACCTCACCTTCTGCCTTGCAAAGTACCTGACGCTCCCGATCTGGTTCACCGCGGTGATCGGTATCGTGGCCAGCGGCGCGGTCGCGCTGATCATCAGCCTGCCGACGCTGAAGCTCCGCCGCGACTACTTCGCCCTGCTCTCGGTCGCCTTCGGACAGATGGTCTCTGCGATCGTCATTCTGCTGGGCGACTACACCAACGCCTCCATCGGCTTTTCCAAGATTCCGAAGGTCAAGGGCCTTGTGTGGATCATCCTCGGCATCACTGCCGTGATCGTTTTCATGGTGCGCAACCTCAAATACTCCCGCTTCGGCCGGATGTGCATCGCGCTCAAGACCGATGAGATCGCCGCCCGCAGCTTCGGCATCGATGTCTACAAGCTGAAGGTCAAAATCTATGTGTTGGCTTCCATGATCGCCGCGGTCGGCGGCATCTGCTACGGCCTGCGCAACCGCGTCATTTCCCCGGACGCCTTTGACTGGTCGCTGTCCGCAGAGATGCAGATCCTGCTCTTCTTCGGCGGCACGAACTCCCTGACCGGCTCCATCATTTCTGCAGCTGCGCTGAAGGTTCTGCCCGAGTTCCTCAAGGGCATCAAGCTCTTCGGCATCGACCTGCAGAGCTTCAAAACCGTCATCTACTGCCTGCTGATCATTGTCGTTATCAATTTCCGCACCAAGGGCATTATGGGCGAGCGTGAGCTGAGCTTCGCATGGCTCAAGCGCACCTCGCAGCGCCGCAGCATGGAGCGGAGCAAGGAGGGAAAATCATGAGTACCTGTGTTCTGAAACTGGAGCATCTGCGCAAGAGCTTCGGCGGCGTCGAGGCAGTCAAGGATTTTTCCTTCTCCATCGACGAGGGCGAGATCGTTGCCATCATCGGCCCGAACGGCGCAGGCAAAACCACGATCTTCAACCTGATCTCCAAGATCTATCAGCCGGATAATGGCACGCTGACCTTTGCCGGGGAGGATATCACAAAGAAGTCCCAGATCGAGGTCGCCCGGCTCGGCATTTCGAGAACCTTCCAGAACACCCGCCTGTTTACCGGCCTGAATGTGCTGGACAACGTCAAGGCGGCGCTGGACTTCGACGGGAAATACAGCCTGTTTGAAGCAATGTTCCTTCTGCCGCGCCGCTGGAAGCAGGAAAAGGAAACGACCCGCCGTGCAATGGAGTGCCTGAAGCTGCTCAATCTCGATCAGTATGCCTCCGTGCGCCCGTCGAACCTACCCTACGGCATCCAGCGCCGCGTGGAGATCGCCCGCGCGCTGGTTTCCGACCCGAAGGTCCTGATGCTGGACGAGCCGGCTGCCGGCCTGAACCCGGAAGAGGTATTCCAGCTGGTGGACTTCATCAAGGAGATCCATGAGAAATATCCCAAGCTCGCCATTCTGGTCATCGAGCACCGCATGGATCTGGTCATGAACCTCAGCGACTATATCTATGTGCAGGACTTCGGCCAGACCATCGCCAAGGGTGTGCCCGAGGAGATCCAGAGCAATCCTCTGGTGCTCAAGGCATATCTCGGAGAGGAGGAATAAGCGTGGGAAATATTCTGGAGATCCGCGGACTGAAGGTTTTTTACGGCGTGCATGAGGCCGTCTGCGGCGTGGATATGGACATTGCCGAAGGCTCCATCACGGCGATCATCGGCTCCAACGGCGCCGGCAAAAGCACGATCATCAACGCCATTTCCGGCGCGGTGAAATACGAGGGTGAGATCTTCTGCCGCGGCGCGGTGCTTCCGACCAAAGAAAACCGCGTGGTCCGGCAGGGCGTCGTACAGGTGCCGGAGGGCAGAAAGATCTTCCCCGGCCTGACCGTCGAGGAAAACCTCCGTGCGGGCGCTTATACCATCCGCAGTCACAAGGAGATCGAGCGCCTGCTGCAGGAGCAGTATGAGATGTTCCCGCGTCTGGGTGAGCGCCGCCAGCAGGACGCCGGCACGCTCTCCGGCGGCGAGCAGCAGATGCTGGCGATCTGCCGCGGCCTGATGGCCAAGCCCAAGATCCTGATGCTGGACGAGCCCTCTCTGGGCCTTGCGCCGGTCATCGTAAACGACGTTTTCCGCAATATCCAGCGCATCCGCGACGAGGGCATCACGGTGATCCTCGTCGAGCAGAACGCCAAAAAGTCCCTGAGCATCTGCGACTATGCCTACGTCATCGAGACCGGCCGCGTGGTCATGTCCGGCACCGGCAAGGAAATGCTGGAAAATCCGGAGGTCGCCGCCGCCTACCTCGGTTCCACGAGAAATCAATAAGGAGAGAAAAAACATGATTACCAAAAAGGTTGAAAATCTGCCGGTTTATATCTATGATACCCGTGAGGAAATGGGCGCGGCTGCGGCCAAGGACGCAGCGCAGCGCATCAACGACATCATCGCCCGCCGCGGCGAGGCAAACGTCATCTTTGCCGCCGCTCCCTCCCAGAACGAGCTGCTGGAAAACCTGCTGAAATACGACATCGACTGGTCCAAGGTCCGCGGCTTCCATCAGGACGAGTACATCGGCATCGACGAGACCGAGCCCGCCGGCTTCGGCTGCTTCCTGCGCAGAGCGATCTTCGACCGCGTGAAGTTCAAGGAGCTGTATTTCCTGCTGTGCAAGGAGGAGGACGCGGAAAAGAAGTGCGAGGAATACTCCGAGCTTCTGAAGAAATATCCCGCTGATCTCATCTTCCTCGGCATCGGCGAGAACGGCCATCTGGCCTTCAACGACCCCTCCGTGGCCGACTTCAACGATCCGAAGATCATCAAGATCGTCGAGCTGGACGATGTCTGCCGCCAGCAGCAGGTCAACGACGGCTGCTTCAAGACCTTTGACGACGTGCCCAAACGCGCGATGAGCCTGTCCATGTCCTACATTATGAATACGCCCGAAGCCATCTGCGTTGTTCCGACCGACCGCAAGGCCAACGCCGTCAAGAACGCGCTCTACGGCCCCGTGACCACCGCCTGCCCGTCGAGCATCCTGCGTGAGCACAAGAATGCTGCGCTCTATCTGGACAAGGACAGCGCTTCCAAGATCCTGTAATTTCAGAAAAGGAGGATCACCATGTATCAGAAAACGGCTGACGAGATCATGGCGCTCGACCCGGAGCTAGCAATCCTTCCGGTCGGCTCCGTTGAGCAGCACGGGCCGCACCTGCCGGTCATGACGGACTGGGCGATCGCCGCAGAGCTGGGCCGCCGCGTTGCCGAGAAGATGAACGCTTTCCTTCTGCCTGCGCTGCCCATTTCCACCTGCCGCGAGCAGATGGGAAAGAAGGGCTCCGTCTGGATGGAGCCCGTGACCTTCTATCAGATGATGAATGACATCATCCTGAGCCTGAAAACACAGGGCTTCAAGAAGGTCGGGATTCTCCAGTGCCACGGCGGCGTGTTCATCATGACGCCGCTCATCCGCGACCTGAATGCGAAGTACAACCCCGACCTGATGGTCGTCAACATCGATCCCTGCACGCTCTGGCCCATCCTTTATAAGGAAGGCATCATCGAAACCAACACCGAGCTGCACGCGGGCGAGGTGGAGACCTCCCAGATGCTTGCCGTCGCGCCGGAAACGGTGCATATGGACCGCGCGGTGGACTATGTTCCGACGATTGCCCGTCCCTATCTGAGCTACGGCAGCATCTTCCGCGCCAGTCCCAGCGGCGTCTGGGGCGAGCCGAGCAAGGCGAGCGCAGAAAAGGGCGAAAAGGTCTTTGCGCGCTGCGCCGAGCTGGCGGTCGATGCGATGAACGATGCCTTTGCTTACATGGCCGCAAAAGAACGGTTCAACTACAGCAATTTCTAAGGAGAAACACTATGGAAAAATTACGTGTACTTCTGATCGGCGCGGCATTTTCCGCCGACCTTCATTCCGACGGCTACAGCCGCCTACTAGACAAGGTGCAGATCGTCGGCATCTGCGACCGCGCGACTGACCGCGTCGAGGCGCTGGCCAAGCGCTACGGCTTCACGGGCTATAAGGTCTATGACGATTATGATACCGCCATCGCCGAGTGCGAGTGCGACCTCGTGGACATCTGTATGCCGAACTTCCTGCACCACGATGTCGCCATCAAGGCGCTGAACGCCGGTCACAGCATCATCTGCGAAAAGCCGCTGGCAACGACCGTCGAGGATGCGCAGGACATGGTCGATACTGCCGCGCGCCTTGGAAAGCACATCTATTACGCCGAGGACTGGCTCTTCGCTCCCGCCTTCCGCAAGGCAAAGAGCATTCTGGAGAGCGGGCAGCTCGGTAAGCCCCTGTACATCCGCGCGCGCGAGTGCCACAGCGGTTCGCACAGCCCGTTTGCCCAGCTACTGAAATACTGCGGCGGCGGCTGCATGGTGCACCTCGGCGTGCATCCCGTGAGCTTCATGCTGGCGCTTAAGGACAACAAGTGGGATTCCCTCACCGCCATGACCTCCGGCGGCAAGGAGAAGAACCTCGTCCACGAGCAGATGGAGGGCGAGGACTGGGCAGGCGCGTTTATGCGCTTTGACGACGGCACCTACGCCACGCTGGAAGCGAACTATGTCACCGTCGGCGGCATGGAGGACGTGCTGGACATCTACTGCGAGCAGGGCTGCATCCATGTCGATCTGTCCTTCTCCGGTCCGGTCAAGGTCTTCTCCATCCCCGGTCTGGACTACACCGTGGAAAAGGCCGAGGTCACGACCGGCTGGTCCACCCCGGCGGTCGATGAGAAGTATTCTCTCGGCTACTGCGGTGAAATCTCCCACTTCGTGGAATGTGCCATGAACGACCGCGACGCGCAGGTCGGCCTGCGCGGTATCGACGGTCTGGAAACGCTCAAGGTCATCAACCTCATTTACAAATCCGCCAAGGAAGGAACCCATATCCGCAACCCCCATAAGGAGGGATAATGATGGAAAACAAAGTCCCGGAGCTCCGCATCCCGGTGACCGTCGCCGGCGTGGAGTTCAAAAACCCGTTTTATGTCGCATCCGGCCCGACGACCAAATCCGTGCGTCAGCTCGTGGAGATCGAGCGCACGGGCTGGGCGGCCGCCAGCATCAAGCTGAGCATCGACCCCGCACCCTACATCAACCGCAAGCCGCGCTATTCGCTGTTCAAGGACCGCCATGCGCTGGCCTTCACGGCGGAAAAGCGCCTGACCTTTGAACAGGGCTTGCAGCTCATCCGTGATGCAAAGCCCCTGCTGCACGATCTCAAGCTGATGGCAAACATCACCTACGCCGGGGACAACGGCACCGCGGGCTGGGTGAACATGGCCAAGAAGTTTGAAGAGGCCGGCGCGGACATCATCGAGCTGAATATGTGCTGCCCGAACATGAGCTACAATCTGGAGATGACCTCCGGCGGCAGCCAGCACGCGGCCAAGCAGACCGGCGCGAGCATGGGTCAGCACGCAGAAATTGCCGCAGAGATCGTCCGCGCGATCAAAAAGGAGCTGCGCATCCCGCTGTTCGTCAAGCTGACGCCCGAGGGCGGCCAGATCGCACAGGTGGCAAAGGCGCTCTATGAAGCGGGCGCGGACGCCGTCGGCGGCACCGGCAACCGGCTGGGTATGCCGCCCATCAATCTGGACAACCCCGGCGCGGCGGCCTTCCATTTGCAGGACGAGCTGTCCATGGGCTGCTATTGCAGCAGCTGGCTCAAGCCGTTGGCGCAGCGCGATACCTATGAAATTCGCAAGGTCTGCGGCCTTGAGCCGCCCATTATGGCAGCCGGCGGCATCACCAACTGGCGCGACGCCGTGGAGATGGTCCTGTGCGGCGGTACGCTTCTGGGAGTGTGCGCCGAGACGCTGATCTCCGGCTATGACATCGTCCGGCCCATGATCGCGGGTCTGCATGACTATATGCAGAAACACGGCTACACCGATCTTTCCCAGATGCGCGGGCTCATCGTCCCCGAGGTAAAGACTGCCACGGATGTGACGCTCTACGCCGGTTATGCCCACATCAAAGATCCGAACCTTTCTGCACCCTGCAAGAGCGCCTGCCCGCACCATGTGCCCGTACAGGCCTATGTGCAGAAGATCGCCAAGGGCGACTACCGCCGCGCGTGGGAGCTGCTGACAAACACAAATGCCTTGCAGAATCTCTGCGCCCTCGTGTGCGAGCATCCCTGCGAGGATGCCTGCGTGCGCGGAGGCGTGGACGCGCCGGTCAAGATCCGGGAACTCAAGCGCTTCGTGCTGGAATACGGCAAGGCGCAGGGCTGGAAGCCCGCGTGGAGCGAAGCGGAGCCAAACGGACACCGCGTCGCCGTCATCGGTGCAGGCCCCGCGGGCCTGACCTGCGCGGCGGAGCTGAAAAGGGCGGGCTATGCCGTCACCGTATTTGAAAAGGAAAAGGAAGCGGGCGGTCTGCTGCGCTATGCCATGCCGGACTATGCCGGGCACCGCGCGGAGCTGCAAGCCACCGTAGATGAATTAAAGCAGGCGGGCGTGGAATTCCGCTTTGAAACTGCCCTGACCGCCGCGCCCGAGGGCTACGACGCCGCCTTTGCCGCGGCCGGTGCGTGGGAAAAGCAGACCTCCGCAATTTCCGGCGCAGAAAAGGCGCTTGATGCGCGGGAATTCCTGCTGCGCCTGAATACCGGAAAAACCTATGCCTTCACCGGCAGTGTCGCCGTGATCGGAAACGGCTGGCCGGCCATCGACGCGGCGCGCGCGGCGATCCGTCTGGGCGCGGACGAGGTGACCATCCTTGCACCGTCCGCCTTCCCGGCACGCTCTGCCTACCGCGAGGCGCTGGCGCTATTGCAGCAGCAGGAGCCGGGCAGCGCCATCGTGCTGGCCGGAGAGGGCTGGCATCAGGGCGTGGTCGGCATCGTCGCTTCGCGTCTGAGCGAGGAATTCTGCCGCCCGACGTTTCTGATCTGTCTGGACGGCGATCACGGCAAGGCCTCCTCCCGCTCCTACGGCGGCTTTAATCTGTTTGCCGCGCTGCGGGAGCTTTCCCCGTTGCTGGAAGGCTTCGGCGGCCACGAGCTGGCCGCGGGCTTCACCATCCGGCGGGAAAACATTCCCGAATTCCGCCGCCGCATCTGTGAGCTGGCCGCGGCCTACGCTGCCACCGGCGCCGCCGTCCCCACGCTGGAGATCGACTGCGAGGTGCCCGGCCGCCTGCTGACGGAGCGCAATGTGCAGGGACTGTCCCAATTGGAGCCCTGCGGCACCGGCTGTCCCAAGCCCATGCTCTGCCTGACCGAGGCCATCGTGGAGCAGACCGCCGCCGTCGGCGGCGGCAAGCACCTGCGTCTGAAGCTGCGCAGCCGCGACGGCGCGGCATTGCAGGCCATCTATTTTTCTGCGGGCAGCCTGAAGCTGCTGCCCGGCGAGCGTGTGGACGTTGCCTTCACGCCCCAGATCAACGAATTCCGCGGCGCACGCAGCGTGCAGCTCAATCTGACCGACCTGCGCCGCGTGTCGCCCTGCGAATACTATGACCGCTTCCGCCGCCATGAAGCGCTGCTTCCGTGCGAGGCAGACGCCCTGACGCCGGAGCGCGCAGACGTTGCGGACGTCTGGAACTATCTGCGCGCAAACGCGCAGGAGGCCCCGCTGCAATTTGACCTTTCCGCCTTCTGCGCCGCCGTCGCCAGCGCCTCGCGCGAGCGCCACAGTGTCCGCAGGACCATGGCGTGCCTGGATATTCTCGCGGAGCTGCGCTTCATCGAGGTGCGGCGCAGCGACCCTGTGCTTCTCATCCGGCTTCTGCCGGTCAGCGGCAAAAATCCCTTGGAAAACAGCAGGCTCTACCGCGCGCTGCGCGGGGAAAGCCTTTGACATTCGGAGGTCCTTATGGAAACCTTTCAGGAACATTACGACAGTCTGATGCGCACCATCGCGCGGCGGAACATGAACGTGGATATGCAGGCCATCGAGCGTGCCATCCGCTACGCCGAGAAAAAGCACGCCTCGCAGAAGCGCAAGGACGGTTCGCCCTACATCATTCACCCGCTGGCCGTGGCGGAGATCGTCGCAGAGATCGGTCTGGACACGGACGCCATTTTGGGTGCGCTGCTGCACGACTGCATTGAAGATACCGACTCCACCTATGACGACATTTCCCGTCAGTTTGGCTCCACGGTCGCCGCATTGGTCGAGGGCGTCACCAAGCTGACCCGCGTGGAGTATTCCACGCTGGAGGAGCAGCAGATGGAAAATCTGCGCAAGATGTTCATGGCCATGAGCCGGGACATCCGCGTCATTCTCATCAAGATCGCCGACCGCCTGCACAACACGCGCACCATGCAATATCAGTCGCCGGAAAAGCAGATTCTGAAATCCCGCGAGACCATGGACATCTACGCCCCGCTGGCGCACCGTCTTGGTATGCAGAAGATCAAATGGGAGCTGGAAGATACCAGTCTGAAATACCTCGACCCCGCCGGCTACAACGAGATCATGCAGTATCTCGATGCGCATCAGGCCGAGGCCGACGAATTCATGAAGGCCATCCAGAGCAAGATCACCACGCGCCTGTCCGCCGTCGGCATCCACGGCTCCATCTACGGCCGCATCAAGCACGTCTATTCCATTTACCGCAAGATGAAGGCGCAGGGCAAGGGCATCAACGAACTGTATGATATGTATGCGTTCCGGGTGATCGTTGATACCATCCCGGACTGTTATAATGTTCTGGGGCACATCCACGACCTGTTCAATCTGGTGCCCGGCCGCTTCAAGGACTATATCTCCACCCCCAAGCCCAATATGTACCAGAGCCTGCACACGACCGTCATCGGCCGGCAGGGCATCCCCTTTGAGGTACAGATCCGCACATGGGAGATGCACGAGACGGCGGAATACGGCATTGCCGCGCACTGGAAGTACAAGCAGGGCGTCGAGGGCGGCGACGAAAAGCAGTTCGAGTGGGTACGCCGCCTGCTGGAAACGCAGCAGGAAACCGACGCCGAGGATTATATCCACTCGCTCAAGGTCGAGATGTTCGACGACGAGGTGTTCGTCTTTACGCCCAAGGGCAAGGTCATGTCCCTGCCCTCCGGCTCCACACCCATCGACTTCGCCTATGCCATCCACTCCGGCGTGGGCAACGCCATGGTCGGCGCGAAGGTCAACAACCGCATCGCCTCCTACGACCAGCAGCTTGCCAACGGCGACATTGTTGAGATTCTCACCTCCAAGACCGCCAAGGGTCCCAGCCGTGACTGGCTGAATATCTGCAAGAGCAATCAGGCGCGCACGAAGATCAAGCAGTGGTTCAAGAAGGAGCGGCGCGAGGAGAACATCGTCCATGGCAAGGCCAGCTTTGAAGGCGAGCTGCGCCGTGCGGGCATCAACCCCTCCGTATTGCAGGACCCGGAGCTGCTGCCGGTGCTTCTGAAAAAGCTCTCCTTTGACTGTCTGGACGATATGTACGCCGCCATCGGCTACGGC
>ENA-ORMS01001053-ORMS01001053.1-human-gut-metagenome-genome-assembly--contig:-NODE-1053-length-24317-cov-21.371981_pt1 | contig 24317 bp, 28 predicted proteins | sample MGYA00242104_ERZ508997 | MGnify/ENA primary metagenome ERZ508997 (study PRJEB26280, sample SAMEA2338704) | human gut metagenome | biome: human gut; feature: human-associated habitat; material: faeces... | reverse complement strand
GGTTATTTTGTTATACCCTAAATTACCCTCTGAATTTGTTTTTAAATTTGGAGGGATTTTTTTATGTCCTTTTTTCGGGCGGTTATCTATCTGCTCATACGAAGTAAAATTTATCAATACATAGCATATCAGAGAACGGCAGGAAACCAGTTAAAAAAATTTCTGCCAGTGCAACGGTACTTCTCACCTTGAAAGTAGAAGTACAATCTCCATACAATAGAATTACTATTTCCTATAACCGTAAAGGTCACAGAGCCTTTGCGGTTTTTCTTTTGTCGATTTTTGTTGGAAAGTGCCGTAGGGCTGTTTCTGATATGCGGTGTCGTTCTCCGCCTCTCCATCTGGATTTTTTACATTTCAAAAATTCAGATGGGAGGTATTTATGGTGAAATATGCACCAAGAAAGGTATATATCAGAGAAAGTGGCGGCTATGTGGAATTATCCTACACGGAGTTCTGCCGTTGCAGGGAATCCGACCAGACCTATATGGACAAGCTGTTTATCCCCATTCAAGGCTGTCTGCTTGAAGTCGTGAGGGAGCAATACACAGACTTCTACCGTGACAAGGAACGGTGGCGTTATCTGCAAAAATTAGATACAAAGAATAGACTGCTATCTCTCGACGGATTTACGGACAGCGAGGGGAATCCTCTGGACTTTATCACTGATGAAGCGGTGGACATTGCAGAAACCGTTGTCAATGCGGTCATGGTGGACAGGCTGAAAGCCGCCCTGCCTTTGCTGTCGGATAGTGAACAGGAGCTGATACAGGCAATCTTTTTTGACGGACTTTCCGAGCGTGAAGTCGGGGCGAGGTTGGGCATAACCCAGAGCGTTGTAAACAAACGCAAAGCCAGAATCCTAATAAAACTAAGAAAGATAATAGAAAATTAAAATTTAAGGCGTTCAGCCCCCTTGTTTTTTCCTTTGGGAAGATGAGGGGGCTTTTCTCTGCCCTCTCAATCAATTCTGATTGGAGGAAGTAAGAATGGCATACAACCACGGACGGGAGGACAGGAAATGGCGTATCTGGAAAGAAGCGGAGGAAAAGCTGCTGCGTGAGTGCGGCGTTGATGAAGCGACTATTGAGCAGATACGCATTGCGGACAGGGCAGACTTCAATTCCAACAGGCGGTTTTACCGATGGACGAATGACGTTGCGGAATACCTTGAGGACATGGCAGACAGGGAGCGGCAGGCGGAAGTGGGTACGGTTGCGGAGTTACTGGACGAGATTGAGAGCGAAAATCTCTATCAAGTATTAGTCACGGTGGACGGGCGTACCTTGAAAATCGTCCTGCTGAAAATGCAGGGGTATTCCACAAAGGAGATTGCCCCGCTTGTGCATTTGACGACTGGTGCCATCTATGCGAGGTTAGACCATCTGCGGAAGAAGCTGCGGAAAATTTTATAGCTTCTAAAACAGCCTGCCATCCTGCGGGCTACTGGGTGAGGGATGGAAATCCCCTCACTCATTTTTTGCAGGAGGACAACAGGATGGCATACAGGGTTAAGGCATACACGCTTCGGGAGGAATCCACGGAAAGCGGCACAAGGTATTTTATCAGCTTTAAGGACGGGCAGGGCAAATCCCACGAGTTGGAAGTGTCGGAACAGTTCTTTATGGAGTTTCGGCAGATGGAACGCAGGAACAGGAATCTTCTCCAATGGGACGAGCGGCACAGGGAGTTTAACGAGGTATGGGACGAAACCCTTTACAGACGGGCGTTGCGTGTGCCTAAGAGCCTTGATGAACGCATGATTGAGGAAGAACGGAATGAAACGCTCTGTAAGGCGGTTGGGAGCCTGCCAGAGATACAAAGGCGGCGTTTCCTGCTCTATTACGAGTATGAGTTCAATTTTTACCAAATCGCCGCTATGGAGCATTGCACCGCTTCGGCAATACAGAAATCTGTTGCGATTGCAAAGGAGAAAGTAAAGGCGGAAATGAAGAAGTATCTCCAACCGTGACCGACACCGACCGAAAAAGAAATCTGTTTTTTATTTGTGTGGGATTGGCGGCATTACATACTCTCACTTTTTTCGTGGGAGTAAATCTATTTTTAAGGAGGTCAACGCCTATGTGCAACGAAAACAAAAACACCGCCCGAAAGGAGGAAACCCATGCAGAAGTTACAGACAGTCAACGCCGAAACGCTCCTTTATGAGCCGCTTGAGAAGCCGTCCTTTGTGGTAGACAGCCTTATCCCCACAGGATTGTCGCTGTTCTGCGGCTCACAGAAGATAGGCAAGAGCTGGCTCATGCTGAAGCTATGCTTATGCGTGTCGCAGGGAATCCCTTTATGGGATATGCCGACAATGGAGGGCGATGTGCTTTACCTCTGCCTTGAGGACACGTTCTGCCGCATACAGGACAGGTTATTTCGTTTGACGGACGAAGCAAGCGGGCGGCTCCACTTTGCCGTGGCAAGCTGCAAGCTGTCAGACGGTCTTATCGTGCAGCTTGAAGATTATCTGAAAGATTACCCAGACAGCAGGCTCATTGTCATTGATACCTTGCAGAAAGTCCGTACAGCTTCAAAAGACAATGCCTATGCAAGCGACTATGGGGACATCTCCCTAATCAAAGACTTTGCCGACAGGCACTCTCTGGCGGTCATTGTCGTACACCACATCCGAAAGCAGAATGACAGCGACGTGTTCAACAAGGTGTCTGGGACGACAGGATTAACGGGGAGTGCGGACGCTACCTTTGTTCTGGAAAAGGAGAAACGTGCGTCTGACACCGCCAAGCTGTATGTGACGGGCAGGGACACGCCTTATCAGGAATACACGCTGCGTTTCCGTGATTGCAGTTGGGAACTTGTGGAGAGGAAAACGCAGGAGCAGCTTGCGAAAGAAACGATACCAGATGTCCTTTTTCGGTTGGTGGATTTTATGAGGGATAAGGAAGAATGGGCAGGCACGGCAACGGAACTGTTAGCCGCTATGGGGGAAACGGAAACCATACCCACGGTGATTACGAAATGGCTGAATGAATACCGCACCACATTTTTAAGCGAGAACCGTATCTGCTACCAGTACAGCCGCAGGAAAGACGGCAGGCGGATTGCCCTTGCAAGGAGGGCGGGTGACAGCGGTGATGGTGGTGACAGCGATATTAGGATACCCCCCTGTTACTGTCATTGACGCTTAAAGCCATGTAAAGCTGGCGGCTCTGCCCTGCGGGTGACAGCAGTGACGGTGGTGACAGTGATTTTAGGATACCCTGCCGCTGTCATCCCTACGGGAGAACACCCCGTAAACGCAAAATGCAGGCGTGAGATTTACTCGCCCTTTTCGGTCGTGTAAAACCACCCCTGCGGTCAGAAAAATCATTCCGATTTTTCCGACTGCGTTTACAGGGTGTAACACACTACACTTTGCCCTGCAAAGTCGTGTGCCAGACGTTCCCTCTGGACTCCCTTAAGGCAGGGCTGTGCCCTGCTATCCTACGCCTTACGGCTTCGGATAAAAGAATGGCGGCATGACGGTGACGGCTCTTGCGAGGGGGGTATCCCAAAAACACCGTCATCATCGACATGACCGTCATGCAGGGGGTGAGGGTGACAGTTGCGGCAGTCGGCAGGGGGTATCCCAAAACTGCTGTCACCACCGTCACCGCTGTCACCCCAAAGGACGGTCACCCGCCGAAAGAAAGGAGGAATCCGCCTATGCCTTATGCAATCCTGCGTTTCCAGAAACGAAAAGCGGGCGGCGTTGCGGCTTGTGAACGCCACAACGAGCGGAAGAAAGAAGCCTACAAAAGCAACCCAGATATAGATATGGAACGCTCTAAAAACAATTACCATCTCATAGCACCACCAAAGTACACCTACAAGAAAGAGATTAACCGCATGGTAGCCGAAGCAGGGTGCAGGACAAGGAAAGACAGCGTGATGATGGTGGAAACGCTTATCACGGCTTCACCAGAATTTATGAACCAGTTACCGCCCGAAGAACAGAAAGCGTATTTTACGATGGCTCTGGAGTTTATTTCGGAACGTGTCGGGGAGAAAAATATCCTCTCCGCAGTCGTCCACATGGACGAGAGAACGCCGCATATGCACCTCTGTTTTGTGCCGATTACACCAGACAACAAGCTGTCAGCGAAAACCATTTTAGGCAACCAGAAATCATTATCCGAGTGGCAGACCGCCTACCATGAGCGGATGTCCTCACGGTGGAATCAGCTTGAACGGGGGCAGTCCTCAATGGAAACCAAGCGGAAACACGTCCCCACATGGCTCTATAAATTAGGCGGCAGGCTTGATAAACAGTATGAAGAAATCGTGTCTGCCCTATCCGACATCAACGCCTTTAACGCAGGGAAGAAAAGGGATAAAGCGTTAGATTTACTCTCTGCATGGCTGCCAGACGTGGAGAAATTCTCTAAGGAAATCGGGAAACAGCAGGCGTATATCGACAGTTTGAAAGAGAGAATCGGGCAGGAATCAGACTATGCGGGGCGTATGCGTGATGAAAAGTACGAGCAGGAATTAAAGGTGCAGAAAGCGAATCAGAAGATATTTGAATTGCAGAGAACCAACGAGCAGATGAGGCGGTTGCTGTCAAAAATACCGCCAGAAGTGTTGGAAGAATTGCAGAAAAATCATAGAAGCAGAGCGAAAGAAAGGTAGATATGTGAATGAAGAAACAGGATTTTAAGGTGTTAAAGACCAAAGACTTGTACCCGTTCCCCGACAATCCGTTTCATGTGGCAGAAGATGAAACACTGTCAGAGTTAGCGGAAAGCATCAAGGAATTTGGCATTGTCACGCCGATAATCACACGCCCGAAAGAGGACGGGGACGGTTATGAAGTGATTGCAGGACAGCGGCGTGTCCGTGCTTCTGAACTTGCAGGGATAAATACCGTGCCTGCGTTTGTCCTGCCCTTAGACCGTGACCGAGCCATCATCACCCTTGTAGACAGCAATTTGCAGCGTGAGAATATCCTGCCATCGGAGCGGGCGTTTGCTTACAAGATGAAATCCGAAGCCATGAAGCGGCAGGGTTTCCGCACAGACTTAACCTCGTCACAAGTTGTGACGAAGTTGCGGACGGACGACAAGGTGGCACAGGGCTTCGGCGTGGGCAGGATGACCGTGCAGCGTTTTATCCGCCTGACGGAACTGATACCGCCGATTTTGCAGATGGTGGACGAGGGGAAAATCGCCCTCACGCCTGCGGTGGAACTGTCCTTCTTGAAGAAAGACGAGCAGGAAAACCTCTTTGCCACGATGGAGAGCGAAGAAGCAACGCCCTCACTCTCACAGGCACAGCGGATGAAACAGTTAAGCCAGAGCGGGCGGCTTGACATGGATACGATATTTGCGATTATGACGGAGGAAAAGGGCAACCAGAAAGAAACCTTGAAAATCAACACAAGCAAGCTGAAAAAATACTTTCCGAAGAACACAACGCCGAAGCAGATGGAGGAAACCATCATACGACTTCTGGAACGTGAGTTGCAGAGAAAACGGAGCAAGGACAGCCGCTAATCTTCTCTTTTCGGGAAGTAAATATGAAACTCTGGACGGATAAAAACCAGAAAGCCAAGACAGAAAAGGGGCAGGAAATGAAAGAAATCCAATATAAGATTGTAAAGGAAATCGCCGTATTGTCTGCGAGTGACAGTGGCTACACAAAAGAAATCAATCTTATCTCATGGAACGGGAGAGAGCCGAAATATGACATCCGCAGCTTTTCCCCGAACCGTGAGAAGTGCGGAAAAGGAATAACTTTAAACGCTGATGAAGCGGCGGCACTCCTTGAAGCATTACAGAAAGAATTGCACAGCGGGGATTGATGGTATCTGATTGACAGGGCGGGGCGTTTCCAGACGTTCTCCTGCCCTGTCTGGAAAGGAAGATTTAAGTATGGGCGAGGATAAGAAAGCAGATAAAAAGAGAAAGCGTATCGTGCCAAAAGCACCAGTGCAGATGATAATCAGCCGTGAATATGTCGGCACACAGACCGTTACAGAAGCGTTTGTCCCGATTATCTCCGAGGATATTCGGAAGAAGATTGCCGAGGGCGACACCTTCGACAATGAGGGGCTGTCCGCTTAGAATGTACGCAATGGGACATGAAAACAGATAGGACAGATACGGAGGTTTTACAGTATGGCAGGAATCAAAGAAGAAAAGAAAATCTATTTAGTCGGCATTTATTGCCGCTTATCTAAAGACGATGGTACGGATAACGAGAGTGCGAGCATTGCGACACAGAAATCCATCCTCACGGATTATGTGAAAAAGCAGGGATGGCACTTAGCAAAAACGTATGTGGACGATGGTTATTCTGGTACGAATTTCCAAAGACCAAGTTTCCAAAACATGATTAAGGACATTGAAAACGGACTGATAAACTGCGTTATCACGAAAGATTTATCCCGTCTGGGGAGGAACTATCTTGATTGTGGGTTATATCTCGAAGTCTTTTTTCCAGAGCATAACGTGAGGTATATAGCGGTCAATGACGGCGTGGACACGCTCAATAAATCAGCGATGGACATCACGCCTTTCCGCAACATCCTAAACGAGATGTATGCCGCCGACATATCAGTCAAGATAAAATCAGCGTACCGTGCGAGGTTTCAGCAGGGGAAATTCATGGGGACGACAGCACCATACGGATATGTCAAAGACCCTGCCGACCATAATCACCTATTGATTGATGATAAAGTTGCACACGTTGTAAGAGAAATATTTGACCTTGCGTTAGCGGGCAACGGAATCGCCAAAATCCGCAAGCACATCAACAAACAGCATATCCTACGCCCTGCCGCTTATGCGGTGGAGCAAGGGTCAACAGGCTATGAGCGGCACTTTGAGGGTAACGAGGAAAACCGTTATATTTGGAGCGAGAACAGCGTAAGGGGCATTTTAAGAAGCCCGATATATGCGGGAAACCTTGCAGGCTACAAGCGGATTGCCGCCAACATGAAAAGCAAGAAACGCCCCTCTAAGCTGCCCGAAGAATGGGAAGTGATACCCGACACCCATGAGGGGATAGTCACGCAGGAGGAGTTTGACAACGTACAGCAGCTTATTACAAGCCGCAGATTACCAGAAAACAAGGGCGGCTTTGAGAACATCTTTGCAGGCGTTATCAAATGTGCGGACTGCGGCTATGCTATGCGGGCTATGAGTGCCAACAGGAGGAAACGCCCCGACATCATCGACTGCGTACAATATACCTGCAATAATTATGGCAGATACGGTAATATCATGTGTACCGCACACAGCATTGAAGCGAGGGACTTGTTCAACGCCGTCCTTATCGACATCAACCGATTTGCGGATATGGCGGTGAGTGATGAAAAGGCGGTGAGGGCGATTGAAAAGCGGCTCACGGAAACAGACCAGAGCAAGGCAAAGGCATTGGAAAAGGAGCAGAGAAAGCTGAACAAACGCCTTGCGGAACTGGACAGGCTGTTTTCTTCCCTTTATGAAGATAAGGTGATGGAGCGTATTACGGAGCGGAATTTTGAGATGATGTCAGGGAAATACCAGAAAGAGCAGCTTGAAATTGAAGCAAGGCTGAAAGAGGTAATGGAAACGCTTAACGACAGCTATGAGAAGTCGCAGGGTGTCCGTGACTTCCTCTCCTTAATCCGCAACTATCAAGGCATTAAGGAACTGGACGCAACCATCATAAACGCACTCATAGACAAGATACTTGTTTCGGAACGTGAGAAGCTTACAGACGGAACGGTGCGGCAGGAAATCAAGATTTATTATAAATTCATCGGCTTTGTCGGTGAATTACATATCACACCCACAAAGCGGTGGACAGCATTAAAGCCTAAGAATTGCACGGTATGCGGTGTTGAATATGTTCCCTGCTCTGCAATATCAAAGTATTGCCCAGAGTGCAGGAAAAAGATAAGAAAGGTTCGAGGAACGGAAACGAAGCGCAGGAGCAGGGAGCGAAACAGACAGGCATGTATTGAACTGTCCGCAAAAAATGACCGACTGATGTGGACTTCCGATCATCCCGACAGACCTTTTCCCAAGAGAGCTGTCTGAGATTATATCGGCAAAATATTCCAAGGTTAAGATTTCGTTTGATGTGATCTGCCTTGCAACGACAGCTGCCATGACAGGTTTTATCCTCGGTCATGTCTACGGTCTAGGAATCGGCACAGTCCTAGCTGCCTTCACCATGGGCAAGGGAATCGCCATAGTTGGAAATGCCATGGACAAACATATTACAATAGCTCCATACATAACAGCACACATTAAGCGCCACGGCAGCCACAAGGCCCAGTATGCAGGACACTAAGAACAATTTCAACACAAAAAAGAACCGCCTGAGAGAATCACATTCAAATTACAGATTTTCTCAAGCGGCTCTTTTTATATCCCCACGACCAGGCACGTAGATAAAAAATAACCATATATATGCCAGTCGGTAGTGACGGCAACCGAGCTTCAACGCTTCTTGCCGCATCGGAGATCCGCAACGTCCTTATCGCGGTCGGAGATGCGTGCAGATAGAAGCAAGTTGAAGCGACAGTTGCCAAACGTGACTGCATATATATGGTTATTTTATCTAAGTGCCGTCCGTCAATCAGGCATTTGCCAGCTGGCGTCCGAGCTCCTTACACTCCTCTAGGCCTTCTGCGTCAGGTGTCTCATGACACATAAGTCCGGCTCCGCCTACGAGTTCTGCGCCTGCTGACTGCATTCTCGCCTCCCAGTCGCGCATCCACTCGCCATCTCCCCAGCCGTATGAACCGAAGAGTGCGATCTTCTTGCCTGAAGCAAATCCCTCAACCTCAGCAACAAATGGCTCCATCTCAGCCTCCTCAAGCACCTCAGCTCCCATAGCCGGGCATCCAAGTGCAAATACTGGTTCATCCTTGAGTGCATCCGGTGTGATGCTGCTTACAAATACTACCTCCGCTTCCTTTCCGGCATCTCTCACGCCGTCTGCGATAGCCTCCGCCATCATCTGTGTATTTCCGCCCTGTGTCCAGAATACGATATTAATTTTGCTCATAATAATCCTCCTTATGAAATTATATGTAAAAGGGGGCTTTCCCTATACATCCTTGTAAACTGTGTTTATCTGCATCTTTCCATATACTTCTACGCCGCGTTTCTGCTCGCCGTGTACATCCCCATGATATCTCTCATATGCAGTCCATTTGAAAGAAATTGAATAAGTCTCTCTTCCGCACATTCAAATATATGAAATGTTCTCCGCTTTGATTCAGCATTCTCATATACCTTCCAATAACCGGAGCAAAGTGCATTTCTTCCGTTCTGCAGAATAAATCCCTCCACATCCTCTGGCGGGTATCCCAGCAGCAAGCCCATCTCGTGTGGGAACCACTCCTTGCCAAGAGCTCCATCGCCACAAGCCTGATCTTCATGTGCCGGTTGTTTTGAGGTGAATCTTCCTCTGCTCTTTAAGTACTGCTGATATTTTTCACGAAACACCGCAAGTATCTCAGAAAGCTCCATGTCCTCATATCCCAGCTCAGACATAAGTCTTTGCACATCATCCCTCTGGACAAATGCCCTGAGCTTTGCCGCATTGTAGATAAATACATTTACCCTGCCACAGGTTGCTCCCAGTGTGTACATACATATATCACTGTCCTTCAGTATCTCCACCATCTGACGATATCCGCTGAGTTCTATGTTCAGCAGATTTGACACCTTGACACCCGTTATCACCGGTGCACATTGAAGTGCCATCTGAAGTTCCACGTCACCGAGCTCCATGCCCTTCATGATCTCCCATGTATTTTCACTCATACAAAACCTCCTTGTGACAAATAGGTTCGGTTAGTCTTGTCTAACTCTAGTGAAAATACTACATGATTCCTCCCCGAACGTCAATAACCCGGAGTGAGACATTTTCTCACTCCGGGTTATCTTGTTGATTAAAAATATACATTTATAAATTCTGCTTTATCATCGTCCTGCGTGGCTCTTTATTTCCGCCTGTTACCATATTGAGCAGCCGCCACACACCATATGCACAGATTCCACACACAGCCACAGGTACAAGGAGCACTACTATGACTCCTGTGCAGACTCCTGTAACCAGGTATCTAAACCATTTCATCACATCACCATTCCTCATATCTACTGCCATCTTAATGCATTCCTCTCATTACATTATAAGCTGATCTTCTTAGTAAGCAGTGTCGCACTTCCTATATAACTGCCGATCATGCATACAACATAGAGAATAAGCTGCGGTATGTTCTTATACATCGCGTCAAGCATAGTCTCCACCTGCACGTTCTTCCCAAGGTGCGGAAGCTTGTATGCTATGTAGCTCACCAGCACATAAAGAGCCACAAAAAGTATAAAGCTGACAACGCCCTTTATCTTCTTATTCTGGAGCACTGTGGAAGACAGTGACACTGCGAGGTACGCTATGGTGATCATTGTATAGAATTGAATAAGTGCTACTACTATGAACCCTGCAACATTTGCAATGACACTTCCTATTGACAATCCTCTTGTTCCCAGAATATCATCCAGCACAAGCTCAACGCCAGCTACACCGCCGTTATGTGACTTAAGCAGGTTATAATCAACAACTATAAGCAGTCCAAGAAAGGCCACAAGTGTCGCACCGGTGAGCAGGATTGAAAGCAGCTTTGCACCGATAATCTTGTAATTTGAAATTGGCGTCATAAACACCATATACCCCGTCTTGTTCTTCAGATCCTGACTGTATATTATCACACCATATATCAAGACGAACATAAACGAAGCCCAGCCTCCCATCACAAGGAAGATGATACCAAGTCCAGCTAACAAATCCTTTTCTGCAAATATTCCAATCACGAACAGCAATTCTGCTGCCGCAAGAGCCGTTATAACCACCAGAAGTGGAAATACTCCACGTCTGTATTCATATTTCATCATCTTTAACATAATATCTATTTCTCCTTCATCAACAAATTTAACTATCCAATATGTATCGCCCCTCTCGCTCACACGAGCGGGGCAGGTCGTCGGAACCGATTCCTAGTATGAACTTCGTTCATAGCGGTTCCTCCTAAGCATATATTTCCTTATACATATCAACTATCGACTTGCCCCTGCTCACTCGCAGCTCCTCCGCATCACCCTGAAGCACACAGGTGCCATTCTTGATAAAGAATGCGTGATCCACGATCCTCTCAAGTTCATCCACAAGGTGGCTGGACATGAGCACGGCTGTGTCATCCGATATATTCCGGACAATCGTGCTGATGATCTTTTCCCTCGCTATAATGTCAATTCCGTTTAGTGGCTCATCCAGCATGACGATCCTACTGTCTCTGGACAGAGTAACCGCTATCTTGAGTTTTGCCAGCATTCCTGAGGACATACTCTTTGCCTTCTGGTCCGGATTCAGCTCCATTTCCGCAAGCAGTCCCATGTATTTGTCATTATCAAAGTCATCAAAGAAATCTTTGTAATACTTTCCTATGTCTTTACAGTTCATATATCCGAAGAAGAATGCCTCCGTCGGCATATAAGCTATGTCCTTCTTTGACCTGTATGTCATAGGCACTCCATCTATTGTGATAGTTCCTGAGTCCGGCTTGACCAGGCCGGCTATGATCTTCATAAGTGTTGACTTTCCACTTCCATTTGGACCGAGCAGCGCATATATGTGTCCCGGCTCTATCTCCAGCGACAGGTCGGATATCGCTGTGGTGGTGATATACTTCTTAACAAGATGTTCGCATTTTAACATTGTATCATTTCCCTTCTTTTTTATTCCTTCTTATTTCATTCTTTTTTATTTTCTTTTTACTTCCCGAAGTGTTCTTTTAGCAGCTCAAGGATCTCATCGTGTGAAAATCCCATACCGGTGAGCTGTTCATCAAAGCTCTGTATGATTTCCTCTATTCTCTCCTTTTTCAGGTCGTCTATGACCCTGTCATCCTCCGTCACAAATGTTCCTATTCCACGTCTGGTATAGGACAACCCCATAGACTCCATCTCGCTGTAAATCCTCGCTGCAGTATTCGGATTTATCTGGTATTCTATGGCAAGTTCTCTTGATGACGGAAGCTTAGATCCCAAAGGCAGTGTGCCCGCTATGATCTTCTGCTTTATATCCTCTATGACCTGAAGATATATGGGGATATTCGTCTTAAATTCCATCACACACCTCCTCCTTGTATATTGTCTAGCTCCGCTGTACCGCTGCACTAGTTGAATAGTACACTAGTATTATGGTATTGTCAACTGTATTTTTAAACAAAGCATATTTTTTAGTTTTTTGTCATCTAGATAGTAACTCATGCATCCGGTCATCTCGCTATCTTTGCTTATTACCTACATTTTATCTCATATACAATGTTTTCACTTAAAAGATAAAAAATTATCCATAAAACACATTATTCTGTGTCCTACGGATAATTTTTTAAAATTTTTTCTTTTTTAGAGCTTTTTCATCTATTTGTAGATAATTTTGTATCTTTTCTCTGGTTATCCCAACAGCCACTAGAGAATTCATACAAATTAAATTTCTAGCAAGCCCTCAGCACCAGTGCTTGCAGCTCGCACACATTCATATAAAGCTTCTCAACTCTGTCTGCAAATATCGCTGTGGAGAATTTATCTGCCGACTGCACCGCATTTCGTCTGAGCTGCTGCCTTGAAGCCGCACTCATATCAAGCCACTTTACCAATGCGTTCTCAAATGTTTCCTCATCCGTGAATTCCCATCCATTCTTTCCGTTATCCACCACATCGATAAGACACGGATCCTCTCTGCACAGAAGAGGGATCCCGGCTGCCAAAGCCTCCACATATGTAAGCCCCTGTGTCTCGCTTGTGGATGCACTCACGAAGAAATCACCTGCCTGATAATACTCAGCCACCTTGTCTGGCTCAATCATCCCTGTAAATATCACACTCTCTGAGATTTCAAGCTCTCTTACCTGTTTCTCTATCTCTGACCTGTATGGTCCGTCTCCAACTATCATGAGGATTGTACCATATCTGCTCACTCTCTTCTGACATCTGAGTATCTCAAGGGTATTCTTCTCTTTCGCCAGTCTCCCAACATAGAGAAGTACTGTCTGTTCTTTGCTGAGTCCATACTGCTGTCTGATCCTATACCTGCCGTCTGTCTCTATATATTTGCCGAATTTATCCGTGTCGATCCCAGATGGAATCACCTCAACAGGACATAACACATCATACTTTTCAAGCACATCCTCTATCTTCCTGCTCGGTGCTATCATGGCTTCCACCCTCGATGATAACATCCTGGTAAGTTTCTGCACAACTTTGCGTCCCCACGCTGCATTTGGCGAAAAGTAATGAGTGTAATCCTCGTATATCGTGTGGTATGTGTGCACTATCGGCGCATTTGTCTCATCTGCTATCTTCTTCGCCATGAAGAAGGTTGAGAACTCGCATTGGGAATGTATGACATCTGGTTTCCATTCTATGAGTTTGTCTATGACCGCCTTGATAACAGGCATCTTAAGCCTCGCCTCCGGGTAAATCTTTCCGGCACCTATTGACGCCGCATATATCACATCTCCATCTATATATGTGTGGTGATTTCTCGAGAGTGTAAGTATCTTTACCTCGTGGCCTCTGGCCTTAAGCTCCCTTGACAGATTAACAACTGATATCACAACTCCATTTATAACAGGTTCATACCAGTCCGTAGTAATAAGTATCTTCATGATCTATCGTCTCCTTCTATTTCAGGCGGCATTCATTCTGTACATCACCACCTGCACTTTATCCTCATATCAACTACTTTCTGATTACTACTCTGCCATACACATATAAATTCCCATTGTAAAAAATCTAAATATTATATAAATTGTATCTATGTGCACCCCAAAAATGGATCTATGACCACCCCAAAAATAGATCTGTGGCCACCTCCCAAAATAGATCTATGACCACCCCAAATGGATAATTATCTGCTACTGATAGATTTTCTGTTTCATAAAAGAGCTTTTCGAATATTCTGAATATAGATTGCCGCGAAGATTTCTGTGTTTGAAAATTTCTGGGAGTAAAAATTTCTAGTGTGAAAATTTCTTGGCAATTTATTTAGAAAACTCCTTGCATTTTTTTCAGAATCTTCTTATACTATTATGGCAGTGTTGATAAACACTATCGGTGCGTGGCTCAGCTTGGTAGAGCGCTTCGTTCGGGACGAAGAGGTCGTGGGTTCGAATCCCGTCGCACCGATTTTTTATGCGCAAAAATATCTTGATTTCCTGTCAGAATATCACATCTGATCTCTTATCCGAATCAGTCTTGAAATACTCCACCATATTGTTACCCGTTATGGCTGCAACCACCGATGAAGGGAACTGACTGCACAGATTGTTATAATTTGTCACACCAGCATTGTACAGTCTTCTTGCTGCCTGGATGTGCTCCTCCGCATTTGTGCAGCTGTTCTGAAGGACCTCTATATTCTTGCCCGCCGTCAATTCCGGATACGCCTCCACTACTGCATTTATCTGATCCGAAGCGTTTTTCATAAGCTTCTCCACTCCTGTCTTTTCATCAGGTGTCATTCCTTTCCTGAGCTTTATCGATGTTATCAGATTCTCGCTCTCATACGACATATATGACTTTACAATCGCATACTGTTTTGTGAGCAGATCATATCTCTTTGCAAGAGCAATATCCACATCCGAATCCAGCTCTCTTACCTTATTTTCCGCTGCTTTCAGAGCATTTGCAGTCTTTATCACATACGCTAAAAATATCAAAACTATTACCACCAACACACCAAATACTAACACACCTTTGCTAAATAATATTGTAAACATACATTTTCCTCCGTGTACTTTTGCTCATTTTCACAATTTCTCTTCTATAGTAACAGAGCCGCATCCAGCGTCTCCTGCAGCATACGCAGGTATTTGTCCAGATAAGCTTCCACATCATTCATACTCTTTATATTTTTCTCTTCGTCAAATACCATGTATTTATCACTCTTGCTTATACACATATACAATCTGTCCCCATCGAATGTCACATGGAGAGCCGCCTTCTCCTTTGGATAAAGTGCCGCCAGCCTCTCCATAACATACGGGGTAAGCATATAAAATATATTCTCCTCATCATTGCATTTTATAGTGAACAGCAGATTAAAGTTCTCGTTTTCTGTCTTTTCTATTCTTCCCACTGCGCCACTCTCCGAACCACACTTCAATATATTCTTCATCGCCAGTTCAGAGTTTCCCATGACTCCCAGCAAAGCTGATGAAACCTTTCTATATGGTATCTCAACAACCAGCCCCCCAAATAATTTGTCTATTTTTTTCTCTTTATCGCCATCACTGTCCTCGTAATAATACTCGTACTCCATGTATTCATAACTGCACCTGAAATGAACACCCTTGTATGTTCCCTCCACCATGTCGCGGCCGACAACCGGCAAAGGCTTGCCATCCAGTGTAAATGGTCTGCCAGCAAAGCAGTTCAGTCTTCTCATCTGTTCATCAGGAAGTCCGCCCTGATGTCTGTATACGCTACCCTCTCCATAACGTCTCCTGATAATCTGTGGGATCAGCTCCGTGTAAATCACACTGGAATCTGAAATATTCTCTTTTTTCTTTTTGCTCTTACTCACCCATCTGAATATAAGGAAGATAACTACTCCGTATACGATCACCAGTCCGCCGGGATTTCCTGAATCTGTTCCGCTACCAGCTCCCGCACCGCCCGATGATATGTTGTCCATACCGCCAAATATCTGCTCTACCCTGTCAAATATCCGCTCTGTTATACTCATGCCGTTTATCAGCCCGGCCTCGTTAAGTACCGTGAACGCCATGATCACCACTACTACGGTTATGAGAACTATCCGTATCCTGAGCCATCTTGTCCTTCTCTTAGCATCCGCCTGATCGCTCCTTCTCTGAAAATCACCGGGCAATCCTTCATTCTCGTATCTTGATATAACATCCTCTGACCGGTCATTCTGCCGGACTTTCCCGTAGAGCCTCTCCTCTATCTCCCGGCGCCACATGGCATCTAGCGCTTCCCATCTCAGCTTTATCTGCTCATTTGTCATGCCCTGCTCCCGCATCTCTTTCTCTCTCTGACTGCGGTATATTCTGGAATACATGTTGGGCGCTCCGGCATCCGGTCCAAGATACATCCGGTCTCTCTCATCTATCGGCAGATCGGCATATGCATCTCCGGGCATAAGCGTCCCATCCGCATAGTTTCTGACATGATACTTGGCTGATTCATTTGCAAATTCAAGCGCGCGAGCCAGTCTATCCCCGTGTTCCTTTTTCATCCGTGATTTCTCCTTTATCTCCGTCCAGATCAACTGTTATTTGATTTACTATAAAACCTTTTCACATCTGCCCACTATCAGCTCCGTGTAAAATTTCAGTCAAATGCGTGCAAGACGGCACTTATCTGCTCAATATAACCGACGACTCCGCAGTATCAAATGAAGGTGGGGACGGAGGGGACAGGTACCTCCGTCCCCACCTCTGTCTCCATTTTTTCTCAGGGCGCCTCTATCTGAGCAACGAAAGTTTTTTATCCCCCTAAATGTTATTTCACAGATATACTTTAGCAAATTTGAGTATAAAACTCCTGTTCACTGTTCATACTCTATTTAGAAGAAAATCCACAGACTGCCAGGCAGTCACCATTTTTTTCAGATAGATTCATAATTTCAGGAGGTATACAGTACATGTCAAATATGTTTTGTTTTCAGTGTCAGCAGACAGCGGGGGGATCCGCATGTATCAATACCGGAGCGTGCGGCAAGCAGCCGTCCACATCAAATCTGCAGGATGAGCTCGTATGCGAACTCATAAAGCTTGCTGAACTCTCAAAAAAAGAAAATAAGCACAGCAAAATCGCCGACAAACTTATAATAGACGGCCTTTTCACCACCCTGACAAATGTCAACTTTGACGACAGCGCTATAAAAGAATTTATAGGAAGAGTTAAAAACGAACAGAACAAGATCAGCAAATCCGAGGCTGAAAAGATACACGTGATTGATCTCTGGGATGGTGACACCGATATAGTGTCCTTGCGTTCCACCCTGCTGTTTGGTCTCAAGGGTATGGCAGCATACGCCCACCACGCCATGAACCTTGGATACACAGATAATGAAGTTTTGAAATGGTTCTACAAAGGACTTTGCGAGGTAAACAAAGAGCACAGCATTACGGAATGGATAGAACTCATCATGGAATTTGGCCAGGTCAATTTCAAATGCATGGAGCTGCTGGACAAAGCCAACACTGAATCATTTGGCAATCCTGTTCCTACAAGAGTAAATGTCGACATCAAAAAGGGGCCATTTATCGTGGTCTCAGGTCACGACCTGAACGACCTGTCACAGCTCCTTGAGCAGACTGAAAAGACAGGAGTAAATGTATATACCCACTGCGAGATGCTGCCTGCGCACGGCTATCCGGAGCTTAACAAATACCATAATCTGGCGGGCAATTTCGGAACCGCATGGCAGAGCCAGCAGACGGAATTTGAGAACATACCCGCGCCGGTGCTCTTTACCACCAACTGTCTCATGCCGCCAAGGCCGAGCTACAAGGACAGGATCTACACCACATCAGTCGTGGGTTATGACGGCATGGTGCACATCTCAGGTACAAGAGCAGGGAAGAAAGATTTTACCCCTCTGATCAAGCACGCACAGAAGCTTGGCGGCTATGAACACGACAGGAGCATGAGTGGCATCAACGGCGGTCACATGCTGACAACCGGCTTTGGACACAGCGCTGTTCTGTCACAGGCTGGAAAGATCATAGATGCAATCAAGGCTGGTCATATCAAACACATTTTCCTCGTTGGCGGCTGCGACGGCGCGCATCCGGGACGCAACTATTACACCGAATTCGTAAAACAGACTCCGATGGACACCCTTGTCCTCACCCTCGCCTGCGGCAAATACCGTTTCAACGATCTCGACCTCGGCGAAATTGACGGGATTCCAAGAATACTCGACATGGGACAGTGCAACGATTCCTACAGTGCCATCAAGGTTGCTTTGGCTCTGGCTGATGCATTTCATTGCAGCATAAACGACCTCCCGCTCACCCTTGTCCTGTCATGGTATGAGCAGAAGGCTGTCTGCATACTTCTCACCCTGCTGTCGCTGGGCGTGCGCAACATGTATATCGGCCCGACACTGCCTGCGTTCATGTCTGAGACCGTGGTGAAATATCTGGTAGAAAATTATAAGCTAAACCCGATCACTGCTCCTGAGCAGGATATGGATGCGATACTGAAACGATAAAAAATATACGTTCAAAAAAGCTGCATTATCAATTGATGATAGTGCAGCCTTACTTTGGAATTATTTTAATTGTTATCTTTTTCTGTCTCATTTCTATCCTCTGAAGCCATTTTCTTTACTCTATAACTATCAGCAGACTCTCTTACCATATTATAAATAGGTTCAATTTCATCAACCGGATACTCAAGCAACTCCGCTATCTGATCAATTGTATACCCTTTCTTCTCAAGCAGCAATGTCCACATTTCTTTTAACATGTTATATCCTCCTTAAACTTTATCCTGTGGAATCAGTTTCTATCACAATTTCCTCACCGCATTTACCGGACACTCCTCAAAGCACAATCCGCAGTGCAGACAGTGGGTCTGATTTATCACAAAATCCTTAATGCACTTCTGCGGGCAGATCCGCTCACATTTCCCGCACTGGATACATTTGTCGGTTATCTCGTATCCCTTGAAAGCCTTTTCACTTTCCCACAGCGCAAATGTCTCTCTGACTATCGGTTTCCTGCCAAGATCAAAGAATTCCACCGCCCCATTGTCAATATAGAACGGCTCAAGCACATATCTGCTGTCATCCGGGTACACACTGTTCATAGATGGATTCTCCGCAACTGTGGCATGCCCTTGTCATCCACCGTGGCAAATGCCACATCCTTTATCTCCCTGAGTATCTGCAGGCATCTCTCTGTGTTCATTGCTTTACCTCCTCGTCTTTTTCTTATCTCTTGAGCACTATTCTATAAGAGGTTTTCTATTAAAAAGAGTACGCACAATATTGTGGCGTAGTTACCTGAAGGTTACTATTGTGGGAAATCAACGATAAATAAAAAATTATTACATAAAAATAACCATACCTCATATGAAGTATGGTCATCTAATAAACCGTTATATTACTCAGATATTTCTTCCCTGGTACTGAACGGTTACTATATATACTCTATTTTGTCCCTTTGCATTCTCCGGGGACATCTTCTCATGCGCTATATACGCATATATGTCATCGATATCACGAAAGGCTCTGGGATATAAGATTACGCTATATTTATCCATAGTATTTTTTGTTCAGCCTTTCTATAGCACTGTCTACCGATATCAGTTCAGCCCCATTCTCTACTTCTTTTTCAGCTTCATAGATTGCCTGATCGATCCTGTTGATCTGTGCAAATTTTTCATACAGCTCTGCACTCATTACAACTAAATCACTATATCCATTTTTTGTAATAAAAATAGGCTCCTGTTTCTTATGAGCTAATTCTGAAATCTCACTTGTATTTCTCAAATCTCTAATTGGCATAATAGTTGGCATGATCAACACCTCTCTTTCTTGTGCCATTATTGTAGCATAATTATGTCACACTGTAAATGTACAATCTTATGTCAACTGTCACCCCAATATGCGCATTCATATTATAAAGCTGGTGTATTTATAGTATGTATGGTTGTAATTCGACTATAAGTAACCAAAAGAAACTATTGGATTTTATAACCCTATTAAATATTTTTATTAAGAGGTAATTATTATGAGCGACAAATTAAAAGAATTGCCGGCATGCCCGGTTGAGACGACACTAAGTCTTATTGGCGACAAATGGAAGATTCTGATCCTGAGAGATCTGATAACCTGCACAAAGAGATTTGGAGAACCGAAAAAATCCATCGGAACTGTTTCACAGAAGGTTCTCACCGCGCAGCTCCGTGACATGGAAGAAAATGGACTCGTCCACAGAGAGGTGTATGCGGAGGTTCCTCCCAAAGTGGAATACTCACTGACAGAACTCGGTCAAAGTCTCCAGCCTGTGCTTGATGCAATGAGAAACTGGGGCGAAGATTATAAAAGCAAGAATGCCTGAAAACAACTCTGTTATATATACAGCACGGGCTGACTACTCTGTTTAGAGCAGCCAGCCCAATTATTGTCAGCCGACAATTTTGTCTAATTCCCGCTTAACCTTCTCAAGCTCTGCCTTATAGTCTGCCAGATGTCTCTTCTCCTGCTTTATCCTATAAACATAATTGCTGGTATCCTGGGAAGTTCCTTTCTCCTCCTGGCGGCAATGAACGTACATAGGAATCTCTTTTGCGGCACGTCTTATCACATATGCTATGAACGAAACCACCATAGCCCCAACAAAGATAAACAAATACGTCTGTGCAACGAACCTGTACGCTATAAGCGCCGCATTTGCCGCTATATAAACAAATATTCCCACGACAACCAAAATCAGGATCATAGTGATCTTGAAATTTTTCAACAACGCCGAGTATTTTAACTCACAGGCAGCTATCTTTTTCTCGGACTCAGAGATCAAATTCTCTGTATCCCGGATTTTAGCCATGAGCTGCTCCATGCGATACTCATCACCTATTTCTTCATTTAACTTTTTCTGTGATACCGATAAATGCATAAATCCCGCTCCTTCTTATTTGAATATCAATCTCACTTCCACTCCCCCATCGACATTCTTCATCTCACAGTCAAATCCATGTCTGTCCATGATGACCTTGACGATCGAAAGTCCAAGTCCGGTGCCCTTATGTCCATGACGACTGTTATCACCCTTGACAAATGGCTTCCACACATTTGTCAGTGTGTCCTTATCAAGCGGTTCGCAGGAATTGACAAATGACACCTCTTTGTCATAGAGCTCCACCGTGATGTGTCCGCCGCCAGTCACATACTTCACAGCATTGTCCATGATATTCTTTATCACCTGATTCATAAGCGTCTCGTCTGCATGTACTGTGCAGGCACCATTTACCTCAATGGATACATTCTTCTCTTTTATCCTCTCAGCATACTCCTCTGCCACTGAATTTACTATAGCAGTGATATCCACATCAGTCTTATGGAGCTTAGTGCTCACATCCTCAGCCTTTGCCATATCTAGAATCGATGCTATCTGAGTATTCATCTGGAGAACTTCATTGATTATGTTATCCGTGTAATGCCTGTTCTTCTCCGGATTGGTTCCATCCCGCAGGTTCTCTGCATTGAGCTGGATAACCGCAAGGGGACTCTTCAGATCATGAGCCATGGCATTGGATGTTGTACGTCTGTACTGCTCCATGTCGTAAGCCGACAGGTACGTCTTATACATGGCATAGGCAATTGCAAGTGAAAGTATCACGCACAGAACAACTATACCCGCCCAGGTGCATATCATAAGCACTCCAACCAGTGATTTCCAGATATTTGTATGGAAGTCTGAAACGATATAATATCCATTGCCCAGATCAGACACCTCCGTGGTGTGGTGTCCAAAGCCGCATTTGTATTCTTTTTCGGCATACCCCTGAACGCCATCAGAATCTGTCTCTGAGGCAGCATCTATCAGCTCATCCACATTCTCATATTCATCAATGTCTGCACAGTATAAAGATCCCCCGACAATATTTAACGATACCCTGAATCCCTTTGACATATCAAGTCTTACATAACCATCAGGAATATTGTCATTAGTCACTGTATATACCGTATAGTCATCTTTAAATTCGGTTGTCCCGTCTTCTTCTTTCACCAGAAAATCTTCATCACAGTCGATATAAGTATATTTCCCAACCCAGTAATTGTTGCCCTTGACATATATCTCCAGAGGCTGCATATCTCCGAACGAGGGAACTTTATACATTTCCTTGAACATCTCCCTGTCCTCTTCAGGTGTACATGAAAGGTAGTAAGTTTTTCCATCTGCATCATCTATTCCCATAAATACACGCTCTCCAGTTGATGCAACCTTTGAAGTACTTCCATCGGCATCCCTGTGATACACTGCCAGCACGCCGTCTTCCGAATCCAAATCACCTATCACAGCGAGGCGGACCATCGAACAATAATATTCCATCGTTCCGGCAAATGCGTTCTCAGCTGTCTGAAATTCATAATCCACAGCTTTTTCCGCTTTGCCATCTGCCGCATTTCTAAAATTCTTCGCAGCCTCCTGCTCAGCTGTATTGACTACTTTATCAAGATGCTCCTTTGCATTGTCCACACTGTTGTTATACATTGAGATAAGCATCTCAGTCACTATTGCTCCCAGCACTGATACTGCCAATATAAATGGCACAAATACCTTCAGGAAGAACATGCCAAACTTCTGTTTCTTCCAGTACATTTTTACTTCTGTTCTCTTTTTACTCATAATCCATTCCCCAAATATCCATAATCCTCATGCCTTGCGGCATCGCTCCCATCAATCCATCCTGTATCCCTTTGCAAATACTGTCTTGATCTTTTTTCCCGACTCTCCAAGTGCCTGGCGAAGTTTCTTGATGTGGTTATCAACTACCCTGTCGCTGCCCTCATAATCATAGCCCCACAACCTGACCAGAAGGTCATCCCTTGTAATAAGCATTCCTCTGTGCTCCATAAAGTACTTCAGCATGGCGTATTCCTTCGGTGCAAGCCTCACCTCGTTCCCGGCGGCAAATACCTGAAGCCTGTCCGGATAGATCACGATATCATATGCCTCTATGCTGCTCTTCTTCTCCCACAGCCCCTTGCTTCTTCTGAGGAATGACATGATCTTTGCAGAAAGCTCCGCCATGGAAAACGGCTTCACCACATAGTCATCGCAGCCTATGTCATAGCCATACAGTCTGTCCTCCTCCCTGCCCCGTGCAGTCAGAAAAATGACAGGTACATAACTCTTTGCCCTGATGGTCCTGCATATCTCAAATCCATCTGCCCCCGGAAGCATGACGTCCAGCAGCACCAGATCGTATTCGTTCTCATACACAAGCTCCAGTGCCTTATCCCCATCATCAGCCCAGGTGAAACAGGTCTCATATTCTGCTTCCCTGCCGTTCATATAGTCCATTATTCCCTCGGCTATCTTCTGCTCGTCCTCAACTAGCAATATGTTGTACTTCATATTTCCTCCCTGTAGCAGCTTTGCATTCTGTATACCTCACAGCGCCGTGCCACTCTATGTAAATCATCGATATCTAAGATTCTGAACACAGTATACTTCAAACTTGTATCCTTTTTGTATCCGTTTAAATAAATTTTCCGGCATTCATTAATATAAAAATCCCATCGACTCATGCATTATCTTTCACATATCTTAATCCATGAATCGATGGAATCTTTCCCACTTACTGATAAAGTCCATATAATGATAAAATTCAAAATATAAATAGAGCCACTTGCTCAACCTTCAGTTAAAACTGATTTCTAAAAGTGCTTAATTTTATCACTTTATGGAAATAAACTTCCAAAAAGTGATAAATCCAAGAAATATTTTATCTTTTCGCCATTTTGCAAAGAAAAAGATAAAAAATTTTCTCAGGGAAGCTTGCTAAATCCCAAAAGATAAAAACAGCTTGTTATCTCTCATTTTACGTTTGTCGATTTCAGCCATATTCGTCGATCTCTGCCACGTTCGCCGATTTCTGCCACGTCTGTCAATCTCTTCCACGTTCACCGGTCTCTGCCACGTCCTCAGATTGTTAGATTCTTATGTCTAACATTTCGAGGTTGCTACATTTTTAGATGTCCATCAAATGTAAGTTGAATTGGTACTTTTTATATTATAACATTCTATGCTTTTATGGCTGAACTTATAATATCGCATACCGTATCTTGGGAAATCCCCATTTTCTGGCTGATTTCATCGGCTGTAAGTCCCATATCCAGGTAGGCTTCTATCTTGCCCTCTATCTTACCTTCTATCTTTCCCTCTATCTTGCCTGCTTGTTTTCCTTCAATCATGCCCTTTTTTCGGCCTTCTTCCAAGCCCTGGCGCATAGCCTCGTTCTTTATACCCTGACTTGCGTTACACATGGCATCCACACTCCTTTCGATATCATTCGAGTAAGGTATACTAAATTCATTCACAATTATATCTTTTCTCTCTTCTATGCTCATATTCGATGAAAAGAATGTCTCAAGTAGGCGCAGCAACCGCTCACTGTCATCTGCAGCATCAACCACATCTTTAGATAAACAGATCTGTATCACTGAGAGAAGATCATAGTAATCTTCTCTCGCATAGTGTCCCACCAGTTCTTTCTTATCAATCGAATACTCTGTGATTGTATTCTCAACGTCTGAAT
>ENA-ORMS01001050-ORMS01001050.1-human-gut-metagenome-genome-assembly--contig:-NODE-1050-length-24360-cov-2.816992_pt1 | contig 24360 bp, 13 predicted proteins | sample MGYA00242104_ERZ508997 | MGnify/ENA primary metagenome ERZ508997 (study PRJEB26280, sample SAMEA2338704) | human gut metagenome | biome: human gut; feature: human-associated habitat; material: faeces... | reverse complement strand
CCTTAAACTGTCGTGAACGAAGCTGTTGTCTTTTTTACAGTTCGTTTGTAACCTCTCTACCCATCTGCATAACGTAGGTGAGGTTGAGGTCCTTGTCAAACATAATGATGTCGGCATCCTTGCCGTCCTCAAGCGATCCCTTGCGGTCGAACACACCCATGATCTTGGCAGGTGTCTCGCTTGCCATGCGGCATGCATCTTCCATAGGAATCTTTGCCTTCTGCACACATGTGCGGATAAGACGGTCCATGGTGGCGATAGAGCCGGCGAGGGCAGAGTGGTCAGCGAGCTTGCACACGCCGTCCTCAAGAATGACGCGTGGGTCGAAAGCGATGTCGCCGTCGCTTGCTGCACATGCCAGCGAGTCGGTGATAAGAGCTGTCCTCTCAACACCCTTTATCATGTAAACCACGCGGAGCATCACAGGAGGCACATGAATGCCGTCGGCGATAACCTCTACGGTCATGTCCTGAAGAGCATAGATACTCTCCACGGTTCCTGGAACCTTAAATTCGTGTTCCTTATAAACCACAGGCATGGCGTTATAGAAGTGGGTTGCGTGCGTCATGCCAGCCTCAAAGCCTTGGAGCACGTTCTCGTATGTGGCATGTGTGTGAGCGATGGCAGGTAGAACGCCATTCTTCTTGCATGTCTTGATAAACTCCACTGATCCAGGGAGCTCTGGAGCCTCGTCCCAGCGCTTGATGCAGCTGTAGGTGCTGAGCAGCGGCTCATATTCTGAAGGCACGGGGGCCTTGATCCATTCAGGAATCTGTGCGCCAGCCTGTGCAGGGTTGAAATAGGGACCCTCAAGGTGCAGACCGAGCACCGCGCTGTTTTCTTCTGCCATTAGTTTGCCGCATGTCTGGCAGGCAGCCTCAATCATCTCCACTGTCGATGATGACAGGGTGGGAAAGATCGATGTTGTGCCATGCTTCATGTGAGCATTGACAGCCACACGGAAAGCCTCTTCGGTGCCTTCCATGAAGTCGCGTCCGCCACCGCCGTGAACATGCATGTCCACACCACCGGGAACCACGGTGCAACCTTTGGCATCAATTATTTCTGCCCCCTCGATGTGGAGGTCGATGTTTGAAACAGCCTTAATCTTGTTTCCGTCGATAATTACTGATCCGCCCTTTAACCAACCTTGTGGTGTCAAGATGCGCCCATTGATAATTTGCTTTAACATAATTGTTTGAATGGTTTTGTTTTCGAGAACATGCCATTATGCAGAACATGTCAAAAGGTATGAGTGCATGGCTTTACTGTTCGTTGACTGATTTTGCACTGCAAAGGTACATGTTTTTTCTTAACTAATCACTCAAACTTAAATTAAATAAATTTATTAATGGCAGATTATTAATTATCGCCGTTTTTTATGAATAATTTTTAATTAATTTCACAATTTTGCTTCATCATTTTCTTCCATTTGAAGTAGCCCATGATAGCCACAACCGAGTAGAGACCATAGAGACCGGCTTTAAACGGAATGCCTTTGCCGACATAAAGGTAGCAGCTGATGACGTCGACCACAAGCCAGAACCACCACTGCTCGATATATTTGCGCGACAAAGCCCAAAGGCCAACAAAGCTGAGAGCGTTGGTGAACGAGTCGCAGACGGGTATCGTGCTGTTGGTGTAGGTCACCAGTACCCAGTAGGTCAAAGCCCAGGCGGCAGCAAAGAACAGGACGGTAGGCAGAATGAGGTTGCGGCGGAAATGGGTTATAGGCATCTCCTCGCTCTCCTTCTGTCCACTCTTGTGGCCAAACTTCCACACGGCGTAGCCATAAATTGCTGCCACGGTATAGTAGACCGCCATGCCGGCATCGCCATAGAGACCGTGTGTCCAGTAGAGATAAACGTCCATGGCCGGCATGATGATGCCCACAAGCCACAGGGCTATGCTTGCGCGATACTCGAGCAGCAGGTAGACAAGACCGAGCACCGTCGTCAGAATGTCTAACCAGTGAATAGAGAGATAATCAATCATTTTTTTAGAGGGTTTTTAAAAACGGAAGTTAACTGAAATTTTTAAGGGAGTTAACGGAAGATATCGGGAGTTAATGGGAGTTAACGGACAATAGCTTTATAGCTCAAGCAATAGTGCATATGTCCGTTAACTTCCTTCTAACTTCCTTCTAACTCCCGTTAACTCCCTAAAAAATTAGAACTTCAGCGTGAGATGTCCCATCACGTTAAATCCTGCCATAGGCATGTATGCCAGGGCTTGATAACGCTGTCCGCCGGTGTACCAGCCGTACCAGGTGCTGCCGCTGGCAGCATAGTGACGACTGAACACGTTGTTGAAGTCGAGACCCAATGTAACGTTCTTGATGCCGGCAGCCTTGGTCACGTCGCTTGTGTAACGCAGCTGCAGGTCGCTCTGCGAGTAGCAGGGCAGTGAGCGCACATCGCTCTCAGAGTTGTCAATATACTGCTTGCTCACGAAGTTGGTGTGCCATGTAGCAGTGAAGCCCTTGTGGTGGAAGTCGATGAATCCGTTGAGAATTGCCGAGGGCGAGTAAGACAGGGTAGAGTTGCTGTAGTGGTTCTTGTGAACATAGTTCTCTGATTCATCCCAGCTTTCCACATACTCGTCAAAGTCCTTGATCTTGTTCTTGCTCAGAGCGGCGTTGCCCTCAACCGACAGCCAAGAGAGGGGAGCCCATCCGGCACTCAGCTCCACACCCATGCGATACGACTTCTTGACGTTGGTGGTCAGCGCCTCGCCAATGTCGCTCATCTCACCTGTCTGCACCAGCTGGTTGTCGTAGTCCATGTAGTAGAAGTTGGCACCCACGTTCCAGTTGGTTCCGAAATACTGGTAACCGGCCTCCACGTCGATCACCTTCTCGTTCTTCGGGAAAGGATAGTTGTAGTTGTCGGTGTAGTTGTTACGCTCGGGCTCGCGGTTAGCCAGTGCCACCGATGCGTAAGCCTTGTGGCCCTCGTTGGTGTAGCTGATGCCTGCCTTCGGGTTGAAGAAGTTGAAGTCGTCATCGATGTTCAGCTCCTGGTTCACATACTTGCCGTCCTTTTTCACGAAGCGGTCGTTCAGACCGTCGGTCTTGTATTTAACATAACGATACTGCAAGTCGGCAAACACGTTCCAGTGGTCAAGGAAGCTGTAGGTTGCCTTCAGGAATCCGCTGTAGTCGTCCTTGTTGGCGTCAGAGTCGTAATATTTGTACTTGCCGTTCTTTCCCAAATATTTCTGCTCCAGCTCCTGGCTGCCGATGTATGTAACATAGCCCCAGTGGTTGCAGCTGAACTTCTGCAGGTTCACGCCACCGATGATGTCCCAGTGGTCGTTCTTGAAGTTCACGTTGTAGACCATGCCGTAGCAGTTTTGTGTGAGACCCTTCTTGCGTATTGCGTCGTCCTTGAGGTCCTTGTTTTCAGGCAAGCCAAACTTCTTGGCGAGTGATGTGTTCTTCTTAAACTCCTTGTAATAGCCACGTCCGTAGGTGTAATGGATAGCCATGTTGTGGCTCCAGTGCTCAGAGGGAGTCCATGCGAACGACAGGATGTTGTGGTTCTGGTAGAAGTTGTCAGTGGTCTTGTCCCACACCTTGCCGTTGCGCATGAGGTAAGGCTTCACGGTGTAGTTGCCGGCAGCCCATGCGTCGGCATCGTAAACCACGTCCTCAACGAGGGTGTTGACACGTCCCAGGCCAGCGTTCCACAGATCCTTGTAGGAATTGATGTTGGGGAACACGCCGTTGGTGTTATAGTCGCTTGTGAGCACACCGTTCCATGCCTGTCCTGTCTTCTCGAAGTTGCCGATGTTCTTGTAACGGATCTGGAAGTTGTTGCCCAGCCATGTCAGACCGCCATAGTAAGATCCTGAGCGGCCATCGGTGGCGTGTACGAAGCCCTGGGTAGAGCTCTCGTGATAAGCGCCGTCAAAGATAAGGTGGTTCCAGAGGAGACCTGTTGAGAAGTTGGCACCAACGTTATAGGTTTCGTATGAGCCATAAGAGCCTGTCAGCTCCATGGTAGGCTTCAGAGAAGGAGTGGCTGGGGGAAGTGAGATGGAGCCGCCGAAGGCGCCGTCACCGTTGGTTGATGTGCCTACGCCGCGCTGGATCTGAGCGCTGCTCATCAGTGCGCCATAGCTGTTCATGTTGGCCCAGAACACGCTCTGGTCCTCGGGCGAGTTGAGCGATACGCCGTCAAGTGTAACGTTGATGCGGCTGGCAGCAGCGCCACGCATGCGCACATAAGCGTTGCCCACGCCTGTGCCGTTGTCGCTCCATGCCAGCACGCCCGGTGTGCGTGCGAAGAGGAACGGAAGCTCCTTGCCTGTGCGTGAAAATGCTTGCAGGTCTGTCTTCTTGATGTTTGCCACGGCAAACGGTGCGTTCTTTGAGGCTCTCACAGCCTTCACTACCACTTCGTCTACCTGCTGCACCTTCACGGTGTCGATGTCTTGCTGGGCCATAGCCACATGCGAGTACAATGCGCAGGCCGATGCAAACGCAATGCTAACAAATCTTTTCATCTTTTTTGATTTCCTGAATAATGAAAAATAAAACACACAAAAAGGGGCACTTTTTATGTACCTTGCAATCCTTTCGCCGGCATTACCCGGATCAAGTATGAGGGTATAATCTCAGCCCGAAACCTCGGACACCCCTTAACTTACATTCTGTAAATCGGGTGCAAAGTTAATAATTTATGTTGAATAGCGCAAAATAATGTGAATGTTTTTTCAAACCGTCGCTTTTTCTGCTCCTTGCCGTGCTGACTTTTTGCCATGAAAAAATCGTCCTCAAGCAAGGTGAACAACGGCAACAGATGGTGTTACGTTGTTCGCCCGTCTTGAGGACGATTTCTTGTCTTAAACGTCAGGGGCTAACCTGATAGGGTTAAACCTGCTTGGGTCTAACCTTATGCGTGTTCATCAATAAACTCTTTTCTTGGCGCTGCCGTCCTGCATCTTGATGATGTTGATGCCCTTGACAGCGTGAGACACCTTCTTGCCGTCGATGGTGTAGATGCCCTGAACGGCACTGGAGGTGGCGGTGGTGACGGGAACGATGCCTGTGGGGGCGCCTACGGTCACGGGGATGCTCTCAAGGTCGCCCTCGTAGACGGTGGTAACCTGATAAACATGGTTGCCGGCGGTGGCGCTGTTGTCGACATAAGTGGTGGCGGTGGTGCTGGTGAGCAGCTCGCCGTCGCGGTAGATGTTATACTTCAACACCTTGAGGTTGAGAGAGGCAAACGTCACGTCGTCAATCTGGAAGAGGAAGGGCGACACGATGCCGTCGTCGTCGAAGGTAGCCTTTGAGTTGTGATGGATAGCGAAATATTTCGCTCCTTCGGGCAGCTGTGCCTTATATTCCTTCCACACACCCTCTGTCTGCTCCTTTGTGTCGCCGATCTTTGTGAAGCTTGCGATGTCGGTGTCGGTGGTAGAGTAGAGTATGTCGAAGGTCTCGGGATAGTCGTATGCCCACTTCTCCTGTGTCTCGCTGTCTGTGCCGCTCTCGAAGAAATTGTTTGCCCAGAAGCTGATCTCCTGTGCCTTGCCTGGGAGTTCCGGACTGATGAGCCAGTTGTCGGCATCGACAACGTTTTCCTCACCTGTCACAGCATCTGTTTTTGTGCCGTAGAAGGCAGCAAGCGATTTCTTGCCGCTCTTCGTAGCTGTGTATGGCAAACTTGAAACTATGCTGTATCCGCCATAGTTGTAAGGGTTGAAGACGGTGAACGCGAAGGGGGTGTTCTCGCTGCCATAATACACTTTATATCTGTCGAGCAAGCCGCTGCAGATGCCGCCATCGCCATCAATCATCGACCATTTGCCGATGTTGTCTGTTGCCCAGTCGGTCTCGTTCTCGAAGCTATCGGTGATGGTGCGTGTGGCAGCAGGTGCCTTCCATGCCAACGTGTGGGCGTTCTGTGCTTCGGTAACAGCCAGGTCGGTGGCAGGAAGAAGGTCGGGAGAGGTCAGCACCACGTCGGCGGTTGCCACGTTGTTGTCGGCCACGCCGTCGTTGTCGGCGGTCACCTCAGCTCTGACGGTCAGCTTGTCGCCGAGCTGTATGATGGCTGGCTCAATGTCTACAGGGTAGCTGTGGGTGCCAAACGAGGCGAGCTTGCGTTTCATGGTCTGGTTGATGATCTCCTCGTCGCCGACAGTGATCTTCACTTTGTAGCTGCTCACGGCCTTGTCGCCGTAGTTGCGGATCTTGACTGTACACATGCCGCTCTGGCCTTTCTCTATCTGTGCCGGCACATTCTCAAGCGTTACGGCAGCATCTACGTCCTTGAGGTCGTCGATGCTTATGTCGTCGATATACACTTTCTGTTCGCTGCTGCCATCGGCATCGTCGAAGGTGAAGCCAAGGCGCACCCATCCGTTGCCGGCATAATCTTTGAGGGCATACTTGCGAGTCGTCCATGTCGTGAGACCTTCCATCGGCTCCTCGCCAAGGAATATGCGCACCCCATTGTTGTTCTCAACGAAGGGCTTGAACTTGCCTGATGTGGCATCCGTCTTAAGATGGAAGACGAAGGTGGGATTGGTGTAGCCCGTTATATTGATCTTGCCCGATTCCATGGTCAAGATGTCGTTCAGCATTGTGCGTAACTGCAAGCACACGCCGTTGCCGTCGGCATCGTCTGTGCCGACAATGGTTATGCCGGCCTGTGGGTTGAGCTGTTCGCCGTTGCCTGTCTGCTGTGTGCTCCAGAAATGGTGTATTTCTCCTGCGTCGAAATCTTCGCGCACAGGAAGGTCGTATGCCTTACCTACAAGCTTTGGTGTGGACAATAAATATTCGGAGCTGCCAGAGTCGTTGGTTGCGTTCAATGCCTGATAGAGGTACTTCTGCTTGCCTTCCTCTGTGTTCTCGTCGGTGGTGATTGTGGTCTTGCCCTTTACGCTCCCTTTGAGGTCGCCCACAACGAGTTGGCCGTTATAAACGTCAATGCTGTAGACGTTGTAGGTGATGTCGTTGGGGAAGATTACGCCATTGTGTTTAGCGACAAACTCGTCCCAGTAGAGCGTCAGCTTGTTGGGTGCCGAACAGGAGAGGAGAGGTCTGTTGTTTGAGTCGGGAACGTCGAGACCCACCCAACGGTCTTCTGTTGCTGTCTGTCCGTCGCCGTCGCTGTTGTAGGCTGTTATGGCGTAGGTCTGCATGCCGGCTTTGGGCACGGTGTTGTCGACGTAGGTATATTCTTCTCCTGCCACAGCGTCGGTGAGGTCGGCAATCTGCTCGTCGTTGCGCGTAATCTTCACACCCTTGAGGTTATCGAGGGGCTTGCCGTCGGTGGTTGTCGAGGGCACAACAAACTTTATCGTGGCTTTCAGAGCAGCGGTGGCATCGGGGGTGATGCTGCTTATTGTGGAGGCAGCGGGTGCGCTCGGCGCTCCTGCTGACGTGATGTTGAAGCTGTTGAGATAGAGGTTGTAGCCTCCTGCCTCGCTGGTGCCGTGCAGGCCCACATAATAGGTGCCGTCGGCTGTTGGTGTGATGGTGGCTTGAAGGTCTTGGGCTGAATAGACTGCAACGGTTGTCTCTGCCAAGCCTGTCTCTGTCATGCCTTCCACGGTGGCTGCCTTGCCCCATTTTATCTCCAACTTGTGTTTGTTGGCCATAAAATGGTTAACGTTGATCTTGACGATGTAGCTCTGGCCAGCTTTCAGGTTGAAGGCGGGCGACATGAGCCAGTCGTCGGCTTTGTTCTTGGAGGTGTAGAGGAGCGTCTTGATGCCGTTGAAGCTCCATGTTTCCTTCTTGTATCCGCCTTGGCCTTGGGCTACGGCATCGTTGTTGGCATCGATGACGGTGAACAGGTCAAAATCGTCTTGGGTGCTTAACGTCGTTGACCAGTTGGGGGTTATGGCTTCAGCCTTGGCTTGTGCCGCGTGTCGTGTCTGTGCGGCTTTGGCTTTGTGTACAAGTGCCTCCAACGGTGTTGTCTGTTTTAGCGTTTTAGCTGTATGGGCACGTTCTTCAGCACCTTCTCCAGACGAAAGGTGTGCTTCTGCTGCTTGTCGACAAGCTGGGCGCTCACTGATGGCGAGATGAGCAATGCTCCTCCCAACAGTGTGTAAAGTAGAGTTTTATGCATAAGCGTTAAGTTTTGTGGTAAGTTGTTTCTTTCTTGTTTATACTAACGGTTGCAAAGATAATAGGTTTTATGATAAAATGCAAGAAAAATTCTGGATATTTTAAAAAATAGTTATTTATGGGTTGTCAACGTATTTCTTGAAACTTAACAAAAATATTTTGAGTGCTTACTATTTTTCCGTAACTTTGCAGCCATGAAACTGCATATTTTTAATCCTGAACACGACATAGCCCTTGCGGCTGACTTGGAACGATTCACCGCTCCTCATGCTGGACGACAGATGAGGGCGAGCCTTGGTTTCATTCCTGCCTTCTGGGCAGAGGATAGCGACATGGTGCTTGTGGACGAGGTGGAGGCTGCCCTTGAGGCGGTGCGCCACATGAAGGTTTATGCCCACGACGTGATGTTTGTCACGAAGGACATGCTGGGCACGATGGATCCATCGCTCATTGCTGCCATCGATGCTGTGGAGCCGTGGGGATGGGACAAGACCTTAGGCTTTCAGTTGGCAAAGGCGAACGCCCGTCTTGCCGCTCTCGTGCCTTCGACACAGCAGCTGGAGGCCATCCGCACGATGAGCGGCAGACGCTATGCTGCTGAAAATCTGCTGCCCGCGATGGTGGAGATCGACAGCCGGCTGATCGGCAAGAGTGTTTATTGTGAGACGGTGGAGGAGGTAGCGGCGCTGCTCATGGCCAATGGGCAGAGCGTCATAAAGGCACCATGGAGCAGCAGCGGGCGCGGCATAAGATACGTCGGCTCCTCGCTCGACGACCATCAGCAGGGATGGCTTCGTAACATCATGAAGCAGCAGGGTGGGGTGACGGTAGAACCTCTCTATAACAAGGTCTATGATTTTGGAATGGAGTTTTATGCCTCGGCAGGTTCTGAAAGCTCTGAGCCGACCGTGCGCTATTGCGGGCTTTCGCTCTTCGACACCTCCAACGGTGCTTACAGTGGAAGCGTTCTCGCCACAGAGGAGGATAAACGCGAGATGCTGTCACAGTATGTCGACTTGCAACTCCTTGACAAGGTGAAGCAGTTTGTTGTCTCTTGTCTTGCTCCTAAGCTTGCGGGTGTCTATTCAGGACCCTTCGGCATTGACATGATGGCGGTGGTGAACGGAAGCAATACTTCTGACGGGTTCTTGCTCCATCCGTGTGTCGAACTAGAGCTTCGTCGCACCATGGGACATGTGGCTCTTGCCCTCTCGCCAAACGAGCTGGAGCCGCGCAAGCTGATGCGTATCTTCTTCAACAGCGGAAAATATAAGATGCGGATATCTACAACAGCAGAGAACCTGCTAAACACTGGACTGGTTTAGCAGGTTCTCGCCTGTTTCTTTTCTCTTGGCTCTTTGGTCTTCTATTTCTTTTCTTTGGGTTCTTTTGTCATCTTCTCGCGAAGCTCTTCAAGGTCTATCTTGCGGTGCTTCTTGACGTGGTCGAAGCCTTGTCCGTAGACACCGACGACAGCCGATTGTGCCACGAAGGCGTTAGGGTCTATCTCGTCGATAAGCTCAAAGATGAAGTTCGACTCGCTTTTCTTCGCTATGCAGAAGATCACTTTTTTGTCTTTCTTGGTGAAGAAGCCGTTGCCGTTGAGCATCGTACAGCCGCGGTCGGCAATCTCGTTGATGGCTTCACCTATCTCCTGATATTTGTCGGAGATGATGAAGAACTGCACGCTCTGGCGTAGGGAGTTGACGATGTGGTCGACAACGAAGGAGATGACAAACAGCAACACATAGCCGTAGAGAACCTTCTCCCAGTTGCGAAGGACAACGTATGATGAGGTGATGATCGTAAGGTCGCAGAAGAGTATGATATGGCCGAGCGACACGTCACGATACTTATGCACCATGGCGGCGATGACATCGGACCCGCCCGTAGAGCCTCCAGCCGAGAGACCAAGACCTACGCTGGTGCCTAAGAACACAGCACCTACCATGCACGCCATAAATTTCTGGTCAGCAAGCAGATGGAGGTCGGGCGGCATGACACGTTGCAAAACGGCTGAGGCAACGGTGAACACCACCACGCCATAGACGGTCTTGGCACAGAAATGCCAGCCCAACACCTTCAGAGCCACTAACAGCAACACGGCATTGATAACGAAGAACGTTTCTTGAACGGGGATGCCGGTGCCCCAATAGACTATTGATGCCACTCCGATGATGCCGCCTGTCGTGATCTCGTTGGGCAACAGGAACAGGTTGAGGCCGATAACGCCTAACAGCATGGCGATGGTGATGATGCCATAGTCGCGCAACTGGCGCGACAGCTTTCCTTTGTTTCTTCTTGATTGCATTGTTTGTTGTTGATTGCTTTATGGCTTTTTCTTAAAGCAGTTGGTTTTTCTCTGCCTTATAGCTTTTTCTTAAGCATTAGCTGTTTGTCTGCAACTGCCTCATTGCGGCTGCAAAATTACGAATTAAAATTCTTATTCCAAAATCGGCATCAATGTTTTTAAAGTGTGTGATGGATTTTACACTTCCACCTCTTTCCAATCAACCAAGCCTTTGCCTTTGTCATCAAGTTCTACGGCAAGGGCTATTGTTTTACGTTTGTCAGCCTTGAAAGGCTCTGCGTATTGTCTGTCAATTATTTGTGCTTCTGCTGCGTCAAGGCCGCCATTGGCCGTAATCTTCAACTCCAAAATATAGACAATGGTGCTTGTCTCAACCACCATGTCTATTCTGCCTGTCGAAAGCATGTGCTCCACCTCCACATGACATCCTATTGCGTTGAATATGGTGCTTAAAATAAGACGGTAGCGCTCCTCCATATCCATGCATGCCAGCTTCTTGTTGCTGTATGGCACGTCAGAGATCAGGGCTTTCAACGCTTTTTTTGCCTCTAACAGATTGCCTTGCTGCATGGCGTAAAGAAGCATGTTTTGTGTCGTGATGACTTGTGAAATCTTCTTCATCGTCAACGCTGGCAGCACTATTTTGTACAATGCTTTGCGCACTTCCTGATTGGGGATTCCGAGAAGGTATAGCCCTTCGGTGTAGCCTTTTATTGTGAGATAGCCCGACTGGTAAAGGAAGAGTTCTGAACCGCCAACCGTTACGTCAGACGTTTCTATTGTGTCGCTGTCGATGGGGCAATTCTCAAAATCTTTCATCCTTATTTCAAGGTCATCAACAAACTTTGGCAGGAGGGTGGTCGCCCCCGATGAAGCCCAATAGTTTTTGGTGTCTTTGTTTGCTAAGGCGTTGATAAGGCTGAACGGATTGAAGATGTCAACCATGTTTTCTGCGCTGAAATGGTAACCGTCATAGTTGTCTTTCAACTGTTCCATCACCTCGTCTACCGTCCAGTTGTTCTTTTCGCCCATCGCTTTTATCTCTGGTAAGAAATTGTCCTTAATCTCTTGTTGTGTTATGCCACAGAGGGCAGCATATTGAGGGGTAAAGCTTATGTTGCTAAGATTGTTGAGGACAGAGAATAGCGATATCTGTGTAAACTTTGTTATGCCTGTAATGAATACAAATTTTTCGTACTTGTCTTGTGTTTTCAAAACAGCAAACACGTCTTTGTAGATGCCTGTGCATGCCTCATGTTGCGGTGTCTTCCATGAGTGTTGCAGGGGCGAGTCGTATTCGTCTATTAGTATTGCCACTTTCCTGCCTGTAGTAGTGCATGCTTTCTCTATGATGTTTTTGAAACGTACAGCAAGGGTGTTGTCTGGGCGTAGGGTGATGTCATATAGCGCTTCATATTTATGAAACGTGTCGTCCAAATACCCGATAATGCCTTTAGGGTCGGATCCTCCATTGCTCATGTCCAGTCTGATGACAGGATGTTTTGCCCATTCCTGCTCCATATCCATAATCTTAAGTCCATCGAACAGCTCTTTTTTGCCTTCGAGATATGCTTGTATGGTGTCAAGGAGCACAGACTTTCCGAAACGACGTGGGCGGCTAAGGAAGTTGTACATGCTTCCGCTGTTGACAATGTGCCATATTATATCGGTTTTGTCTACATATACATAGCCTTCCTTTCTCATCTTTTCGAATGACTGGATGCCTATGGGTAATTTTCTCACGATTGTCTCTGCCATATATTGTTTTGTCCTTTCTTGTTGTAAGATGTTTCCATCCTTTTGCAAATATACGCAATTTTCTTAACACATAAGGGGTTTTTGACAATAAAAAAAAGGCTGAGGTTTGTTTTTACCTCAGCCTTTTATGTTAAGTGTTAGGAATTAATCTCCGATGTATTGGAATTAAATTTCCAAATGTATGTGGAAATTACTGTCCCCAGAAGTTTTTATTCTGTCCAACCGAAGTTCTGCTTGATAGCAGGATTCAGCGTGATCTGCTGTGTCGGGATGGGATACAGATAATACTTCTTGTTGAATTTGCGCACGGCATTTGTTGCCTGGATGTAGCCATCAGAGGTGATGGTAGGACCATCTGTTACGTTGCCAACGTGTGCGCCCTGGTTAACAGCGGGATGAGCCTCGGTGTCGATCTTGTCGAGCTGGTGCCAACGGATAAGATCCCAGTAACGATACCAGTTGTCAAGCATAAGCTCGCAACGGCGTGCACGGCGGATCTCCCAAATCAGGTTGCTTACGCCATGGTTGTTGGCGGGATCGGCAGCAGGAGTCAAGGTGATCTTAGCGTTGTCGTTACCGAAGGCACGCTTCTGGATGAGGTTCACACTCTTGTCGAGCTCGTCCTGAGTGATAGTGCCCAGTTCTGCTTTTGCCTCAGCATAGTTGAGCAGAATAACAGAGTACCAGTACAGCGGAGCATCGGTGTAACCGGTGTTGGTGTTTGTACGATAGTACGACTCCAGGGTCTGGTTATCAAACTTGAAGATAGTGTAACCTGTTGAAGAGGTCATGTTGGCACCACCGGCAGCAGCGGGAGCAGGACGCTTCCAGCCGGGGCCCTTGAAGCAAACGATAGAGTCGACCAGTACGCTCAGACGCGGGTCGCGGTTGTCGAGAGCCTTCTTTATAGAGTAGTTGCCATCAGCGTTCTTCACAGCGAGGTCGCTCTTGTCGAGGCCTGTATTTGCCAGAGGCTTACCATCCTTGAAGAGGAACGCATCGAAAGCGTCGCGGGTGATACCGCGCTGCTCGGTAGAACCACAGGTGTAGTCGACCAGACCGTGCATCACAACGTCTTTCTCATAGTTGCGGAAGAAGATAATCTCCTTGTTGCCGTTGAGACCGAGAGCGTTGTAAATGTCGCCATACTTGGCAGACAGGGTGTATGTGCCGTCCATCAGAGCCTGCGAAGCCTTTACGCTCTCCTCAAGATACTTCTTTGAACGTGCTGCATCGGGAGCGATGCCGTTCTCTGCTGTTGTACAGTATTTGCGGAATGTTCCCTCGTAGAGACAGATGTCGCTCTTCATAGCCAGTGCCATGTTCTTGCTCCACAGAGTCTTGTCGCTTGAAGCACCGAGGTTTTCGATAGCATAGTCGAGGTCTTCGAGCACCTTGTCCATCACAACGTCGCGGTTGTCGCGCTCGCCCCAGATCTTTTCATCCTCGGGGTCGGTGATAACGTAGTCGATCCACTCTACATCGCCATACATGCGAACCAGCATGTAGTAGTCCCAGGCGCGGGCCAAGCGTGCGATAGCAACATACTTGGTCTTTGATGCTTCCTTCAAAGAAGAAGAAGGCACGTTCTGGATCACATAGTTGGCACGACGTGCTTCTGTGAACCAGTCGTTATAGTTGCTGGCAGTGTTGGGGATGGTCTTGTATGTCCAGTCGTCGAGTGTAGACGTGGCCTGGTCATCGCCGAGGCTCTTGAAATAGAACCATCCGTAGCCACCGCCCTGGCTGTAGCCTACAAAGTTTGTGTAGAAACGGTTTGTATAGCTCTCAACGGCGTTCTCATTGCTCCAGAAAGATTTGCCCTCGGTGAAGGTATCGCGGGGATCTCTGTCGAGGAAATCGTCGCAACTGGTCAAGGTCAAAGCTGCAGCAGCGAGAGCCAATATTATTGATTTTCTCATAATTGTTCGTTTTTTTAAAGTTTCACTTACTGTTAAGTTTCACTCATTGTTAGAAGGTCACCTGAACACCTACAGACCATGTGCGGGTCATAGGATAGGTACGTCCCCATGTGCCGTAGCTGAGAGCACCCTGGCCTGCGTTCATTTCGGGGTCAACAGGATAATCCTTGGCGCCGTTGTAGAGGAGGCAGAGGTTGTTTACGCTACCGTAGAAGCGAACCTTCTCCATGTAAACCTTCTTGGTGATGCTTGCGGGAAGTGTGTAACCGATGGTCACGTTCTTCAGACGCAGATAAGCCATGTTAACCAGATACTTGGTCTGTGGGTAATAGTTGTGCGAGCCACCGATGGGTGCCAAGCCTGAAACGTTGCCTGCAGCCTCGTTGCCTGAATAGAGGCAAGGATAGCGGTTGCTCTGGCTGATGTCTACGATGCCGTTTTCGGGATCATAGATGTTGTAGCTGGTCTGGTTTGCGTAGATGGCCTTGTCGGCGTCACGCATGAGCGGGAACACGAATGACGACTGGGTCCACATGTCGCGCTTGCCTACACCCTGGAAGAAGAGGTCGAGGTCGATGCCCTTCCATGAACCACCGAGGTGGAAGCTATACTCGTAGCGAGGCAATGTGTTACCGATGACCTTGAGGTCACCGTGGTCGTCGGCTGTACCCTTACCGCCGTCAATCACACCGTCACCGTTCAGGTCCTTATACTTGATATCACCAGGGCCGTAAACGAAGTTGTTGGTCTGGATGCCTGTCTGGTCGGCTACGCCTTTATTGTAAATCCACTTGCCGTTAGCATCCTTACCGTTGAAGTCGGCTTCGGTGAAGTAGCGGTCGGTCTCAAAGCCCCAGATGTCGCCCCATGTCTCACCCTCGTAAGCATACATACGAGCGTTTGAAGCTGAAACGATTCCACCGGTGTAACCGATAATCTTTGAGTCGCTGTTCCACTTTGTAATCTTCGACTTAGAGTCGCCGATGTTGAACTGAGCGTAAACGTTCAGGTCTTTGTTGATCTGCTTGCGATAGTTCAAGGTCAACTCCCAACCGCGTGTGCGCATGGTTCCTGCGTTGGTGAAAGGAGCTGTGGCACCTGCCACGCTCGGGATGGCCTTACCCGGAGCAAGCATGTCGTTTGTTGTACGCTGATACCAGTCGAATGTCACTGACAGGTCGTCGTTCAAGAAGCTCAGGTCAACACCCACGTCGGCGGTGTTGATGCGCTCCCATGTCAGAGAAGAGCTTACCCAATCGGGCAGCTGGAACTGGTTGAGGCGTGTGCCCTTGTTGTCAAGCCAATAGAGTTTGGTCTGTTCAACAGGCGAAACGGTAGAGATAAACATGTTGTCGCCTACGGCCTCGTTACCGATCTCACCATAAGAGAAGCGCAGCTTACCGTTGTTGATGACGTGGTGCAGATTCTTCCAGTAGCCTTCCTCTGTGAAGCGGTAGCCTAATGACATAGATGGGAAGAATGCCCACTTGTCGCCTGCGGGGAAGCGAGAAGAGCCATCGTAACGTCCGTTCAGCTCGAGCAGGTAGATGCCCTTGTAGTCGTAGTTGATACGTCCGAAGTAGCCGGCTGTTGAGCGGTCGCCTGTAGAAGAGTTGATGACGGCCTTTGCCATGTCACCGTAAGCCAGGTTCAGCTCAGGATAATCCTCGTTATAAAGCTGTGTGCGCTTAGCATCGAACGTATCGCTCTTGAAGCGCTCGCCGTTAATACCAACCATAGCGCTGAAGTTGTGTGCGTCGAGCCATGTGTGGTTATAGTTTACATAAGCATTGGCCGTCCAGCGGTTCTGCTTGATGTTCTGGCGGTAAGCGTTTGATGTCGACTGCTGAACGATGTAGCCAGGCTTGGTGCCTGTCCAGTTCATACCATAGATAGAGTGGTTGCTCTGTGAGTAGTTGTAGTTGTCTATCTGATAGGTGTAGTCGACATTGAATGTCAAATCCTTCGTGATGTGTGCGATAGCGTAAGCGTTGATACGTGTCTGGTCGTGGATGTTGGTCAGGCGGGCAGCCTGTTTCTGCATTGCCAGCACGCGGAAGTCTTGCTTCTCGCCGTTCTCGTCAACGATATATCCTGAAGGAATGAAGAATGAGCCCCAACGCCACAGATACTGGTAGATGTTGTTGTAAGCGTTGGCCTCGCTGAAGTTACGGCGTACAAAGTTGACACGTGTGCCCACTGTCAACCAGTCGGTAACGTCGGTCTTTAGGTTGGCTGTGAAGTTGTAACGAGAGAGCTTGCCCGGGTTAAACTTCATGATGTCCTGCTTGTAGTCGTAAGACATAGAGGTATAATAAGATGTGCGGCCGCTTGATCCGTTCAGCGATACGCTGTGGGTCTGTGAAGGAGCTGCCTTGTCATACCAGATGTCCTGAATGTCGTAGTCGGCATAGTAGAAGGGCTGACCGTTGACTATCATGTAGTCGCCTACGTTGTCAAGGCCTGTACCCTTGATCATCTCGCCATACTTTTTCTTGCCGCTGTGCTGCTCTTTCCATGCCTTGGCATAGGGGAGCGCCTGGTTGAAATACATACCGAACAACTCAACATCGCCACCAGTGCGTGCAGCACCGCGAAGGGCTGCCTCCATCTGTGAGGGAACATCGGGATAGTCGGGGAGCACAGTAGCGCGGTCCCATGCGAAGTGGCCGTCATACTTAACCTGTACCTTCTCGCCCTTCTTGCCTTCCTTGGTGGTGATAAGGATCACACCGAAGGCAGCGCGGCTACCATAGATAGAGGTAGAAGCGGCATCTTTCAATACAGAGATGGTGGCGATGTCGGCAGCGTTGACCATGGTGAGGTCGTCAACGGGCACACCGTCAACCACAACCAACGGGTTAGAGGTCTGACCGTTTGACAAGGTTCCGAGACCACGGATGCGCATGGTAGGCTGCGAGTCGAGCGCACCGTTGCTGTTTACGATAGAGAGACCGGGAACGGCACCCTGCAGAGCCTTGGCCACATCCTGCTCAGGACGTCCGCCGAGGGTCTTGCTGATATCTACGTTGGTTACCGAACCGGTGAGGTTCACTTTCTTTTGCTGGCCGTAACCCACAACAACGATCTCGTCAAGCTGAGCGTTGTCGTTCTGCATGACAATCTTCATGCCGTCATGCGCCTTTGTCTCTACTGTCTTGTAGCCCACATAGGTGATGCGCAGCTTGGCGTTTGCCGGTGAGTTAAGCTGGAATTTACCGTCAAGGTCGGTGACGGTTCCTCGGGTCGTTCCTATTTCGACAACTGTTGCGCCCACGATGGGTTCGCCTTCAGCGTCGACAATTTGACCCTTGACGATTGTGCTACTCTGCGTAACACTCATGATCTGGTTTGGAGAAGCAGCCATTGCTGTGCTGCAAGTCATACCAGATGCCAAAAGGATAGCTCCTATTAAAGCCCATTGTCTATTCATAAGCTTTCTTTTTAAAAGGTTAGACTTATATTTATTTTTGGTTTATTAAATAATAGTGCTCAAAATTATATAATTTTTTAAATATGCACAAATAATTATGGTTAAATTTACAGGTTTTTTCAAAAAAAATCTCTTTTGCTTTATTTTCGCCTCATAAACTTACAATTTCTTTTGTTTTTGCTGACAAAAAAGCCGCCACAAAGAGACGGGGCTCTTGTGACGGCTTAATTGAAAATTTAATCCTTATTAGTTACTCAACAATAATCTGCACTCTGCGACACTCCTCCTTCGGACAGCCGTTGCTGTCGCCGATGGCTTTCTCAAGCTTGATAGAGAAATCGTCGATGCCTTGTTTCTTCAAGAACGCCACAACGTTGTTCAGACGGCCTTCGCTGAGCTTGAAGTTCTTTGAAGACACACCGTCGGATGAGGCTTCGCCTATGATGGTGAGCTTGTAGTTGCCTTGTTGCTTCAGGTCCTTGATAAACTTCTTCAGGCGCAACCTCTCCTGGGTGGTGATGTTGGTCTTGTCTACGGTGAAGAACACATCATACTGCTTGATCTTCTTCGACTTCTCACAGTCGTCGAGCAGAGCCTGTAGCTCTTCATTGCTCTTGCTGCATGATCTTAGCTTTTCTGCCAGTCCGTCGTTTTCACGCTGCTTGTCGGCAAGAAGCTTCTCGTAGGCAGCCTTCATCTCGTCCTTGTCTCTCAGGGCCTGATAGAAGCGCTTCTTGTTGCTCGGCATCTTCTTGCTTACGAAGTTGAAGCGAAGAACCAAGCCAGCGCTGCACATGCCCTTGGGCGTAAGCTCTTTGTCGAGGGGCAGGTAACAGTAGCGGCCGAACACACCTGCTGTCCAACGCGAGGTGATGTCATATTCGAGCGAGAGAGTGGCGGGGATATACATGGCGTCCACTTGTTTGTTCGTGCCCCAACTCTTGATGTAGTTGTGGCTGTAGACGTTGTAGTAGCCGTCGCCCTTGGCTTCTGCCAGCTCGCTGTAGGACACTGAGCTCGAATTGCGGCTCCAACCGTGCAGATAACCCACACCGACACCCAGCCAGAGGTTCCAGTTCTGAGCCTTGCGATTGTGCCAAAGCTCCATGATGTTGAAGTCGACGTTCAAATCGGCCATGCCATAATGCATGGTGTTTTTGTTTTGGAAGATGTCGACCTTTGTGTTCAACGTGGTGGGATAGGTCTTGCCTGTAGAAGGGTCTTTGATCTCAAAGTCGCGCTTCGTGGTGGTGGAAAGCCAGTCTTTGTCTGAAGACTTCAGCATGTCGTATTCCAGGTTCAAGCCCAACCTTATCCACGGCTTGATGTTATATTTCACTCCGACGCCTCCAAAAGGCATGATGGGCTTATGCGTGGCCATGCCGTTCGTGCCCCTCATGTCATGATGGACTGTTCCGCCGCCCTGAACATATACCGACCAAGTGTGGGTGCGCACCGTGTCGTTATATGTCTGGGCTTGGAGTGTGGCAGCCGTCGCTAAGACGGCGACTGCCATGGTTAAACGTTTTAGTCTCATAATTGTAACTGCTTTGAATTTGTAATGCGGTAGCATATTGGCATGAGATGTTCATGCTCTTTCTGCAGATTCTTACTTATTCGGGATACTCGAAAGATGGAGTTCCTGTTGCATCAGCATCATTTTGCAAGTAAAAGTTGCACTTCAAAACCGACTTGATGACTCCATCTTTATAGGTAGTCAAGTTAAGCAATGTGTTGCTGACTCCTCCATAGGCATAGGAGAGGCTATTCTTTCCTTTGGCATCCACGTAGAGGATGTGTAAGATGTTCTTAACGGTTGAAGTAATATTATAATTCATCTGCTCTGGCACTTTGGCTATTCTGATAACCTTCTTGCCGTTGGCGAGTTGCATGGGCTGGAGTGTACCTGCCACAACTTCTGTTGTTGAAACAACTTGCTCGGTATTTACCTTGATTAAGTTGTTGTTCTGTACCGTGCCTGTATAAGCTGAATAGTAGGCGTAGCACAGGATAGTAGGCTTCTGTACCTCAAGCATGTCTGAGATGATTTTCTTCAGAGTTGGGTCTGCTGATACTGCTGCCCACATCGCTGGTTCCATGTATACAGAGGTTTTGTCGGCAGGATCCTGATAGATGCCGTTGTCGGCAGCCATCTTTTCCAACTGCTTGAGCATGGCCTGTGAGTTGGCATCTTGCTTGTCCTTCAGCTCACCAATGGCTGTGGTGATGGCCGACTGTAGAGTGGTGTTTGAACTCACCACTGAAGCCACACCATTGCTGATGGCTGTGTTGAGAGCGCTTGTCTGTGCTGTGATGGCATTGACCACTCCTGCGATGGTAAGATTCATGTCGGTTGTCTGCTGTGTGATGGCACTCTTTATGCCGTTCTCCAAACCTGTGATAGAGCCCTTGATCTCGCCACCCTGTGTGGTGATGGCTGTTCCGATAATGCCGCCCTGTTGGTTTACTGCTGCCACAATAACGTCACCGTTCTGACCGATGGCTGTAACGATCTTGCCGCCTTGCTGCTCAATCATTTCCTTAAGGGCGATGAGCTGGTTCTTCATGCCGTTCTCCATGTTGACGATGGCTGTTGTGTTGTCACTCAACTTGACGGTGAGTTGTCCCGACATGGCGTCAATGCTACCCTTCACGGTTGTGTAGCCCGTGGTGATGTTGGTGTTCACGTTGTCGATGGCGGTCTTCAGGTTGGCCAGTTCGCCCTTGATCTTGCCCAGTGCGGTGTTGCCGCTTCCAAGCTTTTTCTCCACTGCTTTGAGACGGAGGTCGAGCGTGGTGTTGATCTTGTTGTTGACAACCTCAATCTTTCCAAGACCGGCACCTACGATGGTGTTGATGGCTTCAAGCTTTGTGCCTAACGTCAAGTTCTGGCTCTTCAACTCGGTTGTGAGGTCGAGGATGCTGCTCTTTATCTGTGCAGAGATGAGTGAAGCGTTGCTGTCGATGCAAAGGCGGAGCAGACGACTCTGGGCCTCGATAACGTCGTTCTGTTTGCCGATGGCTGTGACGATGCTGTTGCCGTGGTTGTCGATCTTCGTGCTCAGCTCGGTGAAACCGTTTATCAGAGTGGTGTTGATCTGTGCCATGCCAGCCTTTGTGGTCTTCTCAAGGAGCGTTATGGCACCCGTGTTCTTGTTAATCTCAACCTTGATGTCGGCGAGACCTGCCTGAACGGCTGTGGTGAGCGCGTTGAGACGTGCCTCCAGGCTTGATGTCTGGTCATTGATTGCTTTGATGAGGGCATTGGCCTGGGCAATGATGGTTGCGTTGAGGAGCTTGCCTGTGGTGTCGATCTGCAGGCGCAGAAGTTCGCCGTTGGTGTTCATAGCAGTGACAACCTTTGTGCCGTTGTCGTCAATAGCGGTCTTGAGGGCTGTGAAGCCGTTGAGCAAGCTGGTGTTGATGGTTGTGAGACCTGCCTTGAGGCTCTCGCCCTGTGCTGTGATGGCACCCGTGTTGGCGTCTATAGACAGCTTGACGTCGGCAAATCCACCCTTCACGGCTGCTGTGAGGGCTGCTATGCGCTCAGCCATGGTGTTGCCTTGGTTGTTTATCACGTCGATGAGGGCATTTCCAGATGCCAAGATCTGAGCGGTGATGAGCTTGCCTGTGGTGTCGATCTGCAGACGAAGGATCTCACCGTTCTGGTTCATGGCAAACACGATGGCCTCGCCCTGGGTCGTAACCTGGGTGGTGAGGGTGGTCATCTGTGTGCTTAACGCCTCGAAACCATTAAATAAGGTGGTGTTGATGTCTTTCAGACCGCTCTTCGTGTTCTCGCTAAGCACGTTGATGGCTCCAGTGTTGGCGTCTACTGACAGCTTGATGTCTGCCATGCCGTCCTGCAACAGTCTGTTGAGGGCATCGAAGCGCTGTTGTAATGAGTTGTTAAGGTTATTAACTGCATCTACTAATGACGAATAGTCATTGATGAATGTGTTGCCTCCATAATCGACAGTGGGTTCTGTGATGTCCGTACATGCCGTCATGCTCAAGGCTGCAACGAGCAACAAAGGATAAATTTTCTTTTTCATAATTGAATAGGTTTTAAGCTCCACTTACATTATATACAATGAAACGATTGATAGTTGTTTTAACTTTTTTATATGTGTATTACATTAATATAATATAAAAAAGAGAAGCTGTTAATACTAGAGTTTTTGTTTTCAGTCGCAAATTTAAGTGAAATTTAATAAATGTGTGGTGAACCTCCGTTTTTTGTTGTGAACGTCAGTCTTTTAACGTGAACGTGCGGCAGATTTAGCATGTTTTAACTAAACCTACCGCACGTTCACATGTTTCTTTGTGTTAAAGTGTTGTTTTTTGGGGGGCTTTTTCTAAGAAAGAGATTTTATCTCATATATCTTTCTATCAGTTCGTAATCGAAGTCTTTGAGGCGCTTACGGGCATTTGCCAGTCCCCATCTGTTTTTAAAGCCGCACATCTCGGCAGCTATCTCCTGTCCTAAATTAGAGGTGGAGTCTGACTCCATCAAGCGTTCATAGTGGCGCACGCGGAAAGCGTTGACAAGACGGTAGAACCCCACTTGGGTGATGAACGTGCCTGCCAAGGTGTGGTTCATGGCGCTGACATCGCGTATCACCTCGATGCGTTTCAGGCTCGGTTCAAGGTATCTGCGGCTGACGATGGTGAGGACCTCGTTCTTCACCGATTCCCATTTCTCTTTTTCTATCCGTTGACGAGTGTTCTCGCCGTTACGTTCTATGAGCTGTCGCTCGTTGGCTTCATCGGTTTCATTGTTTTCATCGGTCACGCCGGCTTCATCGGTCACGTCGGCTTCATCTTCTGTGCATGGTTCTTCCAATATAAGATTGTCAGTAGCTTCCACCACCTTTTCCAACAATTCGTTCTCTTGCAATATCCGTTCCATGTTTTCGTCTTCTATAGTCTTCATGTCGTCAATGCTTCGTTTGGAACTGACAGGTCGGGAAGGATGCAGAATGCGGCAGAGGAACAGAACATGCCATGCAGCTATAATAAGGTCAATGAATGCCTTGACCATCTGGTTGTCAAGAAGAAACAGGGTCCACATGACGATGAGCCACACTGCTGGCAGGTACAGCATGTTCTTGGCAAAGGTGAAAGGAAAGTCTGACTCGTTAGAGTAGTTTTGGGTGTGGTAGCTCTCCACTTTCTTCGCAACCCATCTACACTCCTTGACCAGTCGGTAGGTAAGCAGTATGCTCACGCATACCATAATACATTCCCATAATCTCTTGTATGGGAGAAGCAGGTCGTTCTGATGAAAAACGACGATGACGAAAAGGGCGCCAAGCAACAGAAATGGTGAGCAAAAATAGGCAATAGAGAGCTTCTTGCTCCACAGGTGTCGCATATGGAAGAAGCGGTGGTAGAGCAAGGCGAAGCACACGGGGTAATAGAGTATGCCAAAGCTGCGTGCAAAGAACCAGCTTCCTGGATCGCCAGGACACAGCATGTAGGGTAGCTGCAAAGCTGTTGCGGCATAGAAGAATGTAACCTGGCGGCGTGCAGGATAGAAGTAGTCGCTCCGTTGGTCGAACGGTCGGCACATGTGGAACCATCTGACGACAGCACAGATAACGCCGGAGAGGATATAGGTGTAGCAGGCAAGAGAATAGAAATTCTCTGGTTGGGTGAAGATAGTTGGAATGTCCATAAATGTCTTTATCTTTTTTTTAGTTTGGTCGGTTTAATGCAATGTTGTTTCTTTAGCTGTTCTGTCTGCTTTCAGTCATAACGGTTTATCCGATTTATGAATGTTTTTTCATCCTTCTTGGCTGTTCAGTCAGCTTGTTCCATAGCCGATGGAACCTTTTTCGTCATCAAATGGCTTTTGTGCCTGTCTTTATTTGTTGCAAATGTACAAATAATAATGGCATCAAGCAAGTATCCGTTAACTTTTTTTATGCTTTTCTTTTTGCTGAAATAAAAGACAACAGACGGCTTTTAATCTCAAAGCGTCTGCCCTGATAGTAGCAATAAGCCGTAGGCTAAAAGATCCGTGTGCAAAAAATATTCGTGTTATTCGAGTTATTACTTCCCTTCGGTCAGTGGGCCTACGGCGAATCTCGTGTTCAAAAATCTCGTGTAAAAGATCCGTGAGAGTGAGATCCGTGTGCAATAAAATATTCGTTTAATTCGTTCTATTCGTGTTCAAAAATCTCGTGTTCCTCCTGTGAGCGCACCGCCGCGAACAAACAACCGTGTGATCGGTGAGTTCAAGTGTCTATATGCCACGATGAAAAGGTGGCGTATAGACCCTTCTCTTCAAAAACTACCATAATATTTACCAAAACTTTTCTTCTGTTTTCTTTGCGCTTTCAAAATAAAAGCTTAGCTTTGTAAGCGAGACTGATTAAAAAAGGAGGTTGCAATGCCAAAGATATTTGAATACTTCGGATTTATCTTTCTATTCTATTCGAATGAACATGAACCTATACACGTTCATGTTATGAAGGAAGGACATGAAGCTATATTCGAGATAATGTTAGAGAATGGTGAACTTGCTGAAGTTCGCAGAAGAACTTCTAACAAGATTCCACCATTAAGTGAAAAGGATGCTGCTACTGCTGAGGCCTTTGTTAAGAAGTACTATAAGAATATAGTTGATAAATGGGTAAACTTCTTTATTTATAAAAAAAGAATACGTTCAACTAAAATAACAAAGAAATTATGAACTTAAGTATTGTTTCTGCAAAATATGTGGCACCATTAAAAGTTGAATTGCACTTTAATGATGGCACCATTAGGACGATAGATGTTGGTGCTTTTATCAGAAATCACCCACATCCGCAATATAACTCTTACTTGAATGAAA
>ENA-ORMS01001043-ORMS01001043.1-human-gut-metagenome-genome-assembly--contig:-NODE-1043-length-24412-cov-4.893829_pt1 | contig 24412 bp, 13 predicted proteins | sample MGYA00242104_ERZ508997 | MGnify/ENA primary metagenome ERZ508997 (study PRJEB26280, sample SAMEA2338704) | human gut metagenome | biome: human gut; feature: human-associated habitat; material: faeces... | reverse complement strand
TTTCATTGCTCTACGAAATAGGCTTCATTGACTATCGAAGCCGCTTTCATTTTTCGAGGCTTTTCTATTCAAAGTTTTCAATAGAGGTACTGAGTAGTTAGCGATTTAAATTCAACAGCAAAAAAATAAAATGCGGGATTGAGTGAATTCTTCAATCCCGCATTTCCTTTATAATAAGTAAGTCTTAATCCCAAGATGTCCAGGGGTTATAAGGCTTAGCATCGCCCCACACAGTGCCGTCTTCACCTTCCGTACCGCCAGTAGTGGTGTCGGAACCCAACGTGCCCGACGGTTCGCCTTTGTACTTGACTACGGAGCCGTCATTCAACAGAGGTTCATTTTCTACAGTTAGAACTTTTATGAGAGGTTGTTGATATTTTTTCTTCATGATTGCAATGATTTACTTTTTAACGAATTTCTTGCCCTTAACGATATAAACGCCCTTGGCAAGAGTGGAAAGAGAATTGCCAACCTGCTGGCCACTGAGGTTGTAGACTGCGACAGGAGCAACGGATGCTGACGTAAGCGATGCTCCGTCCACCTGATGAATGGAAGAAACTACGCCATTGCGGTCGACGAGACAGATGCCGATATTGCCCTTGGCAGGTGATGAACTTGATGGCTTCTGCTTGAAATAACCACGGAATCCCTTGAGTCCGTACTTCTTGTTTTTAAGACACTTCACGAAGGTATTGTTCTGAATGATGTAGTCGCCAGGAGCGATGAAAGCTGAGCCTTCAGAAGCCGTGCCCTGCTGCAGATACAGTGTTCCCGTGAAATAGAAATCATCGTAGCTGCAATTCTTGAACTTGTCGTTGGCGTCTGGATCATAGTTGCCGTCGAAATATTCGCCAGTATCCCTTAATCCCATACGTTTTTTCGCATCTTCTGCTGAGTATGATCTTTCGATATCTCCATCATAGTTGAGATTAATATCTCGGAATGTGTAGACGCCATTAGCTTTATCTATGTCGGTTTGCTTCATCTTGACGAGGAGAGGTTCAAACTCATCGAGTGGATCTGTGTTGTAGTTGGCATACTGTAGGAAGTAGAATGTGCTATTGTCAGGAGAGGCTTCATTCTTTGCCAATCCACGATAGGCAGCTATCATAAATCCATCCTCGACATTCGTGACATTGAGGGCTTTTTGGTAGATTCGGGCGCAATTCACGTCCTTTCCCTCTTCATAACGTGCGCCAAAGGGAAGCACTAAGGTGTTCCATCCAGCCTTAAATGTGCGTTTGAGGCGAACGTCGGCATGGCGCTGGGCTACGGCGGTATAGTCGGTAGCATCCTCGTCGAGAGTCTTGGTGAGAAGATACATAAATGCGTTCGTACCCTTATCTACTTCGCCCACTTTGATGTTGTCGCGATAATTCCGGTAGTTAGTTTCGGCGTCACCCTCAAAGACGACCTGCACCTGGTTGGGTTCCATTCCAGAGAAGATGCCTTCTTTGCCGTCTTTGCCGTCATAACTCAGAGCTTCGATCTGTTTACTACCGTACACGGTAACCTTTGTCACCGTAGAATTGCCGGCAAAGGCGCCGTAGCCGATTTTGGTGACAGAGGCAGGGATAGAAATTTCGGTAAGAGCGCAGTCTTTGAACGCACGCGGTTCTATCTCGGTCATGCCGCTGAGGTCTACTTGCTGCAGATTCGTACAGTCCTGGAAGGCTTGGGTGGGCACCTTCTTGCCTGTCTCCGTGAAAGTAGCATTCGAAAGATTGAGCGATTTCAGACTGCCGTTACCTTCTTTTCTTGCCATCTCCTTCAACAGCCTAATGTCTGCATCATTAAGATAGCCGTTCACGCTGAGTTGGGTAACTTTCATGGCGTTGTCTCCAAGAAGTGTGGCAAGACTTCCTTCAGTACCGACTTCAGAAGTGATGGCTTGGGCGTCACCAATCTGATAGGTTACTTGTAACTCGTGGTATGCCTCAACCGTCAACGAAGACATCTTATCATTCCATTCTTCACCAACGAAACTCTCAGAGGCTGTGTATGACTTACTTTTGCCATTGAAATTGTCATCCTCATAGATTGTTACCTTGAAACCAGGAGTGACCTTCAAAGAACTCATATCATTGTCCTTCAGATTGTAAAGCCCCATTCGACTGAGGTTATATTTGCCTTCAGAAAGGGTCACAGCTTTACCCTTATAGCCTTTATCGGTATACAATGTAACTGCAGAAGCCTCGTCGTATCGGTTCTCAACCACGGCCCACTGTTGTGTGTGGGTGCCATTGTTGTCGTAGATTTTTATCCAGTCACCATTTCCTTGGCTTGAATGTGGAATCTCTACCACTTTACCACTGTTACGAGCTACAAGTTGATAATAGCCTTCACCACAGTCGTAGAGAATAAACTGTTGATGAGGATTACCCAAATAGTCGTATAGTTGCACCTGAGCTCCGTTATCCTTAGAAAAATCAACGACATCCATACCTCGGTTCTTATTACCATAGGAGCAGATGGAGTAGACACCCTTACCTTTCATCACCTCTGTAAATGTCCACGTCTGAGAGGCATCTACACCCTCGTCATCAAACTGGACGATTGCGGTATTGTTATCAGTCTTGTTATTATCCAAGTCAAGATACTTACCACTGTTGCGGTTCATGATTTTGAAGTTACCCGATAGACCGCTCTTACCATTTGGTTCGATTCGCACCGAACAAGCCTTATCGTTCCAATCCCCACCAACAAAAGAAGCGTCTGTTGTCCAACTCTTTGAATTACCAGTGAAATCAGCATTCTCATAGAGTGTAATCTTGAAGCCTTTTGTGACCTTTAACGATGATATATCCTTAGCACTAATGCCATACATGGCGAGGTCTGCCTGAGTGTAGCTACCCTCGCCCAATGATTTTGAATAACCACGATAGTCGGAATCTGCATAAAGACTTGCTATATTGTCATCGCACTTTTTGGTACCAAACACACGTAGCATCCTCGTTGCCCACTGATTAAGATTCCATGTTTCATCGTTATAAAGCCAAATAAAACCTCCGCTCACTCCATTATTTTTCTTCCATGACTCCATCTGAGCTACGCATGCATCTACACCACCTTCTTGGTAATTCATTCTTCCTGCATGGACAGCTCTGTTACCAAAATGCCAGTCGGATGGATTGTTTCCTGCTCCGCCATCATAACACTGTATAAGTACCCTATCACATCTATCGCCCAACTGAGAAACAAGATTTTCCCAAAAACTACGGTTCGTATATGGCGCGATAGTTGTTTTATACCCCAATTCATACATCATCTGGTGGAATTTAACAGCCGTTGCGACATCGTAGCAATGCTCATCATCGTTGTTTACAGCATCAATCTCTGGAATGGCATTTTTAAGCGCTTTAAAATTCTTATACAAGATGGTACCACTTCCTACACCATGACTATTAATAAGTTCCTTGATGCGACTAAAAGACTCGTTACCCCAACCACCTATACATATTTCTATTCTACTTATGGTTGTTGGTGCCTGTTTTAGTTTTTTTATGTCAGAGACATAGTTGGGTTGCGTGTTACCAAACACATACTTTCCATCTTTGCATACCGTCTCGCCATCTGTAGTCAGTGTACCATCGGGCTCAACGTTGATATTGAAGAGAATGATGTATGTGAAACCAGAATTGCGTAATTTCTCGATGGTACCGGGACGATCACGTCGGATATGTCCACCTACATACACGCCAGTGGATTGGGCAATAGTTTTGCTCACTCCCGAAAATACGAGAATGAGCAATAAAAACAGAGTTTGTTTCAATGTATTCATGCTTTGTACTTTTTTGAAAAACGTGAAATAAAGAGCATAGTTCTTTAATTATAAATTTAAGTTTTCGCTTTCAAAATTACTCTTTTTATCGTTTCGCTATTCGGCTGTGAGTAAAAAAGTGGCTTCACGAAGCAACAAAAAGAGCACAAGTAACTGATTATCTATTGTTTATCTTTTTCTTCGTTTTGAAAAATATTAAGATAAGAGGGGCATTTCATCTTGAAGAAACGCCCCCTTGTACCTGATTTATTGAACTTTCTCATGTGCGGAAGTTAGAGAAGTTATCTTAACTTCCTCATTTGAGAAAGTTGTTTTTACTTTTTTACCCTTTTACTTTTTTACCTTTAAATATTACTTTTTCACCTTAAAGTTTCCTTGGTTGGTTCGTACGATGTAAATGCCACCAGCATTCATATCACTGACACGGCGGCCAGTGAGGTCGTAGATGCCGAGCACCTTGGCTTGCTGCTTCTTATCTGCAGTAGAAGCCTGGATACCAGTAGTAATCTTCTTGTAGAAGAAGATACCGTCGAGATTCACCTCTACACCGTTGGTTCCGCCAGCAAGGACACTCAGGATGTTATTTTTGTAAGAACTATTACCCCAGAAGGCAGGAGTGCCATATTTCTTGATTTCTGTCATTGGAATGTCGAAGCTGTACCATTCGCCGTTGCGATAGAAATCGCCAAGTACTGCATATTTCTTATTTTGATCGGTGAAAGGAGCAGCGCCAATGGTGAAGTGAGCATTCTCGCCAATGACGATGGCATAAGGAGCGCTCTTGCTAACCTCATTGGTTGTCTTCATTGAGAAATGGAGATAATAGCTATCGTCTATCATGCTCATATCGGTGGCTGCTGCAGGAGCATAGCCGGCGCCCGACCATCCTTGTCCACCGACAACCTTCACGCAGGAGTATTCCTCGTTGTAGCCGAAGCTGTTGGTGCCTGTGGCTGTAGCGCCTGTCATGGTGCCCTGCCAGAGGTTGAAGTTATAGCGACTATTGTCGACATTGTAGTCGGCCTTTACCTTGCCTGCGTCCTTTACTTGATTGGCAAAGGTGCTGCCAGTGGCGATGAGTACGTAGTCGGAACCCGATGCAATGTCGAAAGTCGACTGGTTTTCGGCGTTGAGCGACTTGGATCCAAATTCTCCGAGAGTAGCGTCGACATCAGGAGTCTCGCTGCCACCCTGCTTCTTATAGAAGAACACGTTGTCGAAGATCAGCTTTGTACCAGCATTTCCACCACTGAGCGCGCAGAAAGCATTCTGACTATAGGCAGCAGCACCACCGTCCTTGTCGGGGAACACAATTCCTGCCATCTTCTTGAGCTTGCTGAAAGGAATGTCGAAACTGTACCACTCACCATCGCGCTTGAAGTCACCCAAAATCATATTACCCTCCAATGGAACGTTGCCGAGAGTGAAACGGGCCTCACCCACACCAAACGCATGAGAAGCATGCAAGAGGGCATCATCGCCCTTTACCGAGAAGTGGAGATAGTAGCTGTCATCGAGCATGGAGAGGTCTTTTACTCCGGCAAAGCCCAATCCTGACCATCCCACGTTGGCAACAGTATAGACGGTATATTCCTCGTTGAGTCCGAAGGAATTGACACCTGTTCCAATGCTTGGCGCATAGGTGTTCTCCCAGATATAGAGGTGCTGCTTGGTGTTGTCTACCGAATAGTCGGCTTTGATTTTCTCACCCATCTGCTGCATTACACCGGTGGAAGCGCTGATAATGACGTAGTCTGAACCTTTAGAGAAGTCGAAGACCGACTTACCTGCAGCATCGAGCGACTTGTAGCCATATTCTCCTAACTCGGTGGTTGTGTCCTCGAAATGTGTGTCTTCGTTCATATTATCGACGGTTTTTCCGTTGACGGTGTAGCACTCCTGTCCCTCCTTCTGGTAAAGGCGAATATAGTCTACATACATCTTCTTCTCGCCAGAATTGAGGGCTGTAACGGCTGCTCTATCGTGCACGCCTGTGAAGTTGCCGCCTATCGCCAAGTTGACGAGCATATAGAACTGCTTGTTGAAATAGTTGCCTGGCGATGTATTCTGACTTCTGTCGCTGATGTCCATGCTATAATAAGGTTTAGTAGCGTCGTCGAGATACATGTTGATGACATCGGGCGTCCACTCCAATACAAACTTGTGGAACTTGCCGTCCTGCAGGCTCGTAGGTGAGGTGGTGAACTTGCAATAGTTGGGATAGCCACCATTCTGATAAACACCCCAGTGGCAGGCGCCGCTATAGTATTTCTCCTGAGTGCCGTTCTTGATTCCGTCAAAATGTCCCATCTCCAAAACGTCGATTTCACCGCACGAAGGCCATGTTCCCGTGTTGCCAAGCAGCCAGAAGGCAGGCCACAAACCATTGGCAGTCTTAGGGATCATGATGCGTGTTTCCAACTTACCATATTTGAACGACACCTTGTCCTTGGTGAAGAGTCGTGCAGAAGTAAGATCAGGCTTAGCAGAGATGATGAGTGCCTTGGTGGTTCCGTCGGGTGCGAGACCTACGGTGGCGTTGGCCTTCGAATAGTTTTCCAATTCCCAGTTGCCAAATCCCTGGTTATAGTTTCCAGTCTCAAAGTTCCAGGTACTTTCGTCTACTGAACCTACGTTGTTGAACTCGTCCGCCCATACCTGTTTATAGTCCTGACCATAAGCAGGCGCCACGAACATCATGGAAGATGCAAACAGAAGTAAATTCAAATGTTTCATACGCATTTAAGTTTTTAAAGTTATTAAAAAAATCAGATTGTTGCCGCAAAATTAAGCAAAAAATTCACCCATTTTTCGGCATAAAAAGGAAAAGTGGAACAACAGAAGTGCCATAAGATTCACAAACCACTAATAATCAACTGTTTAAAAGACAATCAAAGATAAGAAGAAAGTGGACAACATACGAACAGAAGCAAAATCGCACGAAAACACAATTCTATTTTTTGTCAACACACAAGAAGGATGAAAACGCCCTTTTCTCGAAATTCAGCTTTATAAAGCGTCCACTGATTTCAATCTTCAAGTTTCTCGCACAGTACTGATAATCAGAAATATAAGAAAAACTTTCTACTTTACAAATCCACTTTTATTTATCACTGGGTTGTTACCAACTATTTTTTTTAGTACATTTGCAAGCGGAAAAACGAATGCTTCGGTAGAAGACGAAAAAGTCGTCCACCTACATCATACCTAATAATAACGAGACACAACAATAATAAAAATCTAAACATTTAGCTTATGAAACCAACAAGGTTATTAATGGTGATGCTGACATTGTTTGTGGCAACCATCATGCAGGCGCAACAGATTACCTGTAAGGGTAACATCGCCGACGTGAGTGGCGAACCCATCATCGGTGCATCAGTAGTAGTAAAAGGTACCTCGCAAGGTACAGTTTCCGACTTGGACGGTAACTTCACGATCCAAGCCAACCCCAACACAACATTGGTCGTATCTTATATAGGATATGTGACTCAAGAGGTGAAGGCTTCCGACAAGCTGAAAATCACGCTGAAGGAAGACTCACGCACCCTCGAAGACGTAGTGGTAGTGGGTTATGGTGTTCAGAAGTCGTAACAGCCTCTATCGCCAAGGTGAGCGCCGACGACCTCGACGGCAAGGCGGCAGTACGTGTCGACAATGCACTGAAGGGTTTGGCCTCAGGTGTTACCGTCACTTCCTCATCAGGTCAGCCTGGTGCTGCCTCTCAGGTTCGTATCCGTGGTATCGGAACCATCAACAACAGCAACCCTCTCTACATCGTTGACGGAATGCCTATCGAGGGCGGTATCGACTATCTGAACCCCAGCGACATCGAGAGCATCGAGGTGCTGAAGGACGCTGCCTCTGGCGCCATCTACGGTACACGTGCTGCCAACGGTGTCATCCTCGTCACCACCAAAGGCGGCGAGAAGGGCAGAGTGCACGTGAACTACAACTTCTCTTACGGCTGGCAGAACCCATGGAAGCACCGCGATGTGCTTAACGCCACCGAGTATGCTGTGATGATGAACGAAGGTCTTGTCAACGCAGGACAGGCTCCTATCTATGCCGATCCTTATCAGTACGGCAAGGGCACCGACTGGCAGGACGAAGTGTTCAACGACAACGCCGGTGTTGTCAACCATGAGGTGAACGTCAGCGGCGCTTCCGACAAGATCAACTATTACCTCTCTATGGGTTACTATCATCAGGACGGTATCGTAGGCGGCAACTACGACCGAAGCAACTACAGCCGTCTGTCGCTTCGCAGCAATACCAGCTACACGCTCTTCGACGACACCAAGGACCGCGACTGGCTCAACAAACTGCAGATCAGCGCCAACATCTCTTACTCTCGTGTCAAGAGCAAGGCCATCGACGCCAACTCTCAGTATGGTTCTCCATTGGGTTCAGCCCTCTACCTCTCTCCTATCCTCACTCCTACCGTGAGCGGTGCAGCAGCCGAAGCTCAGAGCAATCTCTATGGCGAGCAGTACATGCTCTACGATGGAGCCGGACGTATGTACACAGTTCCTGGAAGCAGCTATCAGGAAATGAACAACCCATTGGCCATGCTCTCGCTGCCTGGCGACTTGGGCTGGAGCCATAAGTTTGTAGCCAACTTCTCTGCCGACCTCAACATCGGTTACGGCGTGAAATACCGCATCTCTTACGGAGCCGACCTCTCATTCTGGGGAAGCGACGGCTACACACCTCTCTATTATCTCTCTGGAAACAATAAGGCCACTATCACCAACGCCCACCAGTCGAGCAACCGCGGCACTGTATGGCAGTTGGAGAACGTGCTGACTTGGGACAAGACCTTCAACAAGCACACCATCAACCTGGTGGCAGGTCAGAGTGCGATGCAGAATACAGGCATGAACCTCTATGGTGCATTGCAGAACCTCAAGGACATAAACAAGCCCTTCATGAACAATACGAGTGCCGCCCAGAGCCGTGGCGAGATGTCTGCCAGTGGAGGACCTGCTTACGAACACACACTGAGTTCTTACTTCTTCCGTGCCAGCTACAACTACGACGAGCGCTACATGGCACAGTTTACTGTACGTCGCGACGGTAGCTCACGCTTCGGTGCCAACAACCGCTACGCCACCTTCCCTTCCTTCTCTTTGGGATGGAACGTCATCAACGAACCTTACTTCCATGCTCCTGACTGGTTGAGCAACTTGAAGATTCGCGGTAGCTGGGGTAAGAACGGTAACGACAACATCGGCGACTTCACCTACGCTGCCTGGACAGCTTCGCCTTATAACACCATCCTGGGCAAGGGCGAGACCGTTGTCAATGGTGTACAGGCAGGCTCACTTGCCAACCCCGACCTGAAGTGGGAGGAGAGCGAGCAGACCGACTTAGGTATCGACTTGGGATTCTTTAAGAACGCCCTGACATTCAGCCTCGATTATTACATCAAGAAGACCAACGGCATGATCATCAGTATGCCTATCCCTAACTATGTGGGAGCCGGCGCTCCTCTTGGCAACGTGGGCGATATGGAGAACAAGGGTCTTGAGCTCGAAGCCAGCTACAAGTGGAACATCGGTAAGGCTAAATTCCACGCCAAGGCTAACGCCTCTTATCTGAAGAATAAACTGAAGAACCTCGGCAACACCTCAGGCTTCTTGGAACTCGGTGCTATGCAGAACACCGGAACCATCACCCGCGGTTCCAACGACGAACCATTCCCATACTTCTACGGCTACAAGACAGCCGGTATCTTCCAGACCATGGACGAGGTGAAGGCATGGGTCAACAAGGACGGCGAGATGTTGCAGCCTAAGGCTGTACCTGGCGACGTGCGTTTCGTCGATGTAGACGGCAACGGAGCCATCGATGCTGCCGATCGCACCAAGATAGGTAAGGGAATGCCCGACTGGACCTTCGGTTTCACCCTCAACGCCGAGTACAAGGGCTTCGACTTCATGATGATGTGGCAGGGCACTGCCGGCAACGACATCTTCGATGCCACACGCCGTACCGACGTGCAACCAGCCAACCTTCCTTCTTATCTGCTCAACCGCTGGACAGGTCCAGGCACTTCCAACAAGTACCCACGCTTCGTTGTCAACGACGGAACCAACTGGCAGAGCAGCGACCTCTACATCACCGACGGTTCTTACATCAGACTCAAGAACATCCAGCTGGGCTACACCCTGCCACAGTTCATCACCAAGAAGTTCTTCGTCAACAAGCTGCGCCTCTTCGTAGCAGCCGAGAACCTCCTCACCCTCACCAAGTATGCAGGCTTCGACCCCGAAATCTCATCAGGCGACAGCACAGGAGCCACTTCGCTGGGTGTCGACTATGGTGTCTATCCTCAGAGCCGCACCATCACCGTGGGCTTCAACCTTGGATTCTAAACCTCTAAAAAACTTATCATTATGAAGACAAAGAAAATATATAAATATGTATTGATGGCAGCGCTCATCGCTCCCCTTACATTGACAAGCTGCTCGGATGACTTCTTGGACGTGACTCCTCCCGACAAGGCCACCCTGCAGGAATATTACAGCAACAAGGAGCACATCATGGAAGCTGTGGCTTCCACCTACAACCCCATGCGCCAGTACGACTGGAACAACGTGCAGTATGCTCCGCTACAGCTCTGCAGCGACATCATGGCAGACGATGTGTGGGTAGGCGGCGGAACCAGTTCCGACAACCTCTTCCTACAGAAGATGTCCAACTATGCCAGCACCCAGAACCCAGGCGATGCCCTCACAGGCATCTGGGATCAGAGCTACAAGGGCATACGCAACGCCAACGACGTGCTCACCTATTTAGAGTGGGCCAAGGCTGCCCTCACACAGGCCGACTACAACACCTTCATGGCCGAAGCCAAGGTGCTGCGCGCCTTCTACTACATGCAGGTGTGGAAGTTCTATGGCAACATACCTTTCTACTTCGAGAACCTCAAGTCGCCTTACATCGGTGAGCAGAAGAGCGCCGACGAGGTGTACGAGGCTGTCATCAAAGACCTCGAAACCGCCATCGACCTCAACGCCCTTCCTATGAAGTGGGACGACAAGAACCTGGGACGCATGAGCCAGGCTGCCGCCTACATGATCTATGCCGAGATGGTGATGTATCAGAACGATGAGAGCCGCTACGCCAAGGCATTAGGCTATATGCAAGAGATTATCAAAGACAAGCAGGACTATGACCTCAACCCCGACTACGCCAACATCTTCCTCGAGAGTGGCGAGTGGACCAAGGAGAGCATCTTCGAGATAGGCTACATGGACGACGGAGCCGTGCGTGCCTGGGGCGGTGGAGTCATCAATGCGGGCGGAACCGTCTATCCACGCTTCATCTCTCCACGCGACTACAAGGAGAGCGACGGAGTGGACAATGGATGGGGATTTGAGCCTGTAAGACTCGAGACCTTAGACCTCTTCGACGAGGGCGACGTGCGCAAGGACGCCACCATCTTCGACAGCCGTGACAAGAACTGCGACACCAAGAGCTGGCAATACACCGGACTCTGGCTCAAGAAGTATATCGCCTATAAAGAAAATAACAAGGACCAGAAAGCCGACGGTGACCTCAACTTCAACAACAACCTGCGCATCTACCGCTTCGCAGAGACCCTGCTCAATGCAGCCGAGCTCATCGTGCGCACAGGCGGCAACATGGCAGATGCCGAGGAATACCTCAACATGGTACACCACCGTGCCGGACTCACCGACAACAAGGCTGCCACTATCGACAACATCATCGACGAGCGCCACAAGGAGTTTGTAGGCGAGGGCAAGCGCTACTGGGACCTCATCCGCACAGGAAAGGCTGCCACCACACTCGTACCCGATGCCTACGGCTACCGCACCAACACATGGACAGAGAAGAAGAAATATCTTCCTATTCCTTTGAGTGAAATCGACGCATCTCACGGCACACTGACACAAAACGACTATTAATATAAAGACTCAAGCAATTATGAAACATAACATATTCAGCAAGGCACTCCTCATCGCTGCCACAGCAGGGTTGGCACTCAGCGCGTGCAGCCCAGAGGACTTCGACGGCGTATCAGAGGCAGGACTGCCACTGGCAGAGAACGCAAAGGTGACTACCAGCGTCGACGACGAGACCAACACAGTAACCTTCCACATGGAGGGCGACGGCATCTACCCCATGTGGTACATTCCTGTTGACGGCAAGGAAGTAACCAAGAACCCCGTCTACTCCACCGTCAACCCACTGCAGAAGATATGGGTCAATTCGGGCGACTATAAGGTTTACTACCGTGTGGGCAACCGCAACGGTATGTCGCAGGGCATGGGCGAGACCACATTCCACGTCAACAACACCCTCGTCGACTTCAACGAGATCGTAGGCAAGCTGTCGGGCAAGGAGTGGCGCATCGCTGCCACCGAACCCGCCCATCTGGCGTGCGGACCTTCAGGAACCGACGGCACTGGGGATTATCAGGCTGGACCCAACGAGAAGGCTGAATTCGGTGTGTACGACGACCGACTCACCTTTGGCGCAGACTACAGCTATACCTATAACCCAGGTGCTGGCGGAACCATGTATGTCAACAAAGGCTGCTCCCTCTTCCCCGACCATCATCAGGGCACCGAAGACTACATGGTGCCTGTCAGCGAGCAGCACAGCTCTTACAAGCTCAGTGTCAAGGGCGACGACCTCTACCTCATCATGCCTGCCAACACCTGCTTCCCCTACATCCCAGCCGACGCAGCCTATAACGGCGAGCTCCGTCTGCGTGTAGAGAGCATTACCGGCAGCACCATGGTGCTCGTATGGGACGATGGCAACATAGCATGGCACTACATCCTCACCTGCGCCAGCGAGGGCTTCCAGGGCTTCAACTCCAACAGCGACTGCAACTTGTGGAAGAACTGCCATTTCACCAACGAGTTCTTCTATGCACCGGGATGGGCACAGATAGACGATCCGACTGTCACCGAGAAGAACGGTGCCTACACCATCGAGCTGCCTACAGCAACCACCGAACAGTGGCAGGCACAGGTCAAGTTCCTCACCGACATGACCACTAACGCGGTTACCAAGTACGACTTCTCTTGCAAGCTCGTTTCCACCACCGATCATCCAGGCGTCACCATCAAGCTCGTCAAGACTGGCGACGATGACAGCTACTACTTTATGGAGCGCATCGACCTGAAGGCCAACCAGGAAGTTCTCTTCTACCGCAGCGACATGGATGGCATCGACATGGACAACATCACCTTAGTCGTCGACGGCGGAGGCAATGCCGACAACACCAAGCTCACCATCAGCAACATCGACTTGCAGGAACACAAGTGCGACGGTGTGGAAGCACCTGCCGAGGAAGAAGATAAGACCGTATACAACTACAACAGCGCTTCCAATATCTGGAAGAGCCATGTAGACGACAAGGGCGACGCAGGCTTCACCACCTTCTTCTACTACGCTCCAGGATGGACCGAGATAGACGCTCCCGATTTCACTGCCGACAAGGGCCATTACACCGTTGAGCTGCCTACAGCAACCTTCGCACAGTGGCAGGCACAGGTTCACCTCATCACCGATATTCCTGGCGAGGCCGACACGCCTTACGACTTCTCGTGCAAGTTCCTGGCTAAGAAAGACATCAAGGGCGTAACCGTGAAGATAACAGACACGAGCAGCGATGACAACTTCTTCTTCATCAACACCTACGACCTCAAGGCAGGCGAGGAATATCAGGTTAAGGTTCCTGCTTCCGTCCTCAAGGAGGGAGCTGCACAGAAACTCAAGGTGGTATTCGACTTTGGAGGAAATCCAGAAGGCGAGAAGGTAGAAATCTACGATATCATCTTCCAGAAAACTGCTCAGTAATTTCATCAAAACTCAAGTTTCTCAGGTGAGGAATTCATGGGAATTCCCCCTGAAAACTTGAACAACAAACATACTAACATGAAAAAGATAATGATTTTTAGCGCAATATTCGCTGTTGCTATAAGCCTCAGCGCTTGCAGCAACAACGAAACCGACATCAGCTACGCTTCGGCCGAGACCATTACCCTCTCTTCCACCACGCTGAACTTCGAGAATGCAGGAGGAACACAGACCGCCGAGGTGGAGAGCACACACGAGTTTGCCGCCTATTCCAACGACAGCTGGATCAAGGTGACACCCACCAATCCCGTAGGCAAGAAAGCCACCATCACCGTCACCGTGGGCGAGAACCAGGGCGCTGAGCGCACTGGCAACATCACCATCTGGTCGGGTGGCTCACGCCAGAACATCACCGTCACCCAGGCCAAGGGCGGACAGAACATCACCTGCCCTATCGAGGGCTACAACCTCGTATGGAACGACGAGTTCAGCGACAACGAATTGGGACCAGACTGGACTTACGAGATCAAGCCAGCCGGATGGGTGAACAACGAGTTGCAGAACTACGTGCGCGAGGACAAGGTGGCACAGGTTTCCAACGGAACACTGAAGATCAACCTCCTCGACGATGGCGGCACCATCAAGAGCGCTCGTCTCTACGCTCGTGAATCCACAGGTTGGAAGTACGGATACATCGAGGCAAGCATCAAGCTCCCTAAGGGCAAGGGCACATGGCCCGCATTCTGGATGATGCCTGTCAATTTCCAGCAATGGCCTGGTGATGGCGAGATCGACATCATGGAGTCTGTGGGCTACGACCCCGACGTGGTTGTTTCCACCATCCACTGCACCAAGTACAACAACACCGGCACTGCCATCGAGTCTGCACGCCGCAAGATCAGCAACTCACAGACCGAGTTCCACACCTACGGCATGGAGTGGACAGCAGAATACATGACCTTCTATGTGGATGGCGAGAAACTCCTCACCTATCACAACGACGGCAGCGGCAGGGAGGCATGGCCTTTCGATGCAGCCTTCTACCCCATCCTCAACCTCGCCTGGGGCGGTGCCTGGGGCGGCGGCCAGGGCGTAGACCCATCTTGCTTACCTGCCACCATGGAGGTGGACTACGTTCGCGTATTCCAGAAGTAATTTTCCCCTGTATCTCATTAAGGAGTTAAGGAGTTAAGGAGTTAAGGAGTTAAGACATATGCTTTGTTGTTTAAAAACAACGCCAAAATACGGTTGTCTTAACTCCTTTAATTAAACCCTCAAGACATTTGTCTTAACTCCTTTAACTCCTTAACTCCTTTAACTCCTGAAGAAACTCCTGAAAAAACTCCTGAAGAAACTCCTGAAAAACACCTCAACTATCATTATTTTTTGCTTTGTTCTTGCGTGTTTTAAAAAATTTTCATATTTTTGCAGACTAACAGCAAAATACCTGAAAATGAAGAAAGCAAAACAAAGCTTAAAAATCATCCTTACTACGCAACTTTTCCTTGCGCTGTCAGTTCTCATAGGTCATGCACAAACCCCAGAGAGCGTCGACTCCCTGCTCCACTGCATCGACGAGGCGATAGACCACTCTGCCCAATACGTCAGCCGCAAAGAGCAGCGCATCCGACAGTTGCAGCAACAGCTCTCGCAAGCCAAAAACCTCCATGCCGAATACCAACTCTCCTATCGGCTATACGAAGAGTACACGCCCTTCGTCAACGACTCTGCCATCATCTACCTCAAACGCTGCATCGAGATTGCCCGGAAGACGGGCAGGCACTCAGAAGTAGGTAAGTGCCAGGCACTCATCGCCATCCGCTGCTCCAGCACAGGCAAGTTTATCGAGGCGCTCAACACCCTCAACGCCATCGACACCACCCAGCTTGACAACATTGCCAAGGGCACGTATTATATGGCTTACAACCACGTATACGGAGAAATCATATACTACCGCAACCCCATCACCCCCGAGGCGCAATACGGCGCCATGGCAGCCGAATACCGGCAACGAATGTATGCTGCCCTTCCCCCCACCAGCAATTCCGTATTTCAGTATCGTGAGCTCGACGCCCTCAATGCCCATGACAATCGGGAAGCCATGCGCATCAACGACCAGTGGCTCAGCCACGTAGAGAAAGGGTCGCATCCCTACGCCCTCGTCACCCTCTACCGCTATCTGGCATACAAGGCAGAGAACGACAGCACCCGCATGATGTACTGGCTGGCAGAATCAGTCCTCAGCGACATCAGGAACGGCGTCATGGACCAAGGATCCATGTGGGAAATGGCCAACCAGCTCATGGGCCTCAACGATGTCGACAGAGCCTACAAGTACATCAGTTTCAGCAGCATCAGCGCCAACCGTTTCGGCTCACGACAGCGACTGGCCCAGATATCGCCCCTGCTGTCGGTCATCGCCAAGATGTACAAAGACGAGAACGACCAGTACAACAGGCGACAGAACTATACCCTCTGCATCATCAGCATCCTGGCGTTGATGCTCCTCATCGGCGTGTTCTACGTTAGCCGACAGCGACATAAACTCGCCATCGCAAGAGACAACCTCGCCAAGACCAACCACCAACTGCACGAACTCAATGCACAGCTCAAGTCGCTCAACGAGCAGCTCTCCTGCACCAACAGACAGCTCTCTGTGGTCAACCACGAACTCACCGACGCCAACCGTGTCAAGGAAGAGTATGTGGGCAGATTTATGCGCCTCTGCTCCATCTATATCAACAAGATAGAGGATCTGCGCAAGAGAGTGCACAAGAAACTGAAGGCACGCCAGTATGACGAGTTGTACGAAATGACACGTCCACAGGACTTCAAGGAAGAAGAGTTAGAGGAATTCTACACCAACTTCGACTCCGCCTTTCTCAAGCTCTTCCCCCATTTCCTCGATTCCTTCAATGCCCTGCTGCGCCCCGAAGAGCGCATAGAACAGCCCAAGAAGGAACAACTCTCCACCCCTATCCGCATCTTCGCCCTTATCCGATTGGGCATCACAGACAGCAGCAAAATAGCGGAGTTCCTGCATTACAGTGTCAACACCATCTACAACTACAGAGCACATATCAAGAAAGGTGCCATCAACGACAAAGACTCCTTCGAGGAGGATGTAAGGAAGATAGGAACGTTTTAACATCTCTAATCTAACTTTCATAAAACTCAAACAGTGATGCTGTTGGCTTTGAGTTTTTAGTGACAGAAAGGAATGACAACTTCCATGACTTCACAAAATAACTTCTGAATACAATCATAAAAATCCCCTGAAAGGTTGCCTATATGCTAAGGCTTCCTTTCAGGGGATTCTCTTTGGCGCTTATACAAAGCGCTCAAAGGCTTTATTCTACTGTGAACATAACATTCTTCGTTTCTCTACTATTAGGGCCTACCATGACGTCGAAATCGCCAGATTCGAGAACATACTGTAGGTTGGCATTATAGAACTTCAGCATATCAGGAGTTATGTGGAAAATTACCTCCTTACTCTCGCCTGCAGCAAGATGAATGCGCTGAAAGCCTTTCAACTCTTTAACAGGACGGGAAATGCTTGCCACTTTATCTCGAATGTAAAGCTGTACGATTTCATCGGCTGCACAACGACCTGTGTTCGTAACACGAATGGTGGCAGTGATGTCGGCATGGTCGTTCCACGTATCGCTGTTGGCAGAGGCTACACTCGCTTTATGGGAACTCAACTGCAATGAACCATACTCGAAGGTGGTATAGCTCAGACCGTAGCCGAAGGGATAGAGAGCCCCATTGCGCACGTCGAGATAGTTGCTGGCATACTTGGCAAAACGGGGATTGTCGTCGGGCACGGGACGGCCAGTGTTCTGATGGTTGTAATAGAGAGGCTCCTGTCCTGTAGTCTTGGGCATAGAGGCGGTGAGCTTACCACAAGGCACCTTGTCGCCGAAGATGACGTCGCAGATGGCATCTGCAGCCTCAGAACCGCCAAACCACACGTTCATGATGGCAGGAAGATGCTCCTGTTCCCAAGTAAGGACGGTGGGACGACCCGAGAAGTTGAGCAGGACGATAGGCTTTCCCGTTCTGGCGAGCTGAGCGAGTAGATGGCGCTGGGCGTCGGGCATACGAAGGTCGGTGCGGCTGGCACATTCGCCACTCATATCGGCAGTCTCACCCATGGCGCACACGATGACGTCAGCCTGGCGTGCAACCTCAAGGGCTTCTGCCTCCATCTGCGCATCGTCGCCTCGGGCGATGGTCTTGCCCAACTCACCGTCCTTCTGCTCCTGTTCGTCGTACACCACGTTGCAGCCCTGTGCATAGAGCAGCGTCGCCTTGCCATCGAGGGCTTTCTCCATGCTCTCACGCAGAGAGGAATAGCGGTCGGGGGTGGCAGCCACGCTCCAGGTTCCGCTCATGTTGCTGCGCGTGTCGGCCAGGGGACCAATGAGGGCTATCTTGCCCTGCTTGCTGAGGGGCAGCAGCTGACGGTCGTTCTTGAGCAGGACGAAGGTCTCGGCGGCAATGTCGCGTGCGGTCTGGCGATGGGCAGCGGTAAAGATATCGGTCTTATGTCGCTTGCTGTCGCAGTAACGGTAAGGATCCTCGAAAAGTCCCAGCTTGTATTTAGCCTCTAAGATGCGACGGCAGGCGATGTCGATGTCAGCCTCGCTCACCTTGCCTTCCTTGACGCTCTGTTCCAGGAATCTCACGAAGCCCTGCGAGCACATGTCCATATCGGTTCCGGCCAGGAGCGACTGCTCGGAGGCTTCCTTGAGGTCGCGGGCTGTGCCATGCTGCAGAATCTCGCCGATAGAGCCATAGTCGGTCACCACGAAGCCCTGGAAGTTCCATTGCTTGCGCAGCACGTCGGTCATCATCCAATGGCTTGCCGTGGCAGGCACATAGTCGATGAGGTTGAACGACGACATGACGCTTCCCACACCAGCGTCGACCACAGCCTTATAGGGAGGCAGAAACTGGTTGTACATGCGTATCTTGCTCATGTCGGTGGTGTTGTACTCCTTGCCTGCCTCAACGGCTCCATAGAGGGCGAAATGCTTGAGACAAGCCATGATGTGGTCTTTGGGGACGATGGTCTCACGACTCATGTCAGCCTGCTGATAGCCGCGAGTCATGGCTGCTCCCAAGACACCACTGAGGTATGGGTCCTCTCCGAAGCCTTCGCTGATGCGTCCCCAGCGGGCATCGAGAGCCACGTCGACCATAGGCGAGAAGGTCCAGTTGATGCCATCGGCGCTTGCCTCGCGTGCCGACACTGCGCCCACCTGTCTCAAAGCTTCCTCGTTCCACGAGCAGGAGAGGGCGAGCGGTATGGGGAAGATGGTTTCGTAGCCGTGTATGACGTCCATGCCCACGAGGAGCGGAATACCGAGTCGGCTCTTGCGGATGGCCACGTCCTGCAGGGCTTTGATCTTGTCGAAGCCCTTGATGTTGAACACGCCTCCCATCTTGCCGGCAGCGATGTCGCCCGCCACCTGAGTGTCCATAGTGCTGCCCGTGGTGATGTCGCCCGCCACCATGAGGTTGAGCTGACCGATCTTCTCCTGAAGCGTCATGCGCGACATGAGTTGTCCGACGTACTCGTTCATGGGCGGCAGTTTCTTGCGCGCGGCAAAGGCTGAAGGAGACAGCAAAGTCCCCAACAGGATGAATGATGCTAATAACAGATTCTTTTTCATGCTGATATCTTATTACTCAACTTTCGCAAATGGGGAAGTTAAAGAAGTTAAAGAAGTTAGAGAAGTTAAAGCCATATGCTTTACAGCTAAATCTTCAACCAAAAAGGCTGTTGGCTATAACTTCTAACGACCAAAGGGAGTGATAACAGAAAAGAGGACTGCATCTCTGCAGCCCTCTTTAATGATAATAGCGATTAATAAACTAATTAAACTAACCCTTTAATTAATTTTACACTTTTCTCAACCTATTCTTACAATTTACTGAAAATGTAATGAAGCCTAATCATCAGTCTTCCCAGGGAGATTTATCCTTAGGCCAAGCTGTGTTGTCAAAACTGTCGTTGGTGAAGTCGTACTTCTTGGAACAAGAACCACCATCATCATTTTGATCAGTATAGATACCGCCAGATCCAGCCAACAATTTAGACTCCACAACTACAAAACTTACTGAAACATTCGGTTGTATATATTTCTTCTTCATCTTTTTATTTGCTTACTTGTTCTACAATGTTTATATTTACTTAACCACGAACTTTCTGCCGTTGTGGATATAGATACCACCTGCTGTAGGCTTCTCTACCTGCTGACCACTCAGGGTGTAGTACTTGCCGTCGTTCAACTGAGAGCTCTGATTTACCACCTCGTTGATACCTGTTGTACCGCTTCCTACATTAGCAAAGTCGAACAAGAGTGCAGGAATATACTTAGATTTTCCTGTGGCTGGATCTATTTCAAACTTACCATATTTAGTACCCAATTTCATCTTTGCTGCTGTTGCACTTTTTACTGACAAATAAGCACTGTTGCTATAGAAGAGGCCTGTACCTTTAGAGAGCCAGAAACCTAAGACGAACTGCTGTGCAGTATAATTTTCATAATCGTTCAATCCCTTCTGAGCACGGAAGAAACCAAAGAGATAATTATACTCATCGGTAGTCTCATTATAAGTTGGAACTACATCAGCTTCAACCATTTTCTTCAAGAGATTTTGACTATTATAGTCTGCAGTTGTCTCAGTACCAGTATACTCCTCCATTGGAATCACTAAGGTGTTGTAAGATGTCTGTGAAGGACGTGGATTGAATTTGCCACCACCCTCTATATCTGTTGCATCTTTCTTAGTTGCAAGAATCACACCAAGATTAGCAGGAATAACGTGTTTAGTCTCATCAGAAATTTTCTTCAAAGAGAACTCTACGCTATTGGTTCCTTCTGTCATATTATCAACAATGAAAATATCAACATCCTTAGAAATCTTCCAAGCCTTTCTATCGCTCCATGTTCTGAAGAACTTATATCCACCTCTCAAGAGAATCTCGCGTGGGCCTTCATTCTTATACTGAACATCATCGAAATCGCGCAACACCAAATCATTATTTGCATTAATGGTATAATAGTAGTCAGTAACTGGATCACCACCATCAACGTTACGGGTATAGAAGTAAAGACGTACGGTCCAGCGTCCAGCAGGACGGTTCCAGATGATATGATATTTATCTTCGCTGAATTTACCTTCTTTAGTATAATTAACCTTATTAGGATCACTTGCATCTGCGGTATGTCCTTTCGCATCCTTATCTGATAAAGGAGTCTTAGCCATCTTGTTAGGTTCTGTTCCATCAGTATCCTCAAACCAGTTGATTTTAGGATCATGGTTACCTACAAATCTGAAATGCTTTTCGCCATCACCAACTTTTGTTACTACAGTAGTCGTATAGCACTGCTCAACGTCATCGTAAATCATATTTGCTGCCTTTGAGGTGAAATCCCATGAGCCATCTTCTTTCAATGTACCAGGAATAGCGTCACCTACCATAGATACTGATTTAATTTTTACAGTTCCATTTGCCAGCTTTACCTGACCACTAAAACCAAGGTGTTTATCATTATTTGCAAAATCGTCACGACCATTGGAAGGATTATATTCAACGACGATATTACCTAAATCACCACCAGGCATTGGCTTTTCATTAGGAGAGAATAGATGGGTATTACTACTTGGATCATAGGCTGAGCCACCATTACCTAGCAAAAACAGTTTGTTTGTTGTTGAAACATAGTCTTTACTATTCTTCTTAGTTTCATAACCTTTTTTTTCTGTCAAGCTAACATAATCTTGAGATTTCAAATAATTTGAAATAACATAATAATTGCGTTCTGCTGAAAAGTTTACAGAAGCATAGAACTTATTACTAAATTTTTCAGAGTTATGGCTAGTGTCGAAAGCATCATAAACAGGCATAGCTGTTGCATTTGGCGCATCACTGATAAAGTAAGCTACACGCCTATCACTATCATGCTCAATCTTCCACCACTTAACTTCATGAGTCGTAGCGTCGACAGCAATATACAGATTATACATACCATCAGAATATTCATTTTCGGTTTCATTACGAGTCTTAAAATTCCAATAGTTGCCATTCTCTTGAGTAATAGGATCACAAGCATTAACCGTAGCAACGTACCACCCTATATACTTATCCGTATTAGGGTTAGTTGTACTGATACCATGGGCACTACCTGGGCCAAAGATATTTTTTGTTTTTCCGAACTCATCGACATACATTACCTGTGCATGAGCAGTAAGAGAAGCAGGAATCTCTACCTTATATACTTCATAGTCCTTTCCGCTTTCAATGGTAGCATCATTCTTCTGCTGCTGGAACTTGAACACAGCATCATCATAAGTTATTTGATTTTTATCCTTTTTCGGTTGAAAGCTGAAGAAGTTACCAGCGAGATAGAATCCCTGAGAATAAACACGACCTTTGAGGCGATTGGTATTCTCAGTATCCCACTCAACGGTTGGGGTGCCGCTACCAGTACCACTACTGCTTCCTTCCTTATCGCACTTAATCTGATTCTTTTCATTATCCCAAGTAATGGTATAAGTTGATCCTTGGGCATTTTCAATTTTGAAAGATTTAGCATGTGTCTTACTTTCGTATGCCTGCTGATAAGAACTTGTTAAAACCAAGTCATCTTCACTACTATTAGGTCCCCACTGCATGTCGCTTTTATTTTTAACTATACGAAACCAGACATTTTCTTCGGTTACATCCTTCAGCACACAGGTATAAATCTTACCATCGGTAGTGGTAAAACTAAAATAAGAGTTTTCTTTCCATTCACCAGATTGTTTATAATGGCTTACAACGGTAATTTTGTCATAAGTCACTGTTTGTGCCATCATTTTTAGTGGTATGCTCATTAAGATGCATAACACCATCATCATTAGTGTAAATCTTTTCTTCATATTTTTATAGTTTTAAACTTTATGTTTAGCTTTTAGTTAACTCGTCATTTCCTGTAGGTTTTACCTTCCTTGTTTTCCAAAACCAAGGAATTCCATCGGAATGGATAACTACATTGTTCTTAATTGAAAGAATAATAAGTTAGTTAGAAACAACAATTTTCCTTTGCTCAATATTTTTTTGTTTAATGAATTGCAGTCCTTTCCTGCAACGCCCGTAGGCGATTTTATTGGTTCACTTTTTCTTTTTCGCTGCAAATATATAAAAAATGTAAAAACAAAGGTACGAATACAAGGTATTTTTTGCGCAAAAATCTGTGCAAACGATTACACTGGCATTCATATCAAAAGGTTCGCATGTAAGGAAGTTAGTACATCTCGGCAAGTCACAGAGATGTCTCAATGACTTACCGAGAAATCTCTGTTAGTCATTAAGCTTTCAGCTGCTGCATCTGCTCCGCCGACAGACCAGTAATTTCCATCACCGACGCTGCATCCATTCCCTTTGCCAGCATCTTTCTGGCAATCTCAAGGCTTCGCTGCTCCATGCCTTGTTTCATACACTTCTCCATGCCTTCAGCGATTCCTTCGCGCTTGGCTGTATCCACGGAATTCTTAATGTCACGATAAGCCTTTTTACTGGCTTCATACTCCCGCATTTCCAGCGGAGAAAACTTGGCTATCTCTGCTTCCTCGAAGAGGCGGTCGAAAACCTTGTCGCACAGTTCTTTAGGTCGTTGACTAAGCTTATAGAGGTTCTTCAGTGCATAGAGCCACTTCTCGTAGAGCGTTTCCAATTCTCCTAGTGTCTTATTGAATTTAGCTAGTACTACATAGATAAACTCCTGCTTGTCGTAGGAAATCTTGTGGGTAGCGGTATTGCACAACTGTACATGATGGCGGGTTTTCTCCTTGTCGAAGGCATCCTCATACATGTTGAAATTGAGCAGCGCAACGGTATAGACATGATTGATCTTGAAATCCCAGTCGTTCCCCTTTGGTGCCTGTTCACGGATAGGGAAGGTTGAGTAGAAGAGGGAGCGGTCCTTGAAATACGCCTGATAAGCATTCTGCATCTCAACGATGAACTTCTCGCCGTTTTCGCCCTCACAATATACATCGAAGATGTCTTTGCGGGCGGTATATACATCTCCCACATGCTCCGGGTTCAGATACGACACGTCCTTCACAACCTGTTTGCCATTAAACAAGCTGTTGAGAAAACAAATCAGCAAATCCTTATTGGGAGCCGATCCAAAAATTCGCTTGAAACCAAAGTCGGTTAGCAAACTAATATATCTTTCTTCTACCTGTTCCATTATCGTTTGTTTTCTAAAATCTTATGCAAAGATAGCACTATCGAGCGCAATGAAAGCTATCTTTCAGATTGCCCAATGCAGGATATCTTATGCAAAATTACGTTTTTATTTTGAAACCAACAAGGATTTATCTAAGAAAGTTGCATCAAAAATCTGAGGTTTAACCTTCTGTCACACTGGAATTACAAAAAATGTGGGTGATGTGAGGTGGTTTGTAGTAGCTCCATATGCCTTTTAATCCAAGGACGGGACATTCTGACAGGCATGGTAGCACGAATAGAGAAAACAAAAACGACCCGCACATTTGAGCATCGTTGAGAGGCTTGGCGGGTTCTCGTGCTGCAAAGATACGAATAATCATTGATTATACAAACTTTTTAGCAGAAAAAGTAACAAGAAGTGGATTTCTTTGACATATTTATATTTAATAATGTTAAATCAGACCTTAAAATTATACTTTGCTGGTCAAATAAAGTAGTTTTCAAGGTAAAAGTGTTACCTTTGTAACGTCTATACCCATACCGGAAGCCCC
>ENA-ORMS01001038-ORMS01001038.1-human-gut-metagenome-genome-assembly--contig:-NODE-1038-length-24531-cov-6.098300_pt1 | contig 24531 bp, 26 predicted proteins | sample MGYA00242104_ERZ508997 | MGnify/ENA primary metagenome ERZ508997 (study PRJEB26280, sample SAMEA2338704) | human gut metagenome | biome: human gut; feature: human-associated habitat; material: faeces... | reverse complement strand
GTGCCATCCGCTGTCACCTTGGCCACGGTGATGGTCACCGGGCCGGTCACGTCCTGGCCGGCGATGGTGTAGGTATTTCCAACGTTTGTCAGGGACACGCGCCGCCCGTCCACCACGGCGGACACCGCGTACTGCATCAGCGCTGTTTGGTTCACCGCGAAGTGAAAGTCCTGCCCGTAGGTGGCCGTTGCAGATGCCTGTACGTCACCGCTGCCGCTGCCCGCCACCGTAACAGAATAGATTTTGGGCGTGCGCTTCACGTTGCTGATTTTCAGTGGGCCGGTGACACCCCGGACAGTGTAGCTGCCGCCGTTGTTATCGATTACTGTGGCTGGGTCGTCGCCAACCGTGGCGGTGAAGGTGTAGTTATAGTGCGGGTCGGTTTGAAAGGTGTAATTGCCACCAGCAGCCACCGCCGCGTCGCCGTACAGGCCCATGTTGGCCGGCAGCTCCGCCAAATAGCATCCGTTGGTCACGGTGGCTACGGACTTTTCCTCGTCCAGCTTCGCAGGTTTGGCATCAAATTGGGACTGGGAGCGGTCGCTGACCCGCGCTTCCAAGAGTTGGACCTTTGTAACGCAATTTGTATTTACCTTGAAGCACAGCAACACCGCGCATCTGTCTGTTGAGATACTGTCGCCGCAGCCAGCCACGGTGATTACGCCGTTTTTCGCACTGACTTGCAGTTCGCGCTTGTCCTCCAACGGCTCGTTGCCGACAGCTTCGGTAAACTCCAGCGCGTTGGTGTCATAGGCCAGCGTCAGCCAAAAGGCGTTGTAGGTAGTTTCCTCTTCCGTTACTGAGTTGATAAATACAGCGACTTTGGCTGTGCCGTCATCGCATTTGCCCCACAGGTAAGCCGTGTACGGGCCGGTACTGTCGCCGGCGGCCACCGCCGTCATCAGCGTGAGAAGGAGCGCCGATGACAACAATATGGCAAGCAAACGTTTCGTATTGCCCCGCCTCCTGTCGAAAAATGTCACTTTCATGATAAATTTTAGCACCTTATAGTGGCATGCGCAACGCAATTTGGGCCGTCAATACGGCAGAAATTTTCGGCAGTTTCTTGGGCAGTATGCACAAAAAACAGGAAATGCGTGGTTTGGGAGTGCCGTGGCGGTATCCGGGGCGGAGTAAGGCGAAACGCCACAAAGCCTTGTGACACCCGCGTTTGTGGGATTTCCGCCAATACGGTAGTGAACAGCGACAGCCCGGATAACGAAGCAACTTACTGCATCGACCTGTCACCGGATGAGCAGGCCGCGATTTATAACCGCCTGAACGAGCAGTGCGAGGAGTGCCTTGGAAAAGGCTGCGAAGAACTGCTCCGGGAGGCGGATCAGCAGATGAAGGAGAACATCGAATACGAGCGGACAAACCCGCATTGGTTCTCCCCATCGAAAGAGGAGGATGAAGCGTGAAAATCATCAAACGCAACGGTACGGAAGTACCGTATGACTATAGGAAGATTCAGCGGGCTATCGAGGCTGCCAATGATGAGATGGCGGAGGAGGACCGGCTGACCGATACCAGAGCCTGCAAGCTATGTCTTCTTTTATGCGATTTTCAATTTGCGCAAGTTATTTTACCTTATCCTTCGTAAGTCCAGAAGTTTCGTAAGTCCAGAAGTTTTTGCCACCATGTTAAGGCGGTACGCTTCTTCTGGTGAAACTCTGAAAGCAACCGTAACACTGCGCCATCTGTTCTTTTATCAAGATTCTTCGCTGACATTATCTATGTCCTCCATGATTTTATTGAGCCGTTCTGCAACGGCAATCAAATCTTTCTCATACGATTTGTTGAGAACGACCTCATCCTTCCCATGCTTTTGCACGCCGGTTTTCAGGTTGTCGCACTGGATGATCCGGGTGACACCGCCGAAGTATTTGTAAGCATTCACATGGGCAGTGGTCCATGACTCCTGGTTCATGGAGAAAAAGGCTTCTACATAGCTGTAGCCGCTGTACGGCAAGGTTGCCACGAACACATAGGCCGGGATAATTTCACCGGTGTCTGTGTCAATAACAGCGGCAGTATCGCCGGCCCAGTCCACCTGCATAACCTCACCGGGTTTGTGGTTCAGGTGCATGGTAGCGTTGACCTTTACCAGATAGTCGGCATAGTACTTGTTGAACTGGGTGGACTGGTATGGAATCTCGCCCGCCGCCCGGCACTGGTCGCAGTATTCCAGCCACAGCAGGTTCAGGGTGACACCACTGCGCTGGAGCTCCTTGTGGACATAGGCGTAGTCCGGCATCTTGTAGACGGGTTTGGAGGCGCTGGACGGGAACAGACGCTCAGAGAGCTGCTTGTCCGACATTTCTTCCGGCAGCGGCCATTGCAGGCCGCTGTTCGCTGCACGTTGCAGTGTTGTTGCCACAGTATTCCGAGCGCATTGGCAACTTGATGCAATCTCGGTCTTGTTGAGTCCCAGACTGTGGAGCCTGAGGATCTCGCGGTAATTGGTCATACAGATGACCTCCTTGCAGATATTTACGCCGTAAAAACGGCGCATATCAACATTTTACCGCAGTGCTCAACGCCAGCGGCGAGGGTGCTCAGCCCCGCCGGAATGTAGAGACCTTTTTAATAGAATTTGCCATTCGCTATTTACATTGAGCCCCTTGACGGAGAGGACGATGGGGCATTTCAGAAACCTGAAACGCCCCATTTCCATTAAAATAGAAGATTAATTCATTTTGGTGAAAACTTCATCCATTGTGGGAACACTAGATAATCCGCCAAGTTTTGTAGTTGAAAGGCTAGCAGATGTGCATGCAAATGTTGTAATATAAAGCAGGTCATCTTCATTCAATAACTCCAACTGTTTTCCGCTCTGCAAAATTGCATACATAGCTGAACCTCCAAAAATATCCCCTGCACCTGTTGTGTCAACCACCGAAAGCCCTTTTAAACTTGGTACATGTCCATCTGCTCGAAGGCTTTTAAAATAGCAACCGTGTTTACCACAAGTTACAAAAACAAGCTTTGGAGAAAAATCAGAAAAAATCTGTGTGGCACCATCTTTGGGGGATAATCCATAAAGAAATTCTAATTCAGAATCACTAATTTTAATTATATCCGCTTGTGATAGCCCCCATAGAATTTGGTCTCGAGCTTCCTCGAGATTTTGCCACAAAGATTCCCTCAAATTAGGATCGTAAGAAATCAGTAGACCAGCTTTTTTGGCATAATTCACGACTGAATAGTGCGTACTTCGCGAAGGTTCATCAGTCATGCATACAGAGCCAAAATGAAGTACCCTTGATTGATTTAAGACAGAGAAGTCGATATCTCCCAATTCCAATAACGTATCAGCACCAGGCTTCCGGACAAAAGAAAATTCTCTCTCTCCGTATTCATCCCGGGTAACAAACGCCAAGGTTGTGAAAGCACTGCTTGTACGAGAAACAAACTTACTATTAATCCCAGCAGATTGTAAGGATGTGGATAGGAGTCTCCCGAAGGCATCATTACCAACTTTTGCAATCAGCGCAGTAGATAAACCATACTTTGCCAAAGGAGCAAGATAGTTAGCAACTGCTCCTCCTGGATGAGCTGCGACAATAGGATAACCATCAGCGTTATTCCGTTCCTGGGTAAAATCCACCAGCATTTCGCCAATCGCCACAACATCAAACATAATGTCCCTCCTAATCACCCTCAATAAATTTTCAGCTTTCCCAAAGACCTCTTAGATACTTGAGGGAATCAGCGGCTGAGCGGTCCAAATCTTCTTCGGTTGCACCGTTAGAAAGATCTCGCCAGATAAAAATATCCTTGCCTACCTGACCGCCCATTTTTACAAATGGCTCCATTACAACGTACCCCTCATAGCCAATATCCATTAATGCATCACCGATATTTTCCCAACAAATTCGTCCTTTTGCGAAAGGCGGTTTACGGTTTGCCTCTCCCACATGGAAGTGACCAAGCAATGAACCTGCTTCACGGATAGCTTCCGTTAGCGAGTCCTCTTCAATATTCATGTGGAAGGTGTCCAACATGACTTTAACATTGGGTTTATTTACTAATTTGACATAACGGATAGCCTCGGCACAATCGTTAAGCATGTAGCCCTCAAAGCGATTGAGAACCTCCATATTCAGTGTGACACCGTGGTTTATAGCAATATCTGCTAAGAGCATCATGTTCTCCACACTTCGCTGCATGTCAGCAGATTTATCTATACCTTTGGAATAATCTACAGGCCAATAGGAATATAGTGCTCCACCAACTCGGTCGATTCCAGCCAACTCCATTTTGTGTAAAGCATCACTCCAATAGTTGAATGCACAATTAACTATAGAGTTGTCTGCTGATCCTAAGTTGTGTTCAGGTTTAGGCCCATAACCGCCGGTGAGAATAATCCCTTCACCTTCTGACACGCGCTTTAATTCGCGGAAATAAGCGTTATCCTTTTGTGTGAAATCCCCACAGGCGACTTCCAAGATATCAAACCCTAGTTTTTTCACTTTTTTGATATAGGGTAGAAAATCTCCGCCCCATTCACTTTCCCAATAAGCATAATAAATACCATACTTCATGTTATCGCCCTTTTACCTAAGCATTTAAGATTTGTAGAACTCTATTTTTGATGGCTTGCGCGAGAAGGGTATGACCGTGGACATTAAGATGTATGGAATCAAGTGGATCTGGCCCTGCAATTAATCCAGCATCCATAAAATGATAACCATTTTGTTTAGCCATTTTTTGCAACTCCGCACTAAGCTCTGCAATCATTTCAGCACTATGCTCATCAAACTCTGCGCCTGTCCAAACATCAGTAATTGTATCACCAACCAGAATCGGAGAAATAACCAAAATTTCAGGTGAATTCCCATCTACTCCATAGCAGCCCTGGGAAATCTGCTTTGCAATCATTTCAATCCCTTTAGCAGACGCAAAAGCTGTAGCTTTCAGGTGCTTTTTCGAATCATTTGTACCCAACATAATAATGACCAAATCTGCAGGATAATTGGTTTCCATGCAAGCAAAGATGCCTTTTACACCGTTTCTTTGCGGGAAAATTGGATCATCATAACAAGTAGTCCGGCCGTTTAGACCTTCTTCTACTACTAAATAGTCTTCTCCCAAAGAATCCTGAAGTTGCCCCGTCCAACGGACATCACGTGAATAGCGGGTTTGAGTTTTCGGAGAGAAACCCCATGTATTTGAATCACCATAACAAATAATGGTCTTCATGAGATTACTCCTTTCTGAGTAAATTCTCCATATGCTTATAAGCTGCTGCCACTTCTATCACTACATCCTCCGCACGCATTGTTTCAAATTTATTATACAAAGGATAGATTGGTTCTACCATAACAGGACCAGAGTAACCACATTTCTGGAACAGCTTATAGGGAGTCAAAGAATCTACAATGCCTGTAGTCATAGGCATTGCTCGCTCTAAATCTTCTTGTTGTTCTCTAGTACGACCGACTATACCATCATTAATGTGAAAACAAACCATGCGGTCGACATGAGCAGACGCATAATAAAGGTCATCCATTCTACCGCCACCACAATACCAATGATAAGTATCGAATAGAAAACCAATATCACTGCTGATAGCGTCTGCAATAGATAGAACACCAGCAATTGAATCAAAAAATGGATACTTAAAACTCTTCTTCAAAGGTACGGGGCCAATAAATTCCAAAGAATACTGGATGCCATGATTATTTAAAATGTGATAGATTTCACTTACACGTCTAACATGCCACTCGTAGTTTTCGTCAAAAGACATAGTATCACTACCAGGAATAACGTGGTTATAAGAACGTTTGACACCAATTTTTTCGCCGATCTCTGCCCATCGCTTTAGTTTCTCCATACCTTCATCAAACATTTTATCGTCGGTAGCAAAACCAGATAGACAATCTACCGGCGTAGGAAGGAGTCCCCATTGTAGGCCGTTGTCATAAACACATTTAGCTGCTTCGCGAGCCAAATTGGCATCTTCCAGAATTTCCACCGGGACATTAATACCACCCATTCCATGTTTAGCAACCAATGGAGCTAGTTCTTGAACAGTTCCCTTAACTCGAAAAAAAGATGCATCGAACAGTTGATACATTTATATTTCCTCCTGTTATCAGAAAATTTTCTTAAGATATGCGACGCTAGGGGCAAACTGGTTTTCTGTTTTAAAACCATGCAAAATCATAGGACCTGTATATTTAATTTCCTCAAGTTTTTCCTTAAAGAATGGGAAATCAATAATGCCAAGACCAGCCGCTGTAAAACAGATCCCCTCTCCAGCACAAATATCTTTACCGTGGGCGACCTGCACATATTCGCCTAACAAATCAAAACCGTGCTGGATGACATCACGGACTTTCTCTGGCTTCGCCATGCCGGGGTGGAACAGATTAGCGCAATCCATAACAATCTTCATTCGATCAGACTGCATTTCTTTTATATACTCAACAGCACGTTCAGGTGTATTAATTACATTGGAGTACTCAGTTTCAATACCTAAGTTGACATCATATCGTTCAGCAATTTCCAACAACTGTTCTGTAGTGTAAAGAAGATCTCTCCACGCTTCCGTTGATTGATTATCTGGATGTCCCATCCACATAGAATCTTGGTTACGGGTACCAGTACATAGAGTGATAAGATTGCAATTCAAGCGACCACAAATTGAAGCAATCTTTGAAAAATTCTCAATTCCACGATGACGTTCTTTTAGGTTCACATCAATCATATTGAATGTACCGTTAATGGCTACAATCTCTTGATTAGTGACTTCTTTAGCGGCAACAATGTCGTCTACGATGGAATCAGGGATTTCATCGGGTAACTCTTTACTCAAAACAGTAAGCATATTGAATTGTAAACTGTCAAAGCCATAATTCTTTAATGCTTTCAGAGACTCCATGACATCAGGACGAGATATTTCCTGAGTAGAAAATCCGATTTTCATAGTTGACTCCTTTGTTATTCAAACATATTTCGCAGGAATTTTACACCATCGCTCGCTAGTGCTTCTGGCGAACTTGCCCAGGGACGCCACATAGATGCAGCTTTTGCTATTTCTACGCAGTCTGGTGTGAAAGATTCAATAACCAAAATGCCGTCATAGTTTATGTCTCGCAAAGCCTTACGAATCTCCGACCAGTTCAAGTTGTCCTTACCCGGGGTGCCACGGTTGTTTGCACATGCATGAAAATCAATCAGATGTCCCTTAGCTGCACGAATTGCATCATACATATTTTCTTCTTCAATATTCATGTGGAATGTATCTAAAAGTAAACCCACATTATCTTTACCAACTACATTGAGAAGTTCTATTGCCTGGCTCACTGTGTTAATCATATCTGTTTCAAAGCGATTAAGGGGTTCAATACACAGTTTGATACCATGAGCAGCGGCATAATCCGCACATTCTTGAATGGAACGCACCGCACGTTCAAAACGCGCGGCTTTTTCTTCATTGCTACGCCGGCGGCAATCTCCTGCTGCGGCATACATATTACCAGCCACATATGGGCTGCCAAGTTCCACAGCAAAATCTATTAAATGCTTTACGTAAGATACAGCATTTAAACGTACTGCTTCATTATCGGCGCTCATATCACGACTAGACCCGAACGCTCCAGCAATGGTAATGCCGATTCCTGCTTCTTCCGCCGCTTTACGGATGGCCTTGCAGTCTATAAGCAAATCATCCTCAACATCTATCTCAAAAATATCAAAGTTCATGTCTTTCGCTTTTTGAAGCAAGTTCAAGCTTTCACTTGAGAACGGGGATTTCCAGCATAAAGAATTTAAACCAAATTTCATTTTTGAACCTCTCTTGTTGAAAATTGCAATCGGTGGCTATGAAAGCCACCGATTGCGTTGGAAACGAAGCTTAACTTCTTCTGCTATATTACTCCGCAAAGTAACCCATTTCCTTCAGAATCGGGGTATATTTTTCAGCCTGATATTCCAGTTCCCAGAATGTGTACTCGTCCAAATTAGCTTTTGTCAAAACAACAAGAGGCATTTCTGTGCGAACTTCCTGAGGATTTCCATCAAGATAATCAAGACACTTGATGACGGACAAAATACCATTTTCTGTGGGGGACATACCAATTGTAATTTCTAGAGTGCCTTTTTCAAGCATCTCCTTTCCTACAGGAGAGCCGTTAGCAGAAATAACTTTGATTTCATCAGATCTACCAGCCTCTGCGATAGCCAGAGAAGCCCCGTATGCCTCTTCTTCGTTGATTGTATAAACAAAGTCGATATGATCATACATTAAGAGATAATCGCGCATAACTTCTTCACCCTGCATGCGATCGCAGTTCGCATACAGAATTTCACCAAGCATGGTACTCTTAGGGTCATTTGCGATAGTTTCCAGGAAACCAGCCTGCTGTTGCTCGTTACCAGGCAAACCCGCAATACCACCAATGACAACAAAGTCACCAGAAAGGTCGTTATCAATGATATAATTAGCGGCCATGATGCCATATTCATACTGATTTACTTCAACTTGGCCATCAGGCTTACCTTCTCCCTCATTAACCGAACAGTCAACAAGGAAAATAGGAATACCTGCTTCATTAGCTAGTTTACAAGCCTGCTGGCCTACACCACCGTCAGTAGTTTCAATAAGAATGGCATCTACTCCATAAGAAATCAAATCTTCAACATTCTGCAATTCTTTGACAGGGGTTCCTTCAGAATTTCGCTCAATAATAGTATTGCCGGAAGCTTCAATTGCCCATTTCATACCGGACAGTCCATAACTATAATAGGTCTCCAGTCCAGCAATAATTACACCAATTTCTTTGCCAGTAACCTTGGAGCCACCGGAAACTCCTTCGGAATCAGCAGTATCATTCTGAGTCACGTTAGTATTGTTTTGGGAAGTGTTTGGACTATCGTTTGAAGTGTTGGATCTGCATCCGACAATCGTCAGAAGCATTGCAAGGGATAATGCCATTGCAATAATTTTTTTCATTTGTTTCTCCTCCGTTTATTTTGAAATTTATTATTCACTCTTGAGGGACTTAGCCGCCACAAAAGAACGAATACGTTTAATGATTTTCTTATAGTCGGGATTACTACGAAGTATGACTGCCATCAACAATACGCAACCAGAGATAATTTCTTGATAAAACACGGGCACTGCCATAATGTTCAATGCATTAGAAATAACCCCCATAAGCAAAACGCCAAGGAAGCAACCAAATATATCACCGCGGCCGCCAATCAAAGAAATTCCACCAACAACGCAAGCCGTAATGCTGTCCATATCATAGCCACTAGCCATAGTTGCATTAGCACCAGACAATTTAGAAAGAATAATCATTGCAGAAATGCTGCACAACATACCACAAATGATATAAGCCAGCAGTTTATGGAGTTTAACGTTGATCCCAGAAACATATGCTGCCTCTGCATTGCCTCCTACCGCATAAATACTACGGCCGAAAGTGGTATAACGCATAACCAATGCCATAATAATAGCAAGAGTAACATACAGGACTGTTTGTATTGGGACGACATCGAAAAAACGATATGACCCAAACCATTGGAAATTAGTGATGAAAATGTCGTAACCATCAGAACTAAGCAACGCTAAGCCATAATAAACGCTGGCACATGCTAAAGTGATAATAAAGGAATCAACGTTCGTAAATGCTACTATAATTCCGTTAACGCAACCACAGAGCATTCCAAGTAGGAGTCCAACGAACAAGATATTTTTATCATTGATTGTATTTGTCAACAGTAAACGTCCTAGTAAACACGCTAAAAAACTAACCATATTAGCAATTGAAAGATCAATATTGCCAGTAAGAATAACGACACCTACACCAAGAGACAAAATTCCTACAATGGAAATGGTTTGGAAAAGATTTATAATATTTCGGCCAGTGAGGAATTTCGGATTGATAATGGCTACAATTGCACAAATCACAAAAATTGCCATAAGCAACAGAAAATTCTGGTTTTTAAAATTTACATGTCTGAATACCATTTTTTTGTTAGTCAATTTGCACGCCTCCAATCGATTCATAAAGCACTCGACTTTGCGTTATTTCGCTATTTGTTAATTCTGCCACTAGTTTACCTTCGCGCATTATCAAAACTCGGTCGCTAATGCATAACAGTTCCTCCATGTCAGAAGTGATAAATACAATGATTTTCCCCTGTCTTGCAAGGTCGTTACACAATTTATAAATTTCACCTTTTGCCCCTACGTCAATTCCACGCGTCGGTTCATCGAACAGAAAAACATCGGCTTTTGTATTGAGCCATTTAGCAACAACGACTTTTTGCTGATTTCCACCAGAAAGATTTTTTGTTTCTGATTGGCTATTGGGAGCTTTAATTCCAAGTTTTTGCATAAGCTCTAATGCAATTTCACGGACAGAAGAAACCTTAAGAAACAATCCACGCAATAGGTTTAATGAAGGTAAAATAATATTATCCTCTATAGATTTGTTGATTACTAAACCACTTTGACGACGATCCTCAGTCAAAAAAGCAATGCCAGCTTTGATTGCGTGCTTAGGCGAACTAGGTGTAACATCCTTGCCGTGAAGAAAAACACGGCCACTATCCCTTTGATCAACACCAAAAATTAACCGCGCTAATTCTGTTCGTCCTGCTCCTACCATGCCGTAGATGCCTAGTATTTCCCCATAATGAACATCGAACGATACATTTTTAACCACATTGCTACGAGACATACATTGAACAGAAAATCCTAAAGCTCCTATTTCGTAAGCACTCTTTTCATAAATCGTGGTAGCTTCACGACCAATCATATAATTGATCAACTTAGTTTTATTAATATCCGATGCAGCTTCGGTGCAAATCACCTCACCGTCTCGGATGACTGTAATCTTGTTAGCGATTTCAAACACTTCATCAATGTGGTGAGAAATATAGATAATACTTTTACCTTCATCCCGCAGAAGATTAATAATACGAAATAGATTATCAATTTCAGCTTTACCAAAAGAGGCTGTGGGTTCGTCCAGAATCAGTACTTCAAACTCCTGTGCTAAAGCTTTGACAATTTGAACAGCTTGCTGCCCCGCGATACCAAGTGTATTGCAACGCACATACGGATCAATATTAATTTTCAGTTTTTCAATCAGACGACCTGCTTCCTCGTAGGTGCGGCTCCAATCAACAATATTTGTTCCTGGCTGCTTAAATTGCTTGTTTAAATAAATATTTTCAGCTACCGATAATGTGCCAACTAATGCATTTTCTTGATAGACTGCATAGATACCCATCTTATTAGCAGACTGGGGTGTTACATTCTTAATTTTTTGTCCTTGAATAAGAATATCACCGTTGTCCGGCTGATAAACACCAGAAAGGATTTTAATTAACGTACTTTTTCCTGCTCCATTTTCACCACAGAGCGCATGCACTTCGCCCTTGCGTATTTGCAGGCTGACGTTTCGAAGAGCTGGAACACCTGCAAATGATTTGGAGATATTTTTCAACTCCAAAAAACAAGTTTCACTTTGCATAATAACCCCTTTCTTGTGGAATCGATTCCACATTATTGAAAATAAAACACCGCCCCCATTGGTGTTACACAAATTACATGTTGCGCAACACCAATTTAGGCATAATTACATGTTGCGAATAAGGGCGCTCTGGAGCAGCAAGTCGCTTAATTAGAAAATCAACGGCTTTATCTGCCATCTCTTGGGTATTCCGTTCGATATAATTGAATGGAATACCCATTATTTCTAACTCGTTTAAACGGTCAAAACCAACACAAACTATATCTTCTTTAAGATGTATTCCGAGTTCATTTGCCGCTTTCATAAAACCAAGACTAGTAAAGTTATTACAAGTCAAAACTGCTGTGGGGCGGTCCTTTAAAGTAAGGCATTTTTTTGCTAACTCATACGATGTTTCTACCGTATAATCGCCCAGAAATATATAATCATCTTTCGTTTTCAAAGAAAACTCCGCCAATGCTTTCAAATATCCGGCTTGTCTTTCTCTTGCCAAAACACGATTTAACTCAGCATTTATAATTGCAATATTTGTATGCCCTGCTTCTATTAACGCTTTTGTTGCTTGGTAGGCCGCACTGAAATTATCAAAGAAAACACCATCAGCATTCTTATAATAATCCATTTTGCGATCCAGCAATATTACTGGTGCAGCAATATCATTCAATAGATTTGAAATTCTCTGACGTTCTTTTTCAGTCTGGTAATCGACTGCAGGTGTATAAATAAGGCCTTTTATACGATAATTCTTCATTGTAACCAATGCATGAATGTCTTTATTTCCGTCATTGTTTGAATTAAAACAAATCATTGAAAGCGAATGATTTTCCGCCTCGCGTGATATAACTTTCAATATTTCACCAAAAAATGGATTTTCAATTTCCGGAATCAAAACACCAATAATGTCAGAATGCCCTTTATGTAAATATCTTGCAAAAGCAGATGGAGTATAGCCATACTTCTTTATAACTTGATCTACTTTTTTTTTGGTTTCTATATTTACATATCCTGAATTGTTCAACACTCTAGATACAGTTGTACGTGATACTCCTGCTTCTTGTGCTATACTTTTTATATTTATATTCTTCATCTTTACCTTTATATGGAATCGATTCCTTTTTTTGACATTATAACTTTCGCTATCGTAGTTGTCAATATTCTCGAAAAAAAACGTCAATGTACACATGAATCGAATCTTTTTTTGTGCTAATGTAACAATCAAATTTGTATTTCTACTCTTTCGGACACTTCACAAATCCAACAAGATAGCGGCCCCGTACGTGGTTCCCGGCTTGACCGGATATGCCCCAGGGGATTTGTGGGTTCGAGTCCCACCGGCCAGCATATAAGAAAAAACCAACCTGATGGTTGGTTTTTTCTCTGTTTCAGCGGGTTTAATGAGATTGTTTCACCGAGTTTCTTATATATATATTATTCTTTGCACTCTTCATTCAGCCTCTGATAAACGTGCAAGGTTGCCCGTGCATCCTCCAGCGCATCATGGGTGTCAAAGTGATATCCAAAATGATGGGCGGCATGTTCCAGGCTCACCCATCTTCCTTCATTATACTTATACGCGAAGATATCCATCGGATCATCTGCCCAGTATAGACGGTCTGGCTGGAGTCCATTTTCCGCTAAGAAGGAATATTCAAAGCTTTCGTTAAAGGCTAACACCAGTTCTGAAGAGAGCAGAATCTCGGCCACCTTCGGAGCGATCTCACCAAAAGCCCTCTTCCCTGCTACGTCGGCCGGTGATATTCCGTGAATGGCCTGCGCTTCCGGCCAATATTTGTTTAAAACCGGACAGCAGCGTTCATTCATGAGTTCGTTCCCATCTTCGTCGATAATCGCCACCTGCAGGATCTCTTCTTTGGTTGCATCCAATTCGGTCGTCTCTAAATCCAAGACGACCAAACGATACCGTTTTTGTGGCGCCATTTCAGAAACAGCAGCCGCTGTTCCCTCTCGCTGCTTTTGTAGAAGGTCTCTCTTTCGCCTGATTTCCCTTGCCGCTTTTCTTTTTCTTGCTTCCTTGGCCTTCTGTTTCAAGGTCTTCCGATATCCGGCATCCTGCAGCATCTTTAAGAACTCATCGTAGTCCCTTGCCGTAATGACACAACGGTCAATGGTCTGCTTGAGTTTTTGTTTCCAACTCGTGCCTCTCTTGGCTTCGGTGTACTCCTTGTAGCTCATGCCCTTACTCTGCGACGGAGGGATCACAGATAGTCCGTGTTCTTTGCAAATCTCATCACTGAGCTGCCTCATTTGACGGTAGGTTTGTTTATTGCTTCGGTACGCGTGGAAGTCCACATAGTTGACGGCATTGAAGATAATATGATTATGACAATGCCCCTTGTCTATGTGGGTGGCGATCACATATTCGTACTTTCCCTTGAGCCATTCATCAGCGAATTGTTTGCCGATCTCATGGGCTTGTTTCGGTGTCACTTCGCCCACATCGAAGGACTGAATCAGGTGTCGTGCAATCACCTTTGGCATCTGCATTCCTTGTTGGACTGCAAGGTTTCTTGTCCACTCAAACTCCTTCGCTGCGGCATCGCTGGCAGCACATCCATAGGAGGAAACATAGAGTTTATCGTCTGTCTTTTTCGGATCAAGGATGTACGCCAGAGCCTTGTTTACAGTTCCTCGGATTGGCTTGATTTTAGTAACTGCCATATCTCTTTTTGCCTCTCTTTCAGCCCGGCAACATCATCCTCATAGAAGTGTCCCGTTGAGTTGATGCGACGGCATACATGGTTGATATTCGTAGCAGCTCGGCTGACGGCTGCGGCAAGTTTCTTCTGCTGCGTATAGTCCACCTTGATGATGTAGCCGTCTATCGCCATCTTGCGAAGATACGCTCCCATGTTCTTAGTACCGAGTTGCGCCATCTTCGCTTGAATGATTCTTTTCTCGTCATCTGAGACGAAGAAGAGAATCTGATTTGGTCTTGTTCTGTTTGCCATAGGCAATCGTCCTTTCGTAAAGATAGAGGGTTTGGGAGACATCCCAACAAGTATTTTTCGAGATTAAGTGGAGGGTTTCCTTAATCGAAAATCGCCGTGTGTATATACACCGGCTGTGCTTGCCACTCTCTCAAATCTCATATCCGCAGATACAACGCGCTCCCGCTTTCGCAAAAGCAGGGGCGCATATTTTTTGAAAATCTTCCGTTTCGATACCTGCGTTTCGACGAAGAAATGTCCGTTGTAAAGTGAGGGGCAACGAATCGCCAATGCCCTCGTCTTCAAAATTTTCTTTTCGTCACTACCAAGTTTTTGAGAAAAAATGTCCGTTGTATTGTGAAAGGAGTGTTTCAATATGCCAGACCGCACACGACCCATCCGCAAAGAAATCTGCCTGAATGAGCAGGAATTGAGCGTAGTTCGCCACAAGATGAATCAACTTGGTACCCGCAATTTCGGCGCATACGCCCGGAAAATGCTGATTGACGGGTACATCATCAAGGTCGATTACACAGAGCAGAAAAAGTTAGCTGCCGCCGTCAGCCGCGTCGCCTCGAACATCAATCAGATTTGCCGCCGCATCAACAGCACCGGGCGCTGCTATGAAGACGATGTTGCCGAACTGAAAGCGCGGCAGGCCGAGATCTGGGAGCTGCTGAAAGTGCGGCAGAGAGATGAGCTTTGACCATAACGGGATTTTCCATATGTGGGTTTTCCGTCACCGGTTTTCCGGACGGTGGGCAAGCTGACGCTCCGGAGCGTTCCGCGGCCGGATTTTTGGAGCATGGATTTCCAAACTGTCACAGGGGATGAAATTCATACCCAAATCAATAAGAAATAAATCAACGCTCAATATAGTCATCCATCAATCCTATCAATACTGGTTTTGATGGATGGGATAGGAGGATTATGTCACAGAAGTTTTTGAAGTTTACAAGCGAGAGCTTGTCGGCATCCTACATACCGTTTCCACGGTTTTTGATGGAGGATAGTCTTGCCGGGCTGTCCAACGATGCAAAAGTGCTGTATGCCCTGATGCTGGATCGGGCGAGCATTTCAAAAGTCAACGGTTTCCTTGAAACTGACGGCACCATCCGAATTTACTTCACCGTGGAACAGGCGCAGAAGAAGCTGCACCGCAGCCGACAATGTGCGACGCGGATATTTCATGAGCTTGAGTTCAGCGGTTTGATCTGCCGAAAGAAACAGGGGCTTGGAAAACCCGCATTGATTACGCTGAATTATCCCTCTAATGCGAAGCTGATTCAGCCGAAGAAAGGCAGCTCAATATTGTCCGGATAAAGGTCGAAAACGTGGCATTTTTCGCCCCACAATCGGCGCGAAAACACAGGGGAATATCTTTTCTTATGATCGTCCCCAAATGCGCCTAAATGTTCTACAGAAGCGATAAAGGAGGTACTATGTGAACACAGAAAAAGCGAATATTCAAAACAGCATGGATGCAACCGAAATTCCGGAATACGTCTTTGAATCGCTGGCACGGAGTTTGCTTCCGGTAATTCAGAAGTACTACGAAAGCGAAGATGGCAAAAAGGCATTTGCCGAATGGAAAGCAAAGAAGGAGATTTCAGACAGTGCATCTACATAAAGAAACCGGGAGGATTGCCATGATCGGCAGTCCTCCCGGTTTCTTTATTACCAGTCTTCAACTTCTTCTATAAAAACAATAAATCCGAACCCATGACCAATCGGTACAAGGTTCGGATTATATTGTTTTGGTGGACCTGAAGGGATTCGAACCCTCGACTTCTCGGATGCGAACCGAACGCTCTCCCAAGGATGACATATTGCATCCACACGCATTTGATTCGTTGAATTTTTGCGCTATTTTATTAAATTTGGTGCCAGTTCAGCCAGAAAATGTTACACCAAAATTTCGACACATACCACTTACTTTGTTCAAGAAAATACAAGTGTCAATTATTTTCTGCTTGTTATGGATGCGAGGCCTATCACCGTATGTCCGCGCTTAGGAAAAGATGAATTGCGGCTATAATCATGCCTTGGCATGTTTCACAAAATAGAAAGCCTGAAATCATGAACTATGCCGAAAAAGACAATTTGGTTCTCTCTCGTTCGGATCCGCGGAAAGGCTGCTTATTATATTCAAGTTTCTGTTCTTTTCTGTTCTAATGATAGTATCCGATAGTGCTCCGGCATTTCCGAAGCCCATAAAGCCCTCGGACCAATCAAGAAATATCATGAATTTCCAAAGAAAAGATGCTGATATATTGCTCATGAAGATTTGTCTACCGGCCACATTGTCCGCAGCCGTTGCAGAGGGCACCTGTCTTGCAGGGAGGCTGTCCTCCCAATAGATGTAGATAAAACTCCTGACTCAGATCAGCGTTATCACCCTGTTGAGCCTTTTTGGTGTATATAGGCGATGATGATGTTGGTAGTGTTTTAGAATCGTGAGGCTGGTTCGTAGTCATATCAAATAATCTCCTTACACTTCTTTTGGCGTTTTTTCGGTGTTTGCATTTGTTTAGAGTTCCAGACATGCAGGAAGACTTTCGATAAGCTTCAGCGTGGCAGGATTTGTTGCCTCTTTGTGCCGATAAACGCAGAAATCCACCGTTTTTTCTTTTAAAAGAGGGATATAGTGGATGTATGACTCATTAAAAATTGGTTCCTTATTCATAATGACAAAGCCTTTTTCCATAATAAGCCAGTTGTAAAGCGTAAGATAGCTTGGAGCGTAGTGGATATTTGCCGGGCTGAAGCCGTTGGCCACACATTGGTCAATGATCCAACTGGTTACATTGGGGACAATGCTCCATTCCACCAGCATAAGGTCCATTCCGTCAAGTATTTTGAGGCCTTCCGCCGGATCTTTGCACTTTGCGGCCGGATGATCCCGACTGACCAGCGCGTAGCTCTGTTTTTCGGCCAGATGCTTTCGCTCAATGTTTGGATAGATGTTGTTAGGAAAGTCAAGGGAAAAGGCCAGATCAATTTTGTGAGAATTGAGTTGGTCAAACAGCTGGTTGTAAACGAGACTTACCACATTAATTTCAATGCTGGGGTTGTGGATTCGAAAATCTTTCAGAGCCTGCTTTATGGATGCTGTAATGAGGTGACCTTCTTGAATGCCGATCACCAGCCGAGAATCCATCCCGCACGCGGCATTTTGCACTGTTTCTTGGAGAATACGGTTGGCCTGTTGGACCTGTGGATAATTGTGAAGAAGGGCAACTCCGGCACTGGTAAGGTGCACGCCACGCTTGTTGCGAACAAAAAGCGGAGCATGGAATTCCTCTTCCAGGTTTGAAATACAGCGGCTTAATGCGGGCTGAGAAATGAAAAGGCGCTCTGCGGCCTGACTGAAATTCAAGGTCATTGCCACTTCGTAAAAATAGCGGTATTCCAAATCGTTCATATTGTCCTCCCCCTTCTTTTCACCGATGATTGCCTGACGCTAAAAATAGTATAGCATATCGGCAGAAGGGTTGGCAAGGTGTACAGCCACATCCTGTTGACAAGATAACTTTTTATGCATATTCTTATAAATGACTTGGCATTTCTCAAAGGGACGATTTTCTGCTAAACTATTTTTGCCGGCAAAGAAGACCTGTCCGGGCGGAAGAGGACTCTGTGCCCATTTCCTCCTCTGGACGTAGTGTTCTTCATAATACTTTGAGGAGAGTGCTTGAATATGAAAGTAAAAGATAAAAAAGTCATGCACTTTTTTATTGCTATCATTCTGGACCTTTTAATTAGCGTCTTGATACCCGCAGGCAACGGCTTGACTGACATTGGTGTGCGCGCCATTGGTGCCGCTGTTGCTACTGTTTACCTATGGACTTTTGTCGCCACAGACTGGACAAGTATACTGAGTGTTCTACTGTTTGCTGTAGCAGGGGTGATGCCGTTTGGTAAGCTTCTCACAACCGGAGCCGTTCCAGTTCTGTTGATCATTGTGATGAGTGCCGTTACGATTCCACTGAGCCGGACTGGCTTTATTTCTCGCGTGATTAACTGGGCTGTCACCCGAAAATTCCTGAAGGGTCGCCCGTGGTTGTTCTTTGCATTCTACTTTGCTGCAATCTATGTTATCGGATGTTTTCTAGATGTTGCTGCCTGCGCCTTGATCGCACTTCCTGTCGCCAGAGAGCTTTGCCGGGAGATCGGCTACGAGGATGATTCCAAGTTTGCTTCTTGTATGTATCTTGGTGTTATTTGGTTCAGTATGTGGGGCTACGCTGCCACACCGATTGCCCACACCGTATCCATTATTATCATGGGCTTGATTGAAACATATACCGGCCAAGCTATCTCTATGCTGGACTTTATGATGGTTGGCATTCCTAGCACTATTGTTCTGGGCATTCTCAGTTTCCTAGTATTCCGTTTTGTTGTTAGACCCGATGTGAGCAAGTTTGTCAACTATGATCCTGAAGCCCGTGCCAGCAATCTGAGCCGAGAAATGGGAAAAGGCGAGAAGAGCGCTGTGATCATCTTCTGCCTGATTATTTTGGGTATCTTGTTCCCCGATATTTGCCGTGGTTTCCTGCCTGAGGCCGCCGCATTTGTTTCTGGCCTGACCATCAACGCTCCCGCTGTGGTGGGCATTTCGCTTTTGTATATCTTCAAGGATGAAAACGGTGAGCGTCTGCTGGACTTCAGCAAGTCCATCCATGAGATCCCTTGGGGCGCGGCGTTGCTAGTCATGGGTATGTTCGTTGTGGCTCCCTGTCTTACGGCAGAAAACACTGGCATCCCGGTGTGGATTGCCAATGTTCTTAGTCCGCTTACGGCAAATATGACTTCTTGGATCCCCATTGTTCTTCTAGTAGCAGCTTTCTGCACAATCTTTACTAATTTTATGTCCTGCAATGCCATTGCCAATATTGCCTTCTCTCTCATTGCACCGATTGCTGTAGCACTATCTCCGATGGTCAGCGTTACTGCACTTGCTATGGTGGTAGCCATTGCGGCCAATATTGGCATCATGACGCCTGCAGCCTCCGCTGCCAGTGCGATTGTCTTGGGTAGTGGTGCATCCAGAAGTCATGCAATGAAATACGGTGCCGTTATGATTCCGATTGCTGTTATTCTTTGCCTGGCTGTGGTCTATCCTCTGGGTGTGATCCTGTTGCCCTTCTAATCCAATTAAAAAGGAGAAAACGATATGTCAACTGCTTTTTATCAGGAACCGTCAGCCAGTATTCCGGTCTACGCCTCCTGTGACATCCTCGTCGTGGGCGGAGGTGCTGCCGGACACGCCGCAGCACTGGCAGCAGCACGGGCCGGAGCAAAAAATATCATTCTTATGGAGCGATATGGCTATATGGGCGGTGATGCCACTGGCGGCTATGTTATTATGGTTCCCAATCTCAGTTGGTATGACAAGGCCTTTGTCAGAGGCATTCAGGAGGAATGGTTTACCCGTTTGGAGCATATTCCCGGTGCGGTAACCGGCCCATCTCTCAAGGAAATTGGCGGCCACGATCCAGCAAAACTTTATCGCTGGTCATCATTTCTGGATTGCACCAGCCGCAGCGATTATGAGGGAGCCAAGGAAAAATGTCTGGTGCGCGCCGTCCATTATGAGCCCAATGAGTTGAAGATCGCCATGGATCAGATGATTTATGAGGAGCGGGATGCAATTCAGGTTTGCTACCACAGCTGGGTGACCAAGCCCATTGTAGAAAATGATGTAGTTAAGGGCATAATTTTTGAGAGCAAAGAAGGGCGAAAAGCCATCCTTGCCAAAGTGGTTATCGATGCCACTGGAGACGGAGACATTTATAGCAAGTCCGGCGCCCCCTATGCCAGTTTGGCGGACGGGACGTGCCGATCTTCTACCACTGCACTGGTGTATCGTCTCGGGGGCGTGGACTGGGACGCCTATCACGAGTGGCAAAAGGTTCATCCCGTGGAGGCCGCTGCTTTTGCAACCGGCCTTTCCAAGACTGCAGGTTTCCGCGTTGTTCCCTTCCAGTCCAGCCGTGACGGTGTCTGCTGGATTGACAACTGGCATTCCAACCGAGACTGTACAGTTATTAAGGACCAGACTGCTACCGAGATCAACACCCGTATGACGATCCATGCTCTAATCGATTATATGCGGGAGTGTGTCCCCTTTGCTTTCAAGAATGCGTTCCTGTATGACATCGCGCCCCAGTTGGGCTGCCGCTGTAGCCGTCGTTTGAAGGGCGAGTATGTGATGACCGCTAACGATTTTGCTTTTGCTAAAAAGCATGATGATGTTATCGCATGGCACTCCACCATTTGCCAGATTAACGACTGTGGTCCTGTTGAGATCCCTTACAGGGCCATTCTGCCTCAGCAGGTCGAAAACTTGCTGGCACCCGGACGCCATCTGTCCACAGACGATGTGGCTATCGACTGGCTAAATCTGATCCCTCAGTGCGTTGGTACCGGTCAGGGCGCTGGCGTAGCCGCCGCTGTTGCGGTCATGGACGGGACCACCACCCATAATGTAAATATCAGAAAAGTTCAGGATATCTTGGTTGACCAGAATGTACCTCTGCCCAGAAACAGTAAGTTTGAGGCAAAGGATCCCTCCTATCAGGAACTGGTGGAGGAAAAACAGTATGGTTTGTATACAGCCGCGGCTAAGGCCGCAGCGGAAAAAAGCCTTGATACCAGAAGTTTTCGCCAGGATCACAATTATTCCTCGGACGAAGATGATGGGAAACTAGTCTGATTTTGAACGAGCTATCATCAATACCTTCTCCCACTTTGAAATGATTTGAGATAACCAGCAATGAAGCTTTACCGTTTGTGGTACTTCATTGCTGGTTTCTCATAATCGTCTATGGAAAGAGGTCAACAATATATTCCTGTTGCTTCTGCGTCGTGCCACTGACTTCATGGACTCACTTGATAGAAAACGCATAGTCTCATTTAGTGTGTTGTAACAATCAGATAATGACCGTATTTAAATTTCATATTACGCTACGCTCTTTCTGCAGGGTTTCCTGCGCGCCCCATATTCCTATTTCCCCATTCGATGAAGTATTTACACTTTATGATGACGGTAATTAGTGTATCGTAATGTAAATGTCCCTCGCTAACACAGCAATTTTATGGCACAGCACCCCCGGTTGATCCTTTTAAAGGTTTGAGTGTAATGAAAACAAAATAAATAAAGAATCTGTAAAATGGAAAGAGGAGGCCGGACGCATCCAACCTCCTCAAGTGCACTCCGAAGAGATACACCGCTATCCCTACTTAGATTATACACGATGGCACCACAATATGCAAGCCTTTTTTACCCATTAGTGTTATCATATTGGTATTACAGGATCAAAGGAATTTTTGTAAACTCTGCAACTTGGTTCGTGTGTCGGTTGGTACAATTTTTGCAAAGAGATTTATTGGTATCTGTTTGCGGAGTGCTTCTATCGCATCTTGAAATTCTGCGATAAAATGCTTGATATCGCTCTTTGGCACACCAAAGCACTTCAACAGGTAGGCCACAAGGATTATGTAGTCTGTTATGCTCTTAAACGTAATACTACGAATACCAGTTTGAATCTCTAAGCAGGCAGATAGTGAACAAAGTATCGTGATTTACAATGTGGTATTTGTGCATTCTGCAGACGTCTTATACCATAGCGTCAATAACTGACATTCGTTGCACAAAAATATGCAACCGCAGAAAAATTTATAGCTCCATCCCATTCAAATACTGCGCCTCGGAGATGTTGAAGTCGATCTGAATGCCGTAGCCGCGGGTCAGGGTCACGGCTTTGATGAGATGGGAGGCGATGAGCTTGCGCTCTGCGGGGGAGGCGGTATCGAACATCTCAGCCCAGGACAGAAGCTGCTGGTGCTGTTCCTTTAGCTCCTGTGTAAGTCTGTCGCTGTCAGCCAACCGAGTTTCCAGCGATTCGATGCTGGCAGTCAGCGATGTCATGGCCTCCTTTACGGAGTCCAGTCGGCTTTTGACCTGCTCAGGGGTGAAGGGACATTTTCCGTCCAGCGAGTCCAGCATCAAGCCCTCCCAGCGGCCTTGCTCAATGTGCTTCTTGGAAAGCTCCAGCTTGGCTTGGCGGATCTGTTGCTGCAAATCAGACGCCGTTGCACCGATCTGATTCTGGACAATGTCGTACTCGCTGACAACTCCAGCCTTTTGCAGAATATCCCGGATGAGCTTGCTGACAACGGCATCCACCTTTTCAGCACGATAGGTGGTAGGGCCACCGCAGTTTCCTTTGTGCTGGGTTCGGCTGTAGCATTTGTAGATGGCCACACGTCCATTACTGCCATCGGTGGGGTGATGGGTCTTCCGCGCTGTAGACGCAAAAATGCGGCCACCGCAGTGACCGCAATACACATTGCCGGACAGCAGAGCACTGCCGGTATTCATTCGGGGATAGCTGCGAAATGGACGGGAAACTTCTGTCTCGCTGCCATCCTTCAGCGTAATTGTCTCTGTGCCGTAGGCAGCGGCACACTTAGCCAGATAGTCCGCAGATCGCTGCTCCCGGCCTTTCTGCACACGCTGGAATTGCTCCGGCGTGATAATCTGCAAGTCCGGAAATATCTCAGAGATACTCTCGCCACTTCGGAGTACGCCGGTGTAAGCAATATTGATGAGGATGTTTTGAATGGTGGAGTAATGGAACGGCTCACCCGTGCGGAGGTTGAGAAAGCCCTCCTCTTTGAGCGTAGTGGAGGTTTTTCGGCCACCGTAGCCGTACTGGTCGGCCAAATCGAAAATGCGGCGCACAGCCGCGGCTTCCATGGGGTTGACCTCAATATCAAACAGCTCACGGTTCTTCTTGCCTATGCGCCCCTTCTTTACCAACTGATAGCCATAGGGCGCGTAACCGCCACGGAATCGCCCCTCCATAACGATCTGTCCCAGTCGGGTCTTGGTACGAATGGAGGTCTTGATGCTTTCGCCGGACGCCTGCCAGTAACGGATGTAGTTCAGCAGCTTGTCCACATGGTTATCAAACCGCTGCTGGCCTTCCTCGGCGCTCCAAACCTCGATGCCGTTGTTGACGAACCATTCCACAATGAAAGGTGTTTCGTCATCGCGCCGGCCAAGGCGGTCAAACATGAAAACAAGGAGAATGTCAAAGGTGTTCAGTGCAGCTTCACGCTGGATCTCCTGTATAGCGTCGCGCTGCTTGGCGGAGACCTTGAAGCCGGACACGCCTTTCTCGGAAAACTCTCGAACAATGTCCCAACCCATTTGTGCGGCGAACTCATGGCATCGCTGTTTTTGCATGGGGATGTCATCCTTTTCGACCTGCTTCAGCGTGGAAACGCGATACAGGCAGCAAACTCTTTTAGCCAAGGTCACGCCTCCTTACGTCTGGAGCGTCCGAACGTAGCTATTCTTCAAAATTGCTCGGACGGCGGCCACGGTATCATCCGCAGGAAATGGTGTAAAGATAAGATGCACATGGAGTCCATTTATCTCCAGCGCTATCATGTTTTTAGAAGCTGCCATAGCTTGTCCCCCTTTCTTCAGTATCCGATTCATTTGCGAAATGTTCGGCGAGGTCATTGACCGCCCGCAGACGGCCAACGACCTCGCTCAATTCATCTTCGGTCAGGGGTGTATCCCCCGTAATGATGATAGCTCCGTCAATGCAGGCGATCTGCACCTCCGCGTTCGAGTCGATGCCTGCTTGCCCCAATAGTTGCTGCGGTATGGCGATCTGCTGGGTGGTATCCAATTCAGAAAGAGATACCGATGAAACTGTGAACTCATGGTATCGGTTTGCGAGGTCATCGTCGGTGATATAAGCCACAAACACGTCCTGCCCCGCAGTCAACCCCATTTCAGTCAAGTCATCCGCCGGGATCACAAGGCGTCCGTCATCGCCAATGGTATAAGAGCTTTCAGAAATTTTAATGAGTACCCCTCCTCTTGCAGTTGCATTGATTCCTGATGGCACAAACACGGGTGCTGCGGAAAGGAGTAATTGGGGGGGGTAGGTAGTAAATATGTGAGGGGGAGAGAAAACGCAGCACCCGCGTTTCTGCCATCAGGCAAAGGCCATGGCGGGGCCGCCCCGGTTTCCCGGAACGGCCCGCGCCGTTTCTGTCGT
>ENA-ORMS01001031-ORMS01001031.1-human-gut-metagenome-genome-assembly--contig:-NODE-1031-length-24624-cov-16.291343_pt1 | contig 24624 bp, 14 predicted proteins | sample MGYA00242104_ERZ508997 | MGnify/ENA primary metagenome ERZ508997 (study PRJEB26280, sample SAMEA2338704) | human gut metagenome | biome: human gut; feature: human-associated habitat; material: faeces... | reverse complement strand
GCAGCTGATTTGTAATCAGCAGGTTAACGGTTCGAGTCCGTTTATCGGCTTTTTTTCATAAATATGAATAGTACGGGTTTTGAGACTCGTGAAATGGACCTTTAGCTCAGTTGGTTAGAGCAATCGGCTCATAACCGATCGGTCCAGGGTTCGAGTCCCTGAGGGTCCACTCTTTTGGGAATTAGATTTATATATTAAATATATATGGCCCAGTGGCTCAGTTGGTTAGAGCGTCGCCCTGTCACGGCGAAGGTCGAGGGTTCGAGTCCCTTCTGGGTCGTTACAGTAATTAGAAAGTAAGAATGAGATAGTTTGGTTATCTCATTTTTTTTGTGTTTAATTAATCGATAATACTCATAAAGTGTGTTTTATCATTACGTGTGAGCTTGAAAAACTAAAAAATCTAAAAAAAGACACTTAAGTACAGGCTATTCGACATTTATTATAATGTAAAGAAAAGCTAAAGGAGCATAGAATGAAAATTTCAATGCTGGTGAAACGACTGTTTCTTATATCAGTCGTAATATCTGTACTGGTCTTTAATTTAAGTACAGGAATATTTCTTGCAGATTCTATGATATCTACAGAAGATCGATTCGGAAGCGATTATTCTATCGCACATATTCTTGGAAATTATAGTTATTTTGTTAATGGGAATATGAGTGGAAATGCAGTGGCACATACGTCCGGAGCAATCATTGTAGGTGGCGAATTGGATTTTACAGCATCCGGCTTTGGAAATATTATGGTGACACCATCCTATATAAACCATATAAAAGGCTTAGGATATATGAATGCCCCATTTCCGGGCACAGAATATCTACAGGAGAAACGGGTTGTTTATTATGGCACGGTAGATACATCCGTGCCAGGATATCTGTTCTATAATGAAGGAGAAAACAATACCAAGGATAATGTACTGTTCTGTAATCCGGATTATATTAATGTAGGAACTGCTATGCAGGCGGTCAGAACCGAATCGGCAGCAATGGCAGCATCCGGTAATAGGGATGCATATATTTATGAAGCAGGTGAGGTGAAGATTGATTTTAAGAAAGCGACCAGTGTAACAGTTTCTGAGTCATTGGCACAGATTCAGAAAATCACACTGGAGAATATCACGATTGACGAATTGATGAAAGCGAGTTATATAGTCTCTTTTACAGGAAGTGGCGCAGGTAATATAAATGCACAGATGATATGGCTGAATGGAAAGACGTTGGATCAGCAGTTTAAGGAATATGCAATCGCACACAGCGAAGGCAGTGCATCTACCGGAGGGCAGTATTATCTGCAGGGAATGAATTTAATCTGGAATTATCCGAATGTATCTGAATTGACATATTGTAATCTAAATGGGCATCTGATAGCACCGGATGCACATGTAAGTGTAGTAGGTGGACGCCATGAGGGCGGTGTCATCGCAGCTTCTCTGCATACAGAATCAGAAGCTCATTTTTATCCATACCACCCGAAGGAGCCGGGGATGACGACTGAAGACAGAGGAACGACTACGACCGAGAAAGGCGGAACAACGACGACTGAGAGCGGCGGAACAACTACGACCGAAGACAGAGGAACGACTACGACCGAGAGCGGCGGAACAACGACGACTGAAAACGGTGGAATGACTACGACTGAAGACAGAGACACAACTACGACAACGGAAGGCGGCGGCATTACCACAACAGAAAAAGAAAAGGCATCAACGACAGCAACTCAAAAAGCTCCGGTATCCGTAAAGGCGGTTCAGACCGGAGACAATACAGTTCCGGTGACTGCCGGTATAGCAGCCGGAATCAGTATTCTTATTTTGATTCTGGATGTTCGGTTGAAGAATCATGGGAAACAGTCGTAGAAGCTGTCTGTTCCGCAAACTTTTTCAGAATAGGAATGATTACGGTTTCTAACTGATCTTCCGGAATTTTCTGACATAGGATATTAATCTCACGGTAGGAATCCTTGAGTGAATATTCACGGTCAAAGAAGGTAGAAAGTGATATGCCAAAGTAATCGCAAATACGAACCAGAATATCATAAGGGACACCCTGTTTTTCTCTGCGGACATCTGCGAAATATCCTTTATTCAGATGTAATTCCTCACATAAATGGGAGGCAGAGATATCGGAGGCATCGATTAATTCAAAGATGCGTTCCCGAATGTAATTTTCGTTCATAGTTTCAACTCCTTTATAAATAAGTATAAACGATTGAAAATATAACGATACGGAAAATATCCGAAAATAATATAGTATAAATAAACAGTAAATAGGATAAAATCCGAAACAGGAGTAAGGCATATAAATAAAATGTATAAAATTAGTTAAAGCTAACCAAAAGGATGGATTTTTGAAATCTAATCTGTTAAAATGCAAATGAATCATATTATGCCATGGCATGTGAAGCTACAGGGGCATATTAAGTATGTCGGAAAGGGTTAAAAGGTATAAATTATGTACTTAAATATTGCAAAGGGATTATTGATTCCGTTTTTAGGAACTTCGTTAGGAGCATTGTGTGTGTTGTTTATGAAAAGGGAAATGAATGATCAGGTTCGGAAGGCGCTGACAGGATTTGCTGCTGGTGTTATGGTGGCGGCCTCTGTCTGGAGTCTGATCATTCCGTCAATCAATCAGTCAGAAGCTATGGGAAAAATGGCATTTGTTCCAGCAGCAGTTGGATTCTGGCTAGGTATTTTGTTCCTGTTATTTCTGGATACAGTTACGCCACATCTGCATATGAATAGTGATGAACCGGAAGGACCTAAGAGTAATCTGAAGAATACAACCAAGCTGGTTTTGGCGGTGACCATTCACAATATTCCGGAAGGAATGGCTGTTGGTGTGGTTTATGCCGGATTGTTAGCCGAACAGTCAGAGATTACAATGCTTGGGGCATTGGCATTGTCACTTGGAATTGCAATTCAGAATTTCCCGGAAGGAGCGATTGTGTCTATGCCATTGCGAAGCCAGGGAATGAGCCGGAGAAAAGCGTGCTTATATGGGATAGCATCCGGAGCGGTAGAACCGGTTGCTGCATTGATCACAATCTTGTTGTCATCTATCTTGGTGCCGGTATTGCCATATTTCTTAAGCTTTGCAGCCGGAGCAATGTTATATGTTGTGGTTGAAGAGCTGATACCGGAAATGGCAGAAGGAAAGCATTCCAATATTGGAACACTGATGTTTGCAGCGGGGTTCTCAATTATGATGATTCTGGATGTGACACTTGGTTAATGGAAATAGCTTAAAATAACTCCGAATAACTCCGAATATGCAAAAATCGGTTGAAAATATAGAAAAGAACCGATACAATGATATTATGTATAGTTTTACATATTCGGAGTTATAGGTGAGGTGACGGAATGAAACGGAATTCAATGATGCAACTATGGCTGTCACTGGTATTGTTGACAGTGATATTGGTCGTATCAGTACTGTTTTATATTGACAATCTGAATGAGAATTTTGAACGGGAGGTCTTTCGGACGCTGGAGGAGGTGTCTTCACAGGAGGCGATGGCGATTGAAACCGAGATTCAGCGGAAGCAGGATATGCTCTCGGATCTGTCGCATGTTATGGAAATCGATATAGATGCAGAACCGGATGCTATATTGAAAAGTGTACATACACAATTGCAGCCAATTGTAGAAGAGAATGGATTACGCGGTATGGGAGTCGTCCTGGAAGATGGGAGGGCATATTCAACCAGAGGCGAGATCATGGATATAAAGGATCAGGAATTTTATCAGAGGGCATGGAACGGAGAAAGTGTATTATCCGGAAGAATTACATTGAATCGGGTGGCGAAGGACTATGTGAATGTATATGCAACACCGATTCATGATGAGAAAACCGGTGAGGTGATCGGCGTTCTGTATGCAACGTATAATACGAGAAATTTCAGATCTACGATGGAGACTCCATCCTTTCACGGCGAAGGATACTCCTATATGGTAGATGCGAAGGGAGATACCGTAGTGGATTCTTCGCACGCAACTTCTTTCCAGAATATGGAAAATATTTTTACTTCTATTGAAGAAGCGGATGGAAAGAATGCAACGATGGCAAATGAACTGCGTCAGCTGATGGAACAACGAGAGGCAGGAAGGATTGTGTTCCGAAATAAAGTAGACAAGTATCTGTACTGCTATCCGTTATCTGTCAATAACTGGTATCTGTTGACGGTTGTTCCGGTGAGTGTGGTAGATACCCAGATTAATGTTGTGGTACGGAATACGATCATTCTGGTCGTGGTGCTGGCGGGTATCTTTATTGCTATGATCCTGCTGCTTGTGAATCAGTACAGAAAGAAGCAGGCAGAGTTAAAGACCCTGGCATATGTAGATCCGGTAACCGGTGGTGATACGTTTGCAAAATTCCAGATGGACTATGAAGAGACAGTCAGTGGCTGCCCCAATGTGTCATTTGCGCTACTATCGTTGGACCTGAACCGGTTCAAGATGATCAACGATATGTACGGGAGTGAAGAAGGGGATCGGATCCTTCAGAACATGGATCGGATCTGGAAGGAAATCTTCCGGGAGCATGAGTATTGCGGACACAGAATGGCAGATCGTTTTGCAGTTCTTCTGACCTATCAGAGCAGGGAGGAACTGGAGCTCCGGATTCGGGATTATCGGAAGCTGCTCCGCGAAACAACGAAGAATCGATATAATCTGAGCCTGAGAATCGGAGTTTATCTGCTGCAGGGAACGAAGGAGTCATTCTCAACAGCATATAGCCGCTCTATGATGGCATTTGCCGCAGCAAAGGATTCCGAGAAGCATTTTTACGCATTCTATAATGAAGAAATGGAAGAACAGCTTATTTGGGAAAAGCTGGTAGAGGATGATTTTGATACCGCATTGAAAAATAAGGAATTTGTGGTGTTCTATCAGGCCAAAATAAATTCAGAAACACAGCAGATCACAGGTGCAGAAGCACTGGTGCGCTGGATTCGTCCGGACGGAACAATTATTCCGCCGGGAAGATTTATACCGGTGTTGGAGAATAATGATTCTATTGTAGAGCTGGACCGTTATATGTTCCGTGAGGTATGTCTCCAGCAGAAGCAGTGGCTGGATGAGGGGAAGTCAATTGTTCCGGTATCTGTCAACCTTTCCAGAGTACAACTGGCTGATCGGAATCTGGTTGATTATTATCAGAGGATTCTGGATGAGACCGGATTACCGCCGGAATATATCGGACTGGAGTTTACAGAGAGTGCAATGTTTAATAATGAAGAGATTCTGAGAGATACGGTAGATCGTCTTCATGATATGGGAATGAAGGTTTTGATCGATGACTTTGGCGTGGGATATTCTTCCATGATGTCATTAAAGGTCATTCCGGTCGATATATTGAAGGTGGATAAGAGCTTTATTGACAGCATCGGAGATGAACGTGGTGATAAGATCGTCATCAGTATTATCGAGTTCGCAACTTCTCTTGGTATGAGTGTTACGGCTGAGGGTGTGGAGAACGATGAACAGTATCAGTTCCTGCAGGCGCATCGTTGTGATGATATTCAGGGATACTATTTCTCAAGACCGGTTCCGGCAGATGAATACGAGAAGCGGTTTCTGAACCGCCGGGCAATCGGATAAGGAACAGACTGAAAAGAGTGGAAAAATCTGTCCATACATGATATAACATTGTAAGACTGACAAAATTAGGAGGCTGTTATGGCACAGGAGTACCAAAAGGAAATTGAAAAACGAAGAACATTTGCGATTATATCACACCCGGATGCAGGTAAGACAACATTAACCGAGAAATTCCTGCTTTATGGTGGGGCAATCAATACAGCCGGTTCGGTAAAGGGAAAGGCAAATTCCAAATATGCGGTTTCTGACTGGATGGGCATTGAGAAGGAAAGAGGTATTTCAGTTACCTCGTCTGTATTACAGTTTAATTATGATGGATATTGTATTAATATTCTGGATACTCCGGGACATCAGGATTTCTCGGAGGACACTTATCGTACCCTGATGGCAGCGGATTCTGCGGTAATGGTAATCGATGCATCAAAGGGTGTTGAGGCGCAGACCATTAAGCTGTTTAAGGTATGTGTTATGCGTCATATTCCGATCTTTACATTCATTAACAAGATGGATTTGGAGGCAAGAGATTCTTTTGAGCTGTTAGATGATATTGAGACGGTACTGGGTATCAGGACCTGTCCAATCAACTGGCCGATCGGAGCCGGTAAGCGGTTCAAGGGCGTATATGACCGGGAAACGAAGCAGGTATCTATGTTCCGGGCAGTATCCGTAGGTGGTGCAAAGTCTGCTGCAGAGACCGATTATGACCTGAATGATCCTGCACTGAAGGAAGCTGTTGGCGATGAGTTATATCAGCAGTTGCTGGATGAAGTAGAACTGCTGGATGGAGCCAGTGATACCTTTGATCAGGAACTGGTAGATCAGGGAAAGCTGTCTCCGGTATTTTTCGGATCAGCACTTACGACTTTCGGTATCGAGACATTTCTGGAGCATTTCCTGAAGATGACGAAGTCACCGCTTCCGAGAATGTCAAATGAAGGTTTGATTGATCCAGTCGAGTCACCGTTCTCCGGATTTATATTCAAGATTCAGGCAAATATGAATAAGGCACATCATGACCGGATCGCATTTATGCGGATCTGTTCCGGCAAGTTCGATGCAGGCAAGGATGTCTATCATGTGCAGAGCGGTCGAAAGCTGAAGCTGTCACAGCCACAGCAGATCATGGCACAGGATCGGAAGGTAATTGAGGAAGCATATGCGGGTGATGTAATCGGTATTTTTGATCCGGGTATTTTCTCAATCGGTGATACAATCTGTACGCCGGGAAAGAAGTTCGAATATGAGGGAATCCCGACCTTCGCACCGGAGCATTTCTGCCGACTGGTATCCCTGGATTCCATGAAACGGAAGCAGTTCATGAAGGGTGTTACCCAGATCGCACAGGAAGGTGCGATTCAGATATTTAAGGATTATTCTCTGGATATGTCAGAGATTATCGTCGGTGTTGTCGGTGTTCTGCAGTTCGATGTGCTGAAGTATCGTCTGGAGAATGAGTATAACTGTGAGGTGCGTCTGGAGCCACTGCCATATAATTATATCCGTTGGGTAAAGGACCCGGCTACAGATCTGAATAAATTAAAACGGATCAGTGACTGCAAGAAGGTAAAGGATATGAAGGATAATCCGTTGCTTCTGTTTGCCAATGAGTGGTCTATCCGAATCGTTCTGGAGAATAATGAAGGACTGGAGCTGGAGGATTTCAAGAAGAACTGATTTTACGTGAATATTACAGAATCGTAAGAAGTTTGTAAATTGTTATGTATATAGAAATCAAGTATAATAAAGTAGCGGAGTACAATTACTTCCGGTTTGTAAGAAAGGGGAGTTGTGTATGCAGATAGGAACTGTGGTCATTATATGGCTGGCACTTGTATTATTGTTTGTTATTATAGAGATCATGACTCTGGGGCTGACCAGTATCTGGTTTGCGGCAGGAGCATTGGTATCGGCACTGGCAGCAATGTTCGGCGCACCGGTCTGGTTGCAGGTGATACTGTTTATTGTAGTATCGGCGGTTTTATTGGCATGTACCAGAAAGTTTGCAGTGAAACATCTGAATAACCGGTTGGAGAAGACGAATGCAGAGAGTCTGGTAGGAAAGCAGTCGATTGTAATTGAGACGATTGATAATGTGGCACCAAGTGGAAAAATCCGAATCGGTGATGTGGAATGGACTGCCAGAAGTGTAACAGACGGAATCGTGATTCCGAAGGATCAGAAGGTTGTAATCCGGGAGATTTCCGGTGTGAAATGTATGGTTGAGCCTGTTGACGGGACCTCGACAGAGACAGCAGCAGAGGAGACCAGATAATGTATGGAGTGATTGCCGGAAGGGCAGTTCTTTATAATGAATAAGAATGATGGAGGTATTTCAATGGGAATTATTGGAACAGCTGCAGCAGGAGCAGCATTAGCAAGCGGTATGATTGGATTTACGATTTTTATTGTTGTAATTCTGATTATCATTGCAGTATCCTGCATTAAGATCGTACCACAGGCATATGCGTATGTTGTAGAGCGACTGGGAACCTATCGTGGAACATGGTCCGTAGGTCTTCATTTTAAGGCGCCGTTTATTGATAAGGTAGCAAAGCGTGTGACCTTAAAGGAGCAGGTAGTTGACTTCGCACCACAGCCGGTTATCACAAAGGATAATGTAACGATGCGGATCGATACGGTTGTATTCTTCCAGATTACAGATCCTAAGCTGTTCTGCTATGGTGTTGAGAATCCGATCATGGCAATCGAGAACCTGACAGCTACCACACTTCGTAACATCATCGGTGATCTGGAGTTAGACCAGACACTGACATCCAGAGAGACCATTAATACCAAGATGCGAGCAACCCTGGATGAGGCAACCGACCCATGGGGTATCAAGGTTAACCGTGTCGAGCTTAAGAATATTATTCCACCGGCAGCCATTCAGGATGCCATGGAGAAGCAGATGAAGGCAGAGCGTGAGCGTCGTGAGCAGATTCTGATCGCAGAAGGTGAGAAGAAGTCTGCAATCCTTCGTGCAGAAGGTCAGAAGGAGTCATTGATCCTTCAGGCAGAGGCTGATAAGCAGGCAGCAATCCTTCGTGCAGAGGCAAAGAAGGAGGCTACAATCCGTGAGGCAGAAGGTCAGGCACAGGCCATCGAAGCAGTGCAGAAGGCGAATGCAGCCGGACTTGCTTATTTGAACGAGGCAAATCCAAGCGATGCAGTTATTCAGATCAAGAGTCTGGAGGCTTTTGCAAAGGCAGCAGACGGTCAGGCAACAAAGATCATTATCCCTTCTGAAATTCAGGGGTTGGCAGGTCTGGCAAAATCTGTAGTAGAAGTAGCAGCAGAGAAATAGAAAGAACATGGCAGAGGCGTAGCAGCTTTCGGGTTGCTACGCTTTTTGTGTTATTTCGGTGCAACTGCCGGGATTATAGTTGAGTATGGAAAAACAGACTCTGACATGATAAAATATCTGTATATGACGAGAATGATGTTCAGGAGGCAGATTATGATTCAGAAGATAACATTAATTGGACTGGGGGCGATGGGGTCGTTCTTTGCACCGAGATTGCAGGCCTGCTATGGAGATGATTTCCGGGTGCTTGCAAACGGAGACCGGAAGAAACGACTAGAGACCGAGGGTATCTGGGTAAATGACAGACAGTATTTCTTTCCGATAATTGATTCTGAGAATCGGGAGCCATCGGATCTGATCATTATAGCAACGAAGGATACCGGACTTAATCAGGCATTGGAGGATATCCGAAATCAGGTGGGTGTGCATACCATTATCATGGCGGTGCTGAATGGAGTAGAATCGGAGGAGAAGGCTGCCGCAATCTATGGATGGGAGCATGTGATCTATTCCCTGATGCGGATGTCAGTAGTGATGCAGGATCATAAGACACATTATGATCCGGAGGGAGGCAAGGTGCATTTCGGTGATAAAGAGGGGCATGGCAGTGGGGATAGCTTTGTACCATCCGAGCGGGTTGCAATGGTGGCCGAAGTGTTTAAAAAAGCAGGTATTCCATATCAGGTAGAAGAGGATGTATTATTCTCTATGTGGTGGAAATTCATGGCAAATGTAGGAGAGAACCTGACCTGCGCGTTGTTAAGTCTGCCGTTTGGTGCATTCCGTTACAGTGAGGATGCAAACTGGATCCGGCATGCAGCCATGGGAGAGGTCGCAGCGATTGCAAATGCGAAGGGAATCATGCTGGGTGAAAAGGAAATGAAGGCGCAGGACTATGTAATGACGCATGTAGGACCGCATAATAAGCCGTCTACACTGCAGGATCTGGAGAACCACAGGAAAACAGAGATAGAAATGTTCTCCGGCATGGTATGCCGTATGGGTAAGGAATTAGGCATTCCGACTCCGGTAAATGAAGTGTTCTACCATGGTATCCGGGCATTGGAGAATAAATATTTGAAATATGATGAATGGAAACTGATTCAGGAGGATCTGCACTGATGAGCCAGGAGATAAGAACCGGGAAGAAAAGGAAGACCGGGGATGAAATGCATAAAAGTGAAGTGCACAGAAACGGAACCGCTACCGGCGGCTGCCCGTATGTAAAGAAGTGTGGCGGCTGCAATATGCTGGATGGAGATTATGTCGGTCATTTAAAGCTGAAACAGAAGCTGGTCGAGGGGTATCTGCAGGGAATCTGTAAGGTCATGCCGATCACCGGAATGCAGGATCCGTATCATTATCGGAATAAGGTGCATGCAGTCTATGCAAATACCAAACAGGGTGTTATTTCCGGTGTGTATCAGGAAGGGACACACCGGGTAGTGCCGGTGGAGGAGTGCCGGATCGAGGACCGGAAAGCAGATCAGATCATTCAGGATATTCGTGGACTGTTAAAATCATTCCGTATGAAGGCTTATGATGAGGATCGGGGTTTCGGGTTCCTGCGGCATGTGCTGATCCGTCGTGGATTCCACAGTGGAGAAATCATGGTTGTGCTGGTGACCGGCACACCGGTATTTCCATCCAAGAATAATTTCATAAAAGCATTACGGAAGCTGCATCCGGAGATTACAACGATCATTCAGAATATTAATGACCGGAAAACGAGTATGGTACTTGGAGAACGTGAGATTCTGTTATATGGAAAGGGTTATATCGAGGATCAGCTGTGCGGGAAGACATTTCGTATTTCGGCAAAGTCGTTTTATCAGGTAAATCCGGTGCAGACAGAGTTTCTATACGGAAAGGCTGTGGAGCTGGCCGGTCTGACCGGAAAGGAACGGGTCATAGATGCGTATTGCGGAATCGGAACGATCGGACTCATTGCGAGTGACGGAGCAGCAGAGACACTGGGAATCGAACTGAATCCGGATGCTGTCCGGGATGCCATCCGCAATGCAAAGGTAAACGGTGTGAAAAATATCCGGTTCTATCAGGCAGATGCCGGAGCCTATATGGTTCAGATGGCAGAGCAGGGGGAGCATGCAGACGTGGTATTCATGGATCCTCCGCGAGCCGGTAGTGATGAGGCATTTCTGTCTTCTGTCGTGAAGCTGGCACCGGAACGGATCGTGTACATCTCCTGCAATCCGGAAACTCTGGCACGGGATCTGAAATATCTGGTGAAACAGGGGTATGTGGCCGGAGAGGCATGGCCGTATGATATGTTCCCGTGGACGGGGCATGTGGAGAGCATCGTGCTCTTGTCCCACAAGTCACCAGATAGCCATATAGATGTGAAAGTTGAATTTGGAGAAGGTGAAGAAAAGGTACCTTTAGGTAAAATTGCGGAGCGGGCAAAGCAATATCAGCCGGCTCCAAGGGTTACATATAAAATGATACAAGAATATATTGAAGAAAAATATGGCTTCAAAGTACATACGGCATATATCGCAGAGGTAAAAAGAAATTTAGGATTGCCGATGTATGATGCACCTAATATGGTAGAAGAGTTGAAACAGCCGAGAAGGCATCCGACGGCGGAGAAAGTAGAAGCGATAAAGGATGCATTAAAACATTTTGGGGTGATTTAATATGAGCGTTATTTATATGTTATTTACTGTGAGCTTTGATTATAATAACTATTGAAGAAATTATATCAGTTATTTGGAGGTCAAATGGAATGGGAAATGATATATTTAGCGCGGTAATTGAGCTCAACAAGATTAGACAGCAGGCATATGAAATATATTTACCCATAGTGGAGGAATTGTGCAACAGAGAGGTATCAGAAGAAGAATTGTCTCATTGTCTCGATTACTTATTAGATTTCGCAGATGATGCGAGTATGCTGGAATTGTATAAAAAGTTGTGCAGAAGATTTGTATACACATATCCTGGATGTATAAATTTTTATGTCAATGCCTATAAAGAGATGTGGGAAAAAACAGAATTCTGAAAGGGGTTTACATGAATCAACTTATAAAAATGGATGAAGAGTATAGGAAGTGGATTGAGGACATAGGAAAACGCTATAAACAGAGACAGATTAAGGCATCTGTTTCTGTTAATCAGGAAATGATTGGTTTCTATTGGTCTATAGGAAGAGATATTGTAGAAAAGTCGGCTGAAAGTAAGTGGGGCAGTGGATTTTTTGTTAATTTAAGTAAAGATATGAGAACAATTTTGCCAGGGGTTCAAGGCTTATCAAGTTCGAATCTCAGATATATGAAGAAATTTTATGAATTGTACAGTGATCCAATTCTTCCACAATTTGTGGAAGAATTGAAGAGCAAAGAGGATTCAATAAATGTTCCACAACTTGTGGGAGATTTATCGGATAAAGAATTGTTTTCGATTCCGTGGGGACATCATAGAGCTATCATTGATAAATGTAAATTGGACAGGGAAAAATCAATATTTTTTGTGAAGAAAACGATTTTAAATAATTGGTCAAGGGCAGTACTTTTAAATTTTCTTGATACCGATTTATATGAGCGTCAGGGAAAAGCAATTTCAAACTTTGAATACGCATTGCCTGAACCACAAAGCGACCTTGCACAGGAAATAACAAAGGATCCATATAATTTCGACTTCGTAGCAATCAGAGAAGATTATAGTGAGAAAGAGTTAAAAGACGCATTGATGGACAACATCACAAAATTTCTTATGGAACTTGGAAAAGGGTTTGCTTTTGTTGGAAGAGAATATACAATACCGATTGAAGGAACAGAGGAAAAAATAGATCTTTTATTTTATCATCTGTATTTGCATTGTTACGTTGTTGTTGAAGTTAAAATAGTAGCTTTTACATCGAGAGACATTGGACAGATTGGTACATATGTGAATATTGTGGATGATTTGGTCAAGACAGATTTTGATGCAAAAACAATTGGTCTGATTATATGCAAAAGCAAAAATAATATCCTTGCAAAATATGCGGTAAATAGTTCAAAAGAACCGATAGGAATATCTGAGTATAAGTTGTCAAATTTATTGCCTGTGGAATATAGAGCTTCTATGCCAACGATAGAAGAAATTGAGAATGAACTCAGGTAAATATTTTAAAAGAAACTAACGGATAAGGAGCATTGAATATATGTTGAATTCAAACGAAAGAATGGGTTTCATAATTGAATATATGTCTTCATATGATGAAAAAATCAAAATGGCAAATAAAAACGGATTATTTGATGCTGCAAAAATGTTTGAGTTATTTGCGATTGAGGTATGTAATGTATGGTTCGGACAGAAGTTTAGTAATCTGAATGACGAGACGGCAACTTATCCATATGTAGATTTGATATCAGAAAACAGAGAACTTTTAGTGCAGGTAAGTACTGTACAAGATGTACCAACAAAAATAAAAACTACATTGGAAAAGATAAGGGATTCAAAAGATAAAAAATGCTCGGACTTAAAGAATATTGTATTTTTTGTACTTAGTAATAATAGTATTGATAAGGTGAGAGAGTATAGTGGGGATAATCAAATTGGGAGTATTTCATTTACTATTAAAGATAATTTGATTACTACAAATGATATTATAACTAAAGCACAAAATGATCTTAATTTTCAGAAGAAATTATACAAGGTATTAAAGGATGAGTATGAGAACTTTAATATTAATATCAGAAAATTTAAAGGTGCATTGGAACTTAGTAATTCGGGGTTGAAAAATATTGAAGGATTGATTAACGGAGAGTATGAAATCGATAGAAATGAATTTCTTGAAAAAATAACAAAAGACAATGAGCGATATATTTCAATACAAGGTGGAGCTGGTAGCGGTAAATCTGTTTTATGCAAAAAATATGTTGAAAATGAAAAATTGGTTTTATATGCTCGTGCTGAAAGATTTTTGGAAGAAAGTCATATTGACGACATTTGGGGTTGCTGTATCCAAGACGTTTTAGAGTGCATTAATGGAAAGAAATTAATATTCTTTATTGATGCTCTCGAGTTTATTGCGGACTGTGCCGAAACAAAATTTGAATTATTACAGTATTTGTATGATATGGCGGCAGAATATCAAAATGTGTACATAGTAACATCTTGTAGAACGAGTGATAAAAATGCTTTTATTAAACTGGAAACAAATTTTTCAATAAAAATTTATGAAGTTGGCGATATAACAGAAGATGAACTTGCATTGCTTATGAAGCAATATCCGATTATTCATAAAATGTATAAAACAAATTCATATGTTGATTTATTAAAATCGCCCTTTTATATAAACTTGATAGTTAGTAATTCGATGGATATTGATAATATAGGTGATGAAAATTCTCTAAGAGAATATATTTGGAAAAACATAATATGTTTGGAGGAAAAATCTCGAATGTATGGTATACTCAGTAACAAAGTTATTGAAACTGTTGAGAAGATTGTGTTTGAAAGAGCTAGAAAATTTATGTTGGGTATTCATAAGGACGATATAGATAGAGACATAATGCATGCATTGCTTTCAGAAGGTGTAATTGCTCAACAAGGAGATTATATTAGACTGAAATATGATATTTTCGAAGATATTTGCTTTGAACATTATTTTGATAAAGCTTTTGATTTGTGCAAAGGGAAGTATAAGACCTTCTATGATGAAATAGAAAATCTTGGGCGATGTGTGTATAGACGGTATCAGATTTGGATTTCAAATAAAATGTTTATACAGGTAAATAGAGATAAGTTTTTATATATCCTTACTTTTTCTGATGAGATTCCGCAAAGTTGGAAAAGGCAAACAGAAATCGGAATTGTTAAGTCAAGGTTTTGTGATAATTATTTCGAAGAACAAGGGTCGGAGATTCTGGAACAAGGCATGTTGTTCGACTTTGTGAAGAATATTAATTTGTTCGCATTTGAAGGTGAGTTATTACATATTAGACAAGAATCACCACAAATGAAATTGTCCCCAATTGGTAATGGAAGACCATGTATTATTCGACTTTTGAAAAACGAAGAAATATATAAGAAAAATATAATCGGAAGAGATGATATAGTTAAGTTATGCTTGGATTATGCGAAACAAGAAGATAAAGTGGCAGTTATTGCTTCAGATGCATGCGCTATGATGGAATATTATGTGGAATATTCGTTGCAGGAATCTGAGCAAGAAAACTATTATAAAATCATAGATGAAATATCGTCTTGCTTGGAAGCACTTTATCGAATGGCAGATAACTCAGAAGAGTGGTTAAAAAAGTTTTTTAATACATTGATTAATAATTATATTAATGGAAATAGAAAAAGTATGCGTAAGTCAGAAGATATTATGGAATGGACATTGAAGAATGCTTATCCTGCTTTGGTAACTGGATTAGCAAGCGAATTGTGTTCGATAGCTGATATACTATGGTTACGTGGAAAAGTAGATGCAGAGGAATTTGATTTCTATAGAGCCGATAGACTGTCTAAGGGTTTTGAATATGGATTAAGTGAGAAAGCTGAACATTATAATTATTTATATAGAACAGTGTACGAGAATGCATTTTTATGGAATCTGTTTCGATTGAATTTTAAAGTGGGATTTCATTGGGCAATTCAATTTATAAATAGGGTAATATTAGAATATGCAACTAATAATCCTGAATATGTAATAAAAATCAAAGTAAAAATTAGTGAGAGTAATGCAATAAAGGAATATTGGGGAAATGGAAACATGTGGCTTGCAGGGATTAGAGATCACAATGTACCTACCTTAATAGGAGATGTTATTTTTTGTCTTAAAGAGGCTATAATAAGCAGTTTGGAGATTTGTAAAAAGGATCATGAATTCACTGTTGCATTTGCAAATTATGTCAAAGAAACTATTTATTCAAAATCAAATAATATAGTATTGCTTACAATCATTGAGAGTATAGGAATGCACTTTGAAAACGAATTACCGGGTTATGCTTTGGATTTGGCTACAAGCATAGAACTTGTTCATTGGGATACCACAAGATATATGTTGTACAAAAAAAATCCGACAAAAGAGTTGCTCGAAAGGCAAATTCTTAAGACCATGGGGATACCTGAGCTTAAAGATAGATATGAGTTGGATAAAAAATGTGATTTGAGTATACAAGAATATGTATCTCATACACAGATATATTTTGATTCAATGGTTCAGGATAAATGCTATGGAATTCTTGATTATTTATATTCAATTATAAAAAATGATGCAGAAAATGCACAGGACTATTTACAGATTCAAAAAATGGATATGCGTGGTGCAAAAGCAACCAAGATAACCGACAATATAATTATGTTAGAACCCCAAATATCAGGGGAAGCAGAAAAAATTGTTCTAAGACAAGAAGAATTCAATAAACCTAAGCAGAGATTAAATGCGGCGATTAAAAAGTGTAATGATAATATGGTGTCTGGGCAGATTGACTTGCCATCAACTCTTGATGCAATTAAAGTTATTTTAGAATTGATGAAGGATACTGATATGGCATTTCAATATGAAAATCTTTTGATACTTTTAATTGCTAGTGCAATAAATCATCAAGAATTAGAAAATGAGAAAAGGGAAAAGTTTTGCACAATATGGATTAACGGAATAGAGAAATTGTTTTCTAATGGAAGCTTTTTGGCAGATATTGCACTTATGCCAGTTTTATTGAATCAATTGGAAAATGACGTTGCTATTGGGATAAAAAATAAAATAAAGAAAATTGTGTTGGATTGTTTGATGTATAAGGGGCAACATGGTGTTATTGATGAAATGGCTAAATACGTGAAGAGATATTTAGCTAATCACGAGACTTTGGCACAAGCGGTATTTAATACAATTATTAAATTATCTGAAGATCAGATGAAACATCAAAAATATAATGCTAATTATTTGAAAGTGAGTAAGAAAGATAAGGAGTTTATATTTAATCCTAATATGCAACCTAAGTTGTCAGGAATAGATCGTTATATCAAAGATGATGATGGAAATTGTTATACTAGTCGCGAAGAGGAGATAATAGATAGGTATCTGCTGCAGGAAGAATCTTTAGAGATAGATGTTTTTGATATGAGTAACTATGATATATCTACAATATGCTATGTTGCAAATTGCGGCCTAAATTTTACGAATGAATCTTTTAGAATGGTTATTCATGAAATTTTGCTATGTGTGATTGATATTTGGAAATATACTAAAAAAAATTATAATGCTCACGAAATTTTTGATGTTTACCAAGAACATGAAATCATAGAGCTGTTTCAGCGGGAAATGATTCAAACCCAAGATGATGCAAAAATGGCAATCGATATATTATTTGAAGAGATTGATTTTACAAAATTTACAACAGATACAATTGAGTTCTATCAAGATATCTTTGGCAATTTTTTATGTGAATTTTTTGACTCATATGTTGACTCAAAAAGAAGAAATATATGTAAAAAGAAAATTCTATATATTGAGAAAAAAGTAAATGACATTGATGAGGAGTATGTTCGAATACAGTTATATAAATCTCTTATGCTTTCTGTAACGAGATATTGCACGGGAGACTGGAGTAAAATCAAAACAAATTATTCATACGTAGATAAGCAATTTTTGAATAAGCAATTTACAAAGTATGGAAAATATCACATAAAGGAACTGTTGAGAACGATTTACCAAATGCATATGGATGAATTGCTGCCAGAAATATTAATTTCTATTAGAAATAGCTTTCAAAATGCAAAATCTGAAGTAAATAAATTTAAAAAATCAATAAGAGAACAAGAAGCAATAGTACAGTTGATTATCCTTAAATCCTTTATTACATATAGTGATAAAATTAAACAGGATCAAGAACTTATTGAAGCATATGAAGATATACTTGAAATATTGATTAATTTAAATTATGAGCAGGCGGCTGTTATTTTGGATGAGTTTAGGATTCATTAATGGATGCAGGTTATTATTCATCTGAAATAAATATAATAAGAGATGCATGTTCGCTAAATGATATTTGTGGATGGTATCGTCAAGGTTAGATTTTGTGGGAAAGTGGTAATACAGTTGAGACGGTATGCCTTCTGTCAAGAAAAGCCCAGTTTAAGCGGGTTTGAGGGCACTTTTGAAGGAAACATATCTACTTATGTAGATGTAAGTGAAATATAGGTGATAATAGTAAAAAATTATATTGGAGGTAATATGAAACAGGCGATTGTAAATTTCTGCAAGTCAATGGATACAGGATTATTCTTGTTAGACATGCCGACCGGATTTGGAAAAACATATAGTGTACTTGATTTTATGGTCGACAATTATGATGCGCCTGAATTCAAAGATAAGAAGATTTTCTTTGTTACAACCCTTAAGAAAAATTTGCCGGATAAGGAGTTGCGTGAACATTTTGCAAAGCGCGGTAAAGTAGATGATTATGATAAATATTGTCTACGAATAGAAGCTAATGCAGATATGGTTGTAGAAAAATTAGATGAATTATATCGTGCAAGAAAAATACCACCTGCAATTACTATGAAGCAAGAATTTAAGGATTTACACGGTTCAGTAAAGTTATTAAACGAATATAAAGACAAAAAGCGTGAATTAAAAGGAGCTAGTAGAGACATCGTAAATGTTTTGTGTAAGAGCGCAGAGGATGCTATTCGCAAGCAGCAAGAAGGTGCTTTTCGCAGGTTGATAGAAAACGAACTGAAGTTGTTCAAGACACCAAAGGAAAAGTTAAAGAATATTGCTAATAATCCAGATTATCATTGGATAGGAGAATTGTATCCAGCTGTATATACAAGAGAGAAACGCATATTCTTTATGTCTATGGACAAGTTTTTCTTGGGGAATACTACGATTATTGAACCTACATACAGCTTTTACAATAATGATATTACAAAAAATGCAATTATTTTTATAGATGAGTTTGATGCAACAAGAGACAGGTTACTTAATCAGATCATAACAAGAGGCTTAGAAAATCATATTGATTATTTAGGTCTGTTTCATCGTGTATATGCATCTTTGAAGACTAGAGATTTTCCGGCAGAGCTTACTACTGCATCGAAGTTACAGCAAGCATATCTTGATGAACACAAAAACGCGAAAAATCCTATGGAAATTATTGAAGGATTTGGTGGTGTGTTTGATGAAACATATGACCGTTTTGCGATGCAATATAGCTTCAAAACAGAAGAAGATGGTAAGGGCGATAGAAGTCGTAATTTTATTTTTAATGACTTACAGTTTCATTCGGTATTTGAGGGAGAAAATGCTTTTATTGATATAGATACCGATATGAAGGCAAAACAGAACTGGTTGCGTTTTACAAAAAGAAGACCAACAGAGAAAGATGGTGGCGTATTAAGTTTGCTTGCCAGTGTTAAAGGTTGCTTGACTTATTTTCAGAACGGAGCTAGAAATCTTTCGTTTAATTATAAGCATCATAAGGATGAGGATAAAAGGCCGGGTGACGATGATTATACGTTTGAAAATGCAATTGAGTCAGTGCTGACAGAGTTTCATTTATCAAGAGAACAGATAAGGTATTTGAAGCCTATTGTAATGGGAGGCCAGGTAAAGTCGAAGAAAGATAAAAAAGATAGCAATGGAAAAATGTCGTTAAAGTATTTTGACCGCTCTGTCTATAATAGGGGATTTCGCTATTATGATTTTATAGATGATCCTAATCACAGTATGCGTTCGGAGATTCAATTATTTGATTTTCAGGATTCGCCAGAACGTATTTTACTTCACTTGTCTGAAAAGGCTCAAATTATAGGTATTTCGGCTACAGCAACACTTGATACGGTTATTGGCAATTATGATTTGGAATATCTTCAAAGGATGTTGCAGGATAAATTTTATGTGATGCCAGAAGAAGATAAAAGTAGATTACAGGCCTCTTTCCAGACGTTTGTTGCAAATTATGATAAAGTGAATATTCATGTGGAACCGGTGAGCTATAGTGCAGATGATAGAGTTGAATTAGCAGAGATATTTGACGGAAACGAAGCACTTATAAAGAAGTACACGGAAAAATTAGCAACAACATTTGAACGTGTTGAATATGCAAAGAATAACTTTATACGCGTTGTAAAGGTTATGAAGGCATTTATTCTAAATGATTCGGTTAAATCTTTCTTATGTCTTAATAATAAATTGCCACAGGAGAATAAAGGTCTTTTTGATATTAAACTGTTAGAGGATTTTGCAGATGCTATTATTAAGCTTTATGGTATCAAAGGATTAAAAGGTAAAGAACTGCTATATAGTATAAATAGTGAAGATTATGACGCTAAGCGTGCAGAGTTTATTCAAAGATTATCAAAGGGGGAAAAACTCTTTGTTATATCTTCTTATAATACAGTTGGTGCAGGACAAAATTTACAATATAAAGCACAGGCAAATGCTAATATTGTGGCAGTTAATGATTATGGTAGAGGAGATATGGAAAAGGACTTTGATTGCATATATCTTGAGAAGCCGACGAACCTTCTGGTGAATGTGGATAGTAAGAAGGGGATTGAAGCAGAGGATTTAATTCGTTTTGTTTATCAAATGGAATTTCTGATGGAGAGAGGAGAAGTTTCTCGTAAAGATGGTATTTCTGTAATTAAAGATGCTTTTATATGTTTCAGCGGTGGCCATACTTTTTCTGGAAAAAAGGGTGAGCCTTATAAAACAGACTCAGTAAATAACTTTGCGATTCGTACATTAATACAGGCAGTAGGACGAATATGTAGAACTGGATTAAAGAATCCGGATATATATATTTATGTGGATAATACCATTCTAAGTGACTATGATTTGTCTATTGTAGAACAACGAATGTTGAATCCCGAATTTGCGGAATTAGTTAAAGTAGGTAAAACATATTTTAATGGTCAAGTAAATGAAAATCAGGATATTGCCGTAATGGAAAATCGTGCCGGAACATTATCATTAAAAGCAATGCAGATTATAAATGAGCTTAAACGTAATTGGACGGATGATAGCATAGACTATTGGAAAGCATTACGTGAGCTTTGTCTTATGAGGCCGACATTGAGTAGAAAAAATGTTGAGCATAATTCACAATATCAGCTTGTATATATGTGTGCGCCAGGAGAAATTACAGCATATTCTTATGAACAAGAAGGTGACTATAATAAAAATATAACTATAAAGTTTGATGGTAGCCTTCCTCAAAAGATGTCGGAGAATGAGGTGCATTTGAAAGAGCTTATGCATATTCCGGGAGTGAAAGCGCTGTTTGAAAAGCATGGATATGCAACGAGCTTTGTTCCAAATGAGTTTATATTGACGCCTCCTATGTTTAATAATATTTACAAAGGTGCTTTAGGCGAAGTTGTTGGTAAATATATTTTAGAGCAATATGGAGGGGTAACGTTACAGGAAATGCCGCCGGAACATTTTGAATTGTTTGATTATACACTAGGTAATGGCGTCTATGTAGATTTTAAGTTGTGGAAAGAAACTATGACAGTATCTGCGGAGGAAGAAAAGAAAAATATTCAGGCAAAGTTGGATAAGTGTGGCGGAAAGAGAGCTATAATAATCAATATTATGCTTGATCGCAATATGCAGATTACGTCTAGTGATAATGGTAGAATTATTGAGATACCATATTTATATCGGTTGGATAGAAAAGAAATAGGAACAGAAATCATAGCAAAAATAAATCGGGAGGGATATTTGCAATGAATATAAAGAAACTTTATTCGAATGAACTCCTGGTTTCGTTTGAATATTCTAATATTGACAGGGATTATGATTTTTATTATGTTACAACATCGGACAAATATATAAAAGGGGGAGCTGCTTTTCTGGATATTGATGATATAAAGGTGTCAGCTCTGCAATTTGAAAGTGGGAAGAGTTTTTGGGTTATGCTTCCTAAAAATGCTATTTCCAGAGCGGAGCTTGTACGTTTGTTGAATACAAAAGAAGATGGAGATAGTTTGTCTATAAAAGCTATGACAAGTAGCAGTATCCCGGTCCATTTGTTGACACAATTAATTTTGAATGCGTTAACGAGTCCGGTTGATGAAATGATATCTTTTAATAATTTGTCTGGGAAACTTTTATGTTTTCGTCCTGCATGGCTCAATAAGGATAAAGATAATTTTATTTGGGGGATGCAGTGCCTTGAGGTAAAAGTTGGAGATGATATGTGCGTTAAGTTGGTAGCGCATAGGATGACAGCACTGGCACTTAAAAAGCAAATGAAATTTGAAAAAAGAAAGCTACAGGATTATCCGCAGTATGAGTTCAGTTATAACAATAATACCTTAAAACGAGTATCTAATGAAAATAAAGACCGTCGAGAAAACTTTATTATTAAACCCGTAGATGGTGAAAGGGGTAGCATTACATTTTTTGACTTTACGGATTATGAAACGTTTGCTTGCACAAAGATGGGTGTTCTATATGATATTTTGAATGCTTTACATGCTGAATTTGGCAGGTATATTCATGTGGATTTTAAGAAATATGATATTGATGAAGTCGTGGAATATAAGCGTACATCGTTGGAGGCTTATAAGGACATTGTTGCAAAGGAGGTTATAAATTCTGGAATTAACATAGTGGATGCTGTACAGTCTGAAACTTCTGAAGATTATTTGCAGGATGTAGCCGATAGCATTAATAAAATCATTCCAGAGGCAAAATGCAGTGTCGGAAGAAGGTTGTCAAAAAAGAAGCTTAATGTACGTTACATACATGATAAATCTTTCTATTCTGATTCGAAAGTGGATCCGCATCAAGAAGATATGAAGGAGTACGTTACTCAGCATATTACAGTCGAGAATTTTAAACACCAGTCATCGGCAGCAGTTTATAATATTTTGAAAGAGCTTGTCATTAAGAAGGACATCGCTACTGGTAAAATCACATTGGTGGATTGGTGTCAATACGGATATAAAGCCGACTGGTTATTTGGCGTAGTTACAGAAGGTACATATTATTTCATGACCATTCATTCGGACGGAACATTTAAAATTGAAGCATTAGAACGAAATCTTTTTACTATGACAGAGTATGATAAATACATGGATTATTTCGGTTTGAATGAAGAGAACAAAAATGATTATAGACGTGTTATAGGTCTAATAAAAGATGCAGATGGTAATATTAATCTTATAAAGGATACTAATATATTTTCTATGCCTGATTATACTGCAATGGGCGATGTCCTTAAGAATGTAGCTAGTGAAGGAAGATTTTCGGGAAAAGATGTGGTTACTTGGCTTCGTGCGGTAATGGATATAACAGATAAAATAAAAGTACAGGCAGAATTGGATATAGTTATCCCACATATCGACATGAATGGAGAATACACGAAAACTGATATAATGGGATTATTCAAAGGAATTACCACAAAGAAAGAGGTAGTGCGTTATGTGTTTGAGAATACAGGAATTATGTTATATGCCTATCTGCGCGGAGAAGCGGAGAGGAATGAATATCTATCAGGAAATATAGATATTAATTATTTTGTGCAAGATGAGATGTTGGCACGATTCTCGGTCGGTGAGATTGGTAATGGTATGAAGTATACTATTGAGAGGGCTAGTGTAGTACGTGAAATAGAAGCGGTAGAAGGTGGCAAATTGATGTTCAAGGAGTTGCTTCCACTTATGGGAGTAGAGTTTGTAAGGTATGGAATGCTAACTGTTGTTCCGTTTCCGTTTAAGTATTTAAGGGAATATGTCGAGAAAACGGCAAAGAGTGTATAATTAATGAAGGTCACTAGCGTAGTGCTAGCGGCCTTCTTCATTTTTTCAAGACCGTTTCAAGTTTTGTGTAAACGTTAAAAACTGATATAAGATTTGTGAATAGTTACAAATGGGCAGAGGATTTTCCGGATTCTGCCCATATCTGCATTATACAGTAGTTTTTAGGCATGTCAATAAAACCTGCCTAAAATTGACTGCTTTACAGGTTCCGTCCTGCCAGACGTTCTTCAAAATAAATTTCAAGCTGGGAATGGATCTGTCCCCAGTCCTGCCTGTGACCGGTCCATTTTTTCGTGATATCCATGGTTGCCAGATACAGCATTTTCAAAAGGCTGTCATCCGACGGAAAAACCGTCTTGCTTTTGGTCACTTTCCGGAGCTGGCGGTTGAATCCTTCAATGGCATTTGTGGTATAAATCAGCCGTCTTACTGCCTCCGGATATTTGAAATAAGTGGACAGGGTTGCCCAATTATCATGCCAGGATTTATAGATTTTTGGGTACTTGGAATCCCATTTATCCTTGAACAATTCTAACTCATTTAAAGCTGTTTCTTCCGTTGGAGCTGCATATACAAGCTTCAGATCAGCCATCAGTTTTTTGATGTCTTTGTATGAAACAAACTTCGTTGAATTACGGATCTGATGGATGATACACTGCTGAATCTCTGTTTTTGGATAAACAGCCTCGATTGCCTGTGGAAATCCATTTAAACCATCAACGCATGCAATCAGGATATCCTCAACGCCTCTGTTTTTTAATCCATTCATGATAGAAAGCCAGAACTTGGCACTTTCGTTTTCTCCAACATACATTCCAAGAACATCTTTTTTCCCATTCATATCGATACCAAGGGCAATGTAAACCGCACGTTTTACAATACGTCCTTCACTGCGGACGTGATAGTGGATTGCATCCATAAATACTACAGCATACACTTCTTCCAAAGGGCGTTCCTGCCATTCTTTTACAATCGGCAGGATTTT
>ENA-ORMS01001026-ORMS01001026.1-human-gut-metagenome-genome-assembly--contig:-NODE-1026-length-24649-cov-4.243311_pt1 | contig 24649 bp, 26 predicted proteins | sample MGYA00242104_ERZ508997 | MGnify/ENA primary metagenome ERZ508997 (study PRJEB26280, sample SAMEA2338704) | human gut metagenome | biome: human gut; feature: human-associated habitat; material: faeces... | reverse complement strand
TGTGGTGGATATAGCGCTTGAGGTACAGCTTCATCTCCAGTGCGCTGTGCCAGTTCTCGAAAGCGAACATGGTGCGCCAGTACAGCCAGAAGTTGGAATTGAGCACCTCGTCATCAAAGAAATCGGTGATCTTTTTATCCTGCAGCTGCTCGTCCGGGGTAAAGAACAGCTTCATGATCTCCATGGCGCCCTTATCGGACAGGCCGAACTTGCCATCGGTGTGAGCATCCTCGCCGCGGTTGACGGTGGCACGGCACAGGGAGAAGTTGGGGTCCTCCTTGTTCAGCCAGTAATACTCGTCCAGCACGCTGGCACCCTCGGTCTCCAGAGACGGGATGGAGTGCAGCATATCCCACATAACTTCGAAGTGGTTGTCCATCTCGCGGCCGCCGCGCATCACATAGCCGATATCGTACTTGTAGCCATCGCAGGCGCCGCCGGCCAGTGCGTTCTTTTCAAACACATGGACGTGCTCGCCCTTCATCTGGCCGTCGCGCACCAGATAGCAGGCAGCGGTCAGCGCAGCCAGACCGGAGCCGATGATATAAGCGGATTTATGATCCACGCCCTCCGGCTTTTTAGGCCTTGCAAAGGCTTCATAGTTTCCGTTTGAATAATAAATGCCCTTGCTGTTCTTATCGTACTTTCCTCTTTCTGTGTTGCGGTACTCCTCTCTTGCCTTCTGCGCCGCTTTCTTTTGTTCTATCTTCTTATCGCTATTTCTGCGGCCCTTTGCAGCAACTGCTGCTACGCCTGCGCCTGCCGCCAGTGCAGCAACGCCAAATCCAATTCCTTTTTTATGAGACATAACTTTTACCACCTTTCCTTATTTAGAATTACCTGTTTCATGGTTTTATAATAGTCATGTCCTTCATTTTTTCCAATTTACAAAAAAAACGGAATGATAAGATTTTTATCATTCCGCAAATTTTGATTAATTTCCTTTATTGCTGTTTTCAAAGTTCCGGATGGAATTGGTGATATTTCCCCGAAGCGTGATCCCCATCAGCTTTACAATGATCTTGTAATCATCTTTCATTCCGCGGTCGATCCAGTCAAGCATCAGTCCTACAAAGCCGTATTTATAAAACTCTGCTATAAAACGCTTTTCTTCCTCCGTCACATCCTCATGGGTGCATTTTTCTTCCACCACATCTGCAATGAGCTGATAGGTCAGCTTGTTCAAATAGCTCTCCAGCTTCTGGCGGCTGACCACCCGGCATACATTCATAATGAAGGGTTTGTTTTCCAGAACGGCCTCAAAGACCTGATTCAGTCCTTCCTGCCAGGTATCATAGGTTTTTTTGTCCTGCAGGGCCTTTTTTCCATCTTCCACGCAGACCCATTCCACCAGCTCATAAATATCCTTAAAATGATAATAAAACGCCATACGGCTGATCCCACACTCATTGGTCAGATCTGCGATCGTGATCTTATCCAGAGGCTTTTCCAGCAGCAGTTTTTTGAGGGAAGCCTCCAGTGCAAGTTTGGTTGTCGCTGACATTCTTCCTCCTTTTCCTTAAAGCAGCTCCTTAAGCAGCTTGTTGACCATCCCCGGATCTGCCTTTCCTTTCATGGCCTTCATGGTCTGTCCTACCAAAAAGCCGATGGCCTTTTCCTTGCCATTCCGGTAATCCTCTACAGACTGAGGATTTTCTGCGATGACCTGCTCCACTGTCTTTCTAAGAGCGCCCTCGTCATTGACGGTTTTCAGTCCCTTCTCCTCCACATATGCTTCCGGATCCACATTTTCCTTGAACATGGCTTCAAAGACTTCCTTGGCCACAGAGCTGTTGATCTCCTTTGCATCCGTCATCCTGATCAGCTTTGACAGATTTTCGGGAGAAAAGCGGATATCCTCCGCATCAAGCCCATTTTCCTTTAAAAGGCGCAGGGTCTCTACCATCAGCCAGTTGGAAATCTTCTTGGGCTGGCCGCCCAGGGCTACTGTTGCCTCAAACAGATCTGCCATATGCTTGCTTGCGGTGATAATGTCAATGTCATACTCCGGCAGATCAAATTCTTCCTTGTAACGGAGCATCTTGGCCTCCCGGAATTCCGGCTGCCTTTTTCTGATTTCCTCCAGGTACTCCTCTGTCAGAGAAATGGGTACCAGATCCGGATCCGGGAAATAACGATAATCCTGGGCGTCCTCCTTGCTCCTCATGGCATAGGATTCTCCCTTATTGTCATCCCATCTTCTGGTCTCCTGAATGACCTTTTCGCCGCTTTCGATCAGATCGATCTGACGCTCGGTCTCCCCTTCAATGGCCCTTGCAATGGCCTTAAAGGAGTTTAAGTTTTTCATTTCTGTTCTGGTACCGAACTCCTTTGCTCCCACTTCCCTTATGGACAGGTTCACATCCGCACGCATGGAGCCCTCCTGAAGCTTACAGTCGGAAGCGCCCAGATACTGAATGGTCATACGCAGCTTCTCCAGATAGGCAATGACCTCATCTGCGCTTCTCATATCCGGCTCCGATACGATCTCGATCAGCGGAACGCCGGAACGGTTATAATCCACCAGAGAGCAGTCCTCCCACTCATCATGGATCAGCTTTCCCGCATCCTCTTCCATATGGATCTCATGGATGCCTACAAACTTCTTTCCTGCTTCCGTTTCGATCTCCACCTTTCCATCCCGGCAAATGGGAAGGTAAAGCTGGGAGATCTGATAATTTTGTGGATTATCCGGATAAAAATAATTTTTCCGGTCAAATTTGCAGTACCTTGTAATGTTACAGTTTGTGGCAAGTCCCACTGCCACCGCATATTCCAGAACCTGCTTATTTAATACAGGAAGGGAACCGGGCATACCGGTACATACCGGACAGGTATGGGTATTGGGTTCTCCTCCGAAGGCTGTAGAACAGCCGCAGAAGATCTTTGTTTTCGTTGCCAGTTCCACATGAACCTCAAGGCCGATGACCGTTTCGTATTGCTTTGCCATTCTACTGTTCCTCCTTCCTGCCAAAGGCTCCTCTTGCCTTTTCATAGGTATAGGCTGCCCTGATCAGATTTTTTTCCTGGAAGCAGTCCCCAATCAGCTGCATGCCGATGGGAAGCCCCTGACTGTCTGTTCCGCAGGGAATGGAAAGTCCGGGCAGTCCTGCCAGGTTAATGGAGATCGTATAAATATCTCCCAGATACATCTTGATGGGATCGGATAAGCTGTTTCCAAGCTTAGGCGCCGTTGTGGGTGCAACCGGCCCCAAAATCACATCATATTTTGTGAAAGCATCATCAAAGGCTTTTTTGATCAGCGCCTTTACACGAAGGGCTTTCAGATAATAAGCGTCATAATAACCGGAGCTTAACACAAAGCTGCCCAGCATGATCCTTCTTTTTACCTCCGGCCCAAAGCCCTCGGATCTGGACTTTTTGTACATGTTGTGAAGTCCCTCGTACTCCGGTGTGCGATAGCCGTATTTGATCCCGTCAAAACGCTCCAGGTTCGAGCTGGCCTCTGCCGCTGCAATGGTATAATAGGTAGGGATGGCATACTCTACAAGGCTTAAGTCAAATTCTTCTACAATAGCGCCCTTTTCTTTCAGGGTCTTTGCTGCCGCAAGCACAGCCTCCTTCACCTCAGGGTCCAGTCCCTCTCCAAAATAATCTCTGGGAATTCCAATCCGCATCCCCTTTACATCCTCTACAAGCGCTGAGGTAAAATCCGTATCCTCCCGCTTCATGGAGGTGGAATCCTTGGGGTCATGTGATGCGATCACTTCCATAATGGTGGCGCAGTCAGTCACATCCTTACATAAAGGGCCGATCTGATCCAGGGAAGAACCGTATGCGATCAGTCCATAACGTGATACCGTTCCATAGGTAGGCTTCAGTCCTACCACCCCGCAAAAGGAGGCTGGCTGGAGCCGCCGGTATCGGAGCCAAGGGCATAAAAGCATTCCCCTGCTGCCACTGCCGCCGCACTGCCGCCGGAAGATCCGCCGGGAACATGCTCTGTGTTCCAGGGATTTTTGGTCACTCCATAGGCTGAAGTCTCCGTGGTGGAGCCCATGGCAAATTCGTCCATATTGGTTTTCCCCAGGATAACCGCACCTGCCTGCTGCAGGTTTTCTACTGCCTGCGCGCTGAAGGTAGGCACAAAATTACAAAGGATTTTTGAAGAACAGGTGGTCAGAAGATCCTTAGTGCACATGTTATCCTTAATGGCAACCGGCACTCCCGCCAAGGGCCCTGTCAGTTCTCCTGCATCAATCTTTTTCTGTACTTCCTCTGCCTGCTTTAAGGCGCCTTCCCGGTCTACCGTTACATAGCAGTGATAATCGCTTTCCTTTTTTTCGATCTGTGCAAGGACAGCCTCTGCAGCCTCCTTCACAGTCACTTCTTTTCTTTTAATTGCCGCCCCAAGGGAAACGGCAGTCATCTGAAGCAGATCCATTTCTGTCGTCCTCCTATTCAAATGTACGGGGCACTACAAACATGCCGTCCTTTTCACCGGGAGCATTTTTCAAAATGTCCTCCCGCATATCCCCGTTTGTCACCACATCCTCACGGAATACATTCTTTACCGGAAAAACATGGGACATAGGCTCTACGCCTGTGGTATCCAGTTCTCCAAGCTTATCGATATAGTCCAGCATGCTGCCCATATCCTTTTTGGCCTGCTCTTTTTCCTCTTCGGAAAGCTCCAGCTTTGCGAGGATCCCCACATATTCAATGGTTTCGTCTGAAATAATGTTTGCCACTTTCTTTTTCCCTTTCGCTTTAATCCCTGGTTACGATGGCAGAGCAGCCCATACCGCCGCCTACGCAAAGTGTTGCAAGTCCCTTCTTTGCATCTCTCCTTGCCATTTCATAGAGCAGTGTTACCAGAATACGGCAGCCTGATGCACCTACCGGGTGTCCCAGGGCAATCGCGCCGCCGTTCACATTCAGCTTCTCCAGGTCAAAGCCCAGGTCATGGCCGACTGCTACCGACTGTGCTGCAAATGCCTCGTTTGCTTCAACCAGATCAAAATCTTCGATCTTATAACCGGTCTTTGCCATTACCTTTCTGGTGGAGGCAACAGGCCCGATTCCCATAATGCGGGGTTCTACTCCTGCAAGCTCGCCTCCGATCCAGGTTGCCATAGGCGTGATGCCAAGCTCCTTCGCTTTGTCTTCACTCATGACTATGATGGCTGCAGCGCCGTCATTAATTCCGGAAGCATTTCCTGCTGTCACAACGCCGCCCTCCTTGAAAGCCGGACGAAGCTTGCCAATGCTCTCCTTTGTCACGCCCTTACGAGGGCCTTCGTCTGTATCAAACAGGATCGTTTCTTTTTTCTTCTTTACCTCTACCGGCACGATCTCTTCCTTAAATTTGCCTTCCGCCTGTGCCTTTTCACACTTGTTCTGGCTCCATGCTGCAAATTCGTCAAGCTGCTCTCTGGTCAGTCCCCAGTCCTGTGCAATATTTTCAGCGGTAATTCCCATATGATAACCGCCAAAAGCATCCTGAAGCGCATCACGGAGCAGTGCATCATCCATCTTTGCTGCGCCCATTCTGTATCCGAAACGGGCGTCATAAAGCAGATACGGCGCCTTGCTCATATTTTCCATGCCGCCTGCCACAATAATGTCTGCATCGCCGCTGGCGATCAGCTTTGCTGCCAGATTGACGCAATGCAGGCCGGAACCGCAGAGCACGTTAATGGTCGTTGCCGGAACCTCCACAGGGATACCTGCATTGACAGCCGCCTGCCTTGCCGGGTTCTGTCCAAGTCCTGCCTGGATCACGCATCCCATATATACCTCATCTACCTGCTCAGGCTTAAGGCCTGCTCTTTTTAATGCTTCCCTGATCACAATGGTTCCCAGTTCGGGAGCGGGAGTGGTGGAAAGGGTTCCCCCCATTGTTCCGATTGCCGTACGGCATGCACCTGCCAAAACTACTTTTCTTGCCATGTTTGTCTCCTCTTTTCCTGATTTATTTTCCGGCTGCTTTTCCCGCAGCTCGATAAGCACTTTAAAAGTGGATATACCTATTTAGTAATTTACTACGTTTGCCGGGTTCTGTCCACTGTTTTCATTGACAGAGCTGTGTCTGAAACTTATAGTAATAGTACAGGAAGATCAATCCGGGAATACCGGCAGATGAAAAAGGAAGGGAAGATACTATGACGAAAAAAGAACTGGCCATTGCCTATCATGACAAAAAATTTAATTGTGCCCAGGCAGTAGCCTGTGCCTTTGCTAAGGAAGTAGGCGCAGATGAAAAAACTCTTTTCCGTGCAGCCGAAGGCTTAGGGCTTGGTATGGGCGGTATGGAAGGTACCTGCGGTGCTCTTTCCGGCGCTATTTTACTTGCGGGAATGAAGAACAGCGACGGCAACACGGAAGATCCCGGCACCAAGGCTTCCACCTACCAGCTTTCCAAGCAGATGGTTACCTGCTTCCAGCAGAAAACAGGCAGCACTGTCTGCAAGGAACTGAAGGGGATTGAAAGCGGTAAGGTGCTCTGTTCCTGTCCCGACTGTATCTGCCATGGAGTAGAAGTGGTAGAGCAGGTATTGGGATTGTAGGATTTTCCATTACACACAAAACTGCCGGGCAGAAGATCCTCCGCCCGGCAGCTATGTATTTTCAGCTCTGTAAACATTATTCTTTATTTCTTGATACTGTCAAAATAAATCTTGGTCTCTGCCACGATCACACCGCTTAAGGCTACAAGTGCGATCAGGTTTGGGATCGCCATCAGACCGTTAAAGATATCTGCGATCGTCCATACTGCTTCCACGGTCATAAAGGGACCGATGAAAATTGCCAGGATATACAGCCAGCGGTACACCTTTACCACCTTCTGCTTTCCGCCGCACAGATATTCCAGACATCTTTCACTGTAATAATTCCATCCTAAAATGGTGGTAAATGCAAAGAATACCAGACAGATCATTAACAGGAAGGAACAAAGCGAATCCGGAAGAGGGAGCCCCATCTGAAATGCCTTATCGGTCACGGCTACGCCTTCAAGTCCCATATCCCAGGTTCCGGTAATGACAATGGTAAGTCCTGTCATGGTACAGATCACCAGCGTATCGATCACGGTTCCCATCATGGAGATCAGACCCTGACGGGCAGGTTCTTCTACCTGTGCTGCTGCAGCTGCGATCGGTGCGCTACCAAGTCCTGCTTCATTGGAGAAAATACCTCTTGCAATTCCCTTCTGCATGGCAATGATCATAGCGCCAACGGCTCCACCTGCTGCTGCACGCAGACCAAATGCTCCCTGCACGATCTCAACGATCGCTCCTGGGATCTTGGTAATATTGCAGATCAGGATTGCAAGGGCTACTATTACATAAAGGATGGCCATAAAAGGAACAATCACCTCTGCCACCTTGGAAATTCTTTTCAGTCCTCCGATAATTACCAGCGCAACGCAGATGGTAATGATAAGGCCTGCGATCACAACTGCCCAGGAGTAATCTGCTCCAAACAGTCTGATGGTGTTCTGGCTTTCAGGATCAAAGAAATTCTTTACCGCACTGGTAATTCCGTTTACCTGGGTAAAGGTACCGATACCGAAAAGGCCTACGCCTACGCCAAAGAAAGCAAAGATCTTTGCAAGCCATTTCCAATTTTTCCCCATTCCCTTTTCAATGTAATAAAAGGGGCCCCCGATAATATGTCCGTCCTCTGCAACCACACGGTATTTCACGGACAGCAGACATTCGGAATATTTGGTTGCCGTTCCCAGAAGCGCTGCAACCCACATCCAGAACAGTGCTCCGGGGCCGCCTGCCACAAGCGCCGTTGCCACACCTACAATGTTACCGGTTCCGATGGTTGCGGAAAGAGCGGTACAAAGTGCGCCAAAGCTGGACACCTCTCCATGCTCTCCGGTCTTTTCGTTGTCTTTGATGTGCTTAATGCCCATGGGCATTTTCGTGATCTGCAGACCCTTTAAGCGGATGGTAAGAAAGATTCCTACCGCCAGGATCAGGACGATCAGGGGAATTCCCCACACAAAGTTGTCAATGGCTGTTAATATGTTACTGATTTGTTCCAACATTTTTCTTTCCTCTCATTTCTGCCATTTGATGGGTAAGCATGAAGCCGATCCATACCGGAACGCAGCTGCGCCGCCAGCATATTTAAAAGCAGGTGCTATAGAGCGGCCGGTACTTAGGCGCTGTTCTTTAGCGCCTTATGTACCGCTGCCAGCGATATGCAGCGAAAGCGTGCCTGCGTTAAATTGCTGGGCTGGCCGCAGCTGCAAACCGAAATCACCGCCTTCATGCTTCCCCATCATCTGATTTTTTGAAATACAAAAAAGGACTGATAAAAATCAGTCCTCTAAAGAGTTAGAACATGCATATAGAATGCTCTGTCCTTTTGCCTGAGAGATTAAGCGGGACGGCTCTGCCATCTTTTTCCACTCGTACACCTTCGGCGCCCTGTTTTCAGGGACTCTCCAGAGTCAGGGATTTTTCCCAACAAAGCATACTATATCACATTCTCTTTTTCTAGGCAATTAATTTATTCGTTTCTGAAACGGGAAAGGAATTCTCTGGTCTCCTGCTTTGCGGGATTTTCAAAGATCTGCTTTGCCGTTCCTTCCTCGGCGATCAGTCCGTCGGCCATAAAGATCACATGGCTGGAAATATCTCTGGCAAAGGCCATTTCATGGGTCACCACGATCATGGTCAGTCCCTCTCCGGCCAGCGTCCGCATAACGCTCAGCACTTCCCCTACCATCTGGGGATCCAGCGCGGAGGTGGGCTCGTCAAAAAGCAGGATTTCAGGATCCATGGCCAACGCTCTTGCAATGGCTACCCTCTGCTTCTGTCCGCCGGAGATCTGTCTGGGCTTTGCATTGATATAGGCGGTCATATCCACCTTTTCCAGGAACTGAAGCGCCCGTTTCTTTGCTTCTTCCTTGGACTTTTTGGCCACCTTGATCTGACCTACCATGCAGTTTTCCAGTACCGTCAGATTGTTAAACAGATTAAAGTTCTGGAATACCATGCCCACCTTTTCCCGGTAAGCAGGTACATTTACCTTGGGATCCGTAATATCCTTTCCGTGATACAAAATACTGCCGCCGGTAGGGATCTCTAAAAGATTAATACAGCGGAGCATGGTGGACTTGCCGGAGCCGGAGGCACCGATAACAGAAACTACATCTCCCTGCTTTACCTTAAAGTCAATATCTTTCAGGACAGAGTGTGTTCCGAAGGATTTCTCCAGATGTGAAACTTCCAATATAACCTGATTTGTATCCATCCTTTTCTCCCTCCTATGCCTTTCTCTGCTTACTGCCAAGCTGTGTTCCGATATCCATCATATCCACCAGCTCATAGTTTTCACTGCCATCCATTTTGCTTTCCCAGAGCCTTAACAGCTTTGAGGTGATCAGGGTCATGGTCAGATAGATCACCATGACGATGGTTGCCGATTCAAAGTAGGTATACAGCGCACCGGAAACGCTTTTATGCACAAAGAACAGATCTACGATACTGATTACGGAAAGCACGGAGGTATCCTTAATGTTAATGATCAGGTTGTTTCCGATCTGAGGAAGGATGTTCCTGAAAGCCTGGGGCAGGATCACATTGATCATGGCCTGGAAATGCGTCATGCCGATAGCCTTGGCGCCCTCCATCTGTCCCGGATCCACAGAAATAATACCGCCTCTCACCGATTCTGCCATGTAAGCGCCCGTATTGATGGAAACCACCAGAAAGGCTGCCTGCCACATGCCAAGCTGTACTCCAAAAAGCTGGGATAATCCATAGTAAATGAAAACAGCCTGGACGATCATAGGCGTTCCTCTGAAAATTTCCACATAAGCTTTCAGGATCGCATTGACTATGATCAACAGAATTCTTTTTGCAAGGGGATCTCTGTTTCTGCTTCCCTTGGTCTTGTCCACAGGTATGGTCTGTACGATACCTACCAGAAATCCTATGATACACCCTATAAAGGTGGACACCAGGGCAATCACCAGAGTGGTTCCTGCCCCTTTCAGATAAGAGGTTCCATATTTACTCAAAATGTATCCAATTCTTTCCAAAAAATTCATTTCCGATATCATTGGTCCGCCATACCTTTCCTTTTCTCAGCCTTCTTTATTCTGAAAGAGGCTGTGCCTTGATCGCTTCCTGCATCATGCTGTCAAAATCCTCTGTTGTCATATTAGAAAGCACGCTGTTAATTCCATCAAGAAGCTCGGTATTTCCTTTCTGTACAGAAATACCAATGTTGATCTCCTCCTCGGAAACCTCAAAATTATCATCACTGTCTGAGAAATCCAGAAGCTTCAGATCCGGATATGCAACGCAGGCTGCCATTGCTGTTGGCATGTCTGTTACGATCAGATCTGTTCTGCCGCTTTCCAGTGCAACGAGCATAGCCGGTGCGGATTCCTGTGCAGCCTGGATATCTGCATCTTCAATCTGGGGAAGGCACACATCATACCAGATGGTTCCAAGCTGTGAGGTACAGGTTGCACCCTTTAAATCGGAAATTCCTGCTGCTTCTGCATAAGGGCCGTCATTCTTTACCAGACCTACGATCGACGCATAATAATAAGGACTGGAAAAATCTACCATTTCAAGACGCTCTGAGGTAATAGACTGACCTGCAATGACACAGTCTACCGTACCTGACTGTACAGCCGGTACCAGGGAATCCCAGTCGAGCTTTACAATCTGAAGCTCATAGCCAAGCTCCTGTGCAATCTTCTTTGCAATCATAACATCATAGCCGTAAGCATAATCGGAACTGTCATTAATGGGAACTGCTCCGTTTGTATCATCTGGCTGTGTCCAGTTGTAAGGTGCGTAGCCGCACTCCATAGCAACCTTCAAAACCTTGGCATCTCCTGCCTGTGCGCTTTCTGCTGCGGTTGTTTCTTTGCTGCCGCAGGCTGCAAGTCCCATTACCATTGCTGCGCAAAGAATAAGTGATAACATTTTCTTTTTCATAATCTTCTCCTCTGTTTCCTATTCTTCTCCTGAAACAAACAAAGAGAAAGACGAAAGTCTTCCTCTCTGAATTACTTTCTACTAATCTTAACATGCTATGACAAAAAGTCAACACTTTTGCACATTTCCCTCAGTGTTTGCACATTTTTTCAAGACTTTTTGCAAAAGGTGCTCTTGCAATCCCGTTCTCTGTTACGATCGCAGTGATCAGCTCATGATCGGTCACATCAAATGCCGGATTAAAGACCTTTACATTTTCAGGTGCCATCCGCTTCTGATACCACATTTCCGTCACTTCCCCGGCAGGTCTTTGCTCAATGTTGATCTCATTGCCGGTAGGCGTATGCAGGTCAATGGTAGAAGTGGGAGCGCAGACATAGAACGGAACCTGATAACGGGCTGCCACGGTTGCCACAACGCTGGTTCCGATCTTATTTGCCACATCCCCGTTAGCCGCCACACGGTCGCAGCCCACAAAAACTGCATTCACCCAGCCGTTTCGCATGACCATTGCCGACATATTGTCACAGATCAGCGTCACATCCACCCCGGCGCTTTGCAGCTCATAGGCCGTCAGTCTTGCACCCTGCAGAAGGGGGCGCGTTTCATCCGCATACACTCGGAACCCATATCCTCTTTCCTGCCCCAGGTAAATCGGTGCGGTTGCCGTTCCGTATTTGCATGTGGCAAGCTGTCCCGCATTGCAGTGGGTCAGGATCCCATCCCCGGGCTTTACCAGGCTCAGCCCATATTCTCCAATGGCCCTGCACACCCGGATATCCTCTTCCTTCATTTCCTTTGCTTCCGTCCCAAGCCTCTCTACGATCTCAGAAACGGTTTTTCCCTCTTCGTGCGCCCTGCAGCAGACTCTGTCCATCCTGTTAAGGGCCCAGGAAAGATTGACCGCCGTAGGTCTGGCTGAATTTAAATATTCCTTTTTTTCCGTAAATTCCCGGTAAAAGCTTTCGTAGTCCTCTCCTGTTTCCCCCGCAATATCCCTTGCAAGCACATAAATCCCCATGGCTGCCGCCACGCCGATAGCCGGCGCTCCCCTGACCTGCAAGAGATAAATGGCATCCCAGATTTCTTTTGCGCTTCTCAGCTCTATGAGCTTGGTCTGTCCGGGTAGAACGGTTTGGTCAATGATAATGACGCTTCTGTCATTTTCACTCAATGCAACTGTCTCATAATCTAAAATCGTAGCTTTTTCCTTTTGTTCCATGAAATCCCTTTCTCCTTATCTGACAATAATGTCACCATATTCTCCTCTGCACGCCTTTAAAAGATCATCCGGCGAAAGCTCTACCTGGGAGCCGATCCTTCCTCCGCTGACGATAATGGTCTCTTGCTCCTTTGCTCCCTGATCCAGCCGGGTCACATACTGCTTTTTCATACCGATGGCGGTACAGCCCCCTCTGATATAACCGGTGACCTGGTTAATATCCTTTACATGCAGCATTGCCACTGACTTTTCCCCTACGGACCTTGCTGCCTTTTTCAGATCCAGCTCCGCCTCAATGGGGATCACAAACACAAAATAGTTTTTACTGTTCCCCTGGGTCACAAGGGTCTTATACACCTTCTCATGGGGAAGTGAAAGCATGTCTGCTACCTGTATGCCATCCACAAACTCCTCGCATTCATAGGTAAAATGCTGGTAGGGAATGTTTTCCTTTTCCAGAATTCTCATCACATTGGTCTTAACGTCCTTATTCTTTGCCATGCTGATCGCCATTCCTTTCCTGCTACGGCTTTTTTCTTTCTGATTGTCTCACATTTGGGCGCAAAAGAAAAGCCCTTCCTGTCATTGCATGGTTTCCAAAGCTACCGTATAATAGTATCTGAAAGAAATTACGGCAGGAGCAGTCGGAAAGGACAAAAACATGGCAAGGCATTATACCTCTCCCTTTAATACCAGACAGCATATGCTGGAAAAGGAGCTGGAGATCTTTTATTATGAAGATCAGATCCTCCATCCAGTGTCAAGCCATCGGCATGATCATTATGAGATTTACTTTTTTATCAGCGGCGGGGTAAGCTGCTCCATTAACGGCCTGCTCTATCCCCTTTCCTATGGGGATGTCTGCCTGATCCCTCCCGGCATCTACCACCAGCCGGTTTTTAACGATCCCTCAAAGCTCTATCGGAGGATCGTTCTTTGGATCTCCCAGGATTATATGAACCAGCTTGCTGCTTCCTGTCCTCAGATCCTGGAATGCTTTGAACCTGCCATCCGGAAAAAGGAATATCACTTTTCCTGTGACCCTGGAAGCGCCCAGCTTCTGTTTGAAAAACTCTTTGACCTGATCCAGGAATACCACTCCAACCTTCCTCTGCGCTCCCAGCTTCTGCGCTCCTACGCCCAGATCTTTCTGCTTTCCTTAGGCAGACTGCTAAAGCAGGACGCCTTTCCTCTGTCCCCTGACAGCGACAGGCCTCTTTTTGCCAGGATCTGCAGCTACATCAGCACCCACCTGGAGGAGGAGCTTACCCTGGAGGAGCTTTCAAAGCAATTTTTTGTAAGTAAATATCATATCTCTCATATTTTCACCCAAAATATCGGTCTTTCCACCCATCAGTATATTCTGAAAAAAAGACTGCAGGCCAGCAAGGGCTGTATTCTTTCCGGCATGCCTTTGGAACAGGTCAGCGGCGCCTGCGGCTTCCGAAGCTATACCGCTTTTTTCCGTGCCTTTAAAAAGGAATACGGCACATCCCCCCGCGAATACAAGGAAAGCGCCTCCGCAACTTTTGCAATGTTCTAGCCAATCCACGCTATTTTTCTTCCCCCTTCCCTGTGTTATGATGAGATCAGTAAATTGAGCATACTCACAGAAAGGAAAGGTATCTATTATGGAAATGACACTGCGCTGGTACGGAAGTAAATCAGATTCCGTCACTTTACAGCAGATCCGGCAGATCCCGGGGGTCACCGGAGTGATCACCACCCTTTATGAAACGCAGCCGGGAGATCTATGGAGCCGGGAGGAGATCCATGCCCGCAAAGAGGAAGTGGAGGCCGCCGGTCTGCATATTTCCGGCATTGAAAGCGTAAACATCCATGACTCTATCAAGATCGGTTCCCCGGACAGGGACAAGTATATTGACAATTATATTAAGACCTTGGAGCGTCTGGGACAGGAAGACATTCATATTGTCTGCTACAACTTTATGCCCGTCTTTGACTGGACAAGAACGGAGCTTGCCCGGGTTCGGTATGACGGCTCCACAGTACTGGCCTACAGCCAGAAGACCATTGACAGTATCGATCCTGCCAAAATGTTTGATTCCATCTCTTCTGATTCCAACGGTTTTGTGCTTCCCGGCTGGGAGCCTGAGCGCATGGCCCATATCAAGGAGCTCTTTGAAATGTATCAGGATATTGACGACGAGAAGCTCTTTGCAAATCTGAAATATTTCCTGGAAGCCATTATGCCGGTCTGCGACAAATATGACATCAATATGGCGATCCATCCGGACGATCCTGCCTGGAGCGTATTCGGACTGCCCCGGATCATCATTAACCTGCCTAATCTGCAGCGCATGATGAAAATGGTAGATGATCCACATAATGGTGTCACCTTCTGTTCCGGTTCCTACGGCACCAACCCGGACAATGATCTTCCGGGAATGATCCGTGCCCTGAAAGGCCGCATCCATTTTGCCCATGTGCGCAACCTGCAGCATAATTTCCCCGGGGACTTTGAAGAGGCAGCCCACCTTTCCAGGGATGGAAGCTTTGATATGTATGAGATCATGAAGGCCCTTTATGACATTGATTTTTCCGGCCCCATCAGACCTGACCACGGCAGGATGATCTGGGGGGAAGTGGCAATGCCCGGCTACGGCCTGTATGACAGAGCCCTGGGCGCCGCCTATCTGAACGGCTTATGGGAGGCTATCGAGAAAGGAGAAAAACAGCATGCAGCTAAATAACAGCGGACTTATGGATACCGCCTCTTTTCAAAGGGCCGGTTACAGGCTTCCTTCCTTTGACCGTAAGGCCATGACAGAAAAGACCCTGGAAGCCCCTGCCTGGATCCACTTTGGCGCAGGAAACATCTTCCGTGCCTTCCAGGCAAATCTCATGCAAAGCCTCCTTGACGAAGGACTTTCTGATACCGGACTGATCGTTGCCGAGGGCTTTGATTATGAGATCGTAAAGAAAATGTACCGTCCTCATGACGATCTTTCCATCCTGGTAACCCTGAAGGCCGACGGGCAGATCGAAAAGACCGTGATCGGCAGCATTGCCCGTTCCCTGATCCTTGACAGCAATGACCTTCCGGAATATGAGGAGTTGAAAAAGATTTTCCGCTCCCCCTCCCTGCAGATGGCAAGCTTTACCATTACCGAAAAGGGCTACAGCCTGGTGGACGGTAAGGGACAGCTTTTGCCCTCTGTGGAAAAGGATTTTTCTAAAGGATCTGCGCAGCCGGAAAGCTACATCGGCAAATTGACTTCACTGGTCTATGAACGTTTTAGCGCCGGAAAGCTTCCTCTTGCCCTTGTCAGCATGGACAACTGCTCCCACAATGGCTCTAAGCTTTACGAAGCGGTTCACAGCTTTGCAAAGCGCTGGTGTGAAAACGGGCTTGCGGATCCTGCTTTTCTCTCCTACCTGGAAGATCCTGCTTCTGTTTCTTTCCCCTGGAGCATGATCGATAAGATCACTCCCAGACCGGATCCCAAGGTGGAAGCCCTGCTCATGGCAGACGGCATAGAAGACCTTTCTCCGGTCATTACCGGCAAAAGCACCTATGTTGCGCCCTTTGTCAATGCGGAGGAATGCGAGTACCTTGTAATAGAGGATCTGTTCCCCAACGGAAGACCCCCTCTTGAAAAGGCAGGGGTGATCTTTACAGACCGGGAAACGGTTAATAAAGTAGAAAAAATGAAGGTATGTACCTGTTTAAATCCGCTGCACACAGCTCTTGCCATCTTTGGCTGCCTGCTGGGCTACACACTGATCTCGGAGGAAATGAAAAATCCGGTTCTGAAGGCTCTGGTCGAAAAGATCGGCTACCAGGAAGGCTTACCGGTTGTGGTAGATCCCGGCATCATCCGGCCTGCAGATTTCCTTGCCGAGGTGCTGAATGTGCGTATCCCCAATCCTTTTATGCCGGATACCCCGCAGAGGATCGCCACAGATACTTCCCAGAAGCTTCCGATCCGTTTTGGAGAGACCATCAAGGCTTATGAGGCCTCCGATACCTTACAGGTGTCTGATCTCGTACTGATCCCTCTGGTCTTTGCAGGCTGGCTCCGCTATCTTATGGGAATTGACGATCTGGGAAGGCCCTTTGAGAAAAGCCCGGATCCGCTCCTTGATACCTTAACCCCTTATGTGGAGGGCTTTTCCCTTGGACATGTGGCAGATGTCAAAGAGCGGCTGCAGCCCCTATTAAAAAGAAGCGATATTTTCGGTGTTGATCTGTATGAATGCGGACTTGCTGAAAAAGTCCTTCTGCATTTCGAGGAAATGACCGCCCAGCCGGGCGCCGTTGCCAAAACACTTGAAAAATACACCAACTGAGATTTCTCAAAAAAATCTTAAAAAATGCGGAAAAGTATAGTATAATGTCAAGTTAGAATAACCTGACAGTTTTTGTTGAAATAGGAAGGGAGCTTTTCTGCTTTGAAAAAAGATTTTGATAGAGAAAAAATAGCGTCGCTTGTGCGCCAGCTGCTGATAGAGCTTGGCGGCGACGTGGAAAGCGAAGGTCTTAAGGATACTCCGGAACGGGTAGCTCGAATGTATTCAGAGATCTTTGAAGGTATGCGGTACTCCAATGAGGAGATCGCAGAAATGTTTTCCAAGTGCTTTGAGATGCCCTCAAGCCGCGATCTTGTGGTGGTAAAGGACATTGAAGTCTTTTCGTATTGCGAGCATCACATGGCACTGATGTATAATATGAAGGTTCATGTAGGATACCTGCCAAAGGAAAAGGTCATTGGTCTTTCCAAAATCGCCCGGATCTGCGATATGGCTGCAAAGCGTTTGCAGCTTCAGGAAAGGCTTGGTGCAGACATTGCCGACATCATGCAGATGGTCACAGGCTCTGATGATGTGATCGTAGTCATTGAAGGCGAGCATAGCTGTATGACTGCCCGCGGCATCAAGAAAACCGGAGCCAAAACCCGGACGGCAACCCTGCGGGGAAGCTTCCATTCCCATCATGAACTGCGGAATGAATTTTATAACCTGATCCAGTAGCGGATCAGTCATCTATAGAGCAAACGAAAAGCCCGGCGCCATTCATGGCAGCCGGGCTTTCTTTTGGTTTTTATTTGTTAGCAAGCTCTGCTTTTAACTTCTCGGTAAGAGCAGGAACGATCTTATTCAGATCGCCAACAATGCCGTAATCAGCTACATCGAAGATCGGTGCAGACTCATCCTTATTGATGGCAATGATAATATCGGATTCCTCCATACCAGCTACATGCTGGATTGCTCCGGAAATACCGATTGCAAAGTATACGTTAGGACGAACGGTCTTTCCGGTCTGTCCAACCTGCAGATCCTTGGGCTTCCAGCCTGCATCTACAACGGCACGGGAGCAGCTTACGGTACCGCCAAGTACCTCTGCAAGATCCTCAAGGATCTTGAAGTTTTCTGCACTTCCTACGCCACGGCCGCCGGATACCAGGATCTTAGCATCCATAATATCAGCTACATCAGAGACAGCCTTAACAACCTTAAGGATCTCAACATACTTGTTGTCAGGTGTAAATCCGGGGTTGAACTCGATCACTTCAGCCTTAGCGCCTACAACTCTGTCAGCCTTCTGCATAACACCGGGACGAACTGTTGCCATCTGAGGACGGAAGTTCGGGCATGCGATGGTTGCAATGGTGTTTCCACCGAATGCAGGACGAGTCATCAGCAGCTGATTGTGAAGCTGTTCCTTTCCGGGAATCGGGTTGATCGGGAAATCACCGATCTCAAGCTGTGTACAGTCTGCTGTCAGACCGGTATGAATTCTTGCAGATACTCTAGGGCCAAGGTCACGGCCGATAGCTGTAGCACCTACCAGGAAAATCTCAGGCTTGAACTCATTGATAACAGATGCAAGTGCATGTGCATAAGGCTCTGTTCTGTACTCCTTCAATTCAGGATCATCAACAACGATCACCTTATCAGCACCGTATTCAGCCAGTTCGTCAGCAAGTGCCTTTACATCGCTGCCGACCAGAACTGCGGTTACTTCTGTTCCTAAATCTTTGGCAAGGTCTTTTCCCTTTCCAACCAGTTCCAAAGCAATTCCACTGAGTACATTGTCTACCTGCTGAGCAAAGACAAATACTCCTTTATAATCTTGAATATTCATGATGAACCTCCATTATTTTTCTTTTCGATATCTTAGATGACATGCTTTACTTTTAACTTGTCAACAATGTAGTCAACAGCCTCTGTAGGATCAAGAACTACCTTCTCGCCTGCTCCCTTTCTTACCTTATCGGAAGCCTTTGCGATCTGGGTAGGTGAACCCTTCAGACCAAGGTTGGAGTCTTCTACATCCTTCAGATCAGCTCTTCCCCATACGGTAATGTCAGCCTTGTAGGCATCGAAAATTCCGCCGGGTGTCATATAACGGGGCTCATTGAGTTCTGCAAGTGCAGTGATCAGGCAGGGCATTTTAGCCTTTAATACATGATATCTGTCGTCAAACTGACGCTCAACGATCACGCTGTCACCTTCCACCTCGATCTTCTGTGCGTAGGAAATAACAGGAATACCAAGATGCTCGGAAATCTGAGGGCCAACCTGTGCGGTATCGCCGTCGATAGCCTGACGTCCTGTGATGATCAGATCATACTCCAAGTTGCGGAGTGCTCCTGCAAGGGTCTGGGAGGTTGCCCAGGTATCAGCACCGCCGAGTACGCGGTCAGTAACCAGAATACCCTTGTCAGCGCCCATAGCCATTGCCTCACGAAGAACCTCTTCTGCCTTGGGAAGTCCCATGGTAACAACGGTAACCTCTGCTCCATACTGGTCTTTTAATCTAAGCGCTGCTTCCAGACCTGCTTTATCATCAGGGTTCATGATGGTCAGCATCGCACCTCTGTCAAGTGTACCATCGGGGTTAAACTTTACGCCGCCCTTTGTATCAGGTACCTGTTTAACACAAACAACGATTTTCATTGTATTTTCTCTCCTTTTAAATTTAATCTATCACTTTATGCCGTCTTACTTAAGCAGGGAACCTGAAATAACCATTCTCTGAACTTCAGAGGTTCCTTCATAGATCTCGGTGATCTTGGCATCTCTCATCATACGCTCTACATCGTACTCTCTGATGTAGCCGTAACCGCCGTGAAGCTGAACAGCCTTGGTGGTAACTTCCATAGCAACCTCTGCTGCATAAAGCTTTGCCATAGCTGCTTCTACTGTGTAGCTCTTCTGGGTAGCCTTTGCCATAGCGGCTCTGTAAACCATGTACTGTGCAGCCTGAACCTTGGTAGCCATATCTGCTAACTGGAACTGGGTGTTCTGGAATGCGCCGATTGCTCTGCCGAACTGCTTTCTTTCCTTTACATAGGCAATGGTTCTGTCAAGAGCGCCCTCAGCAAGTCCAAGAGCCTGTGCAGCGATACCGATACGTCCGCCATCCAAAGTATGCATTGCAATACCGAAGCCCTTTCCTTCCTGTCCAAGCAGGTTCTCCTTCGGGATACGGCAGTCAGTAAAGATCAGCTCGTAAGTGGATGAACCGCGGATACCCATCTTATTTTCCTTGGTACCGAAGGTAAATCCGGGTGTTCCCTTCTCTACGATAAAGGCAGAGATCATCTTCTTGCTTCTTCCCTTTGCATCTGTTACAACGCTGGTTACTGCAAAGATAACATATACGTCTGCTTCCTTACCGTTGGTAATGAAGATCTTGGAGCCGTTTAATACCCACTCATCTCCATCCAGAACAGCCTTGGTCTGCTGTCCCTGGGCATCTGTACCAGCTCCGGGCTCAGTTAAACCGAAAGCACCAAGCTTCTCGCCCTTTGCAAGGGGAACAAGGTATTTCTGCTTCTGCTCTTCTGTACCGTAGGTCTGGATAGGATCACAGCAAAGAGAGGTATGTGCGGATACGATAACGCCTGTTGTACCGCAGACCTTGGAGAGTTCCTCTACGCACATAGCGTAGGTCAGGGGGTCACATCCCTGTCCGCCATACTCCTTGGGAACGGGAATACCAAGGAAACCAGCCTTTGCCATTTTCTCAACAGTTCCTCTGGGGAAAACTTCTGTTTCGTCTACTTCCTGTGCTAAAGGCTTTACTTCCTTTTCTGCAAATTCTTTGAAAAGAGTTCTTGCCATTTCATGTTGTTTGCTTAACGTAAAATCCATGATTTTTATTTCCTCCATAAAATATGATTATACTGGGACAGTATTCAGGCCCCAATTATTTACTGAGCATCAACCGGGGTCTTTGTTCTGTCTGCGTTATAAACATAGAAGCCCTTACCGCTCTTAACACCAAGGTTACCGCCGCGAACCATCTTGCGGATCAGAGGGCATGCACGATACTTGCTGTCGCCGGTCTCGTTGTAAAGAACATCCATAATTGCAAGGCAGATATCAAGACCAATGAAATCACCCAGCTCAAGGGGTCCCATGGGATGATTTGCGCCCAGCTTCATTGCTGCGTCAATGCCTGCAATATCGGAAACACCTTCCATCTTGATGAAGGCTGCTTCGTTGATCATCGGAACCAGGATACGGTTTACAACAAAGCCTGCTGCTTCATTTACCTGAACAGGTGTCTTACCGATCTCCTCGGAGATCTTCTTAATAGCATTTACAGTCTCTGCAGGAGTATTTACGCCTGCAATTACCTCAACCAGCTTCATACGGTCAGCAGGATTGAAGAAATGCATACCGATCATCGGACGGTTTAAGCCGTTTCCGATCTCTGTAATGGAAAGGCTGGAAGTATTGGATGCAAAAATACATTCCGGCTTTGCGATCTTATCAAGCTCGCCAAAGGTTGTCTTCTTTACTTCCATATTCTCAAATGCAGCTTCCACGATCAGGTCACAGTCCTTGCAAAGGTTTTCCTTCAGTCCGGGTGTGATCTTGGCAAGAATGCCGTCTACAGCTTCCTGTGTCATCTTGCCTTTTTCAACCAGTCTTGCATAGCCCTTGGCGATCTTTTCTTTTCCGCCTTCAGCCCACTCCTGCTTGATATCGCAGAGTGCAACCTCATAACCTTCAACCTGAGCAAAGGCCTTGGCAATACCCTGTCCCATGGTACCTGCGCCAATAATACCTACTTTCATTTTTTGTCCTCCTAATAATAGTTAATTTATTTTTCATCAGGTCATTGCCCTGATAATAAAACCATATTTACCTTAGCAGTTCTTAAAAGGCTCTTTTACCTTTTCCTTGTTCTTATCAAGGAAGAATGCCATGCCGTACTTCTGATCCTCTGTCTCGAAGCAGTCGCCGAAAAGCTTTTCCTCAATCACGATCGCCTCGTCCATATCTGCATCCAGTCCTTCATTGATGGCCTTCTTGCAGTTGCGTACAGCGATGGGCGCATTCTTTGCAATGCCTGCTGCCATCTTCTGTGCTGCGGGAAGGAGCTCCTCCTGGGGATATACTGCATTTACAAGGCCAATTCTGTATGCCTCGTCAGCCTTGATATTTCTTGCTGTGTAGATCATCTGCTTTGCCATGCCGGCTCCAACCAGACGGGCAAGTCTCTGAGTACCGCCAAAGCCGGGGGTAATGCCAAGGCCTACCTCGGGCTGTCCAAATACAGCGTTATCGGAACAGATCCTGATGTCACAGCTCATGGAGATCTCGCAGCCGCCGCCAAGTGCAAAGCCGTTTACTGCTGCGATCACAGGGATCGGGAAAGTTTCAAGCTTGCGGAAAACATCATTTCCCTTCTTTCCAAAGGCTTCGCCTTCTGCCTTGGTAAGGGTGCTCATTTCGCCGATGTCTGCACCGGCAACAAAGGACTTCTGTCCTGCGCCTGTTAAGATCAGGCATCTCACTTCATCCAGATTAACAGCATCCAGTGTAGCGTTCAGCTCGTCCAGCACCTGTGAATTCAGTGCGTTTAATGCTTTTTCACGGTTGATGGTGATGGTTGCCACGCTGCCGTTTTGCTCATACAAAATAAAATCCATTGTTATGACTCCTTTTCTTTACACCTCGATAAGCAGACCCCTAAACAGGAATGGATCTCCTGTTTTGAAGCCTGCTTATCCGGTTATTTTTTATGAAATTACTCTCTTGTAACGATTGTTGCGCAGCCCATGCCGCCGCCGATACAAAGGGTTGCAAGACCCTTCTTTGCATCTCTTGCTTCCATCTCGTGAAGCAGGGTTACCAGGATACGGCAGCCTGATGCTCCGACAGGATGTCCAAGGGCGATTGCACCGCCGTTAGGATTTAACTGTCTGTCTACATCAATGCCAAGATCCTTGCCTACTGCTACAGACTGTGCTGCAAATGCTTCATTTGCCTCGATGATATCAAAGTCTTCGATCTTATAACCGGCCTTTGCCATAACCTTCTTGGTTGCAGCTACAGGGCCAATTCCCATGACTGCAGGATCAACACCTGCAAGACCGCCTGCTACAAAGGTTGCCATAGGCTTTACGCCAAGCTCCTTTGCCTTCTCTTCGCTCATTACTACAACGGCTGGCTGCCGCACCATCATTGATACCGGATGCATTACCTGCTGTTACGAAGCCGCCCTGGTTGATAGGACGGAGCTTTGCAAGACCTTCGATGGTAGATCCCGGACGAGGGCCCTCATCCTTATTAAATACGATGGTCTCCTTTTTCTTCTTTACTTCTACAGGAACGATCTCCTTGTCAAATGCGCCTGCTTCCTGTGCTGCGCAGGCCTTCTGCTGGCTCTTTAATGCGAACTCATCCAGCTCTTCTCTGGTAAGTCCCCATCTCTCTGCGATATTGTCTGCTGTCTTGATCATGTGATAATCATTGAATGCATCCCAAAGAGCATCCTTGATCATGGTATCTACCAGAACACCATTGTTCATTCTATATCCAAAACGTGCCTGAGGAACTGCGTAAGGAGCCATGGACATATTCTCCATACCACCTGCTACAACGATGTCCGCATCTCCTGCCATGATCATCTGTGCAGCCTGATTTACACAGTTCAGACCGGAACCACAAACTACGTTCATGGTAACCGCAGGTACTTCGATCGGCAAACCTGCTTTGAGAGTTGCCTGACGAGCAACGTTCTGTCCCTGTCCGGCCTGAATAACACAGCCCATATATACCTGGTCTACCTGCTCAGGAGCCACACCGGCTCTCTTTAATGCTTCCTTGATCACGATTGCGCCAAGCTCTACTGCTGGGGTTGTGCTGAGTGTGCCGCCCATTGTACCGATTGCAGTACGGCAGGCACCGGCTAAAACTACTTTCTTTGCCATGTTTCTTTCCTCCGTTAGGTTTTTAAAATGATTGTTAATTTTTTATCATTTCCATGGTCTACATTATAACATAGTGTCTCTTTTTTTGCAACGGCATCCTTAATAAAAGAGCTGTGCAATAGGAGAAGTTTCATCAATAATCAATGTTTTGTTATTTCCCGTCATGGTCAGCTTGGCTGCATCCAGAGATCTGAGGAACAGATAAAAGTCCGCTTTTTCCGGATCATTGTAGGCCTCGCTTAAGATCCTCATGTACTCTGCCTCGCCGCTGGCAATGATCTCTGCCGCCTGGGCGTCCGCCTCGGACTGCATGACAATGATCTCCGCATTGGTATTGTTGGAGATCTCCTTTGCCTCCTCCTGTCCTTCCGCCTGATAGGTGGCTGCAATATTATTCCGCTCTGAGATCATTCTCTCGTAAACCGCATTCTTATTTTCATCCGGAAGATCCAGGGACTTGGTCTCCACTGCGATCAGGGAAATTCCGTACTGCTCCAGGGTATTGCCGATATTATCCTTAATGGCTGCCGCCAGTTCTCCATCCCTTCCGCTGATCACTTCCTCCTGGCTCAGGCTGCTGATCACATTTTTCAGGCTGTTGTACACAATGGTATCGATCCTGAATTCTGCATTCCCCTTCTGGGCGCTTAAGGTCTGGGTATATTTGTAAGGATCCTCGATCTTCCATAATACAAAGCAGTCTGCGATCATGGACTTTTTGTCCTTGGTCATTACGTCGCTGATGGCAAGGTCATAAAGCAGCACCTCATTTTGAATTTTTTCCGCCGTCTGGATAAAGGGAATTTTGATACTGAGTCCCGGCTCCTGTGTGATGCTTGCAATCCTTCCAAATTCCTTGATCACCGTGTATTCATTGGGGTATGTAACTACAAGGCTGTTGCCTGCAAGAAGCAGCAGGATCACTACGACTGCCGCGATCCAGATAACCGATTTGTTTTTCATCTCTATTCCTCCTCCCCATCTGCAGGATTTCCTGCACTTTGCGTCGTCATGGTTTCCTGCGTCTTTCCGGCGCTTTCTGTCTGAAAGCTTGCAAAGGATTCCAGAGGCAGCATGGTCTGTGTGCTGCCGTCGCTCTTTTCAATGATCACCTTCATATCCGGCAGGATCTCTTCCATGGTCTCATAAAACATTCTCTGCTTGGTGATCAGCGGATATTTCTGATATTCTGCATAAAGCTCATTTAATCTGGCCACCTGTCCCTTGGCCTCGTTGATCCTCTCCTGTGCCTGGGCGTTTGCCGTTTTTACCGTTTCGTCAGCGGCTGCCCT
>ENA-ORMS01001025-ORMS01001025.1-human-gut-metagenome-genome-assembly--contig:-NODE-1025-length-24650-cov-3.823053_pt1 | contig 24650 bp, 18 predicted proteins | sample MGYA00242104_ERZ508997 | MGnify/ENA primary metagenome ERZ508997 (study PRJEB26280, sample SAMEA2338704) | human gut metagenome | biome: human gut; feature: human-associated habitat; material: faeces... | reverse complement strand
CGAAACGGAGAACGGGCAGGAACAGGGAGAATTGCGAACGGCAGTGAGTAAGGCGGCCCAGTGAACAAAGGAATAGCGCATAATTGACATTGTTGTATTTGTATATTACGGTTGTTACCAAACAAACTAACAAAGTTGGAATTATAGGAGGTCTTTGCATGAAGAAAGTATTCGTGTGGCGGAGTAGAGCCACATTACTTGGAGTTTTACAGCACGTTTGGCGGACTTAATAATTCGCTTGGAACAGCAAGTACCTTTGTGTTAGAAGTTGACCCTGAAGACACGGAAATCTATTTTAGTCGTCCAAACGGTGGATATGAACTTGTTCTAATTAAAGCAGATAGTACAGGCGAATGGGTTAGGCCAAATAAATAAATTCCGGCTTAACAAAGGCAAAATGAAAAGGGGCATGAACGATTTCCGATCCGCCATGTCTCTTTTTGTTTGCATCTTTCACCTTTTTTACTATAAATGAGTCTGAAGTCGTTGTACGTCAGGAAGTTGAGGAAACTGTAATAAACGATCCTTACTTCATATTATCGATAAGCTGAAGTATAAGCTCTTTTTGCTCTGCCGTAAGGAAGCGCCATTTTGAAAACAATTCCTGCTGATCTTTTGAAAGTTCCACTTCCGTTCCTTCTGAGAAGAACTGTGCAAGGCTTATTCCGAATGAGTCGCAGATGACCTGCAATGTGCTGATACTCGGAAGCGTATTGCGGTTGAACATATTTGAAATGGTGGATATGGAAAGCCCCGACTCTTTCGCAAGACGGTATTCGCTCCATCCATGGCATTGCATCAATTCTGTTATGCGCTGTTTTACGTCCACCAAATTCACCTCTTAATAATATTATATATCTCAACTGAGAAGAAAATAGTTGCTAAAAGTATTGTATTTATGTCGTAAATGGGCTATATTGATAGTACCAAAGCGAAGGAGGGTATTTTATGATATCACATTGTGCGAAGAAACTGCGTATTGGGAAGATGATGCAGCATAAGTGTAGGGCAGACTGCGTTCGGAGAAACTGGCCCGCTTGATTCAAATCGGCCGTATTCATCCCGAAAAGCTCATTACACATAAATTTCACGGGCTGGAAAATGTGGAGCCGGCGCTCATGCTGATGAAAGACAAGCCGGCAGACCTGATTAAACCGTTGGTTTTGCTTTGATGCCTGCTGAAAAAATATGAACGGCAGAAGGAAGCTTACGCCTGCTATAAGGGTTTGATTGTTGTGATGCGGGCTGTTCTCGCGGTATATTTTGCATATGCCTTGCGGATTGCCATTGCTTCGGTGAACAAGCTCCCATTGCGGAACACATGCCGTTCTAAACCCAATCTACGGTTTTTAATCCGACAAAACCTCAAAAGTAAGGCGGGACCGGCTTTAGCCGTCCCGCCGTTAACGCTTCGGTCGGACCGAACGAACAATCAGTTCGTGTCATTATTAAAGTCGGCGTCAAACTCGGTGCAGTCCTTTATCATGCTTTTGGGAACCGCGACCGTGATAAGACGATAGCTATCTGCGCCGTCGGTTGTGGATTTAGAGCCGTCGCGGGGCATTATATGTATGCAGAATGTGTTCCCGTCACAAAAAATGCTGCTCACTTCCAAATCACTTGCCTTGTTGCTGACATCAACATAGACGAGCATTAAGCTGTTTTCTTCAAAAAATGCCTCATCGCGGCCGGAAGTTGCTTCATTGAAGGACAAAGCGCCGTCATATTTACCATCCATACCGAGCGAGTCCCCAAACGCGGCCTTGAATTGCTCCAATTCTTCCAATGAATCGAATTTGTATATGGGAAGATGCATAACGCTGCTGAACATCATGGTTTCCTCATTCAATGCGCCTGAGTAAATCGCCCCTAAATCCGCCCGCGACGCATGGGATATAACAATATCAAAAACCTCGTCTGCGGGCATGTCGCCAGGCGTGGTTAAATTGACATCGGGAGTTTCCGCAAATGGCATATCGTCCGATAGATTTTTTGTTTCCTTATTTGGGCTGCACCCGGCCAAAGCCAAGGCGCAAGCCAATGTCAAAATGAATATGGCCGGTTTGTTCATGCAGAGGCCCTCCTTTCAAACAAACGGTAAACGCCCTCAACCCTTCCGCCTTTTACGCGCAATAACCTCAACGCCTATGCCTATGCACACGATAACCAAGTATACTATTATGCATATTATCCACCCATTGTTCAGGGTCATTGCGCCCGTAGGGTCGGCGTAATCTTGGTGAAAAATCAACCCTGCGGCAAATGAAACGGGGTAACCAAGGGATGCGAAAAGCGGGAAGCGGCTGCACCCGAAAAGCATGGAAATGCCTATAAACAAGCCGCCCGCAATCAGCAGCACGAGGGGAAATTGCTTCATTTTGTGCATATCAAACAGAGCAAATCTGCAAATCAGAAAGCTTGCAATCAGAATGGCCATGGACAAAAGGCCGATTCCGTATTTTTTCATACTTATTACCTCCTTGCATGAGTATTTGTATTATTATACCATGGCATTACCGGGCGCTACAATGCTTTTTGCATTTTGAGGGGGGATTTATTATGCATTCCGCCGATTAAGCCCGCAAGGGGCAGATGGAGCGGGTGGAAAGGGAGCGCGAAAAAATATACAATCAAAAATTGGAATACGTTGGATTTTTTTACTATACCATGATATAATACTTGGGCTAAGCTGAAGAAATGGCGGCATAATCAATGCTTTGAGCCAAAACGTCAGCAAGGGGAGGAAAGAGAAAAATGAAAAACAGAAAATGGGGGATGGCACTCATAGCTGCGCTTTTGTGCCTGTGCATGGCGCTGAGCGCGTGCTCTAACGATGCGGACAACGACCCTAACGAGGTTGTGGGTCAGGATTGGCGCACATGGGGCCTAGTGGTGGACAGCGGGACAATAACCCGCAACGGGGAAGACACCGCCGTGCTTGTATGCGTGGAGGACGACGGGGCGTATTTTTATCATGACGACGAGAATCAGGTGCTTTTCGATTTTGTTGAGTTCCCTGAAGAATACGGCCTTACGAGCGGCAACTACAACGCCATAGCGTTCGAGGACGGCAATGGCGACGGCAATACGGACGTTGCTATTCAGTTCAATATGGATGACGATAATCAGCTTATGCTGGTATGGATGTATGACGAAACATCAAACGGTTACTATTTCTATGATGAAATAGTTGATGACAACAGCGAACCGGATACGCCGGACGAAACTCCAGAGCAGGTGATAACCAACAGCGATTGGGAGCACGACACCATAATAGAGGACGCGGGCGACGAAATGTACGTTGCCGATGCAACCGTGGGCGTGCAGACGTACTATCCGTATGGCTACGTCGTTATGGAAGTTATAAGCGACGCGCTGGTGATATACGACAACAATTTCAATTATGCCGTTGCCCGCTGCGTGAACGATATCTATGCGGACTATAACGGTTCCGTTGAGGAATTCGCAATAGATTATGCCAACAGCTATATCTATAATGACTTTGGCCCGCTTTACAGCATGTTCAGCCCTATAGTGGATATGGATATAAAGGATCCGGATAACCCCAACGACCTTGCGCAGATGGACGGCTATGTTTACGACGATACCGAATCCGCCTACGTTCGCCTGTATATCTATACCGATGCGGAGGGCAACGTGATGGCAAAGTCGTTCTATGTTACCGATGACGATGCGCTTACCGTTATGGACGAAATATGCAGCGGTGTGAACCATACCGCATGGTATGGCATAGAAGGGTAGGGATCGAACTTATGCCTTTGTGGGGTGCGGTAGTTGCGCTTGTTGCGGCCATTGCGGCAATAGTGCTGGACGTTCGTAAGATAGAAAACAAAAAGGCCAGAACTGCGGGCATAATAATCGCGTCCATAATCGGCGCGGTCAGCCTTGTGTATATTGCGCTCACGCTTATACTCGTAAGCGCCGTGGACTGAGCAAAAAGAACATATGTTAATGTGCGGTTCCGTTAAGCTTATGCTTTTCGGAACCGCTTACTATATGTTATAATCCATATATGATAGTTATGGACTTGGAATGGAACAGCGGCGTTGGCGACGGCAAATCGCTCGCTGAAATACTGCAGATAGGCGCGGTGAAGTACGATAGATCTGCCCACAAAATAGTGGACACGTTCAGTGTATTCATTCACCCCTGTGTGCACAGCGAATTCAGCGTGGGCGCAAAGGCGCTGCCGCAGCTCTGGCGTTCGCTTGAAAGCAGGCTTACGTTTGAGCAGGCGTATACCGCTTTCCTTGACTGGGTCGGCGAGGAAACCATGTTCGCCGCGTGGGGCGGCGGGGATTGGCATGTGCTCAACGACAACGCCAAGTATTATTCCCTGCCCATAAAGCAGGATGTTCAAATGCTGGATGTTCAGTCCGCATTCAGCCTTACGATGGGCGTGGGCAGCGTGCTTGCGCTTTATAAGGCGGTGGAATTTTGCCATATACCGGATTGCTTTGACTATCATGATGCGCTGGCTGATGCGATGTATACCGCGCTTGTAAGCGAATGGATGGATGAAGAAACGCTTGAGCTCAGCCGCGGAAAAATCGTGCCGCGCAGCATGGAAATGGCAGGCAAAACGTTTGAAACACCGCCCGCCAAGTATTCGGAATACTTCACCAACCGCCACGATGTTATGAATTGCGACGATATGCGCATAGTCAATTGCCCCATATGCGGCGCGAAGCACAGCATAGGCGAATGGTTCAGCAACGACCGGCGCCGTTATTATGCCGCGTTTCGCTGCCATGGGCACGGCCGCTTCATCTGCCGCATGACGATAGTGAAAAAGGATGATCTTATCCGCGGGCGGCTGGCAATTCCGCAGATGACGCCAAAGGAACTGCATAGCTTTCAGGTGGCCAAGAATGCCAAGCATTATCTTTGCAGCGCAACGCTTGGCCTTATAGCGCAAAAGCGCAAAAATAAACGAAAAAAACAGACCGCTCAGGCGGCTGCCACTCCCGCGCAGTAATCAGGCGCGGGAATTTTTTTAGCCGCTCGACTTTTTGAAACCGAAGGAGTATAATACTGCTTGCTTTGCGCTGCGGCGCAGGGCGTATTTTATTGAAGAAAGCGACGGTTTGATATATATGGAATTGGTAATAAGCAATGCGCGGGGCTTTGCGAGGAAAAATGCGGTTATGCTCATTGCGTTTGCGGCGGCGCTGATAACAAGCCTGTTTGTGCCCGTGGATAAGGAATACATAGGCTACTTTGACTTCAAAACGCTAAGCTGCCTTTTCTGCGTGCTGGCGGTGGTCTGCGCGCTCAAGGACATAAACTTCTTTTTTGTTATAGCGCGCAAAATAGTGCACTTTTTCAAAACGGCGCGCATGAGCATACTTGCGCTTGTGTATATAACGTTCATAGGCTCCATGCTCATTGCCAACGACATGGCGCTGCTCACGTTTCTGCCGCTGGGCTTCCTTGTGCTGAGCAGCACGGGAAAACAGAAATATATGGCGTTTACGTTTATTATGCAAAATATTGCCGCCAACCTCGGCGGCATGCTTACGCCTTTCGGCAATCCGCAGAACCTTTATCTTTACACTAAGTTTAATATTCCCAACGGCGAATTTATGGGCATAATGGCCCCGCCGTTCATATTGTCCGTTGTGCTCATCACGCTGTGCTGCATCATATTCGTAAAAAACGAGCCGCTTATGATAAGCAATGAAAAGATAGAGCTTAACGGCAAACGCACTGCGCTGTATCTTGCACTGTTTGCGCTGGCGATAGCGATTGTTTTTCGCGGCATACCGTATTGGATAGGGCTTATAATAATTCCAGCGGTGCTGTTCTTTGCCGACCGCCACGCGCTTGAATCGGTGGACTATCCGCTGCTTTTCACGTTCGTGTTCTTTTTCATATTCGCGGGCAATATGGCGCGCATGGATGCGGTAAGGAGTTTCTTTTCCGCCCTGCTTTCAAAGAACACTTTGCTTTTCAGCGCGCTTTCCTGCCAATGCATAAGCAACGTACCTTCGGCGATACTGCTTTCGCAGTTCACCGGCAACTATGCGGAGCTGCTTATAGGCGTGAACGTGGGCGGGGTAGGCACGCTTATTGCCTCGCTTGCCAGCCTTATCACCTTCCGCGAATACGTTAAGCACGACCCCAGAAGTACCCGTCGCTACATTGCGGAATTTTCCGCCTTCAACTTCGGCTTTCTTATAATACTCATTGCCTTTGAGCAGTTTGTGATGAAGGTATAAATATCCCCTTGCTATAAAGCGCGGGTATGGTATAATCAATTTGTCGATAATATTCCACAAAACGCGACATTGCCGTTATACCCTACGGAGGACAGTATGCGTACCCACATTGCCCTGCTCCTGTGCATTATGTTATGCTTATGCGCCGCGCCGCCGTCAAAGGCGCTTGACGGGGTATTTATGGCCAACGCAAACGAAGCGGAATGGAACGCGGAGAACGCCTGCTGGGTTGAACGGCATTATATTGCCGCGGCGGACGAATTTTCCGCGTTTGTTTATGCCCCTCGTGCGGAGGAATACGAGCGCGACGGCGTGCGCGCGCCGCTTGTGTGCGAAGCGTATATCGGCTCAGCCGAGTCCGAACGCCTTACGCTTACGCTGGACGGGGAGTGGCATATCGGCATACAGACGGCTGTGTACTTAGTCAATACGGAACTTATAATAGGCGAAAGCGCCGCGGCAGTGAATTATGGCAGCATATATATCGAATCCGGCAGCATGCTTACCATCAACGGCGTGCTTGAGAACGAGGCTGTTGAATATGCGTCCGGCGAACTTAGGCTGAAGTGCGGCATATACATACGCGACGGCGGCACGCTTAACGCCCTGAACGGCAAATATACTGGCGGCGGCAAGCTATACAAAAGCGCAAACGGAGCCGCGCTCGGCACGGAACAGGGCGATGTCCTGCGCTTTTCAAACGGGCATGAACTTTCGGCGCTGCTTGCCCAATGCGGTGAATATGCTGCGCTTTATGCCCGCGGCGCGGTGACGCTTGACTCGGCATTTGCTTTGCCGTATGGTGCGGGAATGGTGATAGACGGCGGCAATTCGCTTACCCTTGCGCCGGGCGCGTCGCTTGCGTGTATGGGGAACATATGGGTCAACGGCGGCGCGCTTACCGTAAGCGACGGCGCTAATATCACATTCGGCAATGAGAATGCGCGTATATGGGCAAACGCGGAAGATGGCTCATCTGTGACGGGGCAGGGGCTTGACAGTATAACGGTGCGGTATACCAAAAGGGAGGTAAACTCGCAGGCGGACATGGATGCGGCTTTTGGCGGCGCGTATTCGGACGAAATTATACACATTATTGATGTAAATACGCCTGTTAGTATAAACCAAGCATGGAACGTAGGCGAAAATATGCTTATTCGCGTTAACGGCGGCGCAAGGCTTACGCTTAATGCGGTAGTCACTCTCAGCGGTGCGCTGCAGGTTTATAACGGCGCGGAGCTGAACATATGTGCCGCGCTTACGAATGAAGCATATGGCAACGTGGCCGGAGTTGAGCGCGGGCTGTGCGTATTTGCGGGCGGCACGGCAATGCTTGCATCCGGCGGCAAATATGCGGGCGATGGCACGCGGCGCGTGTACGGCAGCATGGACGGCTTCTGCCATGCGGAAACGGAAGCGGAGCTGAACGCGGCGCTTTCATCCGGCGCGAATACGGTGCATGTAAGTCAGGATGCTATTGTTGCGGTAAACGGCGCGGTGAGCATACAGCGCGGAGTCACGCTTAAACTGCTTTCGGGTGCGCGGTTGAGCATTGCGGACGGCGCGCTGCTGATAAACATGGGCGCAATAGAGTTGAACGAAACCGCCGCGCTGCACATATCAAACGGTGCGCAATATATTCGCGGCGGTGAAGAAAAGTTTCGCGGCACTGTAACGGGGCTGGACGCGCAGCCGCGGCTTTTCAATACCACGACCGCGCGGACGGTGGGCCTGTTCACTGATGAAAGCGCGGAGTATGCCCCGCTTTGTACGGATGCGGTGCGGATATTTGAAGATATGCGGCTATGCTATGCGCTCGGCATCGGCAAAGGCATAGCCGGCATGGATATATTGCTTGAAGATGGCAGCGGGCTGAGCGCGCAGTGGAGCACGGCGGACGGCGGCGCGGCAATAACGCTGCTCGGCTGCGGGAGTGAAACCGAGGAAACAGTATGCCTAAATATAGCCTTCGCAGACGGCACGGCGGAGAGCTATTGCTTTATCGTTCGCATGGGCGCAACCGAAGGCGCGTACAGATTGGGGGACATTGACCGAAGCGGCCGCATAGACGTGCGCGACGCGGTGCTGCTCTGCATAAAAATAGCTAAGGGCGATGCCGATGCGGACATAAACGGCGACGGCAGGCTGAACGTTGCCGACGCTGCCGCGCTGTGCAGAATTATTTTCCGGAGCTGAGCGCGGTTGCAAAGGCGCGAAGCGTACTATATAATAAGCATATCTGTACGAACGGAGGGGAGAAGAATGAGCAGAGCGAAAAGAATACTTGCCGCACTTGTTGCCGCGGCGGTGCTTTTGATGGGCACGGCGGCGCTTGCGGAGGATACTAAGATAAACATAAGCGCGGGCGAGGCCGGTGCGGACGGCACAATAACCGTTACCATAAGCCTAAGCGGTGATACAAGCGTTGCCGGTGCGCAGTTTGCGCTTGATTATGATGAAACAATGCTGGAACTTGTTAAGGTGAAAAACGGGGCCATAGTTTCCGGCGGCATAAGCGCCACCAATGACGAAGAACCCGGCAGCGTTATATTCATATGGAGCACGCTTATGGGCAGCAAACAGCCGGGCGAACTGCTCAAACTCACGTTCCGCCCCAAGGACGGCGCGCACGGCAGCACGGAGATAAAGCTGGACAATGCGCTGACGGAAACCATGATAATAGATGAAGAACTCAACGAACTTGCATACACCGAGGGCAGCGTTACGCTGGAGCTTGCATCTGCGCAAAATGCTCCCGCGCCAACTGCTGCGCCGGAGCAGAGCGCGCAGCCCACGCAGGCACCTGCCGCTACCGCCAACCCCGATGCAGACGTTACAATGGACATAGGCCAGAACACCACCATTTCCGGCGGCAGCGGCACAATATGGTCCAGCAGCAACGAACGCGTGGCTACCGTTGACCAAAGCGGCAGCGTGACAGCCCATGCGGAGGGCGAAGCCGTAATTTATGCCATAAGCGAGGACGGAGCAAGCGTTACCGAAACCGTTGTGTCCGTGGGCAGTCAGCAGGCGGCTGAATCCCCGGCACCGCAGACAGACGCTCCCGTGCAGACGGACGCGGCGCAGACGGATGCCGCGCAGGTGACCGTTGCCGAAACGGAGGACGACGGGCCTTCGGTTTGGATGTGGCTGCTTTTCGCGGCGGCTGTGATAACGGGGATAGCCTCTATTTATCTGGCCATCCGCGCCATGCGCCGCAGGTAATTGGCAGGAAATAACAAGTAAATCAACAGTTTGTGAATAATACCCGCAAAGGAACAGAATAACCTTGCTTATATTGCTTTTTGCGGGTATAATACTATATAACTATAGGTGGTGGAGGTATGCCCATCGCCTGCTCCGGTCCAAATACATAAGGAGTTTAAAGGCATTACATGAAACGACAGAGAATCGTAGCAGCTTGGCTCGCGTGCATAATGGCGGCGTTTGTGCTGCCGTTCGCTGCGCTTGCCGAGGGGGGAGATATCGCCATAAGCCTTAGCGGCGGCAACGCTGCGCTTGCGGTGGGCGATTATCTTAGCGTCAATGTTAAGTTTGATGCGGCTGTTGCAAGCTTTGGCGGCGCGGAGTTCAATGTTGAGTACGACAGTGCCAAGCTTGAATTCGTATCGTACACGCCGCTTATCGGCAGCGCGGATGAAACGGGAAATGGCGCGCTCAACTATCACAAAAAGATTAGGGACGGCAATATTAAAATACTGCTTCTCAACGCTGCCAACATAATCAACAAGAATAGTACGGGCATTGCAAACGGAACCGCGATAGGCAATCTTGTTTTCAAGGTAACGGGTGCGAATGCGGACACGGCAAGCGTAAAGATAGCCCAAGAAGGCTTTGCGGCATGTATGCCCGGGGATAATACCACAGCCCCCGCGCTGACCCCTGCTAACAGCACGTTTACGCCAACCACTGTGACCGTGAGCGACAGCGTGACCTATCCCACGGAGAACGCGCCCACGGTATACTGCATCACAAGCGAAGCAAACGGCGCTGTTACGCTTTCGCTCAAGGCAAGCATTGCCGATTTGCAGCGGCTGGACATGCAGCTTACGCTTAACGGGTATACTGATATTGCAGCGGCAAGCGACTGTCCGTTTACGGTTAGCATAGACGGCGGCAGCGTAACTATAAGCCGCAATGCCGCACCCAATACCGACGGCGTGGACATGCGCAGCGGCGTGGCGGTGCTGACGATGAAAAAATCGGGCGCAAGCCAAAGCATCATCTCAGAGCCCAAGGCCATAGCCACAAAGGACGCCAACGGCGCCCTCAGCCCAATAACAAAGCCCACCGTAACCGATGACCCATATGGGGGGTATGCATTGGGCGATGTTAATGGGGATGGGAAGATAAATACGCTGGATGCAATGATGACATTGAGAGCGGCAGTGGGCATTGAAAGTTTGGATGCAATACAAACGATTCGTGCAGATATAGATGCAAATGGTAAAATAAATACCATGGACGCGATGATGATTCTCCGAAGGGCAGTAGGATTGCTTGACGAGAATTATAAAAATATATATTAAGTGAAGGCAGAAGGCTGGATTTCGAAAGGAGATAGAAAATGACAAAAAAAAGAGTGCTGGCATTGATATCATCTCTTGTTATGCTTATCAATATGATTCTTCCTTCGTTTACGTTGGCTGAGGAAAATCCGACGCTGATTGTGGACTTGAGTTCTAACTCGTTGAGCGTTGGCGAAGAATTTACTGCAAGCGTAAAGTTTGGCGATTTGAGTAAGTCTGGAATTGACCTTAATACTGTTGGTTCAATTCAAGTCGAACTTTCATATCCAAGCGACTATATAGAGTTTGTTTCATGCAACGAGGACGATATGTTCTGGCCTTCAAAGGCAATTGTAGAAATAAACTATAAGGAAGCTGGTAAAGTAAAATATGGCTTAATAGCCTCGAAGGGAATAACCTTGAGTGATGACGATGTAATGTTTACTGTTACACTTAAGGCAAAAGCTGTTGTTGCAAATGTAAACATAAGCGCGATGTGTGAATCGTTAGCGGATGTAAAGCCGACCTCTGCGAATGTTTCAGAAGGCTCCGCCACCCTCACCATCGTCAACCCCTGCACGGGCATAACGCTGGACAAGGACACGCTGACCATAGCCCGCGGCGAAACGGCTACGCTTACCGCAACCGTTGAACCCGCCGATACTACCGATAAGGTAGTTTGGAGCAGCGAGAACGATAGCATTGCCACCGTTGAGAACGGCGTTGTGACTGCCGTTGGACAGGGCGAAACCACCATAACCGCAACGTGCGGCAACCAAACCGCAAGCTGCAAGGTTATCGTTAACAAGGCTTTCTTGACCGGCAAGGTCACCATTACCGGAGATGCCGTTTACGGCGTAACTCTTACCGCGGCATATGAAGAAGGCAATGCCCAAAAGGTAGAGTACGTTTGGTATCGTGAAGGCGGAACTGAGCCTGTCGGTACAACAAATAAATATACTATTACCGAGGACGATATAGGCAAGGTACTCACTGTTTGGGTTAGCGACACGGAAAACTTCATGGGCAGCGTGAAAGCAACGACTGCGAAGGTCGAAAAAGCTACGAAGGATGCCCCCGCCGCTTTCAAGATAAAGTACGAGGATAACAAGATAAAAGTTATTAATCCTGACAAGAATGCGCAGTACAAACTTAACAACGGCGCGTTCGGCACGGCTACCGAGTTCGATGCGGAGTACAACACGGAGTACACCGTATCCGCGTACTATCCCGAAACCAATACCCATAAGGCGAGCGCAATTGTAACAAGCAACACCGTCATCACCCCCAAGGCCCCGTGCAATCTGACCGTTACCGTAGAAGGCAACGGCAAGGTTGAGGGCGCGCCCAAGAATCCGCGCGAAGGCGACGAGGTCACCCTTACCGCCAAACCAGGTGACTTTGACCACAAGTTCGACAAGTGGGAAGTTACCGGTATAACCCTGACGGAAGAAGCAGCGAAGGCTAACCCGATAATCTTCACCATGGGCAGCACGGACGTGACGGTAAAGGCTGTGTTTGAGAAGAAGGAAGCCGTTATTATAAACTTCAACGTCCTCAACTTCACCTATGACGGCACACAAAAGACGCCTGAAATCGGCCCTGAAGAAGTTGTAGGCATGGATCGGACTATTGAATATTTCGACAGCCTGAATAACAAGCTTAAATCTGCTCCTACCGAAGCAGGTACATATAAAGTTAAGGTAACGTTTACCTCCAGCGAAACCTCTGCCAACCGCAAGACCGAGGCTGAGAAAACATTCACCATAGCTAAGGCCACCAAGGAAAAGCCTGCCGCGCCTGTTCTCACGAATGCAACCACAAATAGCTTCGATGTAACCTTTGTTGACGGGCAGGAGTATGCCATCAACACTACGGGCAAAGAACCCGCCGACACTGAGTGGGCGGCGACCATTACCACCACCGGCCTTAACCCCGCGACTGATTATTATGTATTCACCCGCGTTAAGGGCAATAACAACTATAACCCCTCTCCGGCAGTCTACGCAACGGTAACGACTGCGCATACCTATGCGTGGGAAGTTGTAGGTTCCGGCGTTGTTGGCGAGAATGTGCGCGTTGGCGGAACGTTGCCCGAAAGCCTGACAGGTACAATAAAGAATGAAGGTACTGGTACTATTACCAACATTAAGGCTGCCCTGAGCGGCGAAAATGTCGATAATTTTAAGCTTGATGCAGTGTCCACAGAACTTGCGAGCAACGGTACACTTAACATAATCGTAAAGCCGCAAGGAATCACGACCGATAATAAGGGAAGTTACAACGTAGATGTAAAAGTAACGGCGGACGAAGTAGAATATAAAATTATCTCCTTCGTTATAAGTGTTGTCGAGAAGGATCCTGTTATCATCACGGGCATAGATGACAAGACCGTTACCTTCAACGGAAAAACGCAGGGAATAGACCTGAGCAAGGCTAACATCAGTGGCGATGCCGTTGATGTTAGCAAGCTGACCGTGACTTACACCAAAGATGGTAAAACCGTTGCTGAACCGCGCGATGCCGGCACGTATGACGTGGCGATAAGCTACGAGGATACGAACTACATCGGCAGCACAACCGCGAAGCTTATAATAAATAAGAAGGAAGTTTCCGTAAAGGGCTTCGAGGCACAGTCCAAGGTGTATGACGGCAAAGCCGATGCCGCGGTTGACAGCACCAACGCCAAGCTTGACGGCATGATAGAAGGTACGGATGTTGGCTTCGATAAGACCGGCCTCAAATTCACGTTTGATAATAAGAAGGTCGGCACGAACAAGACCGTTAAGAATACCACTACCACGCCCATAACCCTCATCGGTACGGACAAGGACAACTACAACCTGAAAAAAACCACTGTTGAGCTTACGGCCGACATTACCGCAAAGCCCGTGACCGTAACGGCTGCCGTTGCCGACAAGACCTACAATGGTCGTACCGACGACGCGAAGGTCACCATGAGCGCGTCCGGCATTATCGCAGGCGACGATGTGCAGCTTGTTGCCACGAAGGGCGTTTATGCCCCCGCCGATGCGGGCGACAACGTGGAAGTAACCGTGACTTACACCATTTCCGGCGTAGACAAGGATAACTACAGCTACAGTATCGCCGACAAGGCTTACGGTAAGGTGAATAAGGCCGAGCTGAAAGTCACCCTTACCGCGCCCGCTGCCGTTACCTACGATGGCAAGACGCATGAAGTAAGCAGCGTTACCGACGACCGCGTTGCGGCTGATAACGGCAAAACGCTCTATACCCTTACCTATAATAATAAGGATGCGCTTCCCGTTGACGCGGATACTTATGAAGTGACCGCCAAGCTGACCGACGAAGGCAGCAAGAACTATAACCTGAAGGTCGAACCCGTTAACGTGGAGATAAACAAGGCCGACATGAGCGCGATCGATAAGGAATACACCGTTGCGTTCATGCTTGCGGGCGCGCAGACCCGAAAGCTGAGCGAATTGCAGCTAACTCCCACCGACGTAAGCGGTAAGTGGAGCGTTGTAACCGGATCGAACGAAATTCTTGACGGCGATGCCAAGATAGACGGCGCGAACCTCGTGTTCACCATCAGGTCCGGCCTTACCACTGCGGACATCGGCAAAAAGGTTGAGTTGACGCTCACCTTCACGCCCGACAAGAACTATAACCCCGTCACCGCCACCGTTACCGTGACCCTGGCGCAGGATACTTACACCAACAGCATCGTTGGCACCCTGCCCACTCAGGTGAAGCTGGGCGAAGCGCTTGACCTAAGCGGCGTAAAGCTCGTTACCAAGTTCGGCAGCGGCGCACCGGACCAGACGCTTGACGTTAACGATTCCACCAAGGTTGAAGTGACCACAACTTACGACCACACCGCCAAGGAAATAGGCGTAAAGACCGTAACCTTTACCGATAAGGCGAACGGCGGCATAACCTATACCCACACCTTCACCGTTGTGGACGTGCTTGAAGGCGTTAATCTTGAAGCCGACCCGACAGAATACAATTACAAGCTGAAGGAAGCAAGCTCCATAGGCTTTGACGACAAGGTGCGCGCCGTGTATAAGTCCGGCGCAAAGAAGGCGCTGAATCATGCGGACGTTGTACTTACCATGAGCGACGGCACGGTAGTTGACAGCGCGAAGGAAGCGCGCCTGCTGAACACCCTTGGCACCGCTACTATAACGATTACCTATACCGAAAAGTATCTTGACGGTACAAGCGATAAGCAAAGCGTTGCTATAACCGTTTCCGTAACAGCAGACCCCGTTAAGCCGGATGGCACGCCCAACGCCGAGGGCTTCGCGGTTACGCCGATACCCGATGCGGGCAAGGAAATGGAATATAAGGACGACGCAGGGAACAAGGTGGAGCCTGAAAATGTGCAGGGCAAGCTTGCCGATGCCGCACCGGGCGCGCTTGAAGAGGAAGTGAAGAAGAACCCCGCGTTCAACAATGTCGGCAACGGCGATGTTGTGTATGAAAACATCAGCTTTAAGGATAACACAGGCAAGCCTGTAACGTTTGCAAACGGCAAGATGCAGGTGACCGTGCCCTATCCTGCCGATTCCGATAAGGGTGACGAATTTGTGATGCTGATACCCGACGGCGAGGGCAAGATGAAAGCCATAGTGCCGCAAAAGACCGCGGGCGGCTTGCAGTTCGAAATAGAAAACAGCAACGTGACATTTGCCATAGGCTGGTACACTCCCGCGCCTTCACCCGTACTGCCTACCGAGCCTGAAAGGGATCCTGAGGATAACTTCTGGAACGAGGTTTACTGGACGCTCCTTCGCAGCGGACAGGGCAGCGTTATAACCGCCAATGCCGGCTATTACGACAGGGTGCCGCAGGGCGTGCTCCGCGCGGTGGACATAAGCGGCAATACGCTTATAATCAACTCCGCATTCGGTGTGCAGGTTGTTGTGAACCCCGGTGCGCTTGAAAAGCTGGGCATGTACCGCTTCTATTATCCCATCAGCTATCTGAAGGAAATGCTCAAGGGCAGCAGCGTTATAAGCGGCAGCGGCACAACGGGCATTACCGTGGGCGTGCTTATGCCTACAACGGGCGACGCAACCGTGGTTGAGCATCCCTATACCATGACTCCTGCCACCGCGGGCATTATCCCCGGCCTTGAGAGCGCGGCCAATGCCCGCCCCGTGATAGACAATGCGGACGGCGTAAGCGTGCTGGATGGCGCGCAGCGCAACGAAGGCGCGGTCATAGGCGGCGGAATGCTTATCGGCCTTGGCCTGCTGGCGCTGCTCGGCGCGGCATATGTGACCATGCGCAAGCGCGGCAACTGATATTAACTGAACATACCCGAACCTTGGGGCCAAGCGTAACAAACTTGGCCCCGAATAATATTCGGATCAGGAGGGGGAAACACATATGAAAAAGAAACTGCTTTGCCTTATGCTTGCCGCGCTTATGCTAACCAGCGTGTGCGCATTTGCGGAAGGCGAGACAACCGAACCTGAACAGACAATAGAGCCCGAACAGATCATTGAACCAGAGCAGACCGCCGAACCCGAACCGGATGCGGAGGATGCCCCGCTGATAGACGTGGACGCAACGCCCGCGCCGAGCGGGAACGAAACTATTGAAATCCCCGCCGAGCTGGACGGCGTGTTCCAGTTTGGCGATTTATACGGCGAGCAGCTAAGCATTGACTTTGAGCAGAACATGCCCGCCATGATAGCAACCTTTGCCGACGAAACCGACGACGGCAGCTTTACCACCGCCAAGCGCGCTACCTTTGCCGCCCGTTTGCGCGATGCCATACTCGACCTTACCCCCAGCATAGATCTGAGCGATCTTAATATAAACTATGATGGGGATAAACCGGAAGGGCAGCGCACTAACTATACTGGACTCAACAGCACAATATCCGCCGTGCTGAACAGCGTGCCGCAGTCTTTCGTCTGCGCAAGCGATGGTATGAAATACTCCATCTCCGGCGGCAGGTTCACTATGCTCAGCCTTAATCTTAAAGCAAATGCGGCTTCCATGCGCGCCGATTACGACAGCGAAAAGCAGACCGTGCTGAATAGTCTGTTTCCCAACGGCACTTCCGGCATGAACAAAACCGAAATTGCCTTGGCGATACATGATTATATTGCCCTGCATACGCGCTATGATTACACCTTCACCAACAGCAATATGCATAATTCCTATGGCGCGCTGGTCAACGGCATTGCCGTGTGTCAGGGTTATGCGCTGGCGTATATAGATCTGCTCAGGGAAGTGGGCGTGGAAAGCTACTTTGTATCCTCAAGCAATCTTAATCACGGCTGGAATGTGATAAATACCGAATCCGGTTGGTATTACAGCGACGTTACTTGGGACGACCCAAGGCCCAACATAGGGGAATATACCAACGATGGCGACTATATGGGCTATTGCCAGCATGATTATTTCATGAATACAAAGGCGCAGATAGAGCAAAACCACTTCGCCGTGAACAATACAACAGACGATGCTGCAAAGAGCGTTATATTCGGCACAACGCCTATTGTTGCAGCGGAGGCTCATCCCGACTCCGCTTTCTGGAGCGGCATAAAGTGCGGCATGGTGCGCATAAACGGCACTTGGTATTATAACGACAGCGCGTTTTGGGGCATGCCCAGCGGTTCAACCTATTTGCCGTATATGAAGGGCAACATTTGCTCCACGCCCTACGGCACGGAGCGTCAGGCAAATATTATAGTCACCGATGCAACGCCCTTTGCCGCTGTGAACGGCAGCCTTGTGTACGCCCGCTTCAGCGCGGCTTACGTTACCGATGCCATAATGTGCTACAATACCGCCACCGGCGCGGTAAGGAAGCTTGCCGACGTTGAGGGCGGCACCATGGTAACTGAAATAGCCGCGGGCAGGCTCAGCATTGGTGACAAGCTTTACGACCGCGGTACGGTGGTGTATACGGACGTGAACTCCAACCTGTATACCGTTAAGCCGAATCAATCGCTTGATCTGGGCGATGTGAACACGGACGGCAGGCTTACCATTGCGGACGTTACGCTCATCTGCCGCCACATAATGGGTCAAACGCAGCTGAGCGGCGCGGCATTGGCAGCGGCGGATATAAATTCGGATGGCAGCGTGGGCGTGGCGGATGCGGTGCTCCTTTGCCAAATGATATCGGAAGGAAATGAATGATGAAGCTTAAAAGAACCATTGCGGCGCTTGTCGCGCTTGCCGTAATAGCCGCGTGCGCAGCGTCGCTTGCCCTGACCGGCGATGTTGATGGGGATGGCGCAATAGGCGTGAAGGACGCCGTGCTTTTGTGCCGGGCCATTGCGGATGGCGGCGCGGGCGCGAACGACATGCTCAGCATGGATGTTGATGCTGATGGGCGGCTCACCGTGGCAGATCTTGCCTATATCTGCCGCGCCATAATGGACAACAGCGTGGTTTTCCCGCGCGATGCGCAGAACGCCGCATACAGCAAGGATGTTAAATAGAAACTAAGCATATAAAAAGCCCGCCTTGACACAGGCGGGCTTTTAGTTGTTTGCTCAGTAGCCCATTTCGGAAAGCATCATGTCCGCAACGGTGGCTATTGCGCTGTTCGCGCTCAACGTGGCCACGGCGTAATGCAGCGTGCCTATGTCGGCTGTGTGCTTTGCATATGCGCGGCCCTCGCCGTATTTGTTCAGCATCAGCTCGTTTATGGCAATCGCGTCCACTTGGCCCTTGTCCAGCGCGTCAAAAAGGTCTGTATACGATGCATAGCCGGTTATGTTTGCCGTGTTGTAGCCGGAATCCTTATAGTCGCTGTAATAGCTGAAAAGCAGGTTTCTCGTCGCGCCGGACGGCACATATAAGTTTGAACTGCTTGCAGACTGTATGCAGCCCACCTTCAGCTTGCTCATGTCCGCGTTCTCGTTGCCGGGCTTAACCAGTATGTAGCACGGGTCGTCATAATAAGCGCGGGAGTAGGCGTATGCGGCGTTCGCGCCGCGCGGCATAAGGCATATTGCTGCGTCTATGCTGCCGTCCCTCAGCTTTGCGCCAACGCTCATGCTTGTCACCTCAACTGCCTCAAGCGCGGGAATATCCCCCGTGTAATCATCGGAGTTGGACATTATGCGTTCCGCCAGCGCCTGAGCTATTTCCAATTCAAGCCCCGTCCCGTCCTCCGCAAGGCGGGGCACATCGTTGCGCAGGCCAACGCGCAGCACGCCGTTGTTCCAAACGTTGGCAATCTCCGCGCTGTTCATCAGCACGGGCTCGGGCCTGAGCAGCAGCGCCAAGAGTATAACCGCAACCGCTGCACCGGCTATTATCAGCGCGCGGCGCAGCTTTTTTCCCTGCTCGCCCTTCAGCATTATGACCGGGCGGGTATGCTTTTTTCTTATGCGGCGGTTTCTGCCGCTAAAAAACGAACGTATCTTCATATATAAATTATACAGCCTGCGCCCCACGTTGACAAGGCGGCTGTGTGTGGGATATAATTCATTATTGGGCCAAAACTGTAAACATTTAAGGAGATATACGATACATATGAAGAACCTTACTTCCGATCAGCTCAGGTCGCTGTACCTGAAATTCTTTGAAGAACGGGGCCATAAGGTCATTCCTTCCGCCTCGCTCATTCCCGAAAACGATCCTTCCGTTCTGTTCACCACGGCCGGTATGCATCCCCTTGTGCCCTATCTTATGGGGCAGGAGCATCCCGCGGGCAAGCGCCTTACGGACGTGCAGAAGTGCCTGCGCACGGGCGATATTGACGAGGTGGGCGACGCGAGCCACTGCACCTTTTTTGAAATGCTTGGCAACTGGAGCCTTGGCGATTATTTTAAGCATGAATCAATAGCGTGGAGCTATGAACTGCTCACCAGCGAAGAATGGCTGGGCATAGATAAGGACAGGCTGTATTTCACCTGCTTCGAGGGCGACGAAAATGCCCCGCGCGATACCGAATCGCACGATCGTTGGGTGGAAATGGGCGTTGACCCCAGCCATATATTCTATCTTGGCGCAAAGCATAACTGGTGGATACCCGGCAACTCCGGCCCCTGCGGCCCGGATACGGAGATTTTCTTCGATACCGGCAAGCCCAAGTGCTGCCCTGAGTGCAACCCTTCCTGCGACTGTGGCAAGTACCTTGAAATATGGAACAACGTTTTCATGCAGTATTATAAGGACGCCGAAGGCAACGTGACCCCGCTTGCCAAGCGCAACGTGGATACCGGCATGGGCCTCGACAGAACCATCGCAACCCTCCAGGGCGCGGAAAGCGTATACGATACCGATGGTTTCGCCCCCATAATTGCCCGCATTGCGGAGCTGAGCGGCAAGAACTATCATGACGATGAAGCCACCAAGAAGGCCTTCCGTATAATTGCGGATCATATAAGGAGCGCAACCTTTATACTGGGCGACCCAAGGGGCGTTACCCCGTCCAACGTGGACCAGGGCTATATTCTGCGCCGCCTTATCCGCCGCGCGATACGCTTCGCCATGCAGATAGGCATACCGGAAAACAGCCTTTCCAAGGTTGCCGAGGCCGTTATAGAAAGATATTGCCATGTGTATCCCGAACTCAAGGAAAATCAGGAAAAGATAACCACAGAGCTTGCGAAGGAAGAAGCCCGCTTCCAGCATACCCTAAAGAAGGGCATGAAGGAGTTCGAGCGCATGAAGGGCAGCTTTGCGGACGGCAAAATAGACGGCGTTACCGCGTTCCATCTTTATGATACGTTTGGCTTCCCGATAGAGTTTACAGAGGAAATGGCCCGCGAAAACGGCCTTACCGTAGACCGTGCGGGCTTTGAGGCCGCGTTCAGTGAGCATCAGAACAAGAGTAAGCAGGGCGCGGAGCAGCGCTTCAAGGGCGGCCTTGCCGAAGCAAACGAGGTTACCGCGCGGCTGCATACCGCAACGCATCTGCTTCAGGCGGCGCTGCGCAAGGTGCTGGGCGACGGCGTTGCGCAGAAGGGCAGCAACATAACAACCGAAAGGCTCAGGTTCGATTTCAGCTTTGAGCGCAAGATGACTCCCGAAGAGGTCAAGGAAGTTGAAAAGCTGGTCAACGAAGCCATTCAGGCGGACGTACCCATAACCTGCGAGGAAATGACTGTTGACGAAGCCCGTGCGCAGGGCGCAATAGGCCTTTTCGGCGATAAGTACGGCGAAAAGGTAAAGGTGTATACCATGGGCAAATATTCAAAGGAGATCTGTGGCGGCCCGCATGCCAGCCATACCGGCGAGCTGGGTACGTTCAAGATAAAGAAGGAGGAGGCCTCCAGTGCCGGCGTGCGCAGGATAAAGGCCGTGCTGCAATAAGGCGATGAAGGATAATTCCGCGCAATGGTTTGAATACGATTGGCCGCTTGACGGGGCGATGGCGCGCTTCGGCGCGGACATGGCGCTGATAGATGCCGACAGGGCGGCGCGCCCGCTGCTGATGTATGTAAGCTGCCAAAGCCGCAGCGAAAAGCGGGAAACGCTCAGCGCGATAGAGCGCAGCATAGCATCGGGCGTTAGGGATAAGCTGATAAAAAAGCTTGGCGCACTGTATGCGGGGTATATAGAAATAGACGCGCAGATACAGTATTATTTCTATATTCACGATGCCGAGGAATTCGAGCGGGGAGAAACCATTGCCGAAAAAACGCCGCTTATGGACTGCACCGCGGGGCTTGCGGACGAACCGGATTGGCTCACGTATAAAACCCTGCTTTATCCGGATGCCGCAAAGCTGCAAACGGAGCTTAACCGCGACCATATTGCGCTTATGAAAAAACACGGCGACTGCATAAGTGCAGTCCGCCGCGTTACCTTCACGGTGTATTTCCCGACCGAAAGCATAATGCTCAATTTTGCGGAGGCTGCACGCAAGGCGGGTTTTGCCTATGCCGGGCCTAACTATTCGCCGGAGCGTGAATTGGCCTACGGGGCGGATATTGTGCGCCTGAGCTCGCTTAAAAAGGCGGATGTGGATGCGCTCACGACCCGCGTGATAAACCTTGCTGCGCAATACGGCGGGGAGCTTGGCGAATGGAGCGCGCCCATAGTTGACCGCGGCGGCCCGCTGAACGCGATATAAGGGAGAGTTGATGATAAGGCTTACGGATGTTGACGAATCGAACTGGCTTGAGATTGCGCGGCTCAGCGTGAGCGAAGCGCAGCGGCGCTTCCTTGCGCCGCCGATCGGTATAATCGCGCGGGAATATGTTTACCGCGATTGCAATGCACGCGTGATAGGCATTTGTAATGATGCGGAGATGGTCGGCGTTGCACTTGTGCGGGACTTTATCGATGAACCCGTTGGCTATGACCTTCAGCAGTTCATGATAGACGAGCGGTTCCAGAACAGGGGCTACGGCACGGCCGCGCTGGAGCTGATACTTGCTCAGTTGAAGGCAGAAGCGCGCTTTGACCATGTTGAGGTATGCGTGAAGAAGGATGATGCCGCCGCGCTGCATGTTTATGAAAAAACAGGTTTTGCCGACAGCGGCTACGTGGACGAATCCCTGCCCGATTGCGTGAATCTTATATGCTATTTAAGGTGAAATGATGTTTTACCGCCGTACACCACGAATGATGTACGGCGGTTTTGTGTTGCTTATAGGCCTGCGACTATTTCCGCTATCTGCACGGCGTTGGTTGCGGCGCCCTTGCGCAGCTGATCACCGCAGCACCAAAGGTTAAGCCCGCGCTCGTCCGTCAGGTCGTCGCGTATGCGGCCGACGTAAACCAGATCCTGATCGGACGTGTCAAGCGGCATGGGGTAAATGCGGTTCGCAATGTCGTCCGTAAGGCGACAGCCCGCCGCGGCGGCTATCAGCTCCCGCGCACGCGCTACGCTTATTTTCTCCTTGGTGCGTATCAATAAGGACACGCTGTGGCTGCGGAATACAGGTACGCGCACGCATGTGCAGCTTACCTTCAGCTCAGGGCTGTGCAGTATCTTCCGCCCCTCTTTTTGCAGCTTCATCTCCTCGCTCGTATAGCCCATGAAGGCCTCGGAGCCTATCTGCGGTATCACGTTGTATGCTATCTGGTACGGGAAAACGCTTGGCTTAACGGCCTCGCCCGCGGCTATTGCCGCCGTTTCCTCGCTCAGCTCGCTTATGCCCTGCGCGCCCGCGCCGCTAACCGCCTGATAGGACGATGCTATTATGCTCTCTATCGGGCTTTCTTTGTTCAGCGCGTTCAGCGCCACCAGCGATATTATCGTAGTGCAGTTGGGGTTGGCTATTATGCCGCGGTGCTTGCGTACGTCCTCAGGGTTAATCTCGCTCACCACCAGCGGCACGTCCTCATACAAACGAAACGCGCTTGAATTGTCCACGAATACTGCGCCAGCCTTAACTATTGCGGGGGCGAAGCGCATGGCAATGTCGTTCTCCGCCGCGCCAAGCACTATGTCAAGCCCTTCAAACGCATCCTCGCTCGCCTGAATAACCGTGTGCTCCTTGCCCATAAAGCTTATGCGCTTGCCCGCGCTGCCTGCGCCAGCAAGCAGCCTAAGCTCGCTTATGGGGAACTTACGCTCCTCCAGCACCTTCATCATCTCGCGCCCAACCGCGCCCGTTGCGCCCAGTATGCCTATTCTGTATTGCTTCATGTTATGCTCCTTACCTTATCGTGGCAAAGCTGTTGTACAGCACCCGTATTGCCTGCTCAAAATCCTTTTCCTCAACGCCTACTATGATGTTCAGTTCTTCCGGACCCTGCGTTATCATGCGAATGTTCACGCCGTTTTCGCCCAGTGCCGCGAATATTTTGCCCGATATGCCCGGGCGGAAGGCCATTCTGCGGCCGACTGCCGCAACAACGGCCAAATCTGATTCCGTCTTTATATGGTCCGGCTTTATGCTCCGCTCAAGCTCGCCAAGCAGCGAATACAGGCAGTCCGCCACGCTCGCGCTGGACACTACCAGAGACAGGCTGTCTATGCCCGAAGGAACGTATTCAACGTTCACGTTGGCCTTTTCAAATATTTCAAGTATCCGCCTCAGCACACCCGGCGTTGAGGACATGCCCGTTTTTGAAAGGGTTATCACCGTGTATCCCTTCCTGCCGGCTATGCCCGTTATAAAGCTGCGGTTCTGCTCCGTGCTGTCGTCAATGTCGCGCATTATCATTGTGCCGGGGTGGTCAGGCTCGTTAGTATTGCGTATGTTGAGGGGAATGTTCTTCTCCCGCACGGGGAAAACCGCCCGCTCGTGCAGCACCTGCGCGCCTATGTAGCTAAGCTCCCTTAGTTCGCTGTATGTAAGCCTGTCTATATGCTCCGGATTTTCAACTATGCGCGGATCCGCCATAAGTATGCCCGAAACATCCGTCCAGTTTTCGTATACGTCCGCGTCAAGCGCCGCCGCCGCAAGCGCGCCCGTAACGTCGCTGCCGCCGCGCGTGAGCGTGAGTATGCGCCCGCCGGGGGCAATGCCGTAAAAGCCGGGTATTACCGCCCGCCTGTTGACTGCAATGCGCCTGAGCGCGGAGTAGCTTGCTTTTTCATCTATGCTGCCGTCCAGCGCGAATGTGAGCCACAGCTTTGCGTCAATAAAGTCATAGCCCAGCGCGTCCGCCAGCAGCCTTGCGGAAAAGTATTCGCCGCGGCTTACAAGTTCATCCTCACCTATGCCGTGCTGCATGCGCTCCCACAGCGCGTCAAATTCGGCCTCGAGCGGGGTATCAAGCCCAAGCTCGTCCCGAATGTCCAAATACCGCTGCTTCACCTGCTCAAATACGTCCATGCAGGATACACCGTATTTGATGTGAGCATAGCAAAGGTATAAAAGGTCGGTTATCTTGTGGTCATCCTTGCTCCGCTTGCCCGCGGCGGAGACCACCACGACCCGGCGCTCCGGGTCGGCCAGAAGGATATCCCGTACCTTGCGGTACTGGCCGGCATCCGCCATGGAGCTGC
>ENA-ORMS01001022-ORMS01001022.1-human-gut-metagenome-genome-assembly--contig:-NODE-1022-length-24686-cov-4.968657_pt1 | contig 24686 bp, 21 predicted proteins | sample MGYA00242104_ERZ508997 | MGnify/ENA primary metagenome ERZ508997 (study PRJEB26280, sample SAMEA2338704) | human gut metagenome | biome: human gut; feature: human-associated habitat; material: faeces... | reverse complement strand
CACCTGCGCCTCCACGATGCCGCTCCAAGCGCCATCCATAGTCAGCGTCAGCATCCAGATACGGGACTCGGCGTTATCGGAATAAGGTTTGCCAGATTGCGGAGGATATAAAACCAAAAAGACTTTTTTTCTCCGTCTAACGGGACAATTTTAAGGTGCATTATAACCTTGCCAATGCTCCTTCCTCCGAAGCTATCCTTGAACAAAAACACAAATGGCATAGCCCATGGGAAAAAGTATTTCAAAAAAACTTCAATAAACTCTCTGCTCGCAAGCAAACAGAGCAAAAGCGTAATCCCAATCACGATAATTAAGATGATAAGCCAATCAATATAAAAAGCAACTGCTCTTTTTATTTTAATTTTCATTCGTTGCCTCCGAAATTTGTGAAGCCGATTATTCTTTCCCAAACTACAAAATTCCCGCCGGGTTTTTCGTAAATCAGCTCATTTTTGAAAATTTCCCCGCGGAAAGCCGCGGGGAAACGTTTTTTTATTTATCAACCCTATGAAATATTATCTTCTGACCTTTTTCAAAATAGTCTTCATATTCTTCCCCGACCTCATCGACAGTTGCAGTAAACTTTGTTCCTTTTTCTCTGAGAATCGGTCTGAATCTGCAAGAAAAACTCGCGACAACATTTGAGCGCTTTTCGTGGCTGATGTAAATATACGTACGCGAACGAAAACCAACAATCAATTGGATTTCTCCTTCATCGGTCTTCATTGTTCCGGTGAAATGGTCTGTGCCGTCGTTCTCTATCGTTATTTTCCCGTCATCAGAAACCCACACGCAATCCTTTTGCCTGAGTTGTCTGTCCGGCCACATCCGCGATGTAAGCAAGGAAACAAGGGCATACAAAAACCATGTTATTAAAGCTATTACGGCACATAAAATAAATATTCTTATTATAAGCCTGATGGTCTTGCGTTTCTTTGTATTCTTATTTTCTGCCATATAAGCACTCCATTCCGAAATCTGTTTAGCGATAGAAAGCTGTTATTTTTTGAAAAACACAATCAAAGATCAAATTTGAAACTATCAATAATTGAATCGCATATTTTCACTTCGTCTGTTTTTCTATCGCTTTGATATGTTGCAAACACTATTTTGGGTTGTTTTGCAACCGCCTGTTTCAGTCCGTGATTCCGAGGGCTTTCATTGCGGCAAGGAACGCATTGGCTTCTCCTCCCGGGTTGGCCGTTTTCGTCGCCTTGATGATATACCATGGATATTCCAAGTCATGAATAATAATCGGAACGGATTTTCCGAATTTATTTTTTATAAAACCGCATTTTTGCAGTTTTTCCGCAACAACAGTTACCTCGGATAGCAATTCATAATAGCCGACAGGTCCCTTCCCGACATACCGCATTTCGCTGTCATAACATGATTGATAATCTTCATATCCGATGTTGTTTATCCCGTTCTCTCTGTACCAATCAAAGAGTATTTTCATTCCTTCATTTTCATCTTCCGCCTCAATTACAGGCGTATCATCCTGACGCCAAAAAGCATAATTCCAGCGTTCTTCGGACAATTCTCCCGCTCCGTTACAATCGCTTTCCGTGTTGTAACCGACAGAAAAAGTGGTAACGTTTGAAACGCCGCCATATTCATATGATTCATTTGCATAGACAAAAAATGAAATTGCATAAACATCATCTTCATTCCATGCTGAAATAATTTCACAAATTTTCTTTTCAAGATATCCTTGTAAATCAACCATTTCTATCTCCTGCTTTCACTATATTATCGGATACATTTCATCGTAATTGCGTACATACAAAATGTGTAAATGTGCAATAATCACTAATCCCACCTCTCCCCCATAGATGAGCGAAGAAGGATTTCTAACCTGATTTCGTACAATGTAGCTTCCACAGCGGCTTTGTCGCCCGCAACCAGTCGCAGTCTTGAATTAACATAATTGTAATATGCATTAGTATGTAAAGAAGCATGATACATTTGAGGTAATACAACCAAGTTTCGTGAATCTGTTACAGGCTCTATACCGGCGGAGAAATCAGCTCATTCCCCCGCAAATTGCGGGGGAAAATACCCTACACTTTAATTGAAGCCACAAGCTTTTTGCTTGCATTAAGCAATGAAATTTTATCACCTTCCCAAACAAGGCTACCTGTAATATAACCGTATGCGAAAATGTTAGGCTCTACAGAGAATATGAACTCTCTTCTTTCAAACGTTCTCTTTCTGTATATGTCTACATACAAGTCCATGCTGTCTATGCTTTGAATTCCGACGAGTTTTGCGTTCATATCACCGTTTCTGCACCTAACACGAAAGTTTCTGTTTACAATATAATTATCTTCTTCAACTTTGTCGATTACGGCTTTGAAAAGGCTGTAGTCCCACCCCTTTTTATCGCACCACATTTTTGTCGCAATCCGAAAAGTTTCAGCCAGATATTTCTGCCTTTCTTCAACGTTCATGTCAAAGTAATCTCTCGAAAATGGTACATCCAGCATCGCGATATTATTTCCAATATCACGCACATCTTCGCAAAGATCGCCGTCTTTACAAACAAAGTTTATTTTGCTGCAATCAAAGAACGTCTCTTTCCACAAGCCAAGAACTATCGAGTCCGCCAAAAACGATGATTCTTTCATCACCCAATGAAGTAGCTTTCTTTCTTCTTTGTAAGCATTAAAAAACATCTGAACCATTCTTAACTTCATAAATTTCTCCTTGCAACTATTTAATTCACATCATTCGGAAGCAGGCGGTTTTGATTTTAGTCAATATTATGCCACCAATGATTACATGTTTTTTCGGTTTGTCTTCTCTGCGTATCAGCGACCTTAAAAATATATGTAAACACCTCAAATCCCTTACGTCGCTCGATCGGGTCAAGCTCTTTTATCTCCCATCCGTATTTTTCAAATGGTTTATTTGGATTTTTTATTTTCACACAAGCATTTGCAGTAAGTTTTACTTTGGACGAAGATATGCCTTTATCTATCGTTTCTTTTTCGGGGTGAGCCTGACAAATCAGATACCATATATCGTTTATTACTTCTTTCTGTCTTTCATCAGATAAGCCGTCATACCAATTCTGCAAAAACTCATAATCCAATTTGTCTTGGGCAAATTTATTGATATTTATCAGCTCGTTTTTGGTCAACATTTTATTTCCTCCATTTTGAATCTCGGGTTAAAACAAAATGCCGTGAGGTTTGAACTTCCGAAAATCGGATTATTTCATCCCCCGCAATTTGCGGGGGAAATAATTTACTTGGAAAGTGCAGTCCAGATTCCGGCAAATGAAAGCATCCAAACATAGAGCAAGCCAAAACAGCGTTCATTGAATACATAACCAATTACACAGATTTCAGCAGTGGATTATATATCTCAGTTATTGTGGCGTATCCAACAACTCGTCCGCCTTCTTGAATATTTATTTTTTTGCCCACCCATAAACAGTGCGGATATGCTTCTGGGGAGATGAACGTGATAGTCCCTCTTGATGTTCCGTTTGGCGAAACCGGTTTTCCATCGTAGTAATGATGGATTCCTGTGGTCAAGTAACCGTCTTTAATTAAATGCGCGGGTCTGTATCCATCAATTACGGAACGTTTTTTTGTACCGATGAATTCAAATAACGCTTCTACATCCGGTGATCGATTCATAACATTTCATTTCTCCTTAAACTTAATGTATAAACCTTTTTTATCAGCCCTATACCATGGGTATAATACGTCTCTGAACTGCCGTATTTCTCAGCAACGAAATCAGCTCATTTCCCCCCCGCAGTTTTGCGGGGGAAATAATTACTCCTGGTCTTTTATAAAAACAAACTTATCGCCCTTTTTGAGAAAATCGAACTTTTCGCTACGCACTTCATCAACTGTCGCGATGAACTTATTTTTGCTCTTAAAGCTACATTGAAAAGATACGTCCATAGTAAATTCATCGGTATCGCCCTCGGTTGCATGGGAAAAGACCATTATATTTGATTTCCCAGAAAATTCAACGCTGTCTATAGTCATCTTCTCTCCATTTATGACGATATACCCATTGATTGCATAATTGCGGGAGTCAATCACAATAACTCCGTCGGTCGACCTCCATATAGCACCCTCCTGCGCAATAGGGCTCCATCTGAATGCAATATAATCCGGAGTTCTGAACCCAAATGTACACCCTGTGAGAGATGTTAACACAAATGAACAAGCCAAAATAACGAAAAGAACTTTTTTTATTTTTTTGTTTGACATCATTTTCACCTCTTTATTATTTGCTCATCAATCGTTTAGTCTATGGTATGCATCATGCATTATCATATATTATGTATCCATAAATAAATCCATCGTAAAGCTTCGACTTTTCCAGATTAGTAAGATTATCAAACGATGTGCTTGAGCCATTACACCTCAAATTGTAGAACACACCATCTTTGTATGTGATAGTGTGTATTATCTTTCCTTCCTCTTCCCAGTACGATATTATGTATGTACCGTTTTTCCCAATATCATCGATTGATTTTATGGCATCAAAGTCCACTTTTTCTCTAAGCAATACAAGCCCTATCAGCCTCGGATCTGAGCCTAAAGCGCCATAGCCAACTTCTGCATTTGATGTTTCAAAGTCAAAAATAGTGTCAGAAAGTGTTGAGTCATAGTTAGCCAAGACCTTTGCATTGTGAACAGCTATTGCCTCACAACCATTGTGACTTAAATTGTAAAAACCATATTTGAACAGGTCTCCAGTCGTAAGTTTTTTTCCATCGCCCGATAGCTGATCATTTATCAGCCTATTCCTTGTGGAGTTCTCGCCCTTATCAACCTTTGAATTCTTTTTATAATTTACAAGAGCCAAAACAGATTTACTAACAGGATAAAAAGACCCCAAAAACAGCCAATATGCCGCATTAGTCATTGAAAGTCTCGGTATCGGAATATATCGAGAGGGCTTCGCATATTCACGTCGTGGAAATTCCGTGGATGTTTCTTTATCATCGACCGAACTCTCTCCAACAATATCGTAAGCCCTCAACCCGCTCGGATCAGTCAATATCACCGGACTGCCCATGCAATAGCTATACCAGTTTGAGCCGTCCTTTATCGGGTCTTCCTGAGTAAATGAGCCGGTGCCGATATCATAATATCTCGCCCGCAGATAAAGAGTTTTCGTCTCTTTATCGTAATACTCCCCGCAGTATCTCCATGGGTTGGGGTCGTTTTCGTCAATGTCGTCTTCAACGCCGAAAGCGTCATATTCGTATGTCTTAGTTATGGCGCCGGTGAGGCTTGTAAGAGCTATTACATCTCCGTGCCAGTTGAATAATCAGTTCATTTCCCCCGCAATTTTGTGGGGGAAAATAATTACTCCTGATCTTTTATAAAAACAAATTTATCGCCGATATTCAAGAAATTGAATCTCTCATCCCTAATCTCGATAACAGTTGCAATGAACTTGCTTTTATTTTTGAATTTACATTTGAAAGCTACATACAGACCTGAATCTGAACTTCTAAAGTCCATATAATCGTCACGGAAAAAAAGAGCTACATCTTCTATATAAATTTTTGTATCACCTGAAATTATATAACCGTCAGCAGTAAGATTTCCGCTCACTTCATCGTCATGAAAATCAAGCATGATCGTCCCGTCGGTCGACCTCCATATAGCACCCTTCTGCGTAATAGGGCTCCATCCAAATGCAATATAATCCGGAGTTCTGAACCCAAATGTGCATCCTGTGAACAGCGTCAACGACAGTGCGCAAATGAGTATCACAAAAACAGATATTTTTGTTTTCTTCATTTCTGTATAAGCTCCTCTCAAATTCTGTTATGGGTGTTGCGCGGCGGATCTCCCCAATATTTTTCTCCGGAACTTTCATTGTTCGGATTATAGTCTGGGTTGTCATATATTGCATATCCGCAAATAAAACCGTTGTATATTCTTGATTTACGTTCATCGCTAATTGTATCAAGTTCTTCAATTTCTCCGTAGCCGCTTAAATTATAAAATTTGCCATCCTTATATGCCACGGTGTGAATAGAAGATGTACATCTGCCTCCATTCCAATACGAAATTATGTAAGTACCGCCCGTTCCTATATCGTCCATTGACTTGATGAAGCCAAAATCTATATTTTCTCTTTTAAGAACAAGACCTATCAATCTCGGATCCGAGCCAAAGAAACCATATCCAACCTCTGCAAATGAAGTTTCAAAGTCAAAAAGAGTACGGGAAAGCGTTGAGTCGTATTTAGCCAAGACCTTTGCATTGTGAACAGCTATCGCCTCACAACCATTGTGGCTCACATTATACAGCCCATACCTAAAAAGACTTCCTGTTGTTATTTTACCATCTTCGGCATTTTGATCGTTCAATAGTCTGTTCCTTGTGGAATACTTGCCGGAATCAACTTCTGAATTATGCTTATAATTTACTATCGCCAAAATAAGTTTTCCGGCAATGTATTCTTTACTCGTGTATAAGGAAATATTCAACCATGAAATTCCGGGAATCGGTACATACCTGTATGAACGTCCATAGTAGTCCTCATCAATATCGATATTTGACGGCCTGACTTTTCTCAACCCGCTCGGGTCTTTGAAAACCACCGGGCTGCCCATGCAATAGCTATACCAGTTTGAACCGTCCTTTATCGGATCTTCCTGCGTAAATGAGCCGGTGCCGATATCATAATATCTCGCCCTTAGATAAAGAGTTTTGGTTTCTTTATCGTAGTATTCCCCGCAGTATCTCCATGGGTTAGGGTCGTTTTCGTCGATATCGTCTTCAACTCCAAAAGCGTCATATTCGTATGTTTTAGTTATGGCGCCGGTGAGGCTTGTTAATGCAATAACATCTCCGTGCCAGTTGAATACATAGTATTCTTCGCCGCTCTTGATCAGCCCGATACCATAAGTATAATACGTCTCGGAATTGCCGTATTTCTCGGCAACGATATTGCTTCCGTCCCAGATGTGCTTCGTGCTTCCGACGCTGTGCCGCAAGCCGTCGGGGCGGTAAGTATAGTACGTATACCCTATGTTATTCGCCGTGTAAGACGTTTGTTTTCCGAAAAGGTCATATGAATACGTGCCTGCGAAATTGTTGTTTACGAAAATTCCCGTGCGGTTGCCGTTTGCGTCATATGAATACGTTGTCAGCCAGCCGCCGCAGTTTTCGGAAATCAGGCGGTTGTTTGCGTCATAAGTGTATGTCGTGACAACGCCGTTTTCGTTTTTGCCCGTGCGGTTACCGTTTACATCATATATGTATGATATCACACCGGTGGTACCGTTGTCAAGTTTTTCTTCTTTTACAAGCCTTCCCAGCCCGTCATACGTATAATTTACGGTTTTTCCGCTTGTTTCCGTTATGCTTTTTATGTTGCCGTCCAGCATATATGCATAGGTATATCCGGAAATGACGGTTTCCCCGCGCTTGTTTATCACGGTTTTCGGCAGTCCCGCCGCGTTATATGTATAATACGTCGTTATGCCGTTTTCCTTTGTTTCCGTCAGGATATTGCCTCTTGCGTCATATGTATATTCCGCAACAATCTCCGCTTCTCCGCCGGCGATATAGGTCGGGATGGAAAATCCGCCGTCACTGCCGGGGTAAAGATAATAACAATTGTTCTGCGCAAAGATAGTATAACGGATGTTGTTTGTCCCGTCGATGACATAATATATTGTGCCCGCGTCGGGGTCTATCTCCGAAAGATCCGAAATTTCTTCGGCGCGGCAGATCATCGAGCCGTCCTGATAACCGATGGACCCCGCCATTTTGCCGGATGACGAAATATACATTTCTCCGCAGAGGGGCTCTTCGGGGTTAAGCGATATTTCATACCATGCGGAATTTTCATGGTCATGCCAATAGAAGGCTGCCATCGTGTCAAATTCGGAGCAATATTCGCCGCAATCGCCGACATACGAAAGCGAATAGCGGGCATATTCCTCATATCCGCCCATGGTGAATATCATTATCTTATATGAATAATCATATTTTTCGGTCAGTATCGGTCTTTCGCCGACGGTCTTCATCCTGCCGAGAAGGTCATATGTATAGCTTTTCCAGCTCCTGACCTCTCCGCTTAGCGTCAGCTTGTGCTCGGTGCGGTTGCCGGAAACGTCATATGAATAATTGTTTACGCTCGTATCCGTGCCGTCGGTTTCTTTTTCCTCAATGACTCTGCCGAGGCTGTCATACCTGCGCGATACGGTTATTCCGCCGCCGCTCTCGCTTATAACCGCGCCTGTCGACGAATACGAATATGCTCTGCGCTGGGTTGTCTTTCCCGCCTTGGTTGCCGTTTCGGAGGTGACCTTTCCAAGCGCGCTGTACGCATAGGTGAAGAGAGTTCCGCTACGGTCGGTCTTTGTCAGCATATAGCCGTTTTTATCATACGTATAGCTTTCCGTCCCGCCGAGCGCATCCTCCGTGGAGATCAGCTCCCCGCGGAGGTTATACGTGTTTGTGACGGTCATCCCGTTTGTTGTTTCCGTCAGCACGTTACCGGCAAGGTCATATGTATATAAAACTGTTGACAAAACGTCGCTTCCGCTCTTGGTCAACACGGTTGTCACTCTGCCGAGGGCGTCATATGAAGTTTCCGTGTATTTATATGTCGAGGCGCCCGCGCCCACTGCGCCGTCATATATTTTCACTCCCGTGACGTTTCCGCAGGCGTCATAATAATATTTTTTGAGCGCAAAATCTGTGCCTTCAAAAAGCGTTTTTTCTGTCAGAAGACGACCGAGCGCGTCATAGGTGTAAAGGGTTATATTGCCCATGGCGTCGCTGTGCGAGAGCAGAAGTCCCGCAGGCGAATATGTATTTTCTTCGGAGCTTCCGAGCGCGTCGGTCACCGTCAGCACCTGCCCGAAAACGTCATATGTACTGCTCGTGACGCCGCCATTTTCCGCCGTTTCGGATATGAGATTGCCGGCAAAGTCATATCTGTATGTTTTGTATATCTCCGTGCCGCCGTTCATTTTTCCCGTGCGCACGGTTCTGCCGCTCTTATCCGTATATTCGGTTGTGGCGACGGAGGGAGAATACGTATCTCCGACAACGGTCTTCTGCGTTTTGCAGAGGGGCGTATCGCCTATCGAAACGACGGTATATGCGTAATTTGTGACCGATACCGCCTTCCCCGCGCTGTTTTTCACGGTCTCCGAAAGAACTCTTCCGCGGGCGTCATAGGTATAGACAATCTTTGAATAATATGCGGAGGAGGTGCAGTTTGTCTTTGATACGAGCCTGCCCGCTCCGTCATATTCGTTTGTCTCGATAACCGTATCGCCTTCCGCGACGCGTATCAGCCGACCGGATATATCATAAAAGCTGACAAGCGTATATCCGGATTTACCCGTGGTCGTGACGGTATTTCCCGTCGCGCTGTATGAATAGGTTTCGGCAGAGCCGTCGGAATATGAAACGGAAACGACCCTGCCGCGCGCGTCATAAGCGGTCGTCTTTGTATTTCCGCGGGCGTCTGTCGAGCGGATTTCCCTTCCGGCGACGTCATAAGCAAACGTTTCCGTCACGGTGCCTGTGGCAACGCCGTCCGCGTTTACAATTCCCGAAACCGAAACAGACGTGCAGAACAGCCCGTCAAGGTCAATCCCCGCTCCGCGCGTGACGTTATCCTCATAGGAATATACCGTGACGGATGTTTTCTCGGGGCTGAGGCTTTGATATTCCGTCTTTGAAATGACGTTCCCGAGCGCGTCATGGGTGTAGTCCGTCCTGCCTGCGACCGTCCCGCCGGAGCTTACGGTATCACGGATGATGTTCTTTCCGTCATCGGAAAGGGTTTGCGTCTCGGTTACGGTCACGCCCGCGTTCTGCTTATAGGTCTTTGACGTGAGAAGGCTGAAACGGCTGTCATAGGTGCATGACATAGTGTTTCCGTCCGGCGCTGTGTATGACGTCATATTTCCCTTTACGTCATAGCCGTATGTTTCGGAGGATATGACGCAAAGCGCCTTACTGTCCGTGGCTGAGCCGTAATCCTTTACGGCCTTTTTGCTCACGAGATTATAGTCGTTATATTGCTTTTCCTCAACCATGTAGCCCGAGGAATAATAGGTGCAGAGACATTTTTCGTTGAAGGCAAATACGGCGGTACCCGCCTCCGTCGTGACTCTGACCTGGAACGAATAATTGCCTATTTCGTATTGCTGACGGTAATATTCGCTGAGACTGTCATGATACGAGGCGTCATATGAATTGCCCGTTCTCCCGTATGAAACGGAGTTTTTGTCCGCCCCGCCGATAACGTCCTTCGTCGATTTCACAAAGTAATATTCCTTTGTGCCCGTTCCGCCGAAATTGGTCGATTCGGACGTATATCCTATAACGGTGCCGTCGCCCGAAGGATGTGTGATGTTTTCAAGGAGTACATATCCGATCTCGCCTTCAAAGGTCTCGTCGGCATTTGCGATATTCGCCTTGCCGTAAAGACGGGAATACGAAAAGCTGTATACTTCCCCCGCGCCGTAATCTATGGAGGAGAGCTTTATATAGTCCTGATTTTCCCCGTCGACGGAAATGACAACGCGCGTTCCGTCGCTCGCGGTGACCGTAACGGATGAGCTGTCATATGAGTAGTCAATTATGATTTTTCTTCCGAAGCTGTCGCGCATTTCTGTCAGGCGGGCACTTTCGCCGGAGGATGAATATGTATAATATATCGCATTTCCGAACCTGTCCTCTTTTTTGAGGCAGAGCCCGTCGGCATCAAAATAGTATTTCGTTCCGTCCTTTCTTGTCAGAAGGAGCGTCGCCGTCGACGAATTTACGGCAATGCTCACGCCTTCCAAGGTTATATCATTGAGCTTTCTGTCCCTGATTGAGGTTCCGACGAGATTGAAGGTCTCGCCCGTATCAAGCGTGATTATCCTGTGCGAACGGTCATAAAGCTCCGTTGAAAATTCATAGTATTCAAACGTTTCTATATTCGGTATGCTGAATTTCCATCCGTCGCCGAGACCGTTTCTCACCGCGTTTCCGGCTCTGCCGACAATCGATGTGACAGGCACCCTGGTTGACCCGTCGCCGACAGCGACCGTCACATGTGTGCAGGTATAATCTCCCTCTGTAAAGTTTACCGGCACCGGTGATGAGAAAAATTGCAGATCTTCGATATAGCTTTCATACGAGCTGTACCACATTATGAAGGGCTCGTGATAGTCTATGCCGCTCTCGCCGCTGGAGCTTGTATATTCGATTATGTCCTGAAGGACTATGTAATACCTTATGATTGCGCTCTCGCTCCAGTGGACGGTATCGGTGTTGCTGTCGGAGGAGTCGTATTCAATATCAAGCGAAAGCCCCATTCCGCCGCTCATTCCGACGAGCGGATATGAGATCGAAAGCGCACCGTTAGGAAGGTTCACTCCCGCGTTTGAGCTGCCGAGAATATACGGCGCGGTCACTGTTTTTATATACTTGCTCATATCGGTATACATATCCGGTAAAGTGCCGCCCTGCGTGCCCTGAACGCTCGCCGCGGCTGTCGCTTTTGAGATTGCCCTTCTGAGCTTTCCGGATATTATCCCGGTGTGCGCCGTGACGTTGCCGCTTTTAAGCGCACGTCTGCATGCGTCAAGCAGAAGCTGCTTTCTGTCGGCTTCGGGATATATCGCCCCGTCTCCGGCAATTATGTAGTCATCAACGGACGGAAGCAGTCCGTCCGGATCCGGTTCCCATATCGCGCCGTCTCTTACGTTGTCTTTTTTAAGCGTCGCCGATACGGCAAACACCATCCCGGGCATTGTGAAAATAACCGCCATGACCAGGATCAGAGAAATTATTCTGCATTGCTTTGTCATTTGTGATTCTCCCTTTACAAGCTGTGATTTTTTTCTTTTGTTACATATAACAATCTATAAATCAAAAATGGTTACAATTTCTGAAATTTTTTCAAAATGGTAAAAATAATTGCGAAAATTCACGATATTACAGTATATACAGAAAATATTTGACAAATAATGCAGGAGCGTGTATAATAAAGTAAAAATACAGGTCCCGTCGCAGGCGAGAGGTGGAAATGACAACAGAGCCGGAAAAACAAGCCGACAATCGGATAAGCGGAGAAAAACTCGAAAAACTGTACGCAAAGTACCGCAAAATAATGTACGGAATTGCAATGTCCGTTCTGCATAACAGTCATGACGCCGAAGACGCATTGCACAGCGCATTTCTTTCCGTCGCGAAGAACATTGAAAAGCTCGGCGACCCCGATTCCGATAAAACGGCGGCATATCTGTTCCGCGCGACAAAAAATACCGCGCTGAACGTCTGCGCAAAGAGAAATGCACTTGCAAACCACGAGGTGTCCGTCGGAAGTCACAGCGACGTGCGCGACATAGCCGACGGTCTTGCCGGCGCAACCGAAAAACCGCAAAGCGGGAGCCTTCTGAACTGCATGGAGACCCTGCCGGACAAATACCGCGCCGCGCTGGAACTTCATTTCATCGAAGAATACACAATCTCACAGACAGCCGAAATTCTCGGAGAAAACGTAAGCACTGTCAAGCAAAGGCTTGTCCGCGGGAAGAAGCTGCTCGCTTCAAGACTTGAGAAAAAAACGCGATAAATAAACAGCCCGCGCAGGCGGGCATTTTTTATTTTCGACTTTTTGCACAGCAGATGGAAGTCAGAGTTCTTTTGAGGAAAATATCGGATTTGCGATATAATTTTACAAATTTAATCCCGAAGTGTTGACACAAACTGTCAGATATGATATAATGATAGCGCATATGTACACAATATGCAGAAAAACAGCTTGAAATCGCGACCGAGGAAAAGGGGACTTTACATGAAAAACGACAGCACCGGCACGGAAAACAACGTCCCCGAATCAGACTATGCGGTTTTTTACGGCGACAGCGAGGAGAGTGCGCGAGAGCTTGCAATCAGGCACATATCCGCCGAAAGCTCATCCTGTGAAAGCCCGCATATAGAACGTCCGCACATAGGCTTCGCACCCGTATTCAAGGGTGCCGTCCTTCCGTCGCTTCTGATAGCCGCAATTGTAGTCGCGGCGATTCTGACCGACGGGATCATACCCGTCTGGGCGGCGGTATCGGCGTGTATTGCGGTCGCTTTCATATTTATAAAGCATACATTTATCCTGTTTGTTCTTCTTTATCAGAAGCTCGCGCCGGAGAGCGTCAGAGGAGCGTGCAGGTTTGAACCTTCGTGTTCCAATTACATGCTTATTGCAATAAAAAAATACGGATTCGCAAGAGGCTTTGTCAAAGGACTGAAGAGACTGAGAAGATGCCGTCCGCCGAACGGCGGCGTCGATTACCCTTGAGATATGACTGCCGCTCTCTCAGGTAGTTGTGTTAAATAAAAACAACTGACATTTCGGAGGTAAACCATGGCAAAGTATAAAACCGTGACACTCGGCCGTCTTTCCGGCAAAGACACAGACACCCCTGATTCCATCATCAGCCCGGTTGCAAAAGTAATCGAAAACGAAGCTGCCGGCGGTTGGACATTCGTAAACATGTATGATATGCCCATATATTTTGAACGCACAGGCTGTCTTGCAAAGTTCTCAAACCAAGGAGGCTTTACAAGCTACTATTACATGCTCGTTTTCAAGAAAGAGGACTAAACTTCCGCCTATATGCCGTACATATAATGAGAGAGATTATATGTACGGCAGAATTTTTGTAATCAGCACAAACGGCGCGATTATGCGCCACATTATAATCAAAATTTTTAATCATCCCGAGGTAAAAATGATTCCGGACAACAAAAACACTCTGATAAAGAAAATTAAATCGGCGTCACATGCCGAGCTTATAAGCCTTGCGGATGACTTAAGAAAGCGGATAACAGAAACCGTTTCCGAAAGCGGCGGTCATCTCGCATCAAACCTCGGCATGGTCGAAGCAACAATTGCGCTTCACCGTGTGTTTGACTCGCCATCCGACAAGTTGATATTCGATGTCGGCCATCAATGCTATGCGCACAAGCTCATAACGGGACGTTACGAAGATTTCGGCACGCTCCGGAAATTCGGCGGAATATCGGGATTTACGAATCGTTTTGAAAGCGAACACGACGTTTTAAGCGAAGGGCACTGCGGAACGTCCGTATCGGCGGCAATCGGGATAGCAACGGCAAACAGGCTTGCGGGAAACGACAGTTACACCGTTGCAATCGTCGGCGACGGAGCGCTCACGAACGGAATGGTTTATGAGGCGCTGAACAACTGTGCCGACAAAGAGCTGAACCTTGTAATCGTAATAAACGACAATGAAATGTCGATTTCGGAAAACGTCGGCGGACTGCACAGATATCTTTCCCGCCTGAGAACAAGCAAGGGATATTTCTCCCTCAAGCGCGACACCGAAAGGTTTCTTCTCCGCATCCCGTTCATCGGCAAAGGGCTTGCGAAATTCTTCAAAAAAATCAAGGATTTTTTCAAGAGATGCTTTGTAAAAAGCAACCTTTTCGAGGATATGGGGCTGATATATCTCGGTCCTGTGGACGGGCATGACATTGAAAAGCTCTCCGTTGTTCTGAATGAGGCGAAGTCAAAGCACAAGCCGTGCATAGTTCATATTCATACAAAAAAGGGATACGGATATGCTCCGGCGGAGGAAAGCCCGGACAGATATCATTCCGTTCCGCCGTTTGACGTTTCGCTCGGCGTTGAGGAGAGACAAAATCCTTCATTTTCGTCCGAGATGGGCAGAATAATATGCGAAAAAGCAAAAGACGACGCGCACATATGCGCAATAACGGCGGCAATGTGCGAAGGGACGGGACTGAAAGCCTTTTCGGAGCTGTATCCCGACCGCTTTTTCGACGTCGGAATCGCGGAGGAGCATGCCGTCACCTTTGCGGAGGGGCTCGCCGTAAGCGGACTGCGCCCCGTTCTGCTTCTGTATTCAACGTTCGCTCAAAGGGTCTTTGACCAGCTTTTTCACGATATATCCATCCAGCAGCTGCCGCTCGTGCTCGCGCTCGACCGTTGCGGGCTCGTCCCCGGCGACGGAATAACCCATCAGGGCATTTTCGATTATTCGCTTTTCTCGTCGCTTCCGAAAACGGTGATATATGCTCCGTCCGATTATGAGGAGCTGAGCGAAGCATTTGACGAGTCAACCAAAAACGGCGGGCTCTCCGTCATATGTTATCCGAAGGGCGGAGAATTCAGGGAGAGCGACTGCGGCGTCCCGTTTATAAAGGAAAACGCCCTCTGTCACACGGACGGCGCGGAGAGAGCGGAAATCGTAATTATAACGTGCGGACGCATGACAGAGCAGGCTGTCAGAGCCGCGGAAACCGTAAAAAGCAAATATAACGCCGGCGTCATAAAGCTGAAAAGGATTCTTCCCCTACCGAAGGAAAGAATCATCGCCCTGACCGCCGGAGCAGAAATAATTTATATCCTTGAGGAAGGAATAAAAGCGGGGGGCTTCGGCGAAAAGATTTCAGACATGCTCGCGGAGGAGGGCGTCCGGAAGAAGGTGGTCGTCCGCGCGATAGAAGATTACGTCGGGCACGGCGACCTTGAAAGCATAACAAAACAGTGCGGTCTGTCCGCGGAGCAGGTATCGGAGGAGATACTGCTTGCGGCGGAGTCCTGCCAAATACAGCATCACGCCTGACAACAAAAATAAAGCCAATCGGAGATATTCATTATGAGAAACGGTTTACATCCGTATACAACAGCTGTAATTCTTGCCGCCGGCTCCGGAAAAAGAGCCAAAGGCGCAATTCCGAAGCAATTTGTAATCATAGACGGAATTCCCGTCGTTATAAGAACGCTCATGGCGTTTGAAGAGTGTGAACTTATCGACGAAATCATTGTCGTCTGCGCCGAAGGCGATGACGGTTTTTACGGTGAATATATCGAAAAATACTCTCTGAAAAAGGTCTCCGGTATCGTCTGCGGGGGCGATTGCAGGGCGGAATCCGCAAAGCGCGGCGTAATGCACACGGGCAACCGCACGGAATTCGTCGCAATACATGACGCCGCACGTTGCGCAATAGACCCGCGGCAGATATCCGCCGTGGTCTCCGCAGCATATGACTGCAAAGCTGCGATAGCCGCCGTGAAGATAACGGACACCGTAAAAACCGCGGATGGCGAAGGATTTATATCCGGCACGGTCGACAGGGCGACAGTATGGCGGGCGCAGACCCCGCAGGTCTTTTCAAAGGAGCTCTATATAAAAGCCCTTGAAAAAAGAAAGCTCATCGACTCTTCCCTAACCGACGACGCGTCGCTCGTCGAAGCTGTCTGGAAAAAGATAAGACTTGTCGACTGCGGCGAAAGCAATATGAAAATCACATACCCGCGGGACTTTGAAAAGGTCAGGCTCATTCTCGGAGCGAAATGAAGTTTCCCGCTTTTCAAGCAAATATCCACGAAAGCCGCGTGATAAGGCTTGCGAGCGTCGATTTTCCGCCTCCCGAAGGGCCGACGAATGCAACCGTCTGTCCCACTGCAATCTCCATCGAAACGCCGCAGATGACATCCGTCTTTCCGTCATATGAGAAATGAACGTCCGAGAGATCGACGGTTGAATCTGCGGGATGATCGAAGAGGAGCTTTCGCTCATGGGCTTCGTGTCGAGGACGCTGTCAATACGCGAAAGTGCGCCGGTTAAGTTAGCAGTTGCTAACTTAATGCCCTTTGAAAAGCTGCCCGAAGGCAGCCCGACTATCGTCGCCCCCGCGTTTTCCGGAGACGGCCTCCGATCTAAAAAAACAATGGGACCGGAGATTTTTACCCGGTCACATTGTTTCACACATATTCTGCGTTTTCAATAGATTTTCGGAAAAATGAAGGTGATTTTTATCCTTTTCTCCGTCTGACCTTCGCCGCGATTGAGAGAATTTTCTCCTCCTCGACGGGCTTTGACAGGTGCTCGTCCATTCCCGCTTCGAGACTGCCGCGGACGTCATCCTGAAAAGCATTCGCCGACATCGCCGAAATGAACACTGTCTTTGCATCCGGACGGTCAAGGGAGCGTATCGCCTTCGCGGCATCAAGCCCGCTCATCTCCGGCATCATTATATCCATGAAGATGATATCATAATAGCCGACGGCAGATTTTTTGAAAGCGTCGACAGCTTCCGTGCCGTTCCATGCCTTTGTGACGTTTGCTCCGGAGTCCTTCAGAAGGAGCTCCGCAATCTCCATATTTAGATCGTTGTCCTCCGCAATGAGAACGTTCATCCCGCGGAGCGCGTCCTTGTTCGTTTCGGATTTTTTCTCCGGCTCGGCGCGGTAATTTTTGTCCTTTACAAACGTCAGCACGATGTGAAATTCCGTTCCGACGTCCTTCTGCGATTTGCAGATTATCGTTCCGCCCATGGCGTCGACGAGCTTTTTCACAATCGAAAGACCGAGTCCCGCGCCCTCAAAGGTCGTGCGGGCGTTGTCCGCCTCCTGAGCGAACGGTTCAAACATGCGCTTCTGGAATTCCTCGCTCATTCCTATGCCGTTGTCCGCGCAGACGAATTCGTATGTGACAGTGTCCTCGGTTTCGGAAACAAGCGTCGTGTTTACTCTTATCCAGCCGTCCGGCTTTGAATATTTGACGGCGTTTCCCGTCATATTCATTATCACCTGACTTACGTATCTCGGGCTTCCGATAACGTGCGTAACCGGTAGCTCTTCCTTGCGCAGAGTCTCAAATCTGACGCCCTTATTTACCGCCTGCGGACTGAGAATCGTATTTATCTCATCCAGAACGGCGGTGAGATTGAAGGGCTTTTCTTCAAGCGTTATATTTCCGCTTTCAAGCTTGCTCATATCGAGCAGACCGTTGACCAGCGTGAGAAGAACGTTTATCGCCGTCAGCGATTTTTCCCTGCAATAATTCTGAATTGCAAGGTCGTCCCGATGCTGAGTCGCAATTTCTATATAGCCTCTGATACCGTTTATCGGAGTCCGTATATCGTGACTTATATGGCGCAGAAATTCGGATTTTGCATTGTTTGCGATTTTCGCATCCTGCGCCTCTTTAAGTATTCTCGCCTGATATTCCGCTTCCTTCGCTTTTTCAACGTCGACGTCCTGCAGAAGTGCGAGAATATGGGCAGGGCTTCCGTCCTCGGCATAGTCAACAGTCGTCGCACTGACGCGGCACCAGACAATCTTCCCTTCGTGCAGTGCCTGATAGTCCGTATAAAAGCTCTTGCGCACATCCGTTATTTTCTCGCGGTTGAGCGTTTCGCGGATAAATTCGATCGACATTCTGCTGTCGACCTCCTCTTTGAATTCCGCCACGACCATCGTGTCGACAAACATCTTTTTCAGATCGGTGTAGACTCCGTTCCGCACGTGCTTGCCCACAAGCCACGACGGAATATATATCGTTTCATAGGTGTCGTTTTCGATATCAACATAAAACAGCGCAAAATATATCGTTTCAAGCGCTTGAAGCATTTTGACGGTCTCCGTCAGATGCGCGTTGCTGTCCTCCAGCTTTCTGCTGTTTTCGTAAAGCGCACGGTTGCGCACGATGAAATAAAGCAGCAACAGCACAAAATATACCGCAAGGAATATTCCCGTCGCCGCAATCCACGAAACGGAGACGGACGATATCGGATAATATATATACAGAACAAATCCCTCGCAGCCCGAACGGCAGACAAGATAATTCCTTCCTTCGGAATTTACAAGGTGCAGAGCGCCGTCGTTTGCCACGTGTGCGGACGCTTCAAGAATCGGATTATCCGAAACATATGTGTTTTTGGCGGCGACGTCACTGCTGACACGGACAATCCCGTTCTCTGCAATAAAATACTGCCCGTGGCTTTCAAGATAAAGTCCGCCGATGAGGCTTTCAAGGTCGCTCTCCGTATCAAGGATAAGACCCGAAGGCTGCTTATAAAAGCCTATAACAATGCCTCTTGCGTCCGTTCTCGACATGGCACAAAGATCATAATACTCACCGTCAATGACCAGTCTTGTCAGCAGTATCTTGTTTTCCGATACCAATATATTCTGAAAGCGTTTTCCTTTTGCAATGACTTCCCAGTTTTCCGTATTGAACTGACGCGTATACCCCGAGGCAACAAGCCGGAGTTCTTCGTCAAGCACGGCAACCCCGCTGATACGCGTTCTGTCGACATACTGTTCAAGGTATTCGTCGCTCAGGTTCTCCGGATTCGCTTTTATCTCTCTTCTGACATCGCGCAGAAGATCCGAAATGCGGAAAAGGCTTTTCGTCCTGTCGGCGGCGACGAGCTTATTGAAGCTGACGCACTGTTTTTTCAGCGTCTCCATCGTGCGCCTTGCGCTCACCGTTTCGCTTCTGAATGAAAAATGGCCGACGACAGCAAGCACTACAAGCAGTAGCGCAAGACCGACCGCAATCACTCCGAAAACGGATATATGTGCTTTCTTTCTCGGTCGACCTTCAGTTTTCATCCCCGGTAACACCTTTCAATGCTTTTTCCGTATCAACGCCGTAGCTTTTGAGAATGCGCTCGGTCGTTCCGTCCTTATACATTTCTTCAAACGCCTTCTCCAGCTTTTCGCGCAAACCGCTTTTGCTGTCCTTGCTGAAGGCAACGCCTATCTTCGCATAGGAAAGGTCGTCGTCAAGAAAGCGGTATTCAATATCGGCAAGCTCAAGCTGCTCTCTCAATGACGCTGCATAACCGGCGCAGGCGTCGACATATTCGTTGCGCAAAGCGGTGACTGCATCCTCTGTTTTGTCAAGGCAGTAGACCCTTTGAACGGACGGCACATCTATTCCCGCATATCCGAGAAAAATGCTCTCCGCCTTAGACCCTTCTCTGACGGCAATCTCCTTTCCTTCAAGATCCGAAACGGTTCTTATCGGACTGTCATAGGGCACTGCAACAACCTGTCTGCTCATCATGTAGGGTCCTGCCCATGAATACGAATCGTCATGGACGTCCATCGCAAGACAGCTCCAGAGACAGTCGACAGAGCCGCTTTCGAGTATCTTGTCCCTGTTGTCCCAATCTATTTCTCTGAAAACTGCTTTATAGCCCATCCGTCGGCACGCCTCAACGGCAAGATCGACGTCGAGTCCGGACGGGTTTCCGTCCTCATCGGTACGTATATACGGGCGATAATTTTCATACCCGATAGTAATCTCGGGGAGATCGTCCTTCTCGTGCGAGGTGCACGAGCAGAGCGAAAGCAGAAATATCGCCGCTAAAATCAATGCAAAACAACGCTTTTTACTGATCATAAAATCTCCGGAAAACAGAATTTTGTTTCATTCTTCGTCATTATTATTGGCGGACGGCGGCGTTATTGCCGCCTGCGAGCAAATAAGCGTACCCCTCAGACTTCCATTGCCTGCCATTTTTATTGACTGCAACGTCCGTTCGAGTGTGGCGATATCTATCGGCTTTACAACATGGGCGTCCATGCCCGCGTCAATGCAGGCTTTGACGTCCTCGCTGAACGCGTTTGCCGTCATGGCAATGATGGGTATCGTCTTTCCCATGGGGTTTTTGCCCTCGCGTATCTTCTCCGTCGCCTCAAAACCGTTCATTTTCGGCATCTGAACGTCCATTAGAATCGCGTCGTAATCGTCCTCGCGGGCGTTTTCAAATGCGCGAACAAGCTCCTCGCCGTCGGGATAAACGTCGCAGGTCGCGCCGTGAATCTCAAGGAGCGCCGTGAGGATTTCGGCGTTGAGGTCGTTGTCCTCCGCGCAGAGGAAATGCATGCCGCAAAGCTTTGTATCGCCCGAATCGGCAGGGCTCGCCTTGTCTCTGCGGATACTGCTTATCGCGCACGCAAGGCGGGAGATGAATATCGGTCGGGCTATCAGGCCGTCCGCTCCGCATTTTGCAAGCGTTTCGTGACGCCGGTCATTGCAGGTATAATCCGTGCAGAATATGATGTCGGAGCCGGCCGCTTCGCGATAGCGCGCGATAACCTCTGCAATATCTTTATCTCTGAGTCTTCCGCCGATGATTATCACATCGACCGTTTCTTTTTTCAGCAGCGCAAGCGCCTCCTGATCGCACTTTGCCGAAAGCAACCTTGCCTCCGTATTTTCAAGCGCGACCTTCATATTGCTTATGAGCAAGTCCTCGTCCGTCACAAGAAGAACTCTCTCGTTTCCGAGCCTGCATACAGCCTCTTTGTCTATGGGGAATTCAAGGGTAACCGTAAATGTGCTGCCCTTGCCCTCCTCGCTTCCGACGGATATTTCGCCGCCCATGAGCCCGACAAGGTTCTTCGTTATAGCCATGCCGAGTCCCGTGCCCTGAATTTTGTTCGTCACTGAGTTTTCCGCGCGGGTGAACGGCTCAAATATTCTTTCCGCAAACTGCGGCGTCATGCCGATACCGTTGTCGGACACGGTGAAGGCGAATTTCGCCTTGTCATCACTGTCGGAGGCAAGCTCCGTTATGTCAAAGACGATTTTCCCTCCCACCTTTGTGTATTTGGTTGCATTTGAAAGCAGATTTATGAGCACCTGTCTCAGCCGCAGTCCGTCGCCTATGAGATATTCATGAACTATACCATGCGACGTTATGATGAATTCCTGTCCCTTTTCGTTTGTCTGCGAACGGATAATACTGTCCACCTGGAAAACCTGCTCCGCAATTCCGACAGGCTCGAAGATGATATTCACCTCTCCGGATTCGATTTTGCTCATATCAAGAATGTTGTTTATGATTCCGAGCAGATGTCGGCTTGCGACCTGCACCTTGTGAACGTAACCATTCATCTTTTCCGAGATGTCGGTCTCATCCTCCATAAGGTGAGTAACGCCGATAATGGCATTCATCGGGGTTCTTATATCGTGCGACATGTTCGCAAGAAACATGCTCTTTGCCTTGTTTGCGGATTCCGCCTCGCGCGTCGCCCGCTCCGCTGTTTCAATCGCCGCGGAAAGCTCCTCGTTGACCTTTTTCAGCTTTTTTGAATTGAGCTGTTCGGCACTGAGAGCGCGTTTGTTTGTAAATCTGAATATATAAACGATGGCAATGATGCTCGCCGCCGCAAGTATTATCGCAAATACAAGCACGAGCCGCATCGTCGTGTTTACAAGCTTGACAACGTCCGCCGCAACATATGACGAAGGCACAAGGAACAGCAGCGTCCAGTTGTCGCTGTCCATTGTGCGGATGGCATAATAATATTCCTCCCCGTCGATTACGGCGTTTGAATATGCCGTTCCGCGCATGTGCATCTCGTTTCTGACGTCCTCAAAGGTCGTTCCGTGAAGATATTCAAGCCCTTTGAGAGTTTCAATCGCGTTGTGACCCGTTATAAGATTCTCGTTACCGCTGCAAAACAGTCTTTCGCCCTTGCTGTTCAGGACGTAAACGCTGTTTTTGTCGTCATAGGATTTACAATAAAAATACTTGTTCAGCTCCGTCATATTCTGATAAAAGCCGTAATAGACGACGGATATATTCCCTTCCGACGTCTCTATCTCAACGTTTTCCGGAAGTCTGTTCAGAAAGAATATATACGTTTCATCATTCGGAACCGACTGAGAAAGAAAGCTGACCTTCTTTGGCTCGCCCGAAAGATAATCCAGCTCTTTAAGCTCTCCGCGGCGCCACTCCGACGTATAATAAAGCCCGTCCGCGTCCACGGCAACAGCCCTTGCGCTCGTCACGTCGAGATTATTCAGCCTTTCCTGCTCGTCCATAAAGGCGGCAAGGGCTTTGTCCGTCCGCGGCTTTTCGCGGATGAGATAATTGCAGTATCTGTCCGCGCGGCTCCAATGCATGCTGACAGCGTTTTCAATCTCAAAGAAGAGCTCGTCCGTCACCGCCTCCATCTGCTTCAGACGCTCCGAATAAAGCATTTTGTCTATGTAATTGTTGTAAAAATTCAGAAAAAGTCCGAGCGTCACCGCAATTAACGCCGCAATAGCGGAAATGACTATCCGGAACTGCCGCGTGCTGCCGGCACTGATTTTCGTTGATTTTTCCATTTTTATCTCCATGATGACTCTTCCGTTAAAGGGCTTATCCGTGGGGATGATCCGCTTTGCGGAAATATTCTATCACCGTTTTCACCGCTATGCAAGACATTCAGTCCTCCGCGCGGCTTTTTTCAAAGAATTATCAGCCTTCCCATGCGCCGATAACCTTCTCGTATTCCTTTTTGACGATTGCAAAGAGAGCTTCGCTTCCATCGATGCTTCCGTGGCGGAGCGCCTCCGTAAGCTCCGAGGACGCCTCGCGCAGACGGTCAAAGCCGAGATTGCTGCAAACGCCCTTGAGAGTATGCGCCGCGCGGAAAGCCGCCTCGCCGTCATTCTTTTCCATCGCTTCGGAAAGCGAGGCAAAGGTCTTGTCCTGCATGAATCTGCCGACAAAATGCACAACCAGCTTTTCAGAGCCCATGCGCTTTTCAACGTCCTTGTAATCGGAGCCTATCGTTTCATAAAATTTTCTGATTTCCATCTGTTTTTCCCCCCATTTTTTGTTCAATCGCGTGACCTTTTTTCAGTTTTCAGACGCGCCGAGTCCTTTCAACTCAGCTTCCATCTCGCAGAAACATTCAAGCACCGCGGGATTGTATTTTCCCCGTTCATCCACACTGATTATCTTTATCGCCTCGTCGTGCGTCATTGCGGGCTTGTAAACACGCTTGCTCGTCAGCGCGTCATATACGTCGCATATTGCAACGACCTGCGCGGCTATCGGTATATCATCGCCGGAGAGTCCCTTCGGATAGCCGGAGCCGTCATACCTTTCGTGATGATAAAGGCAGATATCGTAAGCATAGCGCAAAAGCGGCTCGCCGCGGTATTCGAGGAGGCTCCATACCATCTCCGCGCCGACGGTCGTATGCGTTTTGACAATCTCAAATTCTTCCGCCGTCAGCTTCCCGGGCTTGTTTATGATTTTTTCGTCAATCGCGATTTTGCCGATATCGTGAAGCGCGGAAGCGTTCGTTATCATATCGATATCGCGCATTGTCAGATTATATTTCGTCGTTTTAAGCGCAAGCCTTTCAAGAACCATTCGCGTGAGATGACGTATACTCATGACGTGCCTGCCGTTGTCGCCGTTGCGGAATTCCGCAACATGACTGATTATTCCCGTCAGGATTTTTGCGTCCTTTTCTTTCTCTACGGTCTGCTCCGTCACGCGCTTTATCAGTCTGCGCTGTTTTGAATAAAGCTGGATTGTGTTTATAACGCGCCTGTAAACGACCTTGATGTCAAACGGGCGGCTTATATAATCGGATACTCCCAGCTCATATGCCCGCCTTATCGACTGCTCGGACTCATCCCCTGTTATCATTATGACGGGAACGGAATCGATTATATGGTGGACGTTCATATACGAAAGCACTTCAAATCCGCCCATCCCGGGCATGATGACATCCAGAAGGACAGCGGATATGTTCTTGCCATAATGCTCGAGAAACTTTATACATTCCTCGCCGCTTCCCGCTTCGATTATCGAAAATTCGTTGCCGAGAATCGAAACGAGTATCTCGCGGTTGAATTCAGAATCGTCGACTATGAGCACGTTCGCCTTCTCCCTTGACGGCGCCCCCGAAATATTTTCGTCCGCTATGACGGTGTTCTTTCCTTTTTTTGCTTTATACATGAGCAGCGCGTCCGCGCGGTTGACGGCTTCGTTTATCGATTCCTTTTCCGCCATAACCGCCCCGATACTTAGCGAAAGGTTGACGGCTGAAAGCCCGTTTATCTCTATCTGCGGTATCTTTTCGCGTAT
>ENA-ORMS01001021-ORMS01001021.1-human-gut-metagenome-genome-assembly--contig:-NODE-1021-length-24688-cov-7.537775_pt1 | contig 24688 bp, 22 predicted proteins | sample MGYA00242104_ERZ508997 | MGnify/ENA primary metagenome ERZ508997 (study PRJEB26280, sample SAMEA2338704) | human gut metagenome | biome: human gut; feature: human-associated habitat; material: faeces... | reverse complement strand
TTGCAGCCAGTATTGCCCAATGCGCGGAGCCAACGGTGACATGCGGGTCAAAAATTCAGTCACTAAATCATCGCAATGCCGTAATGCTGCCTGATGCGAAATGGTCGCCGGAAACTTAAAACAGAAGCGGAAGTCATCTGTGGTCTGCTCACGCCAGCGCAGGACAACCTCGGGTTTCGGCAGGGCATAAAGCGTGGTGTTACCCTCCACGCAGTTAAAGTGGCGGGCATACTCTTCAAGGCTGGTGATCCCCAACCGCACCCATTTAGGATGCGACCATTGCGGTAGACCGATGTAAATCATAACGCGTTGAGGATCTCTTCCACGCTACGCACACGGGCGATGCGCGGGTAGATATGATTAATGCTGTTATTGTGCTGCTCGGCGCTAGCGGCGCTACAGGCATCTTCGGCAATCACCAGATTAAAACCGAGTTCCCAGGCATTGCGGGCGGTGGATTCAACACCGATATTGGTCGAGATCCCACATAACACTATTGTATCGATACCCCGGCGGCGTAATTGCAACTCCAGATCCGTACCGTAAAACGCACCCCATTGACGTTTGATGATTTCGATATCGCTGTCGGTTGCACCTAATGCAGCAGGATGTTGCCACCAGTTTTCGGGCAACACTTTTGCGGGGGAGGGGGCATCAACCGGCTGTTTTAATGCTTCGGCGTAATCGGCAGACCAGCCAACGCGCACCAGAAACACGGGCTGACCGCTGGCGCGAAATTTCGCCGCCAGCTTCCCGGCGCGATTAACCACCTCATCGGCAGTATGTGGACCTCCGGCAAAAGGTAAGATGCCTTCTTGTAAATCAATCACCACCAGCGCGGTGGTTTTAGCATTAAGTTCAAGCATGATGACTCCTGACAAAACAAAATCGTGCCTCTCACCTTAATGCGATTAGCCGATGGCGGAACGACAAATTTTGTTAATTTTTATGAGTTCGGGCAACACCTTTATAGCAAACTGGCGTAGAGTCTGATTTCAGGCCCGATATAAAGTGGTAACGAGGCGTTCCAGCGCGGGCCAGGCTCTTACGGTGCGGCAGAATTTCCAGTATAATAGCCGCCTTTTTTCATTCAGTTGTGACATACAGCTAACGCTGCGACTTGGTCACCTGCGCAGCAGGGGGCATCCGCCGGCAGCTAAGTTAAGGGATATCTCATGCGTACAGAATATTGTGGACAGCTCCGTTTGTCCCACGTGGGGCAGCAGGTGACTCTGTGTGGTTGGGTCAACCGTCGTCGTGATCTTGGTAGCCTGATCTTCATCGATATGCGCGACCGCGAAGGTATCGTGCAGGTATTTTTCGATCCGGATCGTGCGGACGCGTTAAAGCTGGCCTCTGAACTGCGTAATGAGTTCTGCATTCAGGTCACGGGCACCGTACGTGCGCGTGACGAAAAAAATATTAACCGCGATATGGCGACCGGCGAAATCGAAGTGCTGGCGTCCTCGCTGACTATCATCAACCGCGCAGATGTTCTGCCGCTTGACTCTAACCACGTCAACACCGAAGAAGCGCGTCTGAAATACCGCTACCTCGACCTGAGAAATCCGGCCGTAAAGCAGAATATAATCCTCCGCTGCAACGTCGTCGCCGCCCTGCGCAAGGCGATGATGGAGCACGATTTCCTTGAGATAACAACGCCTATCCTCACCGCTTCCTCTCCCGAGGGCGCACGCGACTATCTCGTTCCGGCAAGAAAGCACCCCGGCAAGTTCTATGCTCTGCCGCAGGCGCCGCAGCAGTTCAAACAGCTGCTCATGACCTCGGGCTTCGACCGCTATTTCCAGATAGCGCCCTGCTTCCGCGATGAGGACGCGCGCGGCGATCGTTCACCCGGCGAGTTCTATCAGCTCGATATGGAGATGTCCTTTGCCGGCCAGGAGGATGTTTTTGCCGTGATTGAGGATGTCCTGCCCCCGATTTTTGAAAAGTTCGGAACATACAACATATCCAACAAGGCACCCTTCCGCCGCATCGGCTATAATGAGTCGATGGAGAAGTACGGCTCTGATAAGCCCGACCTGCGCATCGACCTCGTTGTTGAGGATATCACCGCGCTCGTATCCGGCACCGATTTTGCACCCTTTGCCGAGGGAAACACCGTCAAGGCAATCGTCGTGACCGGCTGCGACCTTACCCGTAAGCAGATCGACAAGGTCTGCGCGGATGTTGAGGTTCAGGCAGGCATGAAGCCCTACTGGTTCAAGGTCGACGAAAACGGCGAGCTTGCCGGCGGCGTTGCAAAGTTCCTTCAGGATAAGAAGGCTGCCCTCACCGAGACTCTCGGCCTCAAGCCCGGCTGCCTTGTCGGCGTAACGGCAGGCAAGAAGGGCGAGGCGCAGAAGACCGCAGGCGTTATGCGCAAGATGCTCGGCGCGGCGGTTCCCGGCCATATGGATAAGGAGCGCTACGAGTTCTGTTGGATCGTCGATTTCCCGATGTACGAGATCGGCGAGGAGTCCGGCGAGCTTGAATTCTGCCACAACCCGTTCTCCATGCCCAACGGCGGCCTGGAGATCCTCGAAAAGGCCGAGCGCGGCGAGGTCGATCCGCTTTCGATCACCGCGTTCCAGTACGACCTCGTGTGTAACGGCGTTGAGCTGTCCTCGGGCGCCGTGCGTAACCACGATCCCGAGATCATGATAAAGGCGTTTGAAATGGTTCGCCTCGGTGAGGACGACGTTAAGGCCAAGTTCCCGGCTATGTACAATGCCTTCTGCTACGGTGCGCCTCCCCATGCCGGCATCGCCCCGGGAGTTGACCGCATGGTCATGCTGCTCGCCGGTGAGGACTCCATCCGCGAGATAATCCCGTTCCCGATGAACAAGAACGCTCAGGATGTCATGATGGGCGCACCCTCCACGGTCGAGCAGAAGCAGCTTGACGAGCTGAACATAGCTATAACCTGCCCCGTCGAAGAATAAGAAAAATTATAAAGGGACTGCATTTTTCCGCAGTCCCTATTTTTGAAAACAGTGGTGGTAAAATATGCTTGCAACGATAAGATCGCTCGGAGTCAAGGGCATCGGCGGCTACGGCGTTTCCGTTGAGGTTTTCGTGTCCAACGGCCTTGTGAATTTTGATATCGTCGGTCTGCCCGACGCCGCAGTCAGGGAGGCACGCGAGAGGGTGCGCGCCGCGATAAAATCAAACGGCTTCAAATTCCCGGTCAGCCGCGTCACAGTCAATCTTGCGCCGGCGGACACGAAAAAGGCCGGAACGGTATACGATCTGCCGATAATGCTTGGCATTCTTGCTGCAACTGGCGTGATACGCCAGCCGAAGTCCGACTGTGCATTTTTCGGCGAGCTTTCGCTCAACGGAACGCTGCGGCCGGTCAGCGGTGCGCTGCCCATGGCGGTCGCCGCCGCGCGCGAGGGCGTGCGCGAGCTGTTCGTGCCTGCCGATAACGCGCAGGAAGCCTCCTATGCCGAGGGCGTGACGGTGTATCCCGTCGAGAATGTGTCCGAGCTTATTGCGCATCTCAGGGGAGAATTTCGCATAAAGCCGATGGATATACCTAAGCTCGACCCGGCAACGGTGAAATATCTTGATTTTTCCGATGTCAAGGGTCAGGAGAATGTGAAGCGCGCCATGGAGATCGCTGCGGCCGGCGGACACAACATACTCATGGTCGGGCCTCCGGGCGCCGGCAAGAGCATGATGAGCAAGCGCCTGCCCGGCATATTGCCGGATATGACGCGCGAGGAAATGCTTAAATCCACGGAGATCTACTCCGTCGCAGGACTTACGGGTAAGAATAACCCGATCATCTCCGCACGCCCGTTCCGTGCGCCGCACCACACCGTTTCGGGCGCTGCAATGTCCGGCGGCGGAGCGGTTCCGCGCCCGGGCGAGATCAGCCTTGCACACAACGGCGTGCTGTTTCTCGATGAGCTGCCGGAGTTTCGCAAGGACGTGCTCGAGGTGCTGCGTCAGCCGCTTGAGGACGGCGAGGTCACCGTATCGCGCGTTGCCGGGACCGAGACCTTTCCGGCAAACTTCATGCTCGTGTGTGCAATGAACCCCTGCAAATGCGGATGGTACGGCCATCCGTCGGGGCGCTGCCGCTGCTCTGCAAACGAGGTGCGCGCGTATCACAGCCGCATCTCAGGGCCGCTGCTCGACCGCATCGATATCATCGTCGAGGCTCCGGCGCTTGAGTACGAGGAGCTTAAAAACCGCGCGCCTGCGGAAAGCTCTGCCGATATAAAGCGCCGCGTTGACGCAGCGCGCCTTATTCAGCGCAAGCGCTTTGAGGACACCGGCATTCTCAGCAACGCCGGCATGAGTACCAAGGCGCTCAACGCCTACTGCCTTCTCACGCCTGAGTGCGAGCATCTCATGCACGATGCCTTCGATCGCATGGGCCTTACCGCGCGCAGCTACGACCGCATCCTCCGCGTCGCTCGCACCATAGCCGATCTCGAAGGCGAGGAAGCCATAGGCGCGATGCACATAGCGGAAGCTATACAGTACCGCACTTATGACTTCCGTGAGGTCTGACCGGTTAAAACTCGCTCATAGCGCCCGAAAGCCCTGGGAAATACAAATAGTATTCCCGTCGGGCATTTCAGCCGCTTTGAACGAATTTTTCCTCGGTCAGGCTAAGGGGCTAAAATCCGCTCATAGTATCTGAAAGCCATACGAAATAAATAAAGCTAAAGCTCCCCGTTAGGGGAGCTTTTTGCGTATCGTTTATTATAGTCAGCCTTACTCCGCTGCAAGACGCACAAGCAGCGCGTATCGCTCATCGACCATGTGCTGAATGGCGGCAAGCTCCTCGGATGAGAGCTTTTTAAATTTGCCGATGCCGCGAATAAATTCCTCGACGGTGATCGGAGCCGGATTGCGGCTTAAAGTAAGCTTCCCGTTTTCACGCTCCCAAAGTGGGAACATGTTGGATGCAACCGCTTTTTTCGCAACCTCGATCGACATGCTCGGGGCAAATTTCCAACCGATCGGGCAGGGGGAAAACACATGAAGATATGCAAAGCCGCGCTTGCTTGCGTCCAGACCCTTTTGAATTTTCGCCACGAGATCTGCCATGTTAGACGGACTTGCGGTTGCGCAGTACTCAATGTTGTGCATTGCCATGATAAGCGGCAGATATTTTTGCTGCTGTTCTTTTCCGTTTATGGCATCGCCGGCCGGAGTGGTGGATGTGCTCGAGCCGAGCGATGTTGTTGAGCTGCGCTGATACCCGGTGTTCATGTAGCCTTCGTTGTCATAGCAGACATAAAGCATCTTTGTTCCGCGCTCGGCGGCTCCGGAAAGGCTCTGGAAGCCGCAGTCGGCAGTTGCTCCGTCGCCTGCGATGGCCACTATGTTTACATCCGTGCGCCCACGGCGCTGATACATCTCGCTGACGCCGGACATAAAGGCTGCGGTGTTGTCGAGCAGGGTGATATGAATAGGGGCCGTGCAGCCGTTGGAAAAATTCCAGCCGTCTACACCTGCATCTGCCATGCATCCGGGAGGCACGGCAAAGACGCTGTTGCTGCCGGCGATCTGCATGACGCGGCGTAGGATAAGCTCGCCGCCGCAGCCCTGACAGGCCGATGAACCGGGGGTCATTACATTTTGCGTTTGTTTCAAAACATCAATATAACTCATCGTTCTCCCTCCTCAATCGTTCATGAGCCAGAGCGTTTCTTTTGCGCCGGGCTTGCTCTTTGCCTGCTCAAGCTTTTCAATGCACGATAGCATATGCTCAAAGCTCAGATCCGCGCCGCCGAGACCGCCGATCGCTGAGAAGTGGCAATATTCATCCGAGGCATCCGCAAGCGCGGCGCAGGTCTCCATGTACATGGGGCCGGCGTTCCAGCCGAAGCAAACGCTGCGGTCAACGACGGCAAACGCCCTCTTGCCCTTGAGCGCATTTGCGATCCTGAAAGCGGGGAACGGGCGAACAAAGCGCAGCTTTATAAGACCTGCGCGGATGCCATTTTCTCGTGCGGCATCTACTGCGTCTTTGCCTGTGCCGGACATTCCGCCGACCGTTATGAGGACTACATCCGCATCATCGCAGAGGTATTCTTCAATGCAGCCGCCGTAGCTGCGGCCGAAGGATTTGTAAAATTCGGCATCAACCTCGTCGATAACGTCAAGCGCCGACTGCATGGCATCAAGGTGGCTTTTGCGATAGTGCATCATAAGCTCGCCCGGTGTCAGCGGATCGAGCGCCTGCGGATGACCGGGATCGAGATAGGCGCAGCCGTTATACGCCGGCAAAAATGCGTCAACTGCTTCCTGCGTCGGAACCTCAAGTCCCTCCATAAGGTGCGAACTGTAAAAGCCGTCGTAGCAGACGTTGACCGGAATGTGAACGCGCTCGTCCTCGGTGATGCGTACGCCTGTATCATCATATCGAGAATTTCCTGATTGCTCTCGCAGAACATTTGTATCCAACCGGCGTCGCGCACGCTCATGGCGTCCTGCTGGCCGCTCCATATTGTCTCCGGCGATGTCATTTCGCGCGTCGCGATAGCCATAACCATGGGGATGCGTAGAGTAGACATCCTGAAATACGGCTCATACATAAGCGCCAGTCCCTGTGCCGAGGTCGCCGTGAATACACGGCCGCCGGCCGAAGCTGCTCCCTGAACAACGCTCATCGCCGAATGCTCCGATTCCACCTGAACGAAGCGTGCATCCAGCTTGCCGTTATATACAAGGCCGGCCAATCCCTCGACGACGGATGACTGCGGTGTGATCGGATATGCCGCGATCAAATCCGGACGGCATAGCGCCGCGCCGGTGTAAGTTGCCGTGTTGCCGGTCATTGCCTGAATTTTGCCCATATCATTTTCCTCCTTCCGGGACCATGCTGACGGCCTTTTTCGGACATTCAACGGAGCAAATGCCGCAGCCCTTGCAATAATCATAGGAAGTGCAAATCTCTTTTCCCTCGCAATAAATCGAATTGACCGGGCAATATCCCATGCAAAGGCCGCAGTTTATACACAGCTGCTTGTCAATCACAGGGCGCTCGGTGCGCCAGGCGGCAGTGTCGAGTATATACATGCCGTCGTCGCCCAAGGGCGTTACAAATTTTGAATTCTGCATACAGGCTTGGACTTAATATGTTCTCGCTGAGCATGATAGCCTATAATCGAATGGAGCTTGTTTCGCTTGTGCATCCGTATCTTACCGAAATGGCGGAAAAATCGGGAGAGACCTGCCATGCATCGATCCTCGATGACGGCGTGCATGTAATGTTCATCGACCGTGTTCTCGGCACGTCATTTTTGAAGATGGACACGGCAATCGGCTTTCGGCTTTATGCCCATTGCACGGCAACCGGCAAGGCGATCCTGGCATTTCAGTCGGAACAGGCTGTAAATCAATATATCCGCAGGGCCGAGTTTAAGCCGGTAACGGCTCAGTCAATTAAGGATGCGCAGAGCCTGCTGCGTACCTTGGACGAGATACGCAGCAAGGGCTATGCCTGCGATAATGAGGAGGCAGAGCTGGGACTTACCTGCTATGCCATGGCTCTGCTTGACAGCTCGGGGCACGCTTATGCCGCCATAAGCATCTCCGGCCCGACCACGCGGATGGAGGCAAATTGCGACAGGCACTTGAACCTTCTAAGTAGCGCCGTGTCGAAGATATCACGCACGATAACTTGAGGCTCGACATCGTCACCTTAATATTTAAAAGCTCACCGTTTGGTGAGCTTTTAAATATTAATAATAGCCAAAAGTTTGACAATTTTACTGCGATTGTATGTTGACTGCCGGATTTTATGGGAATATAATCTATACAAACATACTATCTTGGTAGGTGAAAGGCGTGAGTGCAAAGCATTTTTCCTTCGTCAGCTACAGAGATCTCCGCGAGCTTGTCGATACGGCGGCGGAGCGATATCCGAACACCGAATTTTTTGTCAGCAGTGATAAGCTTTTACCGTACATAACAGGCCGGCAGCTTCGTCACTGCTGCTGTGCATTTGCGCATATTGTGCGCAGCGAGGGCAGGCAGGACGAGCATATTGCCGTTCTCGGGCGCAACTGCGCTGCGTGGATAACGGCGTTTTTCTCAATAGTGACGGGCGGCTGTGTTGCTGTTCCGCTGTCTGTTGACGCAAAGGAAGATGAGCTTGACTATTGCGTCAAGAAAGCCGACTGCACGGCGCTTGTGTACGAGATCGGCAGCAGGCACGAGGCCGAGCGGCTGAAGGCATCAAACCCCGGCCTGCGGCTTGTAGAGATGCAGGAGTTTGTCTCGGCGCTGCTTGCGTGCGAGGGCGAGTATCGTCCGCGCCCAAAGCCGGATGACATTGCGGCGCTGTATTTCACCTCGGGAACAACGGCAAACAGTCGCTGTGTTATCCTCACCCACGGAAACCTCACGGCGCACCTGAACGCCGCGATGGCCGCTCTGCCGCTGTCGCCGGATGATATCGGCCTGTCGGTTCTGCCGCCGAGCCACACCTTTGAGCTTATGACGAACATAGTCGGTGCGCTTCACTGCGGCGGAACGCTGTATATTAACGAGAGCATAAAAACAGTAAAGCGCAATCTGAAAAAATATCAGCCGAGCATACTCGTTGTCGTGCCGCTTGTTTTGCAGATGCTGCATAAACAGATAATCGCACAGGCGAAAAAAAGCGGCAAGCTCGAGGCGCTTGAAAAGGGCCTTAAATTAAGCGCATTTCTGCACCGCTTCGGGATAGATATCAGCCGAAAGCTTTTTGCCGAGGTGTACGATGTCCTCGGCGGTAAGCTTAGGTACTTTCTCTGCGGCGGAGCGCCTCTGGATAAGCAGCTCGTCGAGTTCTTTGACGCGCTCGGCATAACGGTTTTGCAGGGCTACGGCATAACCGAGTGCTCGCCGATAGTGGCGGCGAACCTGCCCGAGGCAAACCGCATCGGTTCTGTCGGACGGCAGTTTAAGTGCTGCGAGGTCAGAATCATTGACGGCGAGATATGTGCACGAGGCGGCAGCGTCTCGCCGGGATATTACCGCGACGATATCGCGACGCAGCAGGCGTTTTACGACGGCTGGTTCCACACCGGCGACCTCGGATATATGGACAGCAGCGGTTACATATTCTTCACCGGACGGCGCAAAAACCTCATCGTTCTGCCAAACGGCGAGAACGTCTCGCCCGAGGAACTTGAGGAAAAGCTATATCGCATCGACGGCGTTGAAGATGCGCTTGTCAGTCAGGACGGCGGAGTTATATGCGCCGAGGTCTATGCCGACGCGGAGATCATCCCGGACACGGAAGAGCTGCAAAAAGTGATCGACAGGCTCAACGCGAGCTTACCGATGTTCAAGCAGATCAGCAGAATTACATTGCGCAAAGAGCCGTTTGAAAAAACATCAACGCAGAAGATAAAAAGGAGAGGTGCATAATGAACGAAAAAATATTGCAGATCCTTGCCGAGGTATCGGGCACGGATGCGGAAAGCATAAAAGAAAACACACGCCTTGCCGACGATCTTGGCCTGACCTCGTTTGACCTTGCCGATGTTGTCGTAAGCATCGAGGATGAATACGGCGTGAGCATACCCGACGAGGTGTTCCCGACGCTGCACACGGCCGGCGATGTTTTTGCTGCTGCAAAGAAGGTGCTTGGTGATGCTTAAAACCGACAGACTGCCCGAGCTTTCGCAGATCGACGTGTTCAAATCGCCGTGCTTTGTGTTCGATATGCACAGCCGGGAGAAGAAAAACCTCATAACGCGCTATCGCGGTACTGTGTGCCGAAAGCTGCCGGCAGGCTTTGAGATAGTATCATGGCAAAAGAGCATGTATCGCTTCGGCGGCCTTTACCGAGAAGTGCCGATTGCCGTGCGCGCAGAGCTTGACGAAAGCGCACGCATAGTCTCGCTTACGATCGACGAGGAAAGCTGCGGCTCGCAGGGCAAAAGCTGCGATTTTGCTTGCCTGGAGCGCTCACTTCGTGATAAACTTATAAACAGACCGTTCACTGAGTTTTCGCAGATCTATAAAGATGCCGGTACGACCGGCTGCCTGCACGTTTTTGCGATACTAAGCGGCGCGTCCGCGTTTTTCGCCGTCCTCCGGGACAGTGGCAGCAATGACGGCGCAGAGCAGGAGCTTGTCAAAATATCGCCCGATGCCGGCGGCCTCAGCGCTGAGAATATCCACGAGGTGCTCGGCAAAACGTCGGTCACGAAGATCGACCTGCGGCATAATGCTCTGCCCACTTTCGGCAAAAAAGGCCTGCCGGAGAGTATGGATGCGCATCTTTCCGTAAGCGTCAACGGCAGACCGGTGAGCGAGAGCGATATAAAAGCCGATGATTTTCCCGGCTGCTACAGCCGGCTCAACAGAGCGTACACGCGCGCTTACCATGCCGAGAAAAAGTTCTTCGGCCTCAGCGGCAAGCAGCGCTTTTCAAACCTGCCGTCGCTTGTCGGACTCACGGTGCTTGCGCTCAGCCATGAGGGCATGAGCGGAAGGCTTCTTCGCGCGGCGAAGCTTGAGAATATCCTCATCTTCCTGCAAACGGGCGAGGGCAGGGAAGGCTGTATCGGATTCAGGAAGGGTCTTAACATGAATCAGCAGTATATGCTCAAGGCGGCGATAGGCGCGGCTCTCGGCTGCGCGGCGCTCGCGCTGGGCGTTGCTTTAAAAAGGAGAGTAAGATTATGAACAAAGACATTGATGTCAGCAGCCTGAAGATCGATCTTTATTCCGATAAATCGGTCAGGGACTTCACTGCCGATGTCGCGCAGAAGGACGGGCGCATGTGGCTCAGCAACGTTTCGGCCGAGATCGCGGCGGAAGCGGCGGCGCTTGCGGTCAAGGCGCTGCGCAAGTCCGGGCTTGAGGATGCGGACATGAAAAATGCCGAGCATTTTATCGAGGTCCTGCGCAAGTTTTTCCTCAAGACCGTCGATCAGGAGCTGCAATCGCGCGCCGAGTGGGATAAGGAGGTCGCCGAGGGCAAAAGTCAGGCCTACATCGAGGGCGGAGTGTTTGCCGCCTGCTCGGAGATCGACGAGGTGCTCTACGGCATGATAAAGCTCATCGACATGATAGAGTCCGTTTCCGATAAGCTCGCGCCCGAGGCCAGTGCCGATGCGGCTGCCGTTTCCATTGGCCGCAGCGCAATGGAGTGCGTGAAGCTTCAGAGATATCACTACTCAACGCTCATCTCCGGCGACGTTAACTCCAGGGCAATGCGCCGCGAGCCTGAGCTTGCTATAGATGACTGCACCGAGCGGTATGAGGCGCTGTACAAAAAGCTTCAGGATAAGATAAAGTAAAAAACAACGGATGTTCGATAGAACATCCGTTGTTTTTACGCATCCAAAGTAATCAGATATGCGGTGTTTTCGGCGCTGTAATACAGCAGAAAGACCCTGTTCAGCCCTTGGTTTTCGCTCTTATAGGCAAACGGTGTGCCGTCCGGAGCGGCAGGCAGCTCGACACCGTTTTCCCGGGCAAGCTCTATGCCGTCATCGGCATCTGCGTCCGGCGTTGTGTCGAGACCGGCAAAATGCGCGGAAGCGTCCTGCGAGAAGCTTATCTTATATGCCGCAAAGCCTTCGCCGAAAATGTTTCCGTCATCGTAGGTGTATGCGAGCCTTTCAACGGTTACGCTTTCGGTTTTGAGGTCTATGCCGAATTCGCTTTTTATTGTGCTCAGAGCGCTCTGTGAGGGCGTTTGAGAACAGGCGCACAGCGCAATGGCCGCAAGGGTCAGCAGAACAATAATATATTTAAGCTTTTTCATGCGAACCCTCCTTTGAAGTGTTGATTTCGGGGGATAAAACGTCGTGCAGCCATATTAGCACGGACGAAACGAAATTTAATGCAAATTTTGTTAACAAAGAAATTACGAGCTGCCAGGTAAAACGGCAAGGCCGCTGCGTTATCTCCGCAGCGGCCTTGATATATAAAATAATAATCCCGTAAATGCGAAATGACCCTTGACTGCACGGTTTCTTTACACCGTTTTCACAGCAGCCAAGGGTCATTTCTGCGTATTCTTAGTATCTAACATCATTGGTTACCTCTCTTTCTGCGGAATTGATGCCGCCTGCCAACTGAACGCAAATCAAAACACTCTGAATAACTACGATCGATTCCCCAAGCGGGATGTGGCCTGTGTTCTCGTTCTCTTGATATTTTGACTTCGGCATCGTCTCCCTCGCTGCCGACTCTCTGTCGGGTTTCGAGGGACCGTTACTTGTACATCGGTATCACCCTTTCTGTGATTTAAAGATACCAAATTTCCGCGGTTTATTCAAGAGCAATAGTAAACGAAATGAAAAGCAATTTATTGTGCAGTCAAACAGAAATTGTGAACAAATTCGCGCGTCTATTGACATATGTCACAAAAAATCATATAATTTTAGTGTTGTGTGCTCCGCAGACTTTTGCCTGCGGAGCTTTTCTTGCACCAGAAAACAAATAGTGATATAATAAATCGTTAAATATATTTAGGAGCAGAACACATGATAAACGACATTATTCTTCTCAAGCAGGGCGAGATAGTCCTCAAGGGCTTAAACCGCCGCTCGTTCGAGCAGAAGCTCATGAGCAATATAAAGCGCCGCCTGGATGCTATCGGCAAATTCAAGGCCTATTGCATGCAGTCAACGGTATATATCGAGCCTGTGGATGAGACAAGCGACATGGACGCGGCTTTTGAGGCAATGACCAAGGTGTTCGGCCTTGCATTGGTCAACCGCGCCGCCGGATGCGAGAAAGATCCGAAGAAGATAGCCGAGCTTGCCATAGAGTATCTCAAGGACGATATGCTCGCGGCGAAAAGCTTCAAGGCCGAGGCAAAGCGCAGCGACAAGAGCTTTCCCATGACGAGCATCGAGCTTGCGCAGTTTGTCGGCGGCGAGCTTGCCGAGGCATATCCCAACTGCGAGGTCGATGTGCACGACCCTGAGCTTACCGTTCATATCGAGGTGCGCGATCTTGCGGCCTATGTCCACGCAGCGCCCACGCCCGGCGCAGGCGGCATGCCTGTCGGCGCAAACGGCGTCGCTGTAACGCTGCTGTCCGGCGGTATTGACAGCCCGGTTTCCACTTATATGATCGCAAAGCGCGGCGTGCGTCTTATCCCGGTGCACTTTTTCTCGTTCCCGTACACCTCCGAGCAGGCAAAGCAGAAGGTCATTGAGCTTGCGCGTCTGCTGACGGTGTACTGCGGCAGAATGACTATCGAGGTCGTTCCGTTTACGCACATTCAGGAGGAGATACGCGCAAAGTGCGATGAGGATTACTTCACGCTTATCATGCGCCGCTTCATGATGCGCATTGCGCAGAAGATAGCCGACGCAAACGGCGCGAAGGCCATCGTCACCGGTGAAAACCTCGGCCAGGTAGCGAGCCAGACCATGGAGGCCATGGCTTCCACGCAGGCCGTCACCGATCTGCCGGTGCTCCAGCCGCTTATCGGCATGGACAAGGAGGAGATCGTGCGTCTTGCGCGCAAGATCGGAACGTTTGAAACATCCATCCTCCCGTATGAGGACTGCTGCACGGTCTTTACGCCCAAGCACCCCAAAACAAAGCCCAAGCTGCGCGACGTTGAGCAGATCGAATCGGCTCTGGATATCGACGCGCTTGTTGAAGAAGCATATGCCGGCATTGAAAGAATAAAGGTAGGCGACTGAAATTGAAAAAGGCATATAATGTCGAGATACTCTCCGTCGGAACGGAGATACTGCTCGGCCACACGACGAACACCGATGCACGGGATATATCCCTCATGCTCTCGGAGCTGGGCATAAACGTAAAATACCACACCGTAGTCGGCGACAACCCCCGGCGCCTTGCCGACTGCATAGAGATCGCGCGCAAAAGAGCGGATATCATCATATCCACCGGCGGCCTCGGACCGACCTGCGATGACCTTACAAAGCAGATACTCGCAAAGTCCTTCGGGCTTGAGCTTGAGATGCACGAGGATGAAAAGGCCTGCCTGTATGATTATCTGACAAACCGCGGCTACAGCAAGGAAATGACCGAAAATAACCTCAAGCAGGCTATGCTGCCCATCGGCTGCACCGTGTTCCACAACGACTGGGGCACGGCTCCCGGCTGCGCGTTCACCGGCGACGACGGAACGATAGTTCTCATGCTGCCCGGCCCTCCGAAGGAGTGCAACGCGATGTTCCGCGCCTGCGTAATGCCGTATCTGCGCTCGCTGTCGGACGAGCAGATAGTATCGCACGCTATCCACGTTTTCGGCATGTCCGAAAGCGCGATGGATCAGATCTTCCGCGACGAGATGAATGCCATGACCAACCCCACCATGGCGCCCTACGCCAAGGAGGGCGACTGCCTGCTTCAGGTCACCGCAAAGGCCGAGAGCGTTGAGAAGGCCGAGGAGATGATGAAGCCGGTCATTGAGCATGTAAAGGACGTGCTCGGCGATATCATCTTCGGCATCGACGTTGACACCGTTGAGGACAGCGTCATGCGGCTTTTGCGGGAAAAGAAAATGACCTTTGCCGCTGCCGAAAGCTGCACCGGCGGCGAGCTTGCAAAGCGCTTTACCGATATTCCCGGCGCGAGTGAGTTCTTCCTCGGCGGCGTGACGACATATACGAACGAGGCCAAGATAAAGCTTCTGGGCATAGATCCCAAGCTCATCGAGGAAAAGACCGCCGTGAGCTATGAGGTCGCAAAGCAAATGGCCGAGCGTGTGCGCGCACTTCTCGGAGCCGATATGGGTATCGGCGTTACGGGGCTTGCGGGCCCCGACGGCGACGGAGTCCACGAGGTCGGAACGGTGTTCGTTTCGCTTGCGACCAAAGACGGGACCTATGTGCGCGAGCTGCACGTCGGCGATCGCAGAACGCGCAGCTATGTCCGCCGCGTTTCGGGAAATTACATTTTCGATATGATGCGCCGCTACCTCCAGGGACTTGAGGTAATAAAAGAAAACTAAAGTTATGCCGCCATCCAAACGGATGGCGGCAATTTTCACAAAATATCCATTGATGTCATAAGAATTTATGATATGATAAAAACACATGGCAAATAGTTGAAAATTTTTAAGCGTTAAGGAGATGAGATCGGCTTGAAAAAGTATACGCTGTGGATAATTATTGCCGTGCTGGTCGTTTCGGCGGCAGTTACGGCCTACGCGATGCGCGATGAGCCTGCATCGGAGCATGATGATGCAAATGTTCCGAGGACTGTCGAGGTCAAGGATAAGCAGGGCGAGGAGACAACAAACAGGCTCCTTTCGGATATCGGCACATGGTCGGTCAAAAGCTGCCTTGTGCTTGACGGCGAGGAATACGACCTGTATGCGACCTTCGACGACCCGGAAAAAGCGATTGGGAACGTGAAGGAAAAATGCCAGGATGCTCTCACAAAGCTCAGGCGCGGCTCGCTTACTCTCGGCGAGCTGAGCGACGGAAACTGGCAGCGCTACCGCGATGTGCTTGCCGCAACAAGCGACGGAGATAATGAGCAGAGCGACACTCTGGCGGCGTTTTTCGACATATACGAAAACGAGGATAAAAACGCGCAGATCATAAAGCTTGCCGATGCGCTTTCAGGCTCTGCCGCAGATAAGGCCGGCGAGCAGTACGACAGATTAATGATGGCTCTGCCTTATACGTCAATTGAGAAATAAACGTGAAACCGGTTGTAAAAGGCCGGCTGACACGAGAAAACACACGCCCAAAAAGGCGGAGCAAGCACGAATGTCTTCGTTGCGACGGCTGGGTATACACAAAGTATGCCTGCGCCGCCGCGCCCTGACCTCGCACTTGCTCCGTCATTTTTGGTGCTTTGCAGTTTTGAAGTTGAGATTTTTTGTTCCTGCAAGGACAAAGTTGCAGAGCATACTGTCGTATTCTCAAGGCTTTGGACGCCGCAGGGGCGAAAAAGATCGTTTCAAAACCGTATGTTGTCTTGTGTCAGCCGGCCTAAAGGTAGCCGGTTTTTTATGCTCAGCGCCTTGCGTCGATTTTGATTTTCAGCTCGCCGAGGCATGCGCCGCCGAGGATGAGAGCAGCGCCGAGAAGCTGGACTGCGCCGAGCTTTTCGTCGAGGAGGGCCGCGGATACGATCAGGGCGGTGAGCGGATCAATGTAGCTTATAAGCGCCGAGGTCTGCGCCGGGAGCTTTTGCAGGGCGGAAAAATACATGTAGTAGGCAAGCCCGGTGTTGACAAAGCCTATGATGAGGACGTTAACTATATCTTCCGCTGCCGGGATGACGGGCAGCTTCACTCCGCTTACAAGCAGGTAAAGTACCATAACGATAAATGAGATGAAAAGCTCATAGGCCGAGCAGTTTAGCCCCGACATGTGCGTTACTCGCTTTGTCACGATGATGATGAGCGCATAAAGCGCCGCAGCGCCGGCGCCCATGAGAATCCCTGTCTGCATGTCCGAACCCTTCGATACATTTCCGGATATGCACAGCATGCCGGCCGCGACCGCTATGACCGCGATCAGCTTGTTGGCGGTGAGCTTTTCCTTGAAAACGATCGGGCTGAGGATTATCGCTATCATCGGGCCGCAGTAGTAAACAAGCGTGGATATGCTCACCCCGGCGCATCTGTATGCCCCGAACAGGAGTACCCAGTTTAAGCCCAGCGCAGCGCCGCCGACAGTGGCAGGAATAATGTCCGCCTTAAGCTCGGCAAACGAAAAGCTCCGCCGCGCGGCAACGACCGCAAGCAGAAAGATAAATCCCAAAAACGTTCGCATCAGGACGATCTCGGCGCTCGAGAGCGATATGTTTGCAACAAGAAGCCCATTGGTGCCGAATATGATCATTGACGCTATTAAAAACACAAGATTTTTTGACCGTGACATTATAAAAACTCCAAAAATAAAAACTTTTTTCAGTATATCATATGTCAGCCGATCTTCAAAGAAAAAATGCCCTCCCGACGGGAAGGCATTTTTGTATATCTTCACAGAGCAAATTTTTTGCTGTATTCCGCGTAATACTCATCAAAGCAGTGCGAGCGGACTTCGATGAGGCTGTTTAAGTACTCATGCGTATCAAAGCTGTCCGACTCAAGCTCAATGAGCGCAACGGCTATGTTCGAGCAGTGGTCGGAAATTCGCTCGAGATTTGTCAGCAGATCGTTGAACACAAAGCCGTGGTTGAGCGTGCATATGCCCTTTTGCAGACGGTCGATGTGGTGCAGCTTCATCTCGTCGCAGAGGTTATCGATAAGTTCCTCGAGCGGCTCGACGCGGTAAGCGCTTTCCAGATCGTTTGTGATAAATGCATCTATCGCGGTGTTCATGACCTCGGTCACGGCGGATATGAGGATGTTCACCTCGCGCGCGCCGTCCTCGGAAAAGACGATGCCCTTTTCGTGGATCTCCTGCGCGCATTCGGCAACGTTCAGCGCGTGGTCGGAGATACGCTCAAAGTCGTTTATGGTGTGCAGATATTTTCCGACTGCCTCGTTCTGTTCGGGGTTAAGCTCGCGGCTAGTTATGTGAATGAGATATGTTCCGAGCTTATCCTCGTATTTATCGACGATATCCTCGGTGTCGGTGACGTGGGCAAAGCCGTCATCGGAGTAGTTGCCGATAAGCGCAAATGCGTCGAACAGATTTTCGCGAGCTTTTTTGGCCATGGAGTTTACCGTCAGGCGGCTCTGCTCAACGGCAAGCGCCGGGTGGTCGAGGAATCGCTCCTCGAGCCTGTCGAAGTCCTCGAGAACAGCGGCGTCCTCGGGCTTGTCTTTGATGATGAGCTTGCAGATTTTTTCGAGCAGTGGGATAAACGGAGCAAGTATTGCGACGATGACAAAGCGAAACACCGTGTTCATAAGAGCAAGGCTGACCGTTGTCATGGTCATTGACATGAAGGAGAAATCAAATATGGCATTTAGAGCGTAGAACACGAACGCGGTTATTATAACGCCGAGAGTGTCTACCATCAGGTAGGAAAGCGCGGTGCGCTTGCCGTCGGCGCTTGCGCCGAGGGCCGAGAGCAGAACGGGAACGGCGGCGCCTATCGCAATGCCCATGATTATAGGCAGCGCGATATCAAAGCGTATGGCGCCCGTTATTGCAAGCGCCTGAAGAATGCCGACGGCGGCCGAGGCGCTCTGAATGACGCTGGTGAAAACAATGCCGAGTGCAATGCCGAGGATCGGGTTCGAGAAGGTGGTGAGCATGTTTATAAATGTCTCGCTCGAACGCAGATCGTAGACCGAGCTGCTCATTGCCTTCATGCCGAACATCAAAACCGCAAAGCCGAGCATGATCTCGCCCACATGCTTCTTCGTCGGAGCCGAGCAGAACATACGCAAAACGATGCCGATAACTGCAATGACCGCCGTGAGCGTGTCGGTGGACAAAAGCTCAAGCCAGCCCGATGATCCGCCGCCTATGTCCGAAAGGCAGATGATCCAGCCGGTGATGCTCGTTCCGATTATCGCGCCCATGACGACGCCTATCGCCTGGCGAACCTTCATCATGCCGGAGTTAACAAAGCCGACGACCATGACGGATGTGGCCGAGGACGACTGGATAACGGCCGTAACTCCCGTGCCGAGCAATATGCCCTTTAAAGGTGTACTCGAAAGGCGGAACAGAATCAGCTCGAGCTTGTTGCCTGCAACCTTTTTCAGACTGTCGCCCATGAGCGCCATGCCGAACAGGAACAGTGCAACGCCGCCTAAAAGCTCAAGCACATTTGAAATCCCCAAAATAGCATATCTCCTGTGATCGATAATATCGCAATATAACTATAACGTAAAAGCTGTGTAAAATCCAGCTATTTTTATGATTTGCGTCTTTTGTCCAAATACCGCAAAGCGCGCGTATACGAAATTTGTGCTATATGCCGTCGCTTTTGCTTGAAAAATCGGCGCTGTGTGATATTATTATCACTATAGGAGGGCAGAACTATGTCATTTTCAATCAAAACCGGCGCACAAGCCGTCGCAACCGGCGCGAGAGCTGTTGCAAAGGGCACGGGAGTGCTGCTTGATTTTCTCGACAATGCGAGCGTGAAGCTCAGACCGCTTTCACATATTCCCCTTATCGGCGACACCATCGGCGATGTGCAGGACCTTATATCAATGCTGCACGATTACTATCACGGCGAATACAAAAAGATCCCGGCGATCGTAATGGCCGGAACAGCTGCGATAGTTGCGTATCTTGTAAGTCCGCTCGACCTTATCCCGGATAATATTCCGCTTTTAGGCTTTGTGGATGATGCGCTTATAATAAATCTTGTCATGCAGCTTTGCATCGACAAGGAGCTTGAGCGCTACCGCGCATGGCGCGAGCAGCAGGCATAATAATAACTGCCCCGGACAATGCGTAAAACGCCGTCCGGGGCAGCTTCGTTTTTTACTTATAGATAACAAGCGCGAGATACACTAACGGCTCGCTGCCGGTGTTTTTCAGGGAATGGCCCTCGCCGTCGGGGCAGAATGCCGTGTCGCCGGCGTGAAGCGTAACGAGGTTTCCGTTGTCGCTGTATTCACCCTCGCCCTCGAGGATGCAGTAATACTCGCCGTCGCCCTTGTGGACGTGCCAGCCGCACTCCGCGCCGGGGTCGAGCGTTATAAAGGAAAAGACGCGGCCCTTGTCGTAAAGCTCCTCGGGCGTTTCGATTATGCGCTTAAAATAGGCTTTTCCGCTGCCTCCGAGCAGACCTTCAACGGTTTCGCGTTTGTGTTCTTCATTCCGGATGATCATCAGTCACTTCTCCTTCCACCTACAATAATAAGAAATCTCATAAGCTGAGCAAGCGACACGGCAAGGGCAGCAACATAGGTCATTGCCGCGGCCGAGAGCACCTGCTTTGCCTGCCTGAACTCCTCGCCCTGCAAAAGATTTGTCTCCTCAATGGTTTTGAGTGCTCTTGACGAAGCGTTAAACTCCGTCGGCAGGGTGACGAGCTGGAATATTGTCACAAGACCGTACAGCGCACAGCCTATATACGCGATCGTAACGAACACCTCGCCGAAGGACGAGAGGATAAGACCGAGTATGATAAGCGGAACCGACAGCTTTGCGCCGAGGTTCGTTATCGGCACTATCGCCGTGCGGATCTTGACGGGCGCGTAGTTCGTTGCATGCTGTATCGCGTGGCCGACCTCGTGGCAGGCAACGCCGATGGCAACCGTCGAGGTGCTGCCGTAAACGTCATCCGACAGGCGCACGACGTTGGCCGAGGGATCGTAGTGATCGGTCAGCGAGCCGGAAATGTGCTCGATGGGAACATTGCTCAGCCCGTTGCGGTCGAGCACCCAGCGCGCCGCCTGCGCGCCGGTCAGGCCGCGCGAGTTTCGCGTGTTCCTGTACTTTTTGAATGTCGAATTGACCCTTGAGCTTGCCCACATTGCAAACAGCATCGCAGGCAGCACGAGGACTATATATGTCCAGTCAATATACATGCCTTACATCCCCAATTCTTCGTCGATGAGCACGATCTCGACCTTGCCCATGTCCATCATCGGACCCCACAGGACGAGCATCGCGTTGCACACACGCTCCGGCGAGCGGCAGTCGTGGCACTTATCGTCGATCTTGCAGGGCGTTTTCGCAGGAAAACGCTTGCAGTTCTGCACGGCGGCGGTGTTGCGTGCACGGAAAACCGCCGACTCGAAGTCGGGGCAGATCTTGTTCGTTCCGGCAACGATATAAACGGTCTTGCGGCCGTAGACCTGACCGGCAAGACGGTTGCCGCGTCCGTCGATGTTTATGATCTCGCCGGTTTCGGCGATGGCGTTCGCACTTGAGATAAACACCTTTGCGGCGTTTTCCTTATCCAGTGTCTCAAGCCCCGGCTCGCGCCAGTGCCAGAAGACCTCGTTGCCGTTGGCGACAAGCTTGTCGTACAGGCCGAGCTGATCGACCGTCTTTGAGCCGCCTATGCCGACGCTCGTGTCATTTATCTCGCCGAGAAGGTACTTGCAGGCCTCCTCGCCGCTTGCAAAATGCTGCACCGAAAAATGGCGCGCCTTGAGATTTTTGATTGTCTTTTCAATGTCCATATGTAAAACCTCCGTCAGAGTATCTTCTGACGGATATTATATATTAGCGGCACCGATTAATCAAGCCGCTTTTCAAGCTCGCCGGCGAGCAGGCAGGCGGCCTCGGCAAGCTCGTGCGCGGTCTCGGTGTCCTTGGCGTTTGCCGCTATGCGCAGCTTTTTACAGCCAGAAAGCGGAGATATGCGCAGCTCGTAGCCGTCGCCCTTGAGGCGGAAGCCGTCCGAGTAGTCTGCGCCCAGCTCCAGAAATGCCGAGCTTATCCTGTCCATAAGCCGCGCACGGTCGGTGCAGCCGCAGTCGGCGTGCTCCATGCACTCGCACTCGGGATCCGAGCACTCGCCGGCCACGTCGGCCTCAAAGCCGCCGGCAAGCTCAATGTTCAGCTTGCCGGACAGAGCGTCGGCGCAGCATTCGTAGTAGCTCTTCGGCGTGCCGATGTCGCACCAGTAGCCGTCGCACGGAACGCCCAGAAGCTTCTCTCCCTTGTCCAAAAGCCTCGGAAACAGATCCTTTGCAAAGTCAAATTCGGTATTCTTCGGAACAAGCTCCATTGCGCGCGGAGAGATGATGTATATGCCGGTGTTGACAAGGTTTGTCACAACGTGCCGCCAGTCGGGCTTTTCAATGAACGAGCGGATGAAGCCCTCGCGGTCGCACAGCGCAAGGCCGTAGCGCAGCGGCTCCGGCTCTGGGCACAGAGCTATCGTCGCGGCAGGGGAGCGCCTTTTGTGCTCGGCAATGAGCTTTGACAGGTCGATGTCGCACGCGGCGTCGCCGGATATGACGAGGAAATCCTCGCTGCCGTAGAAATCGGCGCAGTTTTTTACGCCGCCTGCCGTGCCGAGCGCGGTTTGCTCAATACGGTATTCAAGGCGCACGCCGAGCTTTTCTCCGCTGCCGAAGTAGTTTTTAATATCATCCGGGCGGTATTTGAGCGCTGCGCAGATATCTGTTATGCCGTGCCTGCGCAGCAGCAGAATGATGTGCTCCATCACCGGCCTGCCGCACAGCGGCACAAGCGGCTTCGGCATGTCGCCGGTTATGGGCTTGAGCCGCCGCCCTTCGCCGCCTGCCATGATAATTGCCTTCATAAGCCATCCCTCCTGAAATCTATTGTTGCCGCCGCGGCATGATATATTCAAAGAAAAGTCTTGACTTTAGCGGAAAAGTGAATTATAATACACAAGCTGAACATTTGAATATTGTTTTGTACTCGGAGAAGTCGCGTAGTCCGGCCGAGCGCGCACGATTGGAAATCGTGTAACACCCATAAGGTGTTCGAGGGTTCAAATCCCTCCTTCTCCGCCATAAGTCCACCTTAATTTTGATAGAATTACGGTGGACTTTTTCTATGCCCGAAAACCGCTTGAAATAAGGCTTTTCGGCTGTTCAGGCTCATAAATGAACCCCACTGCAGGCAATTCTGCGGCGGGGTTTTGTGCGTTTTAGGAGGATTGTAGCTTTCTGTGCCGTTGTAATCGTTAAAAAGCCGAGTATTCGTTGAACTGCTGAGGGTAATCGTTAAACCGCCGAGTTCTGATAATACTCTTTATGAGAAAATCGGCGATGAAGTGCATCCTTTGGATACTCCCCTTTGATATTCCCGAAAGCTGGGAGCGAAAGTGAATTCAATTTAAAGATTTAGTCGACTATTCGATGGGAAAAACGCCTCCGCGGAAAGAGACGGAATATTGGAGCAACGGTACGCTTCCTTGGGTTTCTATTGCGGATTTGGTGGCAGATGGGACTGTAACGTAACCAAAGAGTCAATAGCTTTGCGACCGAAAACACATTTGGAGGAAAAATCAGCAAGGCTGGTACCTTTTTGATGAGTTTCAAGTTGACGGTCGGAAAGGTATCGATATTGGGAATCGTTGCATTTCATAACGAAGCCATCATTTCAATATACCCGTTTGTTGACCCCGATAAAATAACCACAATGTTCCTGTTCGCTACGTTGCCGCTTCTCTCGCAAAGCGGCAATACAAAATCGGCAATCAAGGGTAACACTTTTAATTCGAATAGCTTAAATCGGAAATCTCCCTGTTCGTCAAGTTTGTATAAACGCAGGCATTGCTTGCCAAGTATAACGTCTCAGACGCGGCTTCTTCTTTTCAATAAATGCCTGTGGCTGTATAAGCAGAAAATCAAATTCCATCATTCTTCCGCCAGATCGGCAACCAGCTTGATGTCGCTGACCGCCAGAGCAAGCTGAAGCTTGTTTTCAAATCCGGTTTTTTGCAGCATATTTGCCACATGGAATTTGACCGTTGACACCTCGCAGCCCATCTCCGCCGCGATGCGTGCGTAGGTCAGTCCCCGCAGCAGATGCCGCAGAACTTTCAATTCCGTCTTTGTAAATTCCGTGCTTTTTGCCAAGCCGATTTCGACCGTCGGAGGCGCGTCCGGAAAGATGTGCTCACCCGCCATCGTCTGACGGACGACATCCATCAAACGCTTCTGCGCAGAGTCCTTGTACCACAGGCTGTCGGCTCCTGACTTCTTTGCCTCGTCCAGAACGGCACCGTCGATCAGCGAGGTCACAACAATGATTTTGCTCTTCGGCTGTATGGCTTTGATCTGGCGAACGGCAGTCAGCCCGTTCTCACGGTTCTCCGTTTGCACATCCATCAAAATCAGATCGACAGAATTTATTCGGCACATCTCAACCGCCTGCTTTGCGCCGGGAATGGACGCTATGATCCGGCATCCCTCCTCGGCACGGAAATAGCTTTCCAGCAAACTGCGGATCATGGTCTGGTCTTCAACGATCATTACTCTCATGTACTGCTTCCTCCTGTTCCGGCAGACTGAGCATCAGCTTAAACCGAGGGATACTCTGAACCTCCATTTTGCCGCCTGCTTCTTCTATGCGTTGACGCAGCATGGAAAGACCTCCGCCCTCTGTGATTTTTTCCTTCGGCGCTGCGCCGTTATTGGTCAGAGATATATCCATACAGCCCGGTCTCCGCCAAAAGAACACATACAACTCTGTTCCGTCTGCGTGACGGACACAGTTCGCCGCACATTCGCAGATCGCCAGCGCGCTGAGTGCGCACATCCGCTGCGTTTGCGGCTCATCCCCTGTCAGCAGAACTCTAACGCCCAGCTCTCCCGCTCGTTTTTTCGCCGCCTTCAGCGGTTCGGATTGCGCCGTTATTTGGCCGGAGCGATAAAGCACTGAAATTGACTGCTCCCACAGCGCCGCGTTTGCACGAATTTCCGTCTGTCCCGTGTGCCGGAGCAACAACCGGCGTGCCGCGAGAATACAATGTCCAATGTCATCGTGCACGCGCAGCTTCATCGCCAGCGTCTCTTCCTGACGGATAATCTCTGGCATCTGCGCCAGCAGCCGCCGCATCCGAGCATTTGCCTCTGCCAGCTTTGCATTTTCCGCGTTCATCTGATCCTGCTTTCGGATCATCTCCGTAACGTCTGCGGCGGTGACTTGCGTATATCGGACACCCGCTTTTGTTGTGATTTGCTCCTGTGCAAAGCGCAGCGCCTTCCCGTCCGGAAAGCGGTAGATCCGAAGTCGAGGGTCCAAACAGATCACATTTGAAGGCGGCGACTGCAGGGCGCTCTGCATCTCCGCGAGAGACTGTATGTCCCCTTTTCGCAGCCAGTTCACAATGACGAGCATCCGGCGGTTGACAAGTCGCACCACGCCGTTTTTATCGAAGAAGCAGGCCGCGATGGGCAGACTGTCGAAGC
>ENA-ORMS01001020-ORMS01001020.1-human-gut-metagenome-genome-assembly--contig:-NODE-1020-length-24707-cov-2.841960_pt1 | contig 24707 bp, 42 predicted proteins | sample MGYA00242104_ERZ508997 | MGnify/ENA primary metagenome ERZ508997 (study PRJEB26280, sample SAMEA2338704) | human gut metagenome | biome: human gut; feature: human-associated habitat; material: faeces... | reverse complement strand
TGCCAATCCATGGCCTTACGTTTAGATTTTTCATAAAGTTCTATGGCTTGTTGGCCATATGTTTTTACATAAGGAATAGTTACGGAAGTAGTAGGAGTCTGTCTGCCTATTCTTTTAGGCACTGCATTCTCCATTCTAATCCTCCTAGCTATCCAAAATAATAATCACACTCAATACACATCACATCCTTAATTCAAATTATTTTAAAGGCTAACGATATTGATCAATGTTGAAATCATCTCAACATGATCCAATAAATACTTTTTAACATTCTCCATACCACTATTTTCTTTTAAATAATGAATTCCTTCTGCAGTGATTTCAATATCAGATAAATCATTAAGCATCATATATTGATTTCCCCATGCTTTAGAAACGTACACTTCATCAATAAGATTCTCTTCACTCATTAAGGACTCTTTCTAGATATCCATCTGCAAAAGAATCGTATTTAATAGCAAGCTTAAATTCAGTTTCATTAAATAGGATCGTGCCTTTAAAAATCGCATAATAGTAAAGTAATATTTTAAAAACTACTACATCATAATCATCTTTGGCCATATTTTCCTCCTTGCATAATAAAAGCACCTGTATTCCTACAGATGCTTAAGTTAATTCCACATAATTTCTTTCTAAATACTTATTTAAAAGCACAAATTTTTCTTTAATTTCATCAGGAGTATCATCTTTTAGATAAAATCCCTCAGTCGATGAATCAAATAATAACCAAGGTCTAACTTGGTCAAATAATTTCTTTTCATATTCACTTGGATTTACCATCATAGTTGATAACCTCCTTTACAAGTCGATTTAGTTCGTTATCGCTTAGCTCATTTCTCTCTACTAGAATATTAGCATCTGCGATTAGTTCATTCAAGCTTTTTTTAGCATAGAAAGAACGCTCTGCATTTACACTAACCGTTTTATTTATATATAAAGGATCTGACCTCATTTGATTAACAACATGTTTTCTCATCTGTGATTCAATCTGCATTTTTGCATCATTTAAATCATCGATTTTATTGTCAGTCTTATATCTTTTAACAGCATCCCAATGTCTCTTATGACCACCTAATTCGTGATCCAAAACATCCGTTACTGATCTTGCAGGAAAAACAGATGAATCTACAATTTTTGCAAATTTATTTGGATCAATTAATTCTTTGCTAATAAATAATGAATTATCATCATGTCTATATGCTGCAATACCTTTTAAACGATTATTATTTAATACGATTATATTATCGATTTGCCCATATTTATTTTTTTTGTTTATAACATCATCTAAATAAGCGACCATACTTCTCGTTTGCTTATCGTAATTTTGAATATAAATATTTTGCGCTCCATCTGCTTTGTACACTTTAACGGTTTTCATATCCCCATCCCCAGAATTGAACGTGATTTTTTTAGGCATCCCCATATAATCAACATTTTGAGTACCTAATGTTTCTACTTTATCTTCACTTTCAAACCATTTCTTTGAATGCACATCTTGCACAGCTTTTCCGTTACCTGGATTATAAGTAACAATACATCTACAATCTCTGTGCCTATGATAGACTTCATCAGGAACATCATCTGGATATTCATATGTTCCAGCTAGATTCATACACCAATCACAAGCATTACCAGCTACTTTTCTAGTGATTTTCGGATGCATTCCAACTTTATAATGTGCCTCTGCATTTACTTTTATCGTATCATCCACAACACTTTGATTAAAATTCACTACTGGATCTTTTAAAATCCAGGAAACATCGTCATAAGATTCAGCATCTGCCAATCTTCTAACAATTCCATTAGATCTTGCTTGATTGTATACGGGTTTTTGAACTTTCAATCCAATCTGTGCATCTTCATTTAAAATTTTTTGAACCTTCGTAGAATAATCTGAAACTTTTTCGAATCCTTCTTTTAATTCTGGATCCACAACCTTTTTTGCAATGTTGTAGTACATCTTTCCGTTTGGTAAAGAAGCAGAATCAATATTTTCTTCAAAAGATTTTGAAAGAAGCTCACCAACTTCAATCGCATATTTCTGTGCATCTTCATAATCCGCTTTTTTATCATCTAGCTTTTTTAATAAATCATTAATAGTTTTAGAATCTTCAACACCGGAAGAAAAAGACTTCTTAATTCCCTTAAGAAGTCCGATTGAAATATCATCCATGTTTATTCCTCATCATCCGGCACAGTAGGAACATCTAATTTACTTGATGCAATACCAGTAAGATCCTGTAGGTTGTCTTTATTGAAGTAACCTGGAACTGCCTGATTGATTTTAATAGCACCATCACCAATCAAAGACAATGTAGACATATCCGGTTCAAATAGTGGTTCATATTTAACTTTTGTTTCGTAAATCTGATTTCTTTTGTATTCAAATCCATCTCTGACAGATGCCGCAAGATATCCAACATTAATCAGACTAGTTGCGAAATTCTTTTGTGCTTTTCTTGCGGCCAATCGCAAGTTTTCATGTGCTGCCTTAATTGCTTCTGCACTCGATGGATTATCTGTCACAAATCCTAGATCGTCCAGTGTTAATCCGGTTTCTCCTGCAAACAAAGAAGCAAAAGATTTTAACTGATCAATATGTGGTGACATAGATTGTTGTGCAAACTGACCAACTGTTGGTGTCCCTCCTCCATCTTCACTTCGTGAGATTTGAAGCATAGTCGAAATCGATGCTCGAATTTTATCCATCGGGTCTGCATCTGAATCTGTACCTAGAATATATTTCTGTGGATATGAATAGAATTCTGCAGCTACTTCAGAACGCCTTAATGTTCTTAGTGCTCCTTGTTGAAGATCAATGCATGCTCTCGAGATTCTGGAATGGCCAAACTGTCTTTTTGCATCCGGCTTATGAATCACTGGCACCAACAAACAATATCTTGCTGGATTAGGAACATGTATTTCTCTATGGCCAATATAATCAAACACAACTGTTTCTTCACACGTAAAATAAGCATCTGTTAAAATATTATATTTCTCATCACGTTCCAACACTGCATATCCTTCTATCATCATGTTAGTGATTGGATCAATGATGCCTGTCGCATCATACGCATCGATTACCTGCAGTCTAGGATATCCGTCTTCATCTTGTGAAATATAGATAAAACTACATGATGCGATCAATGCTCCAAGAATCGCACTGTCTGTAAGAATATCTTTGTTGTTCATATCAAAGATTTTGTTCATGTTAAAATTATCGTTTTCAAATTCTCTAAAAGAAATGCGATCCGCTAATGAATCGACCGCTTTAGAACACCATCCAAGTGTTTCTGACACGTACTTAAATTCATTAGGAATCGCAATTTTGAAGTCTTTAATTCCATTCTTCATTTCATAATATCTATATCGCATTCTCACTCGATTTCTTTTGGAAAAAAGTTGTTTTTTCAAAAAATTTATACCTTTGTAATTCATCTTCAAACCTCCATTTTAAAGGCTCTGCGGCCATTCATCGATGTTCATAGAGAAATATGCGTAGTAACAGCCGAACTTCGAAAACGAGCGTCTGCCGCCCATATAGCCCCCCTCTATGTGACTTTTTTATTTTTTAGAACGGTATTCGACCCAATTAATGCTCTGTGGCAGTGTTCTATTTGAAACAGTTGCATTACCACTAAAATCTCTTTTTTCGAATAACTTGTCCGATTTAATTCGATTGCAGCACATGTGTGCAAGCTGCAAGTTATTCAAGTCACTTGGGTGTCCACCTTTGTTGACTGGAATAATGTGGTCAATGACTGCACACATTGGATCAGGCCACTTTAATTTTTTATCAACTGGCTTACCACAAATACCACATACATCTTGTGTTGCTAGTATCTTCTTCTTGTTTCTTTCCAGGATCAGTCTATGAACTCCATATGAATCTAATCGTTTTTGTGCCATAGTTTTCCACCTCCTGGGTATAAGAAAAGCCAGGAAGTTTTCCTCCTGGCCTATTTATGCAAATACATAATAACATACTTGACAGAGTTAGAGTTCTAACTCTTTTACTTTTTTATACAAATAAGCTGGCAATTGATGCAGCTTCTGGTATTTTCTCAACAAGCTTACGCATAATACTATTGTCTTTTAAGTAATGAATACCTGTTGGAGTAATCCTGATATTGTTTTCTAGAACAATAATCTCATCTCCACCCCAGGCTTTAATATACTTAAATCCTTTGATCAATCCTTCATCCAACATCATGGCCAATGTTTCATCAAACATTTCCTGACATACTGGGAAATCCTTAGTCATTGGTGTTAAATAGTCTTCTGGAACATCAATACGCTTATATTTCTTATAAAGATAAACCAACACTTTACAAACAATTACATCATAATCATTGTTAGACATGTCTTTTTTCCTCACTCTTCATAATTAAATCAATCATTTTCTTATACGGATTCGCATATCCATACTTGGTTTTTAATTCATTTTCCTTCACACCACTAATGAAATCATCCGCAAAGGAAATTAGATCCAAACTCTCACAGACTAACTTTAACTTAACATAGTAATGCTCTGCCTTAACTTTCAGATTCATGAACTCTTCACGCTCATTCATGTAGTCAATCTCATCTGACAACAATGAATTTACTAAAGTGTATTTATCTTTATGCGTTTGAACTGCAGGACCAGTGTCTGCATTTGGACATGTTGGCATCTGTAGTGTTTCGATTTCATCATGTATTCTTTTTAAATCCACATCAAAACCAGCAATGATCATTGAATATCTTTTAATAGATTTAATCTCTCTTAATATGTATTTTGCTTTTTCCTTTGTCATTTTCTACCTCGTAAATTGGGCGCAGGAGGTGGAATCGAACCACCAATAAGCGCTAAGGGAACGCTCGAGTTACCATTACTCTATCCTGCCATATAAAAAATCCGGCCGTAGATATTTTGTTGAGTGGAAATATACACAGTCTCTGCTTCGAAAGAAAAAGATTATTTGGCCGGATTTTCATTGGTTTGCAAAAAATAATCTTTCCTTTCTTATTTATTGTAACAAAAGAAGCTGGAAGTTTTGTCAAGACTTTTTCCAGCTCCATTTCTACATAACTTGTGATCTATCTTGTACGAATCCAATTAAATAGCCATGAATCACGCTGCCATCGATTAATTTGAAATCAATTTCTTTTTCAGATTCATACAACTCCAACAACTCTTCCAGTGTGTACTTATCAGAAATAACATTCTTGTTTAAACCCTGACATTTAATAGTAAGTTTACATCTCATCCTTTTTTCCCTCTTTTCCACTGCCTTGTTCACATAATAATGAACTAAATCGTCTTTTGTTTTATTTGTATATTTAACAATGTCTAATAAATCCTGGCATGCTAATTCAAGTGCTTCTCTTTCTAATTTAATACTGAACAAACATCCATCACATGTTTTATTAGGCATTTCAATCGCTTGGTTTTCCACTATTCAACACCTCTTTTTTTATGCACTATAACCTTATATTATCGTGCACTTACTCAACTCTTTTAAACCTACTTATTTACTTATTCTTTTTAATTTTTCTAAGAAAAAAACTTTTTGATTTTTTTGATACCTCTAAAGCTTAGAAATACAGTTCAAATACTTCTTCATTTCTAATGCTCTTAATGAGATCTTAACCACTTCAACTTCATCCAGTGTAATACCTTTAGAAACACATTCCTTTACATCACATAAAATCTGATTTACTAAATTCTCAGTTAATCTTCCAATCTCTCCTGAAATCATATTTCCGGTTTTATCTAAGATCGCAAGCTCATAAGGTTCTTGATCAGTACTATTTGTGATCCACTTACCATTTCTATGTCTATGAGCTAATACACTCACTGCATAACTTCCTAGTTTAAATACCCATTGATTCTGTTCAACCATCGAATCTTTTTCATGTCTTTCTCTTGCTGGATCAAAATATGTATGTAATTCCATAGTCTTAACACCTCAATAAAATATGAATCTCATTATCATGTGCTTCAATACCAAATACTTCTGAATCTAATAGTTCTTCAGATAATAACCATTCATTCTCCATCAGATTATAAATCTTTGCGATTGGATCATCATCTGAGTCCCACTGTAAAGTGATATTCTCAACATAAAGTTTTTTTAAAAGCTCACGTAAAGGCATTCCTGTAGTTTGTTCCATACTTACTTAGTCTCCTCAAATCCATCATAGTCATCTTCATGTGCTCCCATCACAAATAAGAACAACACGCATGACACCATCATTCCAACGAACACACCGCCAACAAACCATAGTGCACTAGGCATTGTTAACTGCCTCCTGCCAAGCTGTATAAGCCTTTTGGCATTCATCATAAGAAATGTCTAAAATAGCTGCAGCTCTCTGTACTTCTACTTTGTTGGATCCAGCATGTGCTACAGCAGTTAGCGCTGTTTCATACTGGTCCTTCTTTTTATTGTATTCTTGTTCTAATTCCGCTAATGTTTTCATTACATCAAGCCTCTTTCTTTTAATTTCACGATCATCATTTCTTCGCTAATACATTGATTATCAACTTTTCTATATGCATCTAAATACCATTCTTTTTTATCACCGTTATACGTCAACTCGTAATACATTGAATCCGGAAGATTCGTACTCAACAAATACTTCCAGTTCTGCAAAGTTTTACACTTCCACACAATATATACATTTAAATCCGACACATACTTTTGGTAGTCTTTATCAGACTTATCCAGATGCTCAATTGTGTAGCTTCTGATTGTTTCAAGAGCTATAATGTCTTGAATTTGATTACCTACTAATTTGATAATATTTTCTTTATTCATTTTTACAATTCTCCTTTTAGTTCCTCTATTTCTTTTTTTTCATCAAGGCTTTCTGAATATTCCGTGTTGTTATCATATTTTAAACATTTGCCAAACTTGTACGCTACGCATTGATTTTGTAAGCATTTATGGAGTACTGGTCTTGTAAATGTTCCTCTGCCAACCACCATTGGCACAACTTCTTCTTTTGAAATCAAGTCAGGACAAATCTTAATCATTTTCTTTCACCTTGCTCCCATTCATCCAACTTTTCATCCATCATTTCTACATGATTTTCGTACACTTTAAGAGCTTTTTTTGCTTTCTGGATGGCAATATATCTCAAGCCTTCGCAATAATCTAAACCTTTTTCTTCCAGGTCCGTTTTATATTTTTCATATTCCTCAGGTAGTTGATCATAGCCAAAGCCACATTCTTCGGCCCAATCAACGAATAATTTAAGAGCTTCTCTGTTGATCAGCAATTTTCTATACGTCTCTATGCCTAACTTTCTGACACGTTCCGTCATGATATCTATACCACTCCAATTGTCATAAACCATATAGATATAGTCGATCAGTTCTTGTTTTGTGAGTGTTTTAAGATAAGTTTGCGAATCTAATTCAAAACTCAAGAATTCGAATGAGTGTTGTTCCTGGTTTACAATCTTTCTCTTTTTCTTTGACATTAAAAGTCCTCCTCATGTTCTTCCTCGCTCCTATCGCTTTTATAACTGCCTGTTAGCAATAGCAGCAATAAGAACCAATAACTGTAATTTGCACACATATAGCAGGTGATTCCAATTATTGCTAGGTTGTATAACATACAAGCTATTTCAATCATTTTCTTTTTTCTCATACACACTTTTAGGAACATATTCAACTAAAAATCCACCTTCTAAAACCATCACTTGTAAAACAACTACGCCTTCCCTATCTCCACCATATTTTCTTGGATTATCCATGTCTAACAAAAAAGGATTTTTAGGAGTTTTACAAATAATAGATTTCGGATGTGATTTACACATCAAACCACTTACAGAATGAAATTCTAACTTTTGATTAATTGTGTTTAACATTTTACCTCTCCTCTAATAATTTCATGTCATAACCACTGCTAACAAATTTCATTGTCAATTCATGATTTATACAGTTTCCTAATTTTGTGTAAATCAATTCCATTTGTTCTCGTGTAAATTCCATATCAAGACATTCATTCACTTTTCTTAAAACATCGTCTTGATACTCTCTATTCTTCTTTGTGTATCTGTATGGCATTGCTTTAAAACAACTTCTACTGCACCATTCAAGTAATTTGTACTTCACTTCGTCAACTGTATTAACATCACCTAAATAGAAATATAGATTTGTTTTTGGAATCAGAATTAGCTCTTTATTGTGATTTATGAATGATCCATAGAAGATATTCATAATTTTAGATATATAATTGGTTAAATCATCATCTGTTCTTCCGTTCCAGGCATTTATCGCTGCTTCCTTTGATGCGTAAATGTAGATACCTTGTGAACTATCGGAATCAGTAGCAATTGGGCAACCGTCTGTTGAATTACTTGTATCGTGCATAATTACATATCCAACTCCACTGTATGGATTTTCTAAATAGGATTCATCTTTAAAATTTCCTTCATCGTCCGTTAACTGTAATTTTGCTTCTCCACCACAGAACGGACAAGGTCTTAATTTTTCTGTCATACTTCATCCTCGTGTTCTTCTAAGTCTTTGCGATTCTCCAAGGATTCTCTTTCTGATTCTAAATACTCCATAAGTAATCGTTTTATTTTAAATTTTAGAGTAGCTTCTCTAATCCGTTCAACAAGCCAATCTACAAGCGCAAATGAAACTTTGATATAGATTACAAAGAATATCAAAACGCACGCAATCGCGAAACAAGTCTTAATAAATTCTACTGGTCCCATTTAAAAATCCTCCTCATCCTGTGGCATTTGATAAACTTTAACACAATTATTCAAAACAAAATTTTCAAACTCTGCTTTATAAATCTTACAAAATTGCTTATCTGCAATTAATTCTTGAATTTCATCTAACACATCCAACGCTTTTTCTTCTGTCGAATAAACACCTAATTCGCAATCATATCCATCAGTTGTTGCACCACATATCTTAATACCTTTTTTAACCTTTCCATGTTGTCTCATTAATTATCAAAAAGGTAGCCTTGTTACTCCCTCTAAGATGTATTCAATCATATTGCCAATTTGAGTAGCAAATTTAACTTTGTATCCTGCATCAAGTGCTTTACTAAGAGTTTCATAGTTGTCAGGATATGTTCTTACCACAATTTGCATCATTCACTCTCCGCCTTCAAAATCTTTTTTATAGCCTATTGATCCAAACATTTCTTCTGCATTCATTTCATTTGTTCCTTTCTCAAATGTATCTCACATCAACCAACGGTTCTCTTTTGTATTTGTGATTGCAGATATCTAAAATTGTCTGATAACTGCAATATAAATCAGCTGCCGCCTTCCTGGAACTAGGATATGTTTTCACAAGTTGACCATCTTTAAAATATCCAATTGTTTTAGTTCTATGGGCAGATGCTCTTGGTGCCACCTTTGCAGCGAATTCTTTCTTTTTAACAATTTTCATATTTTCTAATTTTAATTCTCCATCCACAATAACCACTTCATCATCCTGAAGATCGTATTTAACGAATGCTTTTGCCAAGAGTCTGGATGCATTCATCGACTTGCAACAAATCTTAGTTTCATACACTCCATGACGTTGCCATGGTTTTGAAATATGAGCACTTCCGTTTCTAGAAATCTTCTTAAACGTGCAATCCGAGCGAGCATAGTATCTAACTCCTTTTTCTGTTTCATGGATCAACAATTCCTCAACTTCTCCAATCGGATCATTTTCGAGTTTTACCAAACAAAGTCTGTTTTTCATAGCACCATGTTTAGCCATAATGCTCGGATAAGCCTCCCACTTAAAAGTGCTTCTAGTCCAATGCAATTTTCTACAAATTTCTTTTTCTGTACCTATAACGATCAGCTTTTCACCTTTGTACACTGCATAAATATCTTCATGCACAACCGTTCCTCCTTATCCAAACGTAACATCGTTTATTGAATTCTTACGCTGCATAACAGTAGTGGCAGTATAGATCGAAGTTGTATTTAAAGAACTGTGGCCAAGTTGTGCCTGCAATTCATTCAATGTTCCACCACACTTTAAGAACTGGATTGCAAATAAATGTCTGAAGGAATGCGGATGAATCTTATTCAAATTGATTCCTCGGCATTGTCCGGCCAACTTTTTCATCCTTCTTGTGATTGTCGTTCTATGCAGCATCTTTCCATTCTTTCCAGGAAACAATGTCCCTGATTCGATTTTGTTTTTCTTAGCATACCTTCTAAGCTCACGCATCAAATCATTTCGAACGATCACCTTACGAACTTTTCCCTTGTTTGAAATCATCAACACATTATTTTCTAAATTTTCCACAGTGAAATACTTCAATTCACTTTCACGAATGCCAGTGTATGCATAAATCTTCATGATGAAATACAAATCCATCATGTTTTTTTCTTTCGCCTTGCGCAGCAGTCTTTTGAGATCCGAAGGTTCAAGCACTTCATCCAGGTATATTTCTTTCTGGATCTTAACCGGCTTCATAGTCAATGTGGATGTGAACTTTTTAAATGCGAATAATTCAAACTCACCATACTTGTTTATAAACTCAACGAATTTAATAAACTTATTACAAATCACGATGTAATTATTCACTGTTTTCGGAAGATAGATATCAAGAAGAACATTCTTAAATTCACGAATATCTTTCTTAGTAATCTCTCCATCCTGGAAGAAATCAGTGAACATTTTAATCACCATCCTGTAGTGATCCACTGTGCTGCATGCTTTTTCCTGATCTGCTTCTTCATCCAGGAAAGCATCCACACAATTCAATAAATCTTGCTTAGTCCTTAAACCACACCTCTCTATTTTTCATCCTCTACTTTTTCAAAGATGACGTTGTAACCATTCTTTGCGTATGCATGCATTTTGCCTTTGTCCTCATAAACGTAAGCCACAATCGAATCGTTCTCATCGCGAACACTCAATTGGAATTCCTTCTCATAGATGCCAGTTTTGACATTTCTGTACTTTCCACCTTGTTCACCTTTTTTTCTAGAATCCGCATCAAATTCTTTGCATCTCTTACGATGCAAAACTTCCTCAATATCTGCCTTTGTTAATCCAAACTTTACACAATAAGCACCGATGGTCAATTGTTCCTTTTTTGTTTTTTCTAATTGCTGAAGCAAAAACATAAGTTACCTCCTATTCATGTAAATACTCATCAAACTTATCTCCAAACAAAACACTCGGTCGAAGATTACTTTTCATCGCTGGATCCGTTAGCCAGGCATCACACTTTTTTTCGATCACTGTTTTTAAATCATTCAATGTGTAGCCCTCATGAATCAACGCACTGATCAGTTCAACATTTTTCTTTGCCCTAGGAGAAAAGCCTTCCCCGTCTTTTTTATCAGTTTCGACATTCAACATCTGAATGACCGTTTCAACAATCGCAGTGATGTTTTTATCTTCAGGTAAAGAAGTATATATATTCTTACTTTCTTTATTTCTTTTATTCTTTATTTCTTTAGTTGTTGTTGTTTGTTTGTTGTTCGTTTGTTGCTCGTTTGTTTTTTGTTTGTTTTCCGCTTGTTCTTTGCTCGTTGTTTGCTCGTTGTACTCAAAACCAAAACCTTGAAAATCTGCGTATTTTACAACACGTATGACAGTATTTTTGTTCGTTGCGATACGCTTAATTTCCCCAGTTTTCGTTAGATTTTTCAGAGCCCTTTTTATCTGTTCCGGACTCAATCCGGTTTCACTCGCTAAAGTGGCGTAAGAAGTGATACAAGACCCTCTTTCAATCGTCTGCCCATGCCAGTTTCTTTCGGCATAATTAGCCTTTAACAACAGATGTATAAACAACCTGCACGTTGGCAGATCATCATACCATTCCCAGTCAAGAATCTGCCTAAAAAGCTTAATAAAACCACCACAATTTTCCATTCCATCACCCCCTTAACGTGTGGATCCAATCACTTAGTGCATACAGTGACTAGCTTCAGTGCTTTCTTTTTTTCTGTGCTTTGTTAACTGTCTTCGCATTTCCATTCCAAAAGCCTTTGTGCATTCTGTGAAGCACTCTTTAACTTCATCTGAAGACATTCCCTCAATGACCTGTAAAAACGCATAACTAGCGTTTGTTTTACCAGTAACAATAGGACCTTCCAGTGTAGGAATTACATTCAGTTCAAACATAGGACCGCATTTATTCATGTATTCTTCAAATCTATTCACAAAATCATCTTTTTCTTCACTGGTTTTTTTCTCCCTGGCATTCTTTCTTAAAGCGTTCCAATTCTTCATTTATTTCACGCATTTTTTCTTCTTCATCAACAATTTCTGAAGTTTCTCTATCAATCCATGATGTTTTCATTTTCTTTTTCTCCTCTTTTTTTACTCAAACCCTGCAACCTGGATATCACAATCTGCTAAATATTTATGCCCAAATTCAAACGTGTTTTTTTTGCTTTATCTTAGGAAGTTTTCAAACCAGTTAGTTACAATTATGGAATTTTTTTCTGACGTGCTTGCATTATTTATGACAATTTTTTAAGAAGGTATTGAGATATCGATCTATTATGAAAAGAATGATCCTTTTTCTAGCAGACCACGTCACTTACGGCAATACCCAGGTTGCAAGATTTGAGTTATTTGTTTATAATTTAGTTGTTCATTTTTGATTGGCCACTTTCACATGAGTGGTCTTTTTTAATGCTTGGACCATACGCAAATCCTGAATATTCATATAACAGCTTTGGACTGATATAGTAGACTGTTTTGCTAGATCCATCATCCATCTTGAAGCATGAACCAATAGGAAGCTTTCCTTTTTGCATACCTACTCGAATGAATGCTTCTGTCACATTCAATGCAGCTGCTGCCGCATCGATTGGCACCTTTGTTCCATTGAATTCCATAGGAACCTCCTTTCTTTTCTTTACCAGACTTGTTTGTACAATAGGATAAAGTTCAAGACTGTGATGATGATTGCGAATGCATACATCATAAATAAATCATCCTTTTCATCCTTGTCGATTCCGCCCTTTTCAAAGATTACCTGGACATTGACTTCCGGTTGTTTCTTGACTGGCTGGCCAAAGTTGAAATCAGGAATTTCCAATTGATTCTCCATCACTTGATCTGCTTTCTTAGTTGTTGTCGCATTTGCGTTTGCTTTTGGCATGTTTGTATCCTTCACTTTCTATTTTTTCGATTGCTTCATCCAATTTGAATCTGAAATTGAATTCTTCAATATCCTGCATTCCAAGATAATAAAGAAGATCAATATCCTCATGATTGAATACGTAACAATGTTCTTTATCCATATAACCTTCCGGCCATGGACATCCTGCATAGTCGTAGAGATTCTTTGTTTTAGGATTCGCTTGAAGTCTTCCGATAATCATCAACTTCTTGGTTCCTTCTTTAAGAACTACGACACTTCCAATAGGTAATAATTCTTGCATGTTCTACTCCTTTCTACTGCGTTCTACTACGTTTCTACTACGTTCTACTATGTTCTACTCCGTTCTGGTGCAGCACTTGAGGTGCCACTTCACTGTATTGATACTCATAGACTTTGGAATTTGATTCTTAGAATATTGGAATATAATTCTTTGATAATCGTTTCAGTTATTGGGGATATCTTTAACGATATTTTGTAAGTGTATACTTAAGTAGTTTTGGAGGCTGTACCCACCTCTTTAATAAAATGTTGTTTTTGTTATGCTAGATTATAGTTTTTTCTATATGTACATTTTTATGATCAAACCACTAAGTCTAATATCTGTTTTTTGCGAAAAGAGATATTTCTTTTTTTTGTATCAACAGTATTCTGCTAGAAAATTTAAGGGGTTATATTTTGAAACAATCTATTCCTGAACAACTGCATGTGATAAGGTCTGTAGAGCACTGATCCAGGATTCGATTGGACTTGAACGAACAAACTAGCAGGTTTGTGTATAAGAGCTTTTCTTAGTCTCTCGAAGCAACACCTCAAGTACTGACCAGCCTCCATAGTGTGTATAATTAACACGAAAGGAGGTTTATTTTCATGACTGAATCAAATGACATTATTCAATCTTTTGTTAAAAATGTTTTCGAACATAATGATGTAGATTTTGAAGCTTTATCTGTCGCAACCAAAAAGATGGCTGAGTCTGCATTTGAAGCATCTAAAGTCAATATTACCGGTATTGAATCAGCTGCCAGGCAAATGCTCAGAGTGCTTGAAGCATCTAAAAAGCTTGATGATAAAACTAAAAATCAATATGTATCAACTGAAGCAAGTAATCTTGCTAACGACATAGTGTACAAATTAGAAGACAGCCCAACATTTAAAGACTGTACCTTCAACATCAATGTTCCTGAAAACTCTAAACATTGGACGCGATCAGAAATTATTAGTCTTATTCAACTAATCGTTGCGATATTAGCCTTTGTTGCTGGATACGTTTATAATCCACCGCAGGAATCAAATGTTGCGGATGACTTCACGCAAGAAGTCAATCAATTGATTGTTGACACCAGTAAGCTCGCTAATCTTAGTGTAGATTCCGTTAATCTTATACATTTGGATGAAACAGCCTAAAACAAGTAAAATTACTGAGATTGCATTTAAGCAAATTGCTCTATCAAGACTTCGAACCCGATCTTCGAGGTCTTTTATTCTTCTTTCATGATCCATGCTATTTTCCTTTCTTTGGTAGTCGTTGGTAGTACTTAATCTGTAATATTCAAATTAAGGTTGCATATCATTCAACTTTTCATTCAAAAAAATATCGTCTCTTTCAGACTTTGTTAATTTTAACGTTCGACTTAAGCCAACTATTTCTGTAGCAGTGAAATCACTAACTCCATTTAAACGATTGTACAATGTTTCACGTAAAATACCTGATTTTTTAGCGATTGAACTAAATGTCATTCCGCTGTTGTTAATTTTTTCCTTTAAAGCTTTAATATCAGCCATATCTATCATCCTTTCTTGGTTGAATTTAGTTCAACCATCTACAGTATATTCAAATGTTGAATACGTGTCAACCTTTTTCACAAAAATGTTGAATTATTTTACAACTTAGATATAAATGTGATATTCTAAATATAGTTAAAGAATAAGCGGAGGCTAGAACATGTTACAAATTTATTCAAATATAAAAACGAGGAGAAAACAATTAGGGTATACACAAACAGAATTAGCAAAAAAATTAGGTTATGCAGATAAAAGCATGATAGCAAAAATAGAAAAAGGACAAGTAGATTTATCACAATCGAAGATCATGGCTTTCGCAAAAGCGTTAGAAACCACCGCTAGTGCTCTTATGGGTGATGATGGAATTGTTGCTGATAATGAGATACTAGAAATAAAAGTTGCTCCACACGAAAAAGAACATCTCACTATTTATAGATCCCTAGATGAAAAAGGCCAGCACACAGTGGATACAGTCACGCAAATGGAATACGAAAGAGTTAAGAAGGATAACAAGTAATTATAGGGAATCAAATTTGATCGCGAAACTTAGCGAAACTTAAATAGTATTCTAAAACTATTTAAACAAAAAAAACCTGGATGCTGCGAACATCCAGGCACACAGAGTACTGCGAATACTCTGCCATAAAAGTATGATTGATGATCAGTGCTTTTATGTGCTCATTTTAACATGAATAGGAGGAAATTAAAATGGCACAAAAGAATTTCAGACTACCTAGCGGATATGGTTCAATTTATAAACTGTCAGGAAACCGAAGAAAACCATATCGTGTTCGAATTACTACCGATTGGGAAATTGATATGGAAACAATGAAATGCAACCAGGTTCGTAAGACTATTGGATATGCAAAAACACGTCAAGAAGCAATTCAGATGTTGGCCGAATACCATCATCATCCACTGGATCTAAATGAAACCAGAACAACATTCTATGAAGTGTATGAGCGTTATTACAAGGAATATCTTGAGCCTTATGAGTATGAAAAGAAGAAAAAGAACAATATTAATCGATTCAAAGGAAATGTGAAAGTATTTGAATCAATATATAATGTTCCTTTTAACGAATTAAAACTGAATGACTTCCAGCGTATTATTGACAAGTGTGGTAAGAACTATCCGACACTAAAATCAATCAAAACAACTTTAAGACAGCTTTGTGCTTATGCGATGAAATATGATATCATCACGAAAGATTATTCTGAGTATGTGGATATCTTGAAATACAAAGACAGAAATCCAAATGCATTGAATCGAACAGTGTTCTCTGATGCACAGATCAAGAAGCTTTGGAAGGAATCTGAAGATATCTATGTACAAGCTATACTTATGTTGATATATTCCGGAGTTCGTGTTTCTGAACTGTTGGACCTGAAGAAAGAAGATGTGGATCTAGAACATCATGTGTTCAATATCGTTGATGCAAAAACTGCAGCTGGTGTTCGTGTGGTTCCAATCGCGGATAAGGTGTTTCCTTTCTATGAACAATGGATGCAGCACGATTGTGAGTATCTGATCTGCAACAAGGATGACTTGCACTGCTCTTATGAAAATTACAGAGATACGTATTGGGATCCAATCATGGAAAGAACAAAAATGAAGCACACTCCACATGATACAAGACATACTTGTATATCTTTACTGACAAAAGCGGATGTGAATCCAACTACAATCAAGAAGATTGTTGGCCATAAAGGCGCAATGAGTTTAACAGAAAAAGTATATACTCATATGGATTATCAAACCTTATTGGACGCAATCAACAAAATATAAAAATAGCCTCGAAGTGATATTCTTCGAGGTTTTTTAGTCTATAAAGTTGTGTGTCCTGTAAGTGTCCTGTGTGTGTCCTTCTCACACGATTTTAGGACGCTTAGGCAAAATAAAAAAGCCTTTATATAAAGGCTTTTGCTTTCTCTTAAGTAGTAAAATACTAACGTTTAGAGAATTGTGGAGCACGACGAGCTGCTTTAAGACCGTATTTTTTACGTTCTTTAGCACGAGGGTCACGAGTAACGAATCCTGCAGCTTTTAATACTGGACGGTAGTCTTCACTAGCTTCCATTAAAGCACGAGTGATTCCGTGACGCATAGCACCAGATTGACCAGTGTATCCTCCACCTTGTACGTTGATAATCACATCAAATTGATCAACTGTGTTAGTGATTTCTAATGGTGATTTAACAACCATACGTAAAGTTTCCAATGGAAGGTATTCTTCCAAAGTTTTTCCGTTGACTACGATATTACCTGTACCTGGACGTAAAAAGACACGAGCAACAGATTTTTTACGACGTCCAACGCCATGATATTGAACAGTGTTAGATTTTTTCATATTCTATTCCTCCTTATCCTCTTACCTTCAATTCAACAGGTTTTTGAGCAGCATGTGGGTGTTCGCTACCAGCGTATACGAATACGTGTCCACGTTGTACATCACCTAATTTAGTGTGAGGTAACATACCTTTGATTGCTCTTTCAACCCATTCAACAGGGTATTTCTCTTTCATTTCTTTAGCTGTACGCACACGCATACCTCCAAAGTATCCAGAGTGGTTGTAATACTTTTCAGTATTCAACTTGTTTCCAGTCATTTCGACCTTGTCAGCATTGATCACAATTACATAATCACCACAGTCAACATTTGGTGTGTATGTAGGTTTGTGTTTACCTTTTAATACATGAGCACATGTTGAAGCCAAACGTCCTAAAGTTTGTCCGTTTCCATCAACTACATACCATGTACGTGTTACATCGGCAGGTTTTGCCATAGTAGTTTGACGCATATCTAATTTCCTCCTTGATTTGAGCGTTTACCGGGGCTCAAAAGGCCAGAGTTTAGCCACCTAATATGATATGCAATATCCCTATAAAAGTCAATGAAAAAAACAAAAAGTTTAGCTTTATTTTTGCTAAACTTTAATCTTGTTTTCTTTTATTTTTTTATAATTAATCGAAGGAATATCATCTATGATTTCTACATCAAATTCAGATAGTTTTTCTAAAGCAAAATCATACCATTTTTTATTTAAATCGCCTACCTCATGTGCATCCATACCAATGATAGCCTTGACATCATATTGACCGGCAATTTGCCAGAATCTAGAATGTGGATACTCTTCATAGCCCATACGTAAATTGTGCTGCATACCCAACACATTAAATTCTAATGGAACATTATAATCTTGACTTGTCTTACAAATTCTGTGGAATCCCTCTTCGATTTCTGGTGTTATTACACCACCCGTACTTCTTAAAATCAATTCTGGATGTGCCAAGTATGCATACATACCCGTTTTCATACCTTCCACACAAGTATCAAAATAGCCTTTAATATATTTTCCTTTCGCTCCACCTAAATAAATATGATCCTCATCTGTACCATAATAATGATTGCCAAAAATCAAATAATCAATTTCATTTTCAATACAGAAATCCAATAACCAATCCATATATTTAGGAAAGTATTCAGCTTCTAAACCAAAACGAATCTCAATCTGCTTCTTATATCTATCTTTCAAATATAAAACGCTATCTTTATAATCATCAAATTCATCAAGCTTCATACGCATATGCGCCACAAAATCGGAGTCATATTTCCAACACGCATGATCTGAAAAGCCCAATACTTCAAAACCATTTTGAATGGCAGTACGAACAAATTCTTCATCATTACCAAAGGCATGATGACAACGTGAAGTATGTGTATGAAAATTAGTTTGTTTCATTGTATTTTACCTCCACTAAATATAATCCGCAACTCGGTGCATTATAACGACATGCCGACTTATCTTTCGCATCTAACATTCTTTGCACATCATCAATATCTATCTTATGTTGACCTACCGCAATTAAAGTACCCGTCATCATTCGAACTTGATATCTTAAAAAACCTGTACCCTCAAAGATAAAATGCACATCTGTACCTTCTTCATTAATTTCAATATTTGAAATCGTTTTAACTCTAGGCTTTCTAGGATCGATTTTACTCGATGCAAAACTCGTAAAATCATGAGATTCCAAGAATACTTTTGATGCATTTTTCATCGTCTCAATATCCAATTTTTTAGTTAATAAATTACGATACTTATAATTAAAAGGATTCTTTATATCGTACGAACAATAATAATCATAACGTTTGCCTACAGCACTAAAACGTGCATGAAAATCATCGGGCATTTCTTCCGTTTTTAAAATACGAATATCTTTAGGAAGCAATGCATTTAATGCTCTTTCATATTGAATAGCCGGAATATTTTTATTTGTTTCAAAATGAAAAACTTGACCAAACGCATGAACACCAGCATCCGTTCTTCCACTCGCAACAACATCCACATTCTCTTTAGTAATTTTATACAAAGCTTCTTCAATCACTTGTTGAATGCCTAACGCATTCTCTTGTTTTTGCCAGCCTGCATAATTAAAACCATCATAGCTGACAAGTGCTTTTACAATCATAATACCCAAATACCAATACAAGCACAAAGAACGACAACACTTAAAATCATTGAAGCATAATCGATAGTCTGCATCTTTAACACTTTGTAACGTGTTCTTTTTCTAGAAGGATCATACCCTCTAGCTTCCATCGCATTCGCAAGTTGATCTGCACGATCAAATGCAGAAACAAATAGTGGAACAATCAACGATAAAATGGCCATAATTTTTTCTTTGATACTCCCATTTTCCAAATCCACACCACGACTAGCCTGCGCATTCATAATACGCTGTGTTTCTTCAATTAGTGTTGGAATAAAACGCAACGCGATACTGATCATCATCGCAATAATGTGAGCTGGTACACCAACCTTTTCAAAAGGCTTCAACAATTTTTCAATTCCCAAAGTCAAATCCAAAGGCTTTGTTGTTGCTGTTAATACAGTTGTGATAATAATCATCAACATTAAACGTACCACAATATACAAAGTTTGATTTACGGCATCACTATAAATTGTAAATCCCTTAATCGAAAACAAAGGTGTTCCTGTTTTAATAACCAATAGGTTAATAACCAACAAGAAAGCCATCATCCATAACATTGGTTTCATTGTTCTTAATGCATATTTAATATTTAATTTTGATAAATACAAACTCAATAAAATAAAAATACCTATAATCACATATCCAAGGACTCCTGCAGGAATAAATATCGCAACCATTAAAAACAACATGATCATAATCTTAGATCGAGGATCCATCTTATGAACCACAGAATCTAATGGCATATATTGTCCTAACGCAACATTATTCATGTTTCTTCACCTGCTTTTCTATTGAATCCACAAGTGAATTCATATCCATCATATCTGGATTCATCTCAAATCCATTTTCTTCTAATTGCATCTTTAAACGCACAATACTAGGTGGATTGATACCAATCTCTTGTAGATATTCAGGATGCTTAAAAAATTCCTTCACATCTGCTTCCTGCGTTACTTCACCATGACTCAATACGATCACATGATCACAATAGTTCATGACATGCTCCATATCATGCGTAACTAAAAGAACCGTTTTTCCTTCTTTTTTATTTAGATTCATAAACAAAGTCATCATTTCTTGAGCACCTTGAGGATCAAGACCTGCAGTTGGCTCATCTAAAACTAAAACTTTTGGATTTAATACTAAAATACCCGCAATCGCAACACGACGTTTTTGCCCTCCACTCAAATCAAAAGGAGAACGATCCAAATAACTTTCATCCAAACCTACAACAGGCAATATTTTCTTTACGAGTTGGGAAGCATCTTCTTCACTTGTTCCAAAGTTTTTTGGCCCAAACGCAATATCCTTACCAATCGTTTCTTCAAACAATTGGTATTCAGGAAACTGGAATACAAGTCCAACTTCCTTTCTCAATTGCTTCACATCTTTGATTTTCAACAAAGGCTGAATATGGAAGCCACAAATATCCAAAGTACCCGCTGTTGGAATCAACAAACCATTTAAATGTTGAACCAAAGTTGATTTACCAGAACCCGTCTGCCCAATAATAGCTGTAACTTTCCCTTCTGGAATTGAAAGATCAATACCTTTTAATGCAGCATGCGAAAAAGGGGTATTTTCATTATATGTGTGTTCTAACTTCTTTATTTCAATCGACATAATTTTTCAACCACCTCATCTAAACGACATACATTTTCTTTAAAAATTCCACGCTTCTTTAATTCTTTAGAAATCTTTAACGCAAAAGGAATATCCAACTGCATTTTAGCTAGCTTATCTTCCTGTTTAAAAATATCCATTGGTGTTCCCTGCATCGCAATCTCACCATTTTCTAATACTATGACATTTTCAGATTGAGCAACCTCTTCCATATCATGTGTAATTGATAAAATAGTGATATTTTTTTCCTCATGTAACTTGCGAATCTGCGCATTAATACTTGCCTTACCTTGAGGATCTAACATACTTGTTGATTCATCAAAAATAATGATATCTGGTTCAATTGCCAAGATACCGGCAATCGCAACACGTTGCTTTTGTCCACCAGAAAGTTTAGTGCTAGGCTTATTCGCAAATTCTTTCATTCCTACTTCATCTAAGAATTTTAAAGCTGTAGCCTTCGCTTCTTCTTTTGATTTCTTTAAAACACGAATCTGACCTAACATGCAGTTTTCTAAAACAGTCAAATTATTAAATAAGTTAAAGCCTTGAAACACCATTCCAACCTTAGAACGATATTCATTGACATCCATTTGACCACTCAGAATGTCTTTACCATGATATAGAACATGGCCTCCATCCATTCTTTCTAATAGGTTTACACATCTTAACATCGTACTCTTACCAGATCCACTCGATCCAATAATCGTAACCACTTCTCCTTTATGAATGTCGAAATCTACATCATTTAATACTTTAAGATTTCCAAAATGTTTCTGGAGATGTTGAATTTGAATAACTGTTTCCATAAATATCCTCCTAGCTACAGAAATCTTTCATACTGCTTTCGCTATCCATTCTTTTTTCAAGATAATTCAATAAGAAAGAAGCAAGTGTTGTTAAAATTAAATATAAAATAGCTGAAACTAAAAATGTTTCCATAACACGATAGTTACTTCCTGCAACTGAAGTTGTCTGGAAGTATAATTCTGTTACCGTAATAACATTCAACATTGAACTATCCTTAATATTTACAATCAATTGGTTTCCAATAGAAGGAAATGAATTTTTAATGGCCTGAGGAAATACAACATACATCAAAGTTTGCGTCGTTGTCATACCTAAAGACATCGCAGCTTCATTTTGCCCTTTATCCACAGACTGAATTCCAGAACGAATAATTTCAGCCATATAAGCACCTGTATTGATTGAAATAATAATTAAACCTGCTGTAATCGGAGTCCATCCAATCACAGGTTTACCTAAATAGTAAATAAACATAGCTTGAACCATCATTGGTGTACCTCTGAACACCCAAATATACAATCCCGTAATGATTCTACCTATTCTTTTTAAAACTTTAATACCCATTGAATCATATTCATTGATCTCAATCGCACGAATGCCGCCGACTAATAAGCCGACGACAAATCCTGCAAACGTACCAACAAATGCGAACAACAAGGTCATCTCAATTCCATATTGGAAAAGAGGTAGATTATGAACAAATATGTTCCAAGCTTTCGCAAAATCAATACGCATAATTAATCCTCTGTTGGTTGGTGTTCAACTGCATATTCCATCATTTCTTCACGTTCTTCATCACTAATACTATCCAATGCTTTTTGAACTTTTTTGAAGAATTCAGAATCACGAGAACCTTCTTTTAATGCGATTGAAACAGTTGTATCACAATCAAAACCATGTCCATCTGCAAATTGAACGACTGTTAAGTCAGGGTTTGCTTCTACAACACCTTTGGCAACTGCCATTTCAGCAGTAATTCCATCCACTTCGTGTTGTTGTAAAGCCAATACCATTTCTGGATAAGTAGCCTTTGGTGTTACGTGATTTACACCTTTAATTTGATCAATAACATCATCATAGTTTGTTGCTTTTTGACCAACGATGTTTTTACCTGTAAATTGTTGAATATCTGTATATCCAGCTTCTTCACTATCTTTACGAACAATCATGATCATTCCCTTTGAATCATAATATGGAGTTGTAAAGTCAGCTCCTTCTTCACGTGTTTTATCTTTAGTCATACCAGCGATAATCGCATCGATTTCATCACCCTCTAAAGCTGGAATCAATCCATCCCATGCAGTTTTCTTAATGACTAATTTCTTTCCTAATTTTTTCGCAATCTTTTTAGCGACTTGCACATCATATCCATCCGCATAACCAGCTTTACCCAATTTTACAGAAGTATCTGTTTTTTCAGATGTTTGCCAGTTAAATGGAGCATATCCACATTCCATTCCTACTACAAATGTGTCTTTATCTTCTGATGTTGTAGCTGTGTTTGATCCACATCCTGTTAGTGCAAAAGCACATACCATGGCAGATGCCATTAATTTTTTAAAGTTCATATTTCTTTTCTCCTTCTCTAATCGGCAAAGAATAGAAAAAAGCTATGCGGCATACCACATAGCTAAAAAACAATCTCATTAACTATAAGATAACGCCTCTTCCTGACGAAGGAGTGTTATAAGTATTCCTTATAACCCCAAGAAATAAAATTGCCATTTTACTTCTTTCGGCATTGGTTACCTTTCAAACACTTCACAGTCTGCCAACTCCATGTTTTACTCTGATGCAATGCTGCCTCTATCTTTACTCGATTTACTTTATAGTGCTTATTATACTCAACATATACATAGTGTCAAGAAAAAAATTACATTTTTTCATAAATTTGTAAATATTTTCACGGTTTCTTTAAGCTTCTTTTAAGTTTTTAGAACTATTCTATATACAGAAATAAACAGTAATCAACCCAATACATATAACCCTTTCCTAATAAAAAGCTGTTTATTTCATATATTCCTATTTCTTTGGTGAGTCACAATAATAGACTCACCCCTTTTTTTTAACAAGAAAAAAGAATGTACATATGTACACTCTTAATCTAAAGTAGCTGTATCCATTGCTTGTGACCAGTTATGAATTGGACCTGTCTTCATATTCTTAACACGCTTGTTATATAAGTTGAAATTCTGGTTTCCATATAATGCTAAATATGGCAATAAATCATTTTCCTTAATCATAATCTGTTTATAAAGCTCTGTTGATTTTGCTTCATCTGTTGTATACATTGCTTCATCCAATAATGAATCTAATTCACTATCTGATAGTCTTGCATAGTTATTTACATCCCCTGTTTTCAACATAGAATTTAAATCTGTATTGGCTACACCTGTAAAGCTCATCGCAAGACAACTCATTTCCCATTCGCCTAACGCACTATCATCTGTTGTTTTTGACAATAATGAGTTAAATTCTAGAATTGTCTGTTTTAAATCGACACCAATATCTTTATAAGTCTTTTCAATCATAGGAATCAAAGTTTCTAATGAACTAGAACCTTCCGCAATCATGAAACGAACTCTTAATTTTTGACCATCTTTATAACGATAGCCATCATCTGACATTTCCCATCCAGCTTCATCTAAGATTTGATTTGCCTTATCTTCATTAAATTCATAAGTTTCAAGACCATCCAAAGCCTCTTCACCACGAATATAAGTGCCTAAATCTGCGCTTGCTGGGTTTGCATATACAGCTGGTACAAAGGCAAGTTTTTCCTTTTTTGCTTCTTTACTAGCTTTTTCCCAAGAGAAGAAACTATCGACAAAACCTTGACGATCCATCGCATAAGCCAAAGCCTTACGGACCGCAGGATCTGCTGTAGGACCTTTTGCACAG
>ENA-ORMS01001010-ORMS01001010.1-human-gut-metagenome-genome-assembly--contig:-NODE-1010-length-24934-cov-4.241489_pt1 | contig 24934 bp, 22 predicted proteins | sample MGYA00242104_ERZ508997 | MGnify/ENA primary metagenome ERZ508997 (study PRJEB26280, sample SAMEA2338704) | human gut metagenome | biome: human gut; feature: human-associated habitat; material: faeces... | reverse complement strand
GCTATAATGTCAATGTGGTTAAATAAAAATATGAAATTTATAATTGATTAAGCAGTACGAAAGGATTATAAAAGTTTTTTTGTATTGCTTTTTTTATCAAAAAAATGATGGAAATAAATGGATTTGGAGGAGTAGTAAGAAATGTTTGAAGAATTATTAATATCAGTACTATTTATTATTGTTTTAATTATTTTGTGCATAATTTCTAATTTGTATTCAAAAAAGGAAGAAGAAAAAGAAAAAAATAAGAGAAGACAGGAATATGAAGAGTTACATACATTAAGCGGAAGAATTAATTATCATAGAAGCCAAGAAATTAGTACTTATAAACTAGATGAATATAAAATAGGGGATTGGGAAAAAATTGTCAGAAGAAAAATGAAACCCATTGTTAAAATAAATAATAAATATCAAACTAATAAAAAAATTAACGTGTTAATTGGTGACTATGATAAAATGTCTGTTTCAAACTCAGTCTGTGTATTAGAAAGTATGGGGATAGATGTAACAATTGCTAAATCAGCAATTGAAATAATGGAAAGATTAAACAAAGGTGAAAAATATGATTTGATTATTACTAATAATATATATGACAGAGGAAATTGTGATGGACCTCAGTTACTTTATGAATTAAGAGAATGTAATATAAAAATTCCTATTATAGTGTTAACAGTATCACATAATAAAAGAGCAGAATTTTTAAATGAAGGATTCAATGAATATATGACTAAGTTGTTAGATCAGGTGAAAGTTTTAAATATGATGAGTAAGGTGCTACCAGACATTATATTTGAGAAAATAAATTGACAATTATGCAAATAATATAGCGATAGTATGGTGAAAAAATATTATTTGTGTTAGAATATAAACAAATATGGCGAAACGGGTGAGTAGTAATGAAATCTTTATTTTTACTTTGTGAATATGGAATACCTACTTCTACAATAGAAATTTTAAGAAAAAACAATGTGACTTTTGACGATATATTGTTTAATACTAATAAATTGAATCAAATCTTTGGAGAAAGTAGTATAAAAAAACAACAAATAATTGATAAGGCAAATAAATTATCTTTGATTGAGAAACAATTTTCTATATATGAATTGTTTGAGTATGGATTATCAAAAGGGATAGTTGATAAACTTTTTGAACTTAATATAAACATAACTGATATCAACAAAGAAACTCTTCTGGAAAATAAAATTACTGGTGCAACATATCAAAAGGTGATAAATGCATATAGGGAATGGGCAAAAAATACGGACTATAAGATACCTTTGAATATAAATAATTTAAAAAATTTAATAAAAACTAATATTGGACACACAACATTTGAAAAAGAAGAATTAGAAAGACTTATTAACGAAAATGGATATGATTCTCAAAATTTTGATGAAGTATTTTGTAGTTTAAAATTGCCAAGAAAAGAGAATAAGTTTTATTACCCTTTTGATATATATGATCTTTTGCAATATGGATTGTCTAATACTAATCTTAATTTCTTGATTGATAATAATATATCTCTCGAAGATATTGATATGGAATTAAAGAAGAAATATGATATTAAACCATATAAGTTTGGACAGATTATGCAGGCGTATAATGAATTTTCAGAGGCTAATAATTATATTCCACCTATAAATAGTAAAAGACTAATGGATTGTTTAATTAAGAATTTTAAATTTAAGGAATATACTATTGATGATGTTTATAAAATTTTGCCTAATGAAGAACAAGAAAGCATAAATAGTGCCATTATAGAACTTTTACAATCTGGAAAAGTAATTAAAAAAGAAGAAAATAATTATTTTAATGTATTTCCTAAATTAACAGAAAAATTAGATGAAATAGAAAATAAAAATAATCATTATGATATAGTTATAAAAAAACTTTCAGGAATGACATTAGAACAAATAGGTCAAGAATATGGCTTGACAAGAGAAAGAATTAGACAAATATTTACAAAAGAACTTAATAAAATTAAAGACATAGATGAAGATAGATTTGCTGACATTTTCCAAAAATATAATTTTGATGAAGATTTATTTTGCAACTATTTTAATGAGAATAAGCAAACATATTATTATTTAAAAGAAAAATATCAAAGTGGCGAATTAGAAGCCTACGAATTGCTAAATGAAATTGACATAACTGAGGAACAAGCAGAATTAATAAGAAAAAGATATAATTTAATTATTTATAATGAGGAAAATATTGTTGCAACTAAACCTTCAATATTAGTTTCTATTCTTAAAGCAAGTGATAATCAAGTTGATTATGAAACCATAATGCTAAAATATAATAAAATTATTGATGAGAATGATTTGGAACTAGATAAAATTTCTTTAAGAGATTATAGAAATATTGATTCTATCCTTAACAGAAATCAGTGCGTTTTGAATACATTAGGAAGTTCTTATAGATATTATAATTGCAATGATTTAGACCAAGATGATTATAATGAATTAAAGAAATTATTTGATATAGAGCCCGGAGTGTACTCTGCTGAATTATTCTTTAAAGATAATCCAATGTTGATGAAAAGAATAGATATTAGAGATGAATATGAATTGCATAATTTATTTAGAAAAGCATTAGGAAATTTTAATGAAAAGATTGTTTATGCTAGAATGCCGGATATTTATATTGACTGTGATGATAAGGTTGCATTTATAGATGAAAAAATACAAGAATTATCACCGGTTACATTAGATGAATTTGCAGAATATATTTATCAAAACTATGGGCATAAAATTAACACAATGAAGGCTTATATAGTCGCTAATTTCAGTAGTTACATAAATAATAGAAATGATATTACATATCTAATTACCGATTGTCCTATATTTACAGAAGAACAATATTCGTTTATGAAAGAATATTTAAAAGATGACATTTATTCAAATATTACAATAAAGAAATTATTAACTGAAAAGTTTAATGTCAATGATTTTAAATTATTAAATAACTTGAACTTTGATAAACTAGGATACAAAGTAAGGGGTAACTATATAATGAAAAGTAGTATAACTAGCCTAGAAACATATTTTAGAGAAAAAGTATTAAATCAAGATTATTATATTATTCCTAATGAATTAAAGAAAATAGGTTCAACATTTACAAGTTATTTGTATAGATTGATTTATGAAAAAATATTATTTAAAGTAGATGATGAAAAATATATTACAATTTCAAAGTTAAATAAAATGGGAATATATGAAAGTGACATTGATGAATTTATTAACAACATAGAGAAAATAATTCCTGAAAATGAATATTTTAATTTGCATATTTTAAACACAGATTTTGAAAGTAAATTATTTAATTATGATTTTCCTGATTGTTTCTTTGAAAATATAATTATGATTATTAATGATGTTAAAATGTTTAGACTAAAAAATAATATATTATTTATAAAAACGACAGAAACTGCAACAAGAGAGAAATTTATAAACAGTTTTATAATAAAGGATAAAACATATATTTCTGAAATAAAGAAAAAAATAAAATGTAAATATGATATTGATTTACAAGAAAGTTATATAAAAGAATTTATAAACAAAAATAAATATTACTTGCAATCAAATACTAATTGCGTTTATTTGAATAAAGAAAAATATGAAGAAGAAATTAATCAATGGGATATATTGCAATATATTGACTAGCAATTATTGATTATTGCTAGTTTTTTTTAGAAAATAAAAAACTGGAAGAACTTTTCTTTATAAGATTGTTTATCCAGAAAAAATATGATATAATTTTAATTGTTAAAACACTTATATTTAGGATGAGGTTAGGAGGTCAAATGAAGTGATAAAATATGAATGCAGAAAATGTGATGGCTTGATTTGCGAAACAAGTATATGTCCTGTATGCAATGAACGTACATATATAAATAAGTCTGAGATATTTTATTGCGATAATTGCAATATACCATTATTTGATAAAATTTGTCCTATATGCAATTCTGAGGCTAGATACTTCGGCACAGATGTTAGACCTGTATTTGCAGAAGAAAGGTTGTTATTAGAATGCATTTTAGATAAACCTTTTGCATTTGCTGAAAAATCTGTATGGAATACTTCCGGAAATAATTATTATGTAAATGGTGAAAAAATAAAATTCGTTATTAAAGATGTTGTTAATGAAAAAAATGCTGATGAAATCAGAGCAAAAATAGAACAAAATAAAGAAAAAAATAAGATATATGAAGATAATTTCTTAAAACAAAAATATATTATAAATTTTATTAACGCTAATAGAATTAGATACAATTCTATTGTAACAGAAGCCCACGAATATATTAAAAAGATTTCTCAAAAATACGACTATGATTCAATGTTCGTTTCGTTTTCGGGTGGAAAAGATTCAACGGTTACTAGCGATTTAGTTATAAATGCGTTAAATAATGAAATGATTATACATATTTATGGTGATACAACATTAGAATATCCTGAAACAGGAGTTTATCTTGAAGAATTTAGAAAAATACACCCAAGAACTCCAATGCTAATTGCAAAAAATAAAGACCAAGATTTTAATGAACTTTGCAAAGTTATAGGACCACCTAGTAGAATGATGAGATGGTGTTGCACTATTTTTAAAACAGGTTCTATTACAAGAAAAATTGATTCAACATTTAAAAATAAAATAAAGGTTTTGACGTTTCAAGGACTAAGAAGAAATGAATCTATTGCCAGAAGCAAATATGATAGAGAGAGTAATGGGGCAAAAATAACTAAACAACAAACTGTTGCACCAATAATAGATTGGCTTGATTTTGATGTTTGGCTATACATTTTAACTAGAAATATTCCATTTAATAATGCATATAAAAAGGGATTTTCTCGCGTTGGCTGTTGGTGCTGTCCAAATAATTCATATTGGTCAGAGTATCTTTCAAATATTTATATGAATGAACAATATACAAAATTTCATAATATATTAGTTGACTTTGCAAAACAAATTGGCAAACCAGATCCAAAAGAATATGTTTCTTCAGGAGGATGGAAAGCTAGACAAGGTGGTAATGGGTTAAATTATAGTAATAATGCAATATTGAGTTTTAAACCCTGCGTATTAGAGGAAAATGCTTATAATTTTGAACTTAATAAACCAATAACAGAAACTTTATACGAATTATTTAAACCTTTTGGCTTATTGGATTTTAATATTGGAAATAAACGATTAGGAGAGGTATATGTTTTAGGGAAAAAAGATAAACAACCGTTATTAAAATTGACCGGAAAAATTGGACAAAATCTATTGAAAGTATCAGTGCTGAGAGAAACAGCCGTTTTTTGCAACCCTAAAATTAATGAAATGCTAATAAAAAATCAAATAACTAAATTTCAAACTTGTATTGGATGTATGGCTTGTGAAAGCGTTTGTAAATATAATGCAATAAACATTAGACATAACGAAATGCAAAAAGGCGAAAAGTTTAATATTTCATATACTATTGATGAAAAAAAATGCGTTGGTTGTTTAGAATGTGTAAAACATTTTAGCGGTGGTTGTTATATGAAAAAAGTATTAAGGACTAAACAAGGTAAGGAGTAAACTTATGGAAATAAAATTAAAATTAAAAAGGCACGAAAGTTTTTCTATTAGAGAAGGCTGGCTTGCCAAAGGAATAAAAAATGTAAAAGAGTATGGAAATGTTTTTGCATTACAAAATGCAACCGATATTCTTGGAATTGGTACAAATATGGTTAAATCTTTAAAATATTGGATGACTGCAACAAAACTAATAGAAGAAAAGAACAGAGAAATAATGTTATCTGATTTTGGAAGTATTATTAATGAATATGATCCTTATCTGGAAGACATATTTTCTTGGTGGTTAATTCATATTAATATGATTACTAATATTGATGACGCATACATTTATAATTTGTTTTTTAATAAATGTAATATAAAGACTTTTACAAAAAGAGAATTGTACGAAAAACTTTATGCATTGCTTATAAATGAAAAATTAACATTTAATGAAAATATTTTACAAGATGAGGTTAATATGATTATCAAAACTTATACGATTGATGAGAAAATTGATAATCCAGAAAATAATTTTATTTGTCCTTTATCAGAATTGAACTTGCTAAAAAAAGTTGATAGAGATACATACGAAAAAAATAGACCTGAAATCAGAAATTTGCCTTTTTGGGTAGTGTATTACATTATATGCTTGTTATTAGATGATAGGGATAATATTAGCATTGATGAATTGTTGAAGGAAGAAAACAGCCCAGCAAAATTATTAAATATGGATAAGAATCTAATTAATGAATATCTTGATGAAATGAAGAAAAATGACCTTATAATTATAAATAGGACTGCCGGACTTAATATGGTTTATTTAAAGAAGAAACTCTCTCTCAATGAAATTGCAGAAGAATATTTTAAGGGGGATAGAGTATGAAATATAGTGATATAGTTGGAGTTAATGAGAACTTTCAATACTCTGTAAATTTACAATTTGATATAAATAACATTGATAAAATAAAAGAATATATACCAACAAAAGATGGATGTGAATTGCTAAAAAAATATATAGAAAGTATTGTTAATGGAAAAAACAGGGCTACTACCTTAGTTGGACCTTATGGAAAAGGAAAGTCACATTTGTTACTTGTTCTTATTACTTTATTAAATGATTATGAAGAAAATGATATTAAATACATTGATGAATTTATAGTTAAAATAAGAAATATTGATGAGGAATTGTATGATACATTAAAAAATATAAGAGAAGGAAAGTTACGACTAATGCCAGTTATTATTAATAGTAATTATGGTGATCTTAACCAAGCCTTTTTGTTGGCTTTATCAGAAGCATTAGAGCGTGAAAAGTTATCTGATGTTATTGTAAATACATATTTTGATGTTGCTATTAAAGTAATTGAAAAATGGGAAGAAAAGTATCAAGTTGCTGTTGAAGATTTTAAAAAATGTTTAAAAGAATATAATTGCAGTTTGAAAGATTTAAAAAAGGGATTGAAAAATTATTCAGAAGAATATTATGAAATATTTAAAAATGTTTATAGTTGCATTTTACACGGTCAAGAGTTTAATCCATTAGTAAATTCTGATATTATAAAAACATATAAAGATATGACACACGAAATTACAAAATACAATTATACGGGTATTTTTATAGTTTTTGATGAGTTTAGTAAATTCCTGGAATATGTAGAAAATAGCCATATGATGAAAGACTTGAAACTTTTACAAGATTTTGCAGAACTTGCAAATAGAACTGGTAGTAATGAGCAAATACATTTGAGTTGTATAACTCATAAAACAATAAATCAATATGCTCATAATTTAGATGAAGATAAAGCAAATGCTTTCAAAACAGTAGAAGGTAGATTTAAAGAATTATATTTTAACAGAAGTATTGAGCAAAATTATGAAATAGTATCATACGCATTACAAAAGAAAGAAGATTTTGATAAATACTATAAACAAGAATATTCAAAAAATATATCAGTTTATAACGATATAAAAAAGATAAAGATATTTGAAAACATCGAAAATATAGAAGAAGTTTTATATAAGGGCTGTTTTCCATTAAACCCTATAACAGTTTTTGCTTTAATTCAATTATCAGAAAAAATCGCACAGAATGAAAGAACTTTATTTACTTTTTTAACAGATGACGATTCTAATAGTTTAAAAAGTTTTATAAAACAAAATGGTGATGGATTATTTAATATAAATAATGTTTATGATTACTTTAAGCCTTTATTTAAAAAAGATATTGATAGTTCTATCAAAGATGTATGGATGAAATCAGAAAATGCTTTAAGCAAAGTAAAAGAGAAGAATGAAATAAATATAATAAAATCATTAAGTATCATATATATGATTGGTGAAATTGAAACATTAATTCCGGATGATGTAACCATTAGGTTGTCACTTGATTTAACAAATGAAGAATATATGTTGGCAATTAACAGTCTAATTGAAAAAAGTATAATTAAAAGAAAAAAAATCACTGATGAATTAGAATTTTCAACAATTTATAACAGAGAGCTATCAAAAGAGGTTAAAAGATTAGTTGAAAATCAATTTTATGATATTAATATAAAAGATACATTAAATGAAGTAATTAATAAAAGTTATTGTTTGCCAAGAAGATACAATGAAGAATATAAGATTACAAGATTTTTTAAAAATGTATATTTAAGTGAAAAAGAACTACTATCATTCTCTGACTTTGGATTGATACTTGAAAATGAATACTGTGATGGAATAATTATAAATCTTATTAGAGAATCTAGAAATATTCAAGAAATAAGAGAACATTTTTCAAAAATAGATAATAATAAAGTAGTGCTATCAATACCAAAAACTATTTTTAGCAAGAATTTAATAAATATACTAAAAGAATATAAAGCAATTAACTATATGATAAAAGAAAATAGTGGAAATGATGAAATTGGGACAGAATTAAATCTTATGTTAAAAGAAACTGTTGAAGCGATTGAAGAACAAGTAACACTTTATTTTGATAAAGAGAATATTCAAGAATATATTTATAGAAATAATATTGAAAGAAAAGTTAAAAATGTAAGTTCTTATTTATCTGACATTTGTGCTAATATTTATAATAAAACACCGATAATTAACAATGAAATGATCAACAAAAAAGACTTAACTGCACCAATAAAAAAAGCAAGAGATATTGTTATTGATACAATTTTATTAAATGATCAATCTTTAATAAAAAGCAAGACAAGTGCCGAAGCAACAATATATAAGGCAATAGTGGAAAAAAAGAATAGTGATTCAATAAAAGATGTTATTGAAGTTATTAACAAGTTTATTGAACAAAGTGAAAATACAAAAATCTCTTTTTCAAAACTTTACTCAATATTAACTGCTGAACCATATTCAATTAGAAAGGGAATAATTCCTATATTAATTGCAATGTCCCTATATAATTTTTCAGATATTATTGTAATATATTTTATGAATAAGGAAATTGATTTAGATTCTTCTAATTTAATAAAAATTAATGATAATCCAGAAAAATATTATATACATACTGAAAAAGGAACAACTGATAAGATAAAATATTTGTCTAACTTGATGTATTTATATGGTGTGCCAAACTTAGATACACAAAGAATTAATTTAAAAAAATTAGTTGATACAATGAGAAGATGGATTTTATCTTTGCCAAGAATTATAAGAGAATATACATATTCCGGGGATTTCCCTGAAATAAAAGAAGCGTATATAACAATAAAAGATGAGTTACTAAGACCAGATATAAATAATAATGAATTTATTTACACTCGTTTATTTGAAATATTAAATACTAATAATTATGAAAATGTAATAGCCGAAATTAGTGCAATGAAAGATTATTTTGATAAATTTATTGAAAATTATTATAGAACTTTGATAAGAGAAACAAAGAATGTTTTTGACAGTAAATTTAAAGGTAGCATTACTTCGTTATTAAAGGAATGGTATTCAAATAATGAACTTGAAAACTCTAAACGAATATACGATATAAAGGCAAGAAATTTCATTGAATATATTAAAAATTTAACTACACACGATGAGAATGATGTTGTTGAAAAAATCTCAAAAATAATGACAGGTTATTATATTGAAGATTGGCAACCATCTGATATAGAAACATATATGAATAGTATAAAAGAAGTCATACAAGAGGTTAAAAATGGAAATGATAAAAGTTCAAAAGAATCAAATAGAATTCTCTTAATTGATGGAAATGAAAAAATAGAAAAATACCTTACTTCAAATGATAATATTTCAGTTATTGGTAATACAATGAAAAATAATATTGAAGAAATAATAAGTGAATATGGTAATTCTCTTTCAGAAGAAGAAAAAATAAGTGTATTGGTTGATATTATAAAAAATTATATGTAAGGGATGGTGATATTTTATGGTTTACTTAGATAATGCTGCAACTACATATCCAAAGCCAGAAACTGTTTATAAGGCTTTGGATACAGGAAATAGGAATGCTTTTAATACTGGCAGAGGCAGTTATAAAGTTGCAAGAGTTGCTTCTGAAATAAAGGAAGATGTAAGAAGAAAAATACTTGATTTGAATAATATAAAAACGGGAAAAATCGCATTTACAAACTCTGCAACAAATGCATTGAATGATTTAATATTTGGTATAGATGTAAAAGAGGGAGATTATATTTATGTTAGCCCATTTGAACATAATTCTATAATACGACCTCTCGAAGAATTAAAAAGGAGATGTAAAGTTAATGTGTCTGTATTGCCTTTTGATAAAATAACTTGGAAACCAGATTTGCAAAAAATAGAAAATCTTTTTGCACTTCATTCTCCAAAAGCAATATTATTGTCACAAGTTAGTAATGTTACGGGATATATGTTGCCATATAATGAGATATTTGAAAAAGGCAAAAAGTACAATTCAATTAATATTCTTGATAGTTCTCAAGGATATGGAATAATAAAAATTAATGATTTTAGTAATATTAACTATATTGTATTTGCAGGTCATAAGTCATTATATGCTTCATTTGGTATTGCAGGATACATAAAATTACAAAATGATTTTTTAAAAAAGAATATTTTTGGAGGAACAGGTTCAGACACATTAAATCCTAATATGCCAGATTCTTTTCCAGAAGGTTATGAAGCAGGAAGTAGCAATATTGTTGCTATGTATGGATTAAATGCTAGTACAGATTGGCTATCAAAAACAAAAGTATATGAACACGAAAAAGACTTAACAATGTATTTGATTTCAGAGTTGTTAAAATTAAATAAAATTAAAGTTTTTATACCAGATGATTATGATTCGATTTTTGGCGTTGTTTCTATTGGAATTGATGGATATAAGTCAGATGACGTAGGTACAATTTTAGATGATGAATTTGATATTTGTGTTAGAACCGGATATCATTGCTCACCATTAATACACGAATTTATTGATTCACTTGAATACTCTGGTACAATAAGAGTGAGTTTAAGTTATTTTACGAGTAAAGCAGACATTGATTACTTGATTAAGGCACTAAAAACTTTATAGAAAGGAGCAAGTATGAGTTTATTGGATGTTAGTTTAAAAAAGGAATATCGTTCTCCAAGAGATAATATTGTTACTGATTTTTACATTCCGTTATTAAAAGAAGCAAAATTATATAAAAGAAGTGTAGGTTTTTTCTCATCTTCCTCATTACTAGAAATATCTTATGGAATTTCCAATTTAATTAATAATGGAGGAAAAATTTTACTAATTGCTTCTCCTAATTTATCAGATGAAGATATTGAAGCAATAAATAAAGGATATGAAATAAGAGATAATATTATTGAAAGGGCTTTATTACAATACATAACTGAACCTCAAAATTATTTTGAAGAAGAACGATTAAATTTGTTAGCAACATTAATTGCACAAGAAAAACTAGATATAAAAATTGCATTTTCCTTAAAAGGTGAAAAATTAGGATTATATCACGAAAAATTAGGATTAATGTATGACAATGAAAATAATATTATTGCATTTTCTGGTTCTATGAACGAAACTGAAAATGCGTTTGTGAATAATTATGAAATAGTGGATGTATTTACATCTTGGGAAGATAAAGATAGAGTTTCTATAAAAGAAAAATCATTTGATCAGTTATGGAACAACAGTGATGGTAATGCCGTTGTTTGTGATTTTCCTGAAATTGTAAAAGAAAAATTACTTTCATATAAAAAAGAAACGGTTGATTGGGAAATAGATAAAAAAGAATTTCTAATTGAAGCAAAAAGAAAAATAAATGAAACTGGTATTGATAAATTAAAAATGGTTACTAATTCACCAGAAATTCCAATTGGAGTATCTTTTTATGACTATCAGTTGAAAGCAATAAAAAATTGGCAAGAAAATAATTACTGTGGTATTTTTGATATGGCAACCGGAACTGGTAAAACTTTTACTGGATTAGGTGCTATTACACAATTATATAAAGATAAAAAGGGAAAACTGGCAGTTATTATTGTCTGTCCATATCAACATTTAGTTGATCAGTGGGTGGAAGATATATTGAATTTTAATATAAATCCAATTATAGGGCATAGTTCCTCAGTACAAAAAGATTTCAAGCAAAAATTCAAGATGGCAATTATGGATTATAATTTAGGTGTAAGAAATTTCTTTTGCTTTGTATGTACTAATGGGACTTTTGCTACTGATTATATTCAGACTCAAATACAAAATATTAAGGGCGATTTATTATTAGTTGTAGATGAGGCACATAACTTTGGGGCAATGAATTTAAAAAGAACATTAACAGATAAGTTTAATTATAGACTGGCATTATCTGCTACATTAGAACGCCACGGAGATGTAGAAGGAACGGAAGCCTTACAGAAATATTTTGGAAAAAAATGTATAGAATTTTCACTTGAAGAAGCAATTAATCAAAAATTTTTAACACCGTATGAGTATCATCCTGTGGTAGTATATTTTACTGATGAAGAGCTTGAAGAATATCATAATTTATCAAAAGAAATATCAAGATGTATTGTGAAGAAAAAAGGAAAAACTGAACTAAATGAAAGAGGAAAGGTACTAGCACAGAAAAGAGCAAGAGTAATTGCTGGGGCGTATAATAAAGTATTTGCTCTTGCCAAAGAAATAAAGCCATATGTTAAAGATAATCATATATTAGTATATTGTGGTGCTACTAGAATTGCAGAGCAAGATGATAGTGGAGAAGATATGCGACAAATAGATGCAATTACAGAATTATTAGGAAAAGAACTAAAAATGAATGTAGCACAATTTACTTCTAATGAAGATAGTGCAACAAGAGATTTACTAAGAAAAAAATTCTATGACGGAGATTATCTTCAAGCACTGGTTGCTATAAAATGTTTAGATGAGGGTGTAAATATACCTGCAATAAAAACTGCATTTATTCTTGCAAGTACAACTAATCCAAAAGAGTATATTCAAAGAAGAGGAAGAGTTTTAAGAAAGTGTAAGGGAAAAGAATTTGCAGTAATATACGATTTTATTACTTTACCAAGACCACTGGATGAAGCATTAAACCTTACTTTTGATGAAATAAAATGTGAAAAATCTATGGTAAGAAATGAAATAAATAGAATGATAGAGTTTAAGCGATTAGCGTTGAATAGAATGGAATCAGATAAACTTATATATGAAATAACAGATACATACAGATTAAATGAAAATGAAGGTATAGAAGATGATTTTAATATAGAGGAGGGATATTATGATTAATGAAGAAATACAAGAACAAAATAATGTTAGTGCTATTACTATTGATGAGCAAAAATTAAACAGAATTATTAAGAAAATTATACAATTAGAAAATGATAATGTAAAAACACGTGAATTTAATGATGAGGATTTAAAAAAGAAAATAGAAAAAATAATAGAGGAGGAAGTAAAATGCTGTTAAAAAAATTATATTTAACGAATTTTAGACCATTTAAGGGCGAACACGAAATAGAATTTTCAACTGATCCTGAAAAAAATGTTACTCTCGTTATGGCAGAAAATGGAGCAGGAAAGACAACACTTGCACAAGCATTTCAGTGGGTATTGTATTCTAAAACAGATGGATTTAAGAATAAATCTGTTCTAAATAGCCTCGTTGAAAAGGAGATGATGTTAGGAAGTAGTTCCGAAGTTATTGCAAAATTAGAGTTAGAGCATAATGAAATTGAATATACAATAATTCGTAAACAAGTATATAAAAAAGATGTAAATGGTATTGTTAAGCCAGATAATCCTACATTAGAAATATTTACAAAAAAGGAAGATGGACAAACAGTAGTCAATAATCCTTTAAAAAATATTGCTACAATTTCTAATATATTACCAGAATCATTATCAAAGTATTTCTTCTTTGATGGTGAAAGAATAGAAAAAATGGCCGGTGAAGTAAACTCTGGAAAGAGCGAAGAATTTAGAACAGCAGTTCAAAATATATTAGGACTTACAGCCTTAACCAAGGCAATAGACCACTTAAATCCAGATTCAAAAAATAGTGTTATAGGAAGATACAATGCTCAAATGGACGCAGCAGGTGATCAAAAAACAAGAGAACTTAGAGAAAGTATTTATTCTTCAACTGATAAAATTGAAAGTAATAATGCTAGAATTATAAAGATTGAAGAAGAAATAAATTATTATGAAACAGAAATAGAAAAGGCAAAAACAGAAATATTAAACTTTGCAGATGTAGAAAAAATGCAACAAGAACTGAACCGTTTAAATGAGGCATTAAAACGAGAAAAACAAAATAAAAATAACGCAGTATCTGCATTAATGAATAATTTTTCTAAGGGAACTTATAGTTATTTATCAAGACAATTAATAAAAGAAGCCTTGGTAGAACTAAAAAATACAGATAATATAGATAAAGGTATTCCTTCTGTAAGGGCAGAAACTATAAAATTTCTAATGAATAGGAAAAAATGTATATGTGGAACTGATTTATCCGACCCTACATCTGAGGCAGTTATTAACTTGACTGAATTATTGAAATACATACCACCACAATCACTTGGTACTGCAATATCTGGATTTCAAGCACATTCAAATTCTTCTATAAAATCGAGTGAAAGCTATTATACAAATATTCAACAACAATTAAGTTCTATAAGAGGTTGTAGTTTGAAAATAGAGGAATTAGAACATAATATCGGAGATATTGATAAAGACATATTAAAATCAAATAATACAAAAGTTACTGATTTAAAAAGTAGGCAAATGTCAATGGAGAAAACATTAAGAGATCTTAATGATGAAAAAAATGGATTAACAAGTCAAAATTTATATTTAGATGAAAAGAAAAGAGAAGCCGAAGCAGAAATCAGTAGATTGCAAATGAAGATAGAAAAAAATAAAATTTTAGAAGAACAAATTATATATGCAAGAGAAGCATATAACAAATTTAAGCAAACTTACGATTATCAGGAATCAACAACAAGAGAAAAATTAGAAGACCAAATAAATTCATTATTTGAAAAAATTTATGCAGGTGGTATGACAATTAATATTGATGAAAAATATAAAATAACATCACACGTAAATGCATTAGAAGAAAATACTTCAAATATTGATTCAAATACTGCTAAAAGTTATTCAATAATTTTTGCATTTATTGTAGGTGTTATTAGTTTGGCAAAACAAAAAGTAAAAGAAAAAACAGACAATGACGGAATTGTTACAGACGAATATCCACTTGTTATGGACGCACCTTTATCTTCTTTTGACCAAAAAAGAATTAAAAATATATGTGAAGTTATACCGGGAATTGCTAGACAGGTTATAATTTTTATTAAAGATTCTGATGGTAATATTGCAAAAAATGAAATGACTAATAAAATAGGAATTGAATATGAAGTTTCATTAAAAAATAAAGAAATGCCAGTAGATAGTAAAATAACAAAGGTAGGTGAATTTTAATATGTTTGATAGAGATTATACTTTTAAAGGCAAGCATGCCATAATAGTAACACAACTAACGACTGAACTTGATAGTGAAACAAAATTCAAATTTTTTGAAAGAAATATAGATGTTTTAATAATTGCACCTATTATAGGTTATTTATATGGAAGAATGTCGCAGAGAGATGAATCTGGTCAAATAACAACAGATAATGTTAAAAAAATTAACTTTGACCAAATGAATAGGGAATCATATACATTAAATTACAATTATGAATTGATAATGTTACTTCATAATAAAGATAAAGATAGCATAGAAACAAGACTTGATAGGGCTTTTAGATATGCAAAAGGTTCAACTGAGAAAGAGGAGTGTTATAAGATTTTTGAAAAATATGTTTTGGGAGGAATAGAGGTATTACAAGAAAAATTACTAAACGGAGCAACTAATGTTGACGATTATATATATAACATAAGTAATTTTATTTCTGATTATAATGATAGATATAATAAAACTATATCAGAAAATGAAATATTAGATTTATGCACAGAGAATAATTAAATTTAACTGGAGGTAAATATTATGTTTTTTCTATTTATCGGTATAATTGTTTTTACAATAATCATAATGGCTTTTTGTACTCCACCTAGTAATAATAAAGGTACAACTAAAAAAGAAAAAACTGACAATGATGATTTTGAAGACTTTATTATTTTCAATATGATAAACAAACATAAATAATATTTAGTGTAGCAGTATTAAATGTACTGCTATTTTTTTTGCTACGAATTATTGATTTATAGTTTACGAAAGTGGCAAAATACTACACAAAAGTAAAAAATATTACATTTAATGGCAAAAATATTGCTTTTCGCATAATTCGACAAAATATGCAAAAATAATGTTGTATAATGTAATCGTACATATAGCAATGCCAGGCTGTGTGATATATGAAATTAATTATAGTAGTTTTGATAATTAAATAAGGACAATTAAAAGAAATAATTAAGCAGTACATATTTCTTTGACAACAAAAGAAGAAGATATATTACTGGTTAATTTTTCATAAGAGGGAGCAATACCTTACGCTATTACTCGTATAAAAATTAGGGCATTGATTTTTATAAGAAGTAGGAGTTGTTGCCCTTATGATTGCGAGAGTAGTTCTTATTTGTTTGTTAAAAATTGATAGAAGCGATTATATTCATAAAGGGGTATCTTTCGCTCATAAACGTAAAAAAACAAGAAAATTAAATAATGCAGTTTTGATTGACGCTAATAGTTTAACTCAAAATATGAGTTTGACTATTGGCGTCTTTTCTTTTTGTGTAAAACTTTTTAGGTGCAGAAGCCCACCAAAGTTCAAGTTTAAACGAAAAAAACTTGAATGGAGGAAAGAAAGATGGCAGAAAGCCCTAAAAGAAGAAAATGTAAGGATAACCCTTATACATTAAATCATATTGAAGAAAAAAATATTTATACAATTACATTTAAAGATGTTAAAGGACATATAAATAAAGTAGAAGTTAGTGAGGAAGTATATAGAGTTTTTGATAAGTTTGAACTACAAGATATTAAAGAATTGAATGAATATGATAGACATATCGAACATTCAGAAATATTTGAAAACAACCTTGAATCAAGAGCAAAGGAAAAGCCTTCAAGTTTGGAAGATGAGATTATAAAGAAATCTACATTTGACGAACTAAAAAAAGCAATAGAATTATTGCCAGAGGTTCAAAAAAGAAGAATTAAAAAATATTATTTTGAAGATAAAACAGAGCAGCAAATAGCAGAAGACGAAAATGCTACACAACAATCAGTACATATTATTTTGGAAAGAGCATTAGAAAATTTAAAAAAATATTTAAAAATTAAAATTTAGTGTCTGTTATTTTGCATTTTAGTGAGGAAACAGTTGAAAGGGAGTTAATCCTTTTTCACCTGTTCCTTTTATTTTAGTGGAGCAGGATGTGTTCTTTGAAAATTTGATACACATTCATCAGATACTTTCCTGTTAGATTCAGCACTTTAACAAGTACGCTTGTCGGTCTATACTTGGTTATAAAATTAGGTAGCACCTAATTTGCGATTACATCTAACAGTATTAAAGATACTCCTGCATAGCCACAGACTCACGCAATGGGTGCAGCCCGGAGAGATCCTCGGGGAGGTGAAATTCCTGTGATATTGATTTAGCAAGTCAATAGTTTGATGAAATCCCGTACTGAGGGTATTAAGACAAATATCAGTTAAAACTAAAAAAATAAAAGAAATAAATATTATGAAAGTCAAGGTATTTATATGTACTTTGGCTTTTTTACATATTAAGGAGGAAATTTTAATGAAAAGAAAAAATTATAAAGTAAAAGTTAAATTGATATTTGAAACAACTATGGATCATTCACAAACAAGTATGCAAAAGGCACAAGAAGATGTTAATCGTGTTTTAACAGATTATTTAAAAGATAAGAAGTTAAACATTTTAAATCTATTTAATGATAGACCACCACGCATTATATATAAAGTTGAAAAGAAAGATGATTAAATCAGATATAAAAAAAGGAGATATTTATTATGCTTCATTGAATCCTGTTGTTGGAAGTGAACAGAAAGGAGAAAGACCAGTGGTGGTTATACAAAACAATTTAGGAAACAAATATAGTCCTACTGTTATTATTGCACCTCTAACAGAAGTGATAAAGAAAGCAGATTTACCAACTCACATAACAATATTTAGAAATGATTTTTTAAAATATGATTCAATGATTTTATTAGAACAATTAAGAACAATAGATAAAAGTCGTTTAATTTCATATCTTGGAAAATTAAAAGATAATCAGTTACAAAAAATAGATAATGCATTGATAAAAACACTATCCATTAACATTATTGGGTATTTATTTAGTTTAGGAATAGGAGAGTATAATGAAAAGAAAAATGAAAGAATATATAGTGACTATTATTTCAAGGAAACAAAAACAAGAGATTCAATTAAAAGCAACAAACAAAAAAGAAGCAAAAGAAATGGTCATTGATGTAATAACAAATACTTATTTATTTAAAAATCAAAAATTAAATAATATAAAAATAAAGTGTAGAAAGAATAGGAGGTTGATGTAATATGGAAGACACAATGATATTTTCAGTACACGAAGTTGCAAAAATGCTACATTCTAGTCCTAATTATGTGTATAAATTGATAAATAATGGTTATTTACCTGCAATAAAACTTGGAAGTGTTAAAGTATTAAAATCTACTTTGTTAAAGTTTCTAATTGAGAATGAGGGAAAGGACCTTTCCGATATAAATTGTATTAAAAAACTAGATGTTAGTTTATTAGATAAATCATAATGGCTAGTGTAGGAATTAAAAAAAGAGGGAAGGTATATCAATATCAATTTGAAATAGCACCTGTTAAAGGACAAAGAAAATGGATAACAAAGTCGGGTTTTAAAACAAAAGCAGAAGCACAAGAAGAAGGAAATAAGGCATACACTGAATATTTAAATGCAGGTATGCCTTTTAAAGATTGCAATATTTCATATACTGATTATTTAGATTATTGGCTTGATAATTATTGTAAAATAAATTTAAAATATAACACAATACAAGCATATAAAAATATAATTAAAAATCATATAGTCCCAAAATTAGGTAAATATAGATTGTCTACAATTACAAGTGTAAAACTTAACTCTTATATAACAGAAATATGTGAAGAAAATGATTTTGCTCCAACATATTTTAAAAATATATTAAAAGTTGTTAAGGGTTCTTTTCGTGACGCTTGTAATGTTTACGGCTTTATCAAATATAACCCTGCAAGAGATTTAAGATTACCAAGATTTGATAAAAAAAGAGAAGATGTAAAACATTTATATACACAAAAAGAAATAGATTTAATATTAAATAGATTTGCTGATAATGACACATTTACTTGTGTCTTTTTAACATCTTGTTATACCGGTATGAGAACTGGTGAGGTATGTGCATTAACTTGGGATGACATTGATCTTGAAAAGGGAATAATAAATATAGAGCATAATGTATATGATAAACCTAAAGATGATAAAGGAAGATGGTTTATAGGAAGCACCAAGACTCAAACAGGAACAAGGAAAGTTCATATAAGTCAAACTTTAAAAATAGCATTACAAAATTATAAGAATAAACAAGACTATCTGAAAAAACTATATGGAAGAAAGTATATTTATTATAATCTTGAAGATGTTGAAAATAAATATGGAAAAATAGTTGAGCATAGAATAGTTAGAGAAGAAATAAGTAATAAAGATAGTAAAAGATATAATTTGATTTTTACAAAAGAAAATGGAGCATATATAGGAACTGACATAACAAGGTATCCATATAAAATAATCCATAATGAGTTAGGAATAAAAAAATGTAGATTCTATGATTTAAGAGGTAGTTATGCAACTAAAATATTAAACAATGGTATAGAGATAAGAGATGTTGCTGATTTACTAGGTCACAAGAATATAGAAACAACAGAAAACTTTTATATTTCTAGCACAGAAAGTTCCAGAAAATATGCAACAGAATTATTTGATAATATATCAAAATCTGAAACAATAAATAAGATTATAGAATATAAGATTAATTCTCAATAGTTTGACTAATCCTAATATTTAGTATATAATTATAGACAAATATAAGTGAGGAATCCATATCTTGTCAAATGTATGATTTTTTAATTCGCACAATTCATTGAACTTTGAAATATGGTATAATGATGGCAGTGAACGGATGTGGACGGTGTCCACAATTTGTCCACAGTAGAGAAATATTTATAATATAAATAATACGGATAATACAAATAATATAGATGTTACCTAGTCTGGAAAAGCCTGAAATACAGGTAATATTATAAATACAAATAATACAGATAATATGGGAGTACAAAGTTCTTGCGGATCGGGCAAGAAGTATAAACAATGCTGTGGTAAGTAAGTAATATCAACGGTTTGCGAAGATCATAAAGTAAAAAAAAGTGAGAAATCGTGAATTAGATACCTTTTAGATACCCTGAAAAAGACCAATTTAGGTCTTTTTTTATACTATAAACCAAATTTAGAAAATTATGATATAATAAAATTATCAAGAGATTTGGAGGATTAATTATGGAAGAAATGATTATAAATTTTATTGCGACGATTATTACATTTGGTATATTTTTTGGTGTTCCAATTTTAGTAATAGTATATTTTATATATGAGTATAAATACTATAAAGGAGAGAACTTTGCTAATATAAAGAAAAAAATACAAAACTATATAGATGAATGTAATGAAATGAATGATCACATAGAGGACTTAAAAAATACATATGCAGAGTTTAAACAGACAGATTATGGAACCGCAACTAACATTGATTATAGCAATTATAATTATCAAAGAAGAGAACTTAAAAAATATACAAATAGTAAATACGTTTGTAATTGCTCAATAACCGTGTGTAGAAATGCACAACAGCAACCATTTAAGTATCTTTGTAAATATTTTAATATCAAGCCAGATGAAGAAACATTAAATCAATTTGAAGAAGTTTTAAATAATTTTTCTGCAGTAGAACAAGGAAAACAATTACTTAATAATAAGAAAAAAATAATTCTAGATAGTATTTGGAATGAAGTTCCATGGTTAATTAAAACGTTTAGCAAATCAAAATTTGAAAAAAAGTTAGGCTTTAAACCAATTGACTTCAGTCAATTATATTTTCCAACTTATACATTTAATTATATATCATCGGGTGGTAATAGTTCAATGCATACAGATATAACCCTAAATATTGAAAATTTAAATAAGTTTGTTGTATATTTAAGTGAGCTTGTTAAATTTAGAAAAAGTGTTGCTGGTCAAAGAGCGTTAATGACATCATCATTGAGGGAAAAGATTAAAAAAAGAGATAAATATACATGTAAGAATTGCAAGAATAATTTGGAAAAGGAACCTAATTTACTTTTAGAAATAGATCACATTATTCCATTATCAAAAGGAGGAATAACTTCAGAAGATAATCTCCAAACACTTTGCTGGAAATGTAACAGAAGTAAAGGTGCTAAGATAATTGAAACAAAAGAATCAGAAGAAAAATAGTATTTTTAGATACCTTTTTAGATAACCATATTGCTCAAAAAGTGAAAATTATCGCGCAATATACGAAGAATATGGCACTAATTAGGAAGATTATTGCAGAAAAAATGCAATTAAATTCCATGTGGAAGTGGTAAAAAGTACAAACAATATTGTGGAAAGTAAGATAAAATAAGGGAAAACATAAAATTGAAAAAATGACAAATTTGTTATTTGTCAACAGATTAAATAAAATGTGGACAGAATCCATTGAAAATAAAGGGTGTTAGCAAAAATTAATTTGTTGACATTCTTTTTTTTAATAATTTATGGTACAATATAAATCAAATGTTTAGAAAATATGGGGAGGGTAAATATGAATGATGAATTAATAAACAATATGTTAGATAAAAGTGAAGAAGCATTTTTGATGGCTATAGAGATTTATAATAAACCTACAATCAAGTATAGATTGGAAGGATTTGCTTTTTTTATCTGTAATGCATGGGAATTACTATTAAAAGCAAAAATGCTAAATGAAGGAAAAAGTATATATTATCCTGATAAGCCCAATAGAACAATTTCACTTTCTAATTGTGTAAGTAGTGTTTTTACTAATGATAAGGATCCTATTAGAAAGAATTTAGAAATTCTAATTGGTTTGAGAAATACTACCACGCATTACGTTATTAAAGAAATGGATACAATATATTTGCCTTTTATGCAGTCTAATGTATTAAATTATTCTCAAAAGTTGTTTGATTATTTTGAAAGAGATATTACTGAAAAAATAAATAGTTCATTTATGACATTAGTAGTAAATAACGAAGAAATTAGCGATGAGAAAATATTGAGCAATTATGGAAATAATATATTTGATAGATATATGAAAGTAAAAAATGAAACACAAAAGATTATTAGTGATAATTCAAATGAAAAATTAGCAATAAAAATAGATTTAAATGTTAAAATAGTTAAAGATAAAAAGGATGCCAAAACAACGTTTAGAATAGCTCAAGAAGGAGAAGAACCAGTAAGAATTATTAAAGAATTGAAAGATACTAATTTAACACATTGCTTTAATCAAAAAAGGGTTAGAGAATTAGTAATAGACAATTTGAAAAGAAAAGGTATTGATATTAAATTTACACAATATGATTTAAAATTAATATGTGATAAATTTGATTTAAAAAACAATGAAAAATATTTCTATAAACACGTATTAACTAATAGTTGGGGATGTACACAACAATTAGTAGACTTCATCACAGATTTATTTATTAAGAAACCATCCATACTAGATGATATTAAGCAAGAGTTAAAAACACAAAAAAGTGCATAAAAAAACTTGCCCCAGGAGCAAAGGAATTCTAAGTATATAAATATATACCTACTCTCATTCGAGAACCCAGCTTTAATCCTTCACAGGCAAGTACCTATAAATAATATACTAAAAAATTATTTTATTGTCAATTTTATTATACTCAAAAAATTAGAAAATATGTTATTAGATGTAAAGGTGTAACAATAAGCGTTATGCTTTTTTTATTGTAAAATAATAATGATTAAATGAAATGGAGAGTGATATAAGTGATCAGTATTAGAAAGAGAGGCAATGTATATCAATATTGTTTTGATGCAGGTAAAGTTAAGGGTAAAAGAAAACAAATAACAAAATCAGGTTTTAGAACTAAAAATGAAGCATATATAGTAGGACAAAGAGCATATTATGAGTTTATTAATGGTGAGAGTGCAAAAGAAGGTAATATGTTATATTCTGAGTATTTAGATTATTGGATGAAGGAATACTTAGAAATTAATTATAAGTATTCCACAGCAAAAAGATATAAAGAATCTTTTGGTAATATTAAAAAGGAGTTAGGTAATTACAAATTATCAGCAATAACTTCATTTATACTTAATCAAGCATTATTAAGGTTATATCAAACATCGACTACAAAAGAAGCATTAAGGAATTATCAAAAAGTAATAAAAAGTTCATTGAGAGATGCAACGTATTATTTTAGCTTTATTAATTATGATCCTGCTGCAGATTTACAAATACCTAGGGTGTTATCATTTGAATTAAAAAAAACGATGTAGGACATATCTATACTAATGAAGAAATAGAAATTATTCTAAATAGATTTAATAATAATAAAGTATTTATAACTGCATTTCTTACTGCTTGTTATACAGGTATGAGAACAGGCGAAGTATTTGCATTAACTTGGGACGATATAGATTTAGATAATAGAATTATTAAAATAAGTAAAACAGTATATGCAAAAGACAAAGAAGAAAAAGGAAGATGGTATTTAGGTACTACTAAAACTATATGAAGTCAAAGAGATGTTTATATATGTGATACTTTATATAATATATTATTAGATTATAAAAATACACAAGATAATTATAAGAAACAATATGGTAAGTTAGTTGAATATAGAATTGTAGAAAGTAATTCAATACACAATAAAGTAGATATGGTATTTACTCGGAGGGACGGAACATATTCTGGAACTGATATAGTGAAATATCCTTTCAAAGTAATTCATCATGAACTAGGAATAAAATGTAGATTTTATGATTTAAGAGGTAGTTTTGCCACTATTAGTTTAAGAAATAGTTGTGAAATAAAAGATATTGCTGAAGTACTAGGACATAGAAGGATAGAAACTACTGAAAAGTATTATATTACAAGTACAGAAGTTGATAAAAATGAAGTAATTAAATTATTTGAAAATAGTATAAGGTCAAATGTGAATTAAGTAAGATATCTGAAAATGTAAATTATTTAAGAAATTATGTTATAATTGATGTATAAGGATGTGATATTAATGGAAAAATTTTATTTTGAAATACCATCACTAGAAAGAAAAAATGAAATAATTGAATATCTTGATGAATTTGTTAAATATGGATCAGATATAAATGGTTCTGGTTCATTAGATAAAATTTATTATGGCTATACTTTTGAAGAAGCACTTGATAGATGCCTAAAGATGGAAGATGAAGAATATGCTAAAAGTGTTGGAAGATGTCAAAGCAGGACATTTCTATTAATTAGAGAAAATGATAATAAAATTGTAGGAACTATTAATGTAAGATGGAATTTGAATGAAGCAATGCTAAGATTTGGTGGACATATAGGTTATGGAATTAGACCAACAGAGAGAAGAAAAGGATATAACAAGATAAATCTATATTTAGGGATGTTAGAGGCAAAAAAAGTAGGCTTAGAAAAGGTAATGCTTGATTGCGATGTTAATAATCTTGGCTCAGACAAAACTTTAAAAGCATTAGGTGGGAAATTAGAAAGAACAGAAGTAGATCCATCTGATGGAATATTAACAAATGTTTATTGGTTTGGTGTAGATGAAACAATAGAA